>WNGE01040581.1_pt1 | contig 11806 bp, 12 predicted proteins | sample 5400651 | NCBI WGS metagenome assembly WNGE01 (sample SAMN13153370, study PRJNA577476) | soil metagenome | isolation source: 60 cm soil or saprolite under grassland replicate 2 | place: USA:California | collected 2016-06-15 | reverse complement strand
TGCTCGGCGAGGTGCAGCAGATCTGTGACCGGGTCGGGATCATCAACTCCGGCCGGATGGTTGCCGAGCACAATGTCGAGGAGCTCCGCGGCGAGCAGGAGCTGCTCGTCCGGGCCACTCCGAGGGACAGGGCGCACGCGATTCTGAGCGGCTTCGGAACGGTCCACCAGTACGACGACACGCTGCGCGTGCAGGTGGATCCGGAGAAGGCCGCCGAGGTGAACCGCGTCCTGGTCGAGGCCGGCATCGCGGTGTCGGAGTTGCACAGCACCGAACGGGCTCTGGAAGACGTGTTCTTCGAGCTCACCACAAGTGAGGAGAAGGCCGATGTTGGGTAGTTACCGCGCGGAGGTGCTGAAGCTCCGCAAGCGATCGGCGGTCTGGGTGCTGTTCGGCGCCGGCCTGGTGCTGAGCCTGATCTTCGGCTACCTGCTGCCGTACCTGGGCTACGCGACCGGCGACGACAATCCGCAGACCGACGGCATCCCGCGCAGCGAGGTCCTGCGCGGCATGTTGCCGGAACGCGTACTGGACAACACGATCGGCGGCTACCCGATCTTTGCCGGCGCGCTCGCACTGGTGCTCGGCGCGATCGTCGTCGGTGGCGAATACACCTGGGGCACGCTCAAGACGATCCTCACCCAGCGGCCCGGCCGCGGCTCGGTACTGGCGTCACAGTTCCTCGCGCTCGCCACGATGATCGCGGTGTGGGTCCTGGGCATCTTCGCCGCTTGCGCGCTCTGCAGCATAGGGATCGCGGCCGCCGAGAACGGCTCGATGAACTGGCCGGGTGCTGTCGACATCCTCAAGGGTCTGGGCGGCGGCTGGTTGGTGCTGATGATGTGGTGCCTGGCCGGCGCGGTCCTGGCCGTTGCCTTCCGCAACGTCGCGCTGCCGATCGGCCTCGGCGTGGTGTGGATCCTCGGTATCGAGACGTTGCTGGCCGGCGTGGTGAGCAGCCTGCTACCCGACCTCGACTTCCTGACCAACGCGTTGCCGGGCACCAACGCGGGTTCGCTGGTGTTCAGCGTGACCGGGATGGCGGCCGCCGACGCACCACCCGGGGTTCGCGATGCGGTCGGCGGCGGGCGTGCGCTCCTGACCCTGGTGGCCTACTGCGCGATCTTCGTCGTACTCGCGGCTTGGACCACGCGCCGCCGGGACGTCACTTGATCCCGGCGTGCACCAGCGCGAGCTCGCAGAACATCGCATTCGCCCACGAGAACCACTCGCGGGTGAACCGTGACGGATCGTCGACGTCGAACCCCTCGTGCATCTGGCCGGTGCCGCCCGTGGTGTCGCGGAGGAGCTCCAGCAGCCGTTGGCGCTCCTCCGCCGAGGTGCTCGAAATCCCCTGCACAGCAAGGGAGATATGCCACACGTAGTTCGGCGGGGTGTGCGGGCTGCCGATGCCGGCAGCGTGCGTACCGCTGTAGTAGTAGGGGTTCTCCGGGCTCAGCAGGAGCTTGCGGGTGGCGAGGTACGTCGGGTCGTCGGCCGCGGCGTACCCGGTCAAGGGGATCGACAGCAGGCTCGGCATGTTGGCGTCGTCCATCAGCAGTGACTCGCCCAGACCGTCGACCTCGTACGCGTAGACCCGACCGTGGACCGGGTGGTCGACCGTGCCGTGCTGGGCGATGCCGTCGTCGATGTCGGCCTTCAGCGCCTTCGCCCGATCCGCCAACGGCTCGTTGCGCAACACCTCGGTCGCGATCTGGTGCAGGTAGCCGAGCACCACCGACGCGAACATGTTGCCGGGCACGTTGAACCCGAGTTCGGTCGCGTCGTCACTCGGCCGGAACGCGCTCCACGACATCCCGGTCGGCCGGGTCAACCGCCCGCGGCCTTCCCGCACCAGCGTGTCCGACGGCCGATCGTCGTACCGCTGGAACCGGTACGGCGATCTCGCCTCGTGATCCTGTTCCACCGTCCACAGCTCGACGATCGCCTCGGCGGCGGCGCGGAACCGGTCGTCGATCACGTCCGACCGCCCGGTGATCCGCCACAACCGATAAGCCAGCTCGAGCGGGAAGCACAGCGAGTCGATCTCGTACTTGCGCTCCCACACCCACGGCGACATCTCGGTCTCGTCGGTCGTGTGCCCGGCACCGTTCGGCGACCGGTTGAACGCGTTCGCATACGGATCCAGTACGACGTACTCCAACTGGCGGTGCAGCACGCCGATCAGCACATCCTGCAGAGCACGATCCTCCGGGCACAGCAGCAGATACGGCCGGAGCTGGGCGGCCGAGTCGCGCAGCCACATCGCCGGGATGTCGCCGGTCAGGACGAAGGTCGTCCCGTCCGGCAGCCGCTCGGCCACCGCGGGCAGGTTCTCGGCCATCGATCGCCGGAACATCTCCGCGATCACCTTGTCGCCGGTCGCCTGGCGGACCTCTTCGGTGGCCCGAGCGAGGACCTCGACGTCGATCATGGGCACATCACCTTTCACCAACAAGCACTGACGGGTTGGGCGAGAACGTCTGGTCCAGCACCAGGCTGGCCGCCCCGATCGCGCCGACGTCCGCGCCCAGCGCCGTACCGGCGACCTCGAACGAATGCACCGACCGGACCAGGAAACGCTCCTCCAGCGCGGACTGCACCGCGTCACCGAAGAACGGCGCGAGCTGCGCCCAGTGCGGACCGCCGAACACCACACGCTCGAGATCGAGCAGGTTCGCGATGTCCTCGACCACTTTGGCGACCCGTTCCGCGAGAGCCTCGACAATACCCCGCGCCTCGCCGGGAGCCTCCGAAGCCACCAGGCACAGCCGGGCGAAGGCCGCGTCCACCGCGTGTCGATCGTCGAGATCGATGCCTGGGGCAAGCACTCCGGCATCAACCGCTTGCTGCACCAGGTACCGCGGCTGGCTCGTTTCCCCGACGCAACCGCGACGTCCGCAGTAACAGAGCGGGCCGTCGGGATCGACGATCACGTGGCCGATCTCGCCGACATTGCTGGACGAACCGCGCACCACCTCGTCGCCGATCACGAGGCCCGCGCCGATTCCCGTGCCCAGGTAGAAGAAGACGAAGCTGCCGCGTCCGTTCGGACCACCGGCCCACTTCTCCGCCGAGGCCGCGGCCGTCACGTCCTTGTCCAGCAGGACCGGCAGACCGGTCCGCTCCCGCAACTCGTGCCGCAGCGGGACCAGGTGCCACGCGGCCAGGTTGGGCGGGTCGACGACGACACCCCGCTCGACGTCGATCGGACCGGGCGCCGCGATACCCACGCCGACCACGCGATCGCGTGCTGGCACCGCCTCGGCGATCACGTCCTCGATGCTTGCCGCGATCCCGGAGATCAGTGCTTCGAGCAGCGTGCGCGGTTTGCCGAGCCCGTTGCTCCGCTGCCGACCGGCCTCACGCACCAGTCCGGCGCCGAGCAGTCGACGGGTGATGTTGGAGATCGCCTGGCCGGACAGGCCGGTCGCTTCGGCGAGCTCGACCCGGCTCAGCTGCTCGGTACGGCGAATCGCGTCCAGCACTACGGCGTCGTTGAACCCGCCGACACGATCGAGATTCGTGCCCCGGCGTGCAGAACCCACTAGCCCCCCAAGACCGGATCAGCGCCCCACGGACGAGACCAGTCGTAGTGCAGCGTCTCGGCACCACTCCGCCACGTCCGAGGCGTGGTGTTCACGAGCCAGTCGGTCGGCTCGATCCCGGCCGCATCCCCGCCACTGAGAGCCAGCCGAATGCCGGCGCTCAAAGCCTGGTCCGAATGCTCGGTCCGCGCCATCGGGTCGACCGACACGAAGAGCGCCGTACCCGATCGGGCGACGAGGTCGAGGAACCGTTGGTTCAACTCCCACGGCGTCTGCGGCGTACACGGAACGCAGTCGGCATCGACGGTGAAGAAGCGGTTGTGTTGCGGCAGCCGGAAGGCAAGCGTGTTGACGCCCATCTTCCGGGTCCGCTCCCAATCGCGCCCGGAGGTGTCATCCCCGGTCCGCTGTACGTCGACCAGCCCGGCCGCGAGGTGTCCGACGGTGTTGCACCCGATCAGTACGACGTCCTCTGCCGCGGCTCGGATCTCGCGATAGAAGGCGAGCACGATCTCGGCCGTCGTACGCGTGGGATCGTGGAACTGCCAGCCGGCGTTGGTCAATTGCGACCCCATCGCCGGCCCGAACCGGCCGAACACGTCGTACGTGCTGAAGTCGTGCTTGACCAGCTCGAAACCCCAGTCCTTGAACCGCTGCAGATCCGTGCGGACCAGGTCGAGCACTTCCGGGTACGACGGATCGAGCGCGCGGCCGTCGGCGACACCGGCGCGAGCCCAGGGGCCGGCCTCGCGAACCCGCAGGGGACGGAACCAGAGCCCCGGGCGGGCGCCGAGCTCCTTGATCGCGGCCGCAGTTCCGGCGATGTCGTCGAAGACTCCTGGGGTGCCGGTGTCCCAGGGTCCGCCGGCTGCGATACCGCCCGGGTACCAGCCGTCGTCGACAACGCTGAACGGCTTGACCGGATGGCCGTCGGCGAGTTCGACGACCGTAGCGGCGTCAACCAGTACTGCTTTTTGGTCGAAGTTCTCGCCGTACGCGTAGTACCAGTTGTTGGCCCCGACTACCGGCGCGGGCTCAGGTCGCTCCGGTAGTCGGGAACTCATGGCGGCGACCGCTGCGTGCAGGGTCTGCCAGGGAGTGCCGGCGTTGTCGAACTGCCGGACGGTCGCGGCGGTCAGGGTCCGGCCGTTGAGGTGCGTCGGGCCGCCGCCGTTGCGGAGGTCGAGCCAGAGGGTGAAGCCGTCCGCGTCGACGGTCCACGAGCAGAAGGCGTTCGGCTGGACGTCGACACCGGCGCCGTTCGTGCGGCCGGTGCTCGGGTCGTGGCTGAGGAAGTACCACGGCAGCAGTCGTTCGGGTTGCGGGTGCCGCCACTGCAGATCGCCGTACGAGCGTTCCCAGGCGTCGCCGAGGATCAGGGCCTCACGCGGCAACGGTTCAAGCCAGCGGAGCGCGACGCGCGAGACGGTTGCCGCGGTGACGTCGATGGTGCCGTCGGACCAGCTGACCTCGATGCCGGCCGCGGACCACGTCGCGCCGGTGCGGGCGGCCGTAGCCAGGGCGTCCGAGGGGCCGACCTGGACGAAGACCGCGCTCGGTTCTCTCACCTGACTCCCTCGGCGGCGGAATTTCCCCACGGACTTTAGTTAGTCGGCCGAAGCACCGTCAAGGCTCTCGACAGCGGCGACGAGTCGGTCGACATCGGACTGGTCCGTGTACGGCGCGAGCCCGGCGCGAACGGCTCCGGCAGCACCGAGACCGAGGTGTCGAGCAGGCTCGTACGCGTAGAAAGAGCCGGCCGGGGCGTTGACTCCGGCTTCCGCCAGCCGCTCGGCCACGGCGGCCGGTGTCCAACCGTCGACAGTGAAGAGCAGCGTCGGCGTACGGCGCCCTGCATGCCCGTAGAGCGTGACGCCGGGGATAGCGGCCAAGCGGGCTTCGAGATCATCCCGGAGCCTGTCCTCGTAGTCCTCGACGAGTTGAAGGGAGCTGAGCAGCCGTTCGCGGCGAGTGGATCCGCTGCCGCCCAGACCGGCAAGGAAGTCGACGGCCGCAGTGGTGCCGGCGAGGAGTTCGTACGGGAGTGTCCCGAGCTCGAAGCGTTCCGGCACGACGTCGGACGACGGGAGCAACTTGTCGGGCCACAGGGTCTCGAGCAGTTCCGGCGCGGCCGTGAGTACGCCGAGGTGAGGGCCGAAGAACTTGTACGGCGAGCAGGCATAGAAGTCGGCGTCCACGGGCGGACGTTGGCGTCGTGGTCGAGCCGGGTGACGATGACCTCGTCACCAGGGGCCCAGGTCTTGGCGAGGGTGCGCGAGAAGTCGTACGTCAACTGGGTCATGCTCCGGCCGAAGACGACGCCTTGCGGATCCGTGCCGAGAAGGTCGCCCATCGCTTCGCGGGCGGCGATCACGATCTCGTCGGCCCGGCGCTCGGCGGCGGTGAGGCTGCCGCGATTGGCAAGCGCGGAGGTCATGGTGCCGGCGACGGCCTCGGCGACCACCTGCGGGGTCTGCGAGCCGCCGGGACCGTCGAAGTGCGCGGCCCCTTCGTCCAGTGCTGGGAACTGCTTGCGGACGGACACGACATCGAAGGCACCCATGCCGTCATCCTCTCCCGGCAGTCGTCGCGGTCGCCATCGGGTGTCCATGTCCGACCGGCAGTGCCCGATGCCGGGCAGAAATGCGGGAAATGTCCGCGAGGTGATGCAGGATGTCAGGAGTGAGCACCGTGACGACTACTGACCCGGTCCCGCTGCAGGCCTGGCTACCGACCATGTTGGCCCTGGCGGCCATCTGGGGTTGCAGCTTCCTGTTCATCTCCGTCGGGGTGCGGGAACTGCATCCCCTGTATCTGGCGCTGGGCCGGGTGATCGCCGGCTCGATCGTCCTGCTGGTGATCCTGGCCGTGAAGCGGGAGTCGCTGCCCCGCGAGCCGCGGTTGTGGATGCACTCGTTCGTGGTCGGCGCGGTCGGCTCCGCCGTTCCGTGGACCCTGTTCGGGTATGGCGAGCAGCGCATTCCGTCCCTCCTGGCGGGGATCTGGAACGGCATCACCCCACTCGTCGTACTGCCGATCGCCGTACTGATCTTCCGCACCGAGACGTTCTCGCTGCAGCGAGTGCTCGGTCTGATCGTCGGGTTCGGCGGCATGCTCGTCGTCCTCGGCGCCTGGCACGTTGAAGGCGGCGCTGACCTGACCGGGCAGTTGCTGTGCATGCTGGCGGCGGTCTGCTACGGCTTCGCCGTGCCGTACCAGAAGCGGTTCATCGCCGGCACCACCCTGTCCGGTACGGCGCTGTCCGCCAGCTTGTTGCTCTGCGCAACGGTCCAGCTGGCGATCGTCGCACCGATAGTCACTGGGGAGGCGCCGCCTGTGCCGTGGTCGCTGTCGATCGAGGTGGTCGGCAGCGTGGTCGCGCTGGGCGCACTCGGCAGCGGGCTGGCGTTCGTGCTCAGCCTGCGCAACATCCGGCTGATCGGCGCCAGCCGCTCGTCGATGGTGACGTACCTGATGCCGGTGTTCTCGATCATCGTCGGCGTGATCGTGCTGCACGAGCACATCACCTGGTACCAGCCGGTCGGCGCGCTGATCGTCCTTCTCGGCGTCGCCGTCTCCCAGGGCGTGTTCGGCACCATCCGGCGGAAGCGGAAGCCGCTCGCGGCGGACCCGACCGCAGCCGGGGGCCCCGCGTCAGCTTCGGCGGAGGTTGGGTAGCGCGGCGACCACGACCGCGGCCAGGGCCAGCACCGTGCCGGCAACCACCGGCACGGTGACGGCCTGATCCGAGGCCGGGAGGAAGAGGTCGATGAAGAGGCTGGCGATCAACTGACCGGCGATCGTCCCCAGGCCGAGCACGAACACGCCCACCACCCGGACCACGGCCGCCGCCGAACTGATGAAGATCACCCCGCACGCGCCACCGAAGTACAGCCAAGGCTCGCTCGGCAAGTGGTGCGGTGCACCTCGCAACGCGAGGTCGGCGGAGAACACGATCAGCAACGCGATGAAGCCGACGAGGAAGTTGACCACGCCGGCCGCGACAGCGCCGTACGCGTCCCGTGACGCCGTCCGCGCAACGCGCCCGTTGATCGCCTGCTGGACCGCCGTACCAACACCACCAAGTGCGGGCAGTACGGCGAGCAACAGCCCGTCCGGGTGACTTAACCGCTCCGACACAGCGAGTACGACGGCCACCAGCGCGACAACCGCTCCGACAACGCGAAGCGTGGTGTATGGCTGCGGCCCGGCCGGACCGAACCCGAGGCGGTCGACGACCAGACTGCTGATCGCTTGCCCTGCCACGACCGCGACCGTGAAGACTGCGACGCCCATCACGGAGACGGTGACCGACTGCTAACCGCGCATCGGCGTCCGGATGGCACGCCAGACATTGGCGAGCGAGCGACGGATCGGCGGCACCAGCGCCGTACCGATGAGCAGGATCAGCAGGCCGGAGCCGAACGAGATCAGCGCGGCAGCGACACCGTCGCCGAGGACGAAGCCCAGTTCGCCGTTCAGCCGGGACTGGATCGCGACCAGCATGCCGATGCCGACGGCGGCACTGAGCCCGATGACCTGATACCGCCGAGTCGATTGTGCTGGGCGGGAGGCGGTCATCGTCACCCTTCCATCATGACCGTCGTCCGCCTTGCACCTGACACCAGGTCCACACTATGACCGCCGGATCAGCGCCAGATACATCGCATCCGTGCCGTGAAGATGCGGCCACAGTTGGACATCCGGACCGTCTCCCAGGGCCGGTACGCCGGGGAACAGCGAACGCGCATCCTCCAGCGCCGCGTCGTCCCGCTTGGCCAGTACGGCGTCCACTATCGACCGCGTCTCGTCTGGGTGCGGCGAGCAAGTGACGTAGGCGACCACGCCGCCCGGCCTGACCGAGGTGATGGCCGAGTCGAGCAACTGCTCCTGCAGCGGCCGCAGTTCGACGACGTCTCCCGGCGTACGGCGCCACCGTGCCTCCGGCCGACGACGGAGCGCGCCGAGTCCGCTGCATGGCACATCCACGAGTACTCGGTCAAACGACCCCGCCGGCCAGGTCGGCTTGGTGCCGTCGCCGACCAGAACCTTGTGGTCGCCGGGGACCGCGCGCAGGTTGGCACGGACGAGGTCCGCGCGATGCTTGAGCGGCTCGACGGCAGTGAGGCTGCCCTCGCGTTGCTCAACCAATGCCGCAAGCAGAGCCGACTTACCGCCCGGCCCCGCGCACAGGTCGAGCCACTTGGTGTCAGACCCGTCGAGCGGAGCCGTCGCAAGTGCGGTCGCGACCAACTGCGAGCCCTCGTCCTGCACACCAGCGCGACCAGTCGCGACAGCCTGGATCCGACCGGGATCACCGCCGCCTTGCAGCACAGCGGCGTACGGCGACCAGTGGCCGCGGCTCGCACCGGCTTCGATCAGCTCGTCCACGTCGGCCAGCCCCGGCCGTGCGACGAGCGTGACCCGCGGCGGCTCGTTGTCCGCCTCCAATAGCTCCTCGACACCCTTGTCGTGCAGGGCTTTCGCGAACGCCTCGATCACCCAGCGCGGGTGCGCCTTGGCGATCGCGAGATGGCCGAGGCGGTCTTCCTCGATGCCCGGGGCAACGGATGCGACCCACTGGTCGAACGAGCGTTGGCTGATCTTGCGCAGTACGGCGTTGACCAGGCCGCTGCGCTTCTGGCCGATCTCGGCGCGCGTGAGCGTGACCATCTCGCTGACCGCGGCGTACGAGTCGACCCGCATGCGGAGCAGCTGATGCGTGCCGAGGCGGAGCAGATCGAGCAGCTCCGAATCCAGGTCGGCGAGTGGCCGCGACACGGTCCGGGCGAGGAAGGCGTCGTACGTGCCCTGCCAACGCAGTGTGCCGTGCACGAGTTCGGTGCAGAACGCGGCGTCGCGACCGCCCAGGCGCTCATCGCGCAACGCCTTGTTGAGTGCGAGGTTCGCGTACGCGCCCTCCGCGGTCACTTGGCGGATGACCTGGTACGCGACCCGGCGAGGCCGGTCCGGGCGTCGCTGCGGCGCCCGGTTACGAGGTGTCCGATCTGTCACGCCGACGGTCCCAGACGGTCCTCATCGGTGAGGCGGACGCCACGGGCCCAGTCGGCCGCGGCCATCGGCTTCTTGCCCTGCGGCTGAACGGTCACCAACTCGACCGCCTTGCTGCCGGTGCCGACCTTGACGCTCGACTTGGTGGCCTGAAGCTCACCAGGCTTCAGCTCCTCGTCCGTCAGCCGTACGGCGAGCACCTTCAGCCGCTCGCCACGGAACATCGTCCACGCGCCCGGCGCGGGGTTGCAGCCACGGACCAGCCGATCGACGCGCTGCGCCGGCGCGGTCAGGTCCAGTTCGGCATCCTCGACCGTGATCTTCGGCGCCAGCGTGACCCCGTCGGCCGGCTGCTCACGCGCCTCGAGCACGCCGGCCTCGACCCCGTCGAGGGTGTCGACCAGCAGCTTGGCTCCGGACTCAGCCAGCCGGGTGAGCAAATCGCCGGACGTGTCCTCGGGCCCGATCGGCTCGGTCAGTACGCCGTACACCGGGCCGGCGTCGAGCGCCTTCACGATCCGGAACGTGGTGGCCCCGGTCACGTCGTCGCCGGCGATGAGAGCGTGCTGCACCGGCGCGGCACCACGCCAGGCGGGCAGCACCGAGAAGTGCAGGTTGATCCAGCCGTGCTTCGGGATGTCCAACGCTGCCTGCGGCAACAATCCGCCGTACGCGACGACCGGGCAACAATCCGGCGCGATCTCGGTCAGCCGAGCGAGGAACTCGGGGTCGCTCGGCTTGACCGGCTTGAGGATCTCGATGCCGCCGAGTTCTTCGGCGTACTCGGCAACCGGCGAGGCGACGAGCTTGCGGCCGCGGCCGGCCGGTGCGTCCGGACGGGTGACGACCGCAACCAATTCGTGGCGGCTGGCAACAATCGCCTTGAGTGCGGCGACAGCAGGTTCCGGCGTACCGGCGAAGACGACTCTCACAGGCCCAGTCCGTTCATCGGGTGGGGGGAGACCTTGACCTGCGGCGGGCCGGCGAGGCCGGACCAGTCGGCCTCGCGGATCGCCTTCATCGCCTGCTTGCGGATCTCGGTGTCGAGCCGGTCGACGAACAGCACGCCGTCCAGGTGGTCCGTCTCGTGCTGGATGCAGCGGGCCAGCAGGTCCGACCCCTCGATCACGACCGGGTCGCCGTACATGTTGAAACCCTTGGCGATCACGGACAGGGCGCGACGGCAGTCGAAGGTCAGGCCGGGGATCGACAGGCAGCCCTCCGGGCCGAACTGCTCCTCCGACGACAGCGTCAGCTCGGGGTTGATCAGGTGCCCGAGCTCCCCCTCGACGTGGTACGTGAACACGCGCAGACCGACGCCGATCTGCGGCGCGGCCAGGCCCGAGCCGGGCGCGGCCTGCATGGTGTCGGTGAGGTCCGCGACCAGGCGGCGCAGCTCGGCGTCGAAGTCGACGACCGGCTCGGCCTTCGTGATCAGGACGGGGTCGCCGAACAGGCGGATAGGTTGGACCGACACAGACTCTCCACAACATTCCACGGACCGGGACCCGCCAAGTCTAATTGCCGCCGCCTACTTGAGTGGGAGGCCTCGGGTGCGGAGGTGGTTGCGGAGGGTGGGGGCGTCGGTGAAGAGTTCGGCGTCTATGCCGACTGCGCGGGCTCCGTCGACGTTGTACTGCATGTCGTCGGTGTAGAACGTGCGTGCCGCCTCCAGGTCGTACCGCTCCAGCAGGATGCGGTAGATCTTCTCGTCCGGCTTGACCGTCTGCTCGGTGCCGGACACCACCTCGCCGGCGAACCCGGTGAGGATCGGGAACGCTTCCTTCGCAACCTCCCACTTGTCCGCGGAGAAGTTCGTCAGCGCGTACGTCGGGATCCCCAACTCGCGCACCTCCGTGACGAGCGCGGCCGTGTCCTCGAAGACGCCCTTCACCATCTTGAGCCAGCCGGTGTCGTACGCCTCGATCCACTCGGCGTGCTCCGGATGCAGGCTGATGAGCTCCTCGATCGCCTCGGTCCAGGGGCGGCCTTCGTCCTGCCGGTGGTTCCAGGCCGGCGTCGCGACCTTGGTCAGGAAGTGCGTGCGCTGCTGCTCGTCCGGGATCAGCTCGGCGTACAGATAGTTCGGGCTCCAGTCCAGCAGCACCCCACCGATGTCGAACACCACCGCGTCGATCGTCCGCTCACTCACGCCCGCCACCCTAACCGAAGGGTGCCGCGGCCTTGACGGTCCGGAGGATCGGGACGGTCTCGAGCGCAGTGATCGGTTCGATGGAACCGAATCG
>WNGE01007533.1_pt1 | contig 11809 bp, 13 predicted proteins | sample 5400651 | NCBI WGS metagenome assembly WNGE01 (sample SAMN13153370, study PRJNA577476) | soil metagenome | isolation source: 60 cm soil or saprolite under grassland replicate 2 | place: USA:California | collected 2016-06-15 | reverse complement strand
TCAGTTCGACTTCGGTTTCGCCGTCGACTGGATGCGCAAGGATCTGGGCATCTGCATAGCCGAAGGACGCGCCAACGGCGCCGCCTTGCCGGTGACCGCGCTGGTCGACCAGTTTTATGCGCGGCTGCAGGCGCAGGGCGGCGGGCGGCGCGATACGTCGAGCCTGATCCGGCTCTTGAGGGAAAAGGCATGAGCGCGCCGGGCCGCCCCAAGCGCGAATTGGGCCCCCTCGGGGGGTATGGGGGTCGTGCATGAGCGACGCAGGGCCGAGAGGACCGCTCGCCGCTGTACTCGCTGCAGGAACGATCCTGACGGTGACGTGGGCTGCGGCCGCCGAGATCGAGCTCAAGAGCGCCTGGGCGCGTCCGATGGCCAAGGGCTATCCCGTCGCCGCCGTCTATGTCGATATCCACAGTGATGTCGCGCTCAAGCTCGTCGGCGCAAGCTCGCCGGTCGCCAAGTCGATCGGGATTGTCTCGGCTGGAATCAAGTCTGACGGATCCGACGAAACGCCGAAGGAGGTGCGCGAGCTCGACGTTGCGGCGGGCCGCGCCACGCGGCTAGCGTTCAAGGGCGACTATCTGGAGCTGCGCGAAGTGCTGGCGGATAGGGGCCCCGGGGCCACCATCCCGCTCGAGCTCGATTTCGTCGATGGTGCCGGCAAGGCGCACTCCGCGAAGACCGAAGCCGTCGTGCGCGGCATCATGCTGCAGCCGCCGCCCGCTGCGGCGCTGCCGTTGAAGCCGCAGCCACCGAAGCCTTGAGCCAAGGCGCTGCGAGGCGCCGACGCGCGCGGTGCCCGGCTTTTGACGCGCAACGCCGGGCAACGCCAACCCGCCTTACGTGGCAGGGATGCGGTCGGCCTCGACGATCGCAATCTCGTAGGTGATCTCGGCGGTCTTCGCGAGCATCAGCGTCGCCGAACAGTACTTGTCCTTGGACAGCTTGACCGCACGCTCGACCTGGTGCCGATCGAGTCCGCGCCCCGCGATCGCGTAGCGAAAATGGACTTTCGTGAACACCTTGGGATCGGTGGCCGCGCGCTGCGCTTCGGCCTCGACTGCACAATCGGCAATCGGCTGACGCGCCTTCCTGAGGATCGTGACGACATCGAAGGCAGTGCAGGACGCGGCCCCCATCAGCACGAGCTCCATCGGCCGCGCTCCGAGGTTGCGGCCTCCGTGCTCGGGTGCGCCGTCGATCGCAATCGCATGGCCGCTCCCCGATTCCGCCAGGAAGCTCACGCCCTCGACCCATTTCACTCTGGTCTTCATCGCCACTCCGAATTCTCCCGCCAAGAAGCGCATATCAATCGTGGCGTTAGTGCTTACTTCCGATGGATCCGGGCGGATCAGGTCCTATTGATGTCCCATAATGCCGGCTTGCTTTGTGCAGTGCAATATGCGAACATCATGATTCCTGCCGCGGAAAAAAGCACATCCACTCCCGGCGGGGCATTCCACCCTTCCTCCTCCTAGGGCGGAATCCTCAAGAGCGCGGTCGTTAATCCGGCCGCGCTTTTTTTTGCCACGAAGCAAAAAAAAGATTATCATCCAAGACTTTGCTGAATTTGCCCCGAACCTTGACAGAAGCCTTGAATTTCCGATGAAAACCTATTCCGCCAAGCCGCAGGACATCCAGCGGGATTGGTTCGTGGTGGACGCCACGGACAAGGTGCTCGGCCGCCTCGCGAGCCAGATCGCGCTTCGCCTGCGCGGCAAGCACAAGCCCATTTTCACCCCGCACGTCGACACCGGTGACTTCATCGTCGTCACCCACGTCGAGAAGCTGCGTGTCACCGGCAACAAGGCCGAGGACAAGCTCTATCACCGCCACAGCGGGTATCCGGGCGGCGTCACGACGACCAACTTCGCCAAGATGCAGGCGCGCTTTCCCGGCCGGGTGCTGGAAAAGGCGGTCAAGGGAATGCTGCCCAAGGGACCGCTCGGCTACAAGATGCTGAAGAAGCTCAAGTGTTACGCCGGCGCGGCACACCCGCATTCGGCGCAGCAACCGAAAACCCTGGACCTCTGACTCTCATGATCGGCAACTACTACTACGGCACCGGCCGCCGCAAGAGCGCCGTCGCGCGCGTGTTCCTCAAGAAAGGCACGGGCAAGATCGTCGTCAACGAAAAACCGGCCGACGAGTTCTTTTCGCGCGACACCGGCCGCATGGTGATCCGGCAGCCGCTGAAGCTCACCAACCACGAAGCGACGTTCGACATCATGATCAACGTCGAGGGCGGCGGCGAATCGGGCCAGGCCGGCGCCGTGCGTCACGGCATCACGCGGGCGCTCATCGATTACGATGCGGAGCTCAAGCCCGCGCTGTCGAAAGCCGGGCTCGTCACGCGCGACGCGCGCGAAGTCGAGCGCAAGAAGGTCGGCCTCCACAAGGCGCGCAAGCGCAAGCAGTTCTCGAAGCGCTGACGGTCAGCGCTCCTCGTGCGAAGGCCGCCCCGCGAGGCGGCCTTCGCGCTTTCGGAATCCCGCGCCCGCTATGCCGTTGTCATAAGATGCGGGCGCGATGCTAGAATCGCCGCTACCTGCGAACGAGGTTGCATCATGATCAAGATCGGCATCGTCGGCGGCACCGGCTACACCGGCGTCGAGCTCCTGCGCCTCCTCGCGGCGCACCCGGAGGCCGACGTTCGCGCCATCACGTCGCGCAAGGACGCCGGCACGAAGGTCGCATCGAAGTTCATGAGCCTGCGCGACGCGGGAACCGGACTGCGCGATCTCGCGTACTCCGATCCCGCCGATACCGATCTCAAGGGCTGTGACGTCGTGTTTTTCGCCACTCCGCACGGCGTGGCGATGAATGCCGCGCGCGAGCTGATCGCCGGGCGAACGCGCATCATCGACCTCGCCGCGGATTTCCGGATCAAGGACGCCGCGGCGTTCGAGCGCTGGTACAAGATTCCGCATGCGTGCCCCGAGCTGCTCGCCGAGGCCGCATACGGTCTCACCGAGCTCAATCGCGACGCGGTCCGGCGCGCGCGCATCGTCGGCAATCCGGGCTGCTATCCCACCGTGGTGCAGCTCGGCCTGTGGCCGCTGCTCGAGGAGGGCCTCGTCGACGCCGAGCACCTGATCGCTGACTGCAAATCCGGCGTTTCCGGGGCGGGCCGCAAGGCCGAAATGGGACTCATCTTTTCGGAAGCGGCCGACAACTTCAAAGCCTACAGCGTCAACGGCCATCGCCACCACCCGGAGATCGTGCAGGAGCTCGGCCGCGTCGCGCGCGGGCCGGTGTCGCTCGTGTTCATTCCGCATCTCGTGCCGATGATCCGCGGCATGCAAGCGACGCTCTACGCCCGGCTGACGAAGAGCGATGTCGACCTGCAACGATTGTTCGAGCGCCGCTATGCCGGCGAGCCGTTTGTCGACGTGATGCCGCCGGGCAGCGCGCCCGACACGCGATCGACGCGGGCGGCCAACGTCTGCCGGATCGCGGTTCACCGTCCCGAGGGTGGCGACATCGCCGTGATCCTCGCCGTACAGGACAACCTCGTCAAAGGCGCGGCAGGCCAGGCGATCCAGAACATGAACCTCATGTTCGGCCTGCCCGAGACGACGGGCCTGACGGCGCTACCGGTGTTGCCGTAGGCCGGAGAAGTCGTTGGCGTTTCCCGCTTCGTGGCGCCGCGCGCGCCAGTTCTTCCGCCATTTCCGGATCGACGCGCCGCGAATGGCGGTGCGCTCGCATTTGCCGTGGCCGTGGCGCGCTGTGGCCGCCGGCGTGCTACTGGCGATCGTCGGCGGCATGTGGTGGTGGGGCTTCGACTTCGGGCAGATCTTCGGCGGCTTCAACCGCAAGGAAGTCGAGGCGAGGCTTGCGCTGCTCGAAAGCGACAACGCCCGCCTGCGGGCCGAAACCGCCCAATTGCGGGCAAAGAATTCGCAGCAGGAGAGCGAGCTCGCGATGACCCAGGGCGCTCAGGCCACGCTGTCGAAGCAGGCGACCGAGCTGTCGAACGAGAACTCGCAACTCAAGGAGGAGCTCACGTTCCTGCAGAAGCTCGTCGCCGATTCGAACAAGCAGGTCGGCCTGTCGATCCAGCGCCTCGCGGTCGAGCGCGAGAACGATGACGCCTACCGCTATCGCCTGCTCGTCGTGCGCGGTGGCAATCCGCGCGACGAGCTCGAGGGAACGCTCACGCTGCAGGCCGCCCTGCAGCCGGCGACGGCGGCTGGCGCGCTGCCCCGCCCGATGGTTCTGACGCTGCCGGAAGACGAGCCTGACACCGCGGCGGCATTGAAGCTCAAGTTCAAGTATTATCAGCGCGTTGAGGGGACGATCCGCGTCCCGCCCGGCGCCCAGCTCAGGTCGATAACGGTCCGCGCCTTCGAATCCGGCCAGACGACTCCGCGGGCGACGAAAACGCTTGTGATCTCCTGAGGAGGACCCCATGTTCAAGCGCGAGAAGCACACGGCGCCGCAAAAGCGGATCGACAGCCTCATCGGCGCCGGTACCGTGGTTCAGGGTGACATCAACTTCACCGGCGGCCTGCGGATCGACGGCGAAGTCCGCGGAAGTGTCGTATCGACCAACGGCGAACCGAGCACGCTCGTGATCAGCGAGCAGGCGCGGGTAGAGGGCGAGATCCGTGTCTCGCATGTCGTGGTCAACGGAAGCGTCAACGGCCCGATCGCTGCGGACGATTATCTGGAGCTGCAGCCGAAGGCCAAGGTCACGGGTGATGTGACCTACAAGACGCTGGAGATGCACGTGGGCGCCGTCGTTCAGGGGCGTCTCAATCACGCCGAACCGGGATCGGCCTCGGTGGTCGAACTGAAAAGAGTAAACTCGGAGTAAGGTATTTCCGTCTGGGGGGTGTGAACCCCAGCCGCAGCCCTGACCGACCCCATCGGTGGCAGGGTTGCGGTGAACCGGGACGGAACCGGATAATGGCGCCAAGGAACACGCGCCGGGAGCGACGATGAACGACATGACCGAAATGCCCGCACCGCTGATCTTCACCGACAGCGCGGCCGAAAAGGTGAAAGCCCTGATCGAAGAGGAGGGCAACGCCGACTTGAAGCTGCGCGTGTTCGTCACCGGCGGCGGCTGCTCGGGCTTCCAGTACGGCTTCACATTCGATGAGGTCGTCAACGATGACGACACGTCTCTGGTGAAGAACGGCGTCACGCTGCTGATCGACCCCATGAGCTATCAATACCTCGTCGGCGCCGAAATCGACTACCAAGAAGGTCTCGAGGGCGCGCAGTTCGTGATCAAGAATCCGAACGCCACGACCACGTGCGGCTGCGGCTCGTCGTTCTCGGCCTGATCTCTTTCCTGATCCGCATGACGGGGCCCGCGCGGCCCCGTTTCTTTTAGGATTTCTCGCTTCAGCGCGGGTAGATCGCGCCCAGCACGCGCGAACCCCGCGCGCCGGTGACCGCCGGAAGATTGCCGGTGCGTCCCGCAATCGCCTCGCGCGCGAGCCAGGCAAATGCCAGCGCTTCGACCTGCAGCACGTCGACGCCGTGCGCACCGGTCGTCGCGACCGAACGTGGTGCGAGCGCGTCGGTCAGGGCTTGCATCAGCGCCGGATTCTTCGCGCCACCGCCGCAGACGAGCACTTCGGCCGCGTCGGCGCAGTGCGTACGGATCGCCTCGGCGATCGTTCGCACCGTCAGCGCTACGAGCGTCGCCTGCACATCGGCGGGCGCAACATTGCGCCCCGACAGCTTCGCGCCGAGCCACTCCGGATTGAACAGATCGCGCCCCGTGCTTTTCGGCGGCGGGCGCGCAAAAAAAGGCTCGTTCGTCATCACGGCCAACAGCGCTTCGTCGATCCGCCCGGAGCGCGCCCACGCGCCGTCCGCATCGAAGTCGCCGCCGCGATGCCGCGCATGCCAATGGTCGAGGAGCACATTGCCCGGGCCGGTATCGAACCCGCGGACCACGCCGTCCGGCACGAGATCGGTGAGATTGGCGACGCCCCCGATATTGACGACGACGCGATGCCGCTCGCCGCCGAAAAGTGCCGCGTGGAACGCCGGCACCAGCGGCGCACCCTGGCCGCCCGCGGCGACGTCACGGCTGCGGAAGTCGGCAACGACGGTCACCTGCGCCACCTCCGCGACCCGCGCCGCGTTATTAAGCTGATACGTCCAGCCGTCGTCGGGTCGGTGGCGCAACGTCTGCCCATGGACGCCGGCGGCAACGACATCGGCAGACGAGACTCCCGCGTCCGCGATTGCCGCAGCAATCGTCGCCGCATAGACGTCTGCCAACGCGTTCGCCGCGCGTGCCGCGCGCGCCAGCTCGTTCGGCACCGGCTGCTGCAATTCGAGCAACTCCGCACGCAGGGCCGGCGGAAAGGGGCGTGCGGCAGCGCCGAGAACCTCGCACGTACGACCCGAGTCGGGAGCGAAATCCGCGACGACGGCATCGACGCCGTCGAGGCTCGTGCCGGACATCGCGCCGGCGTAGAGCTCGCGGCGCATCGGGAGTCTTCGAGCCAGCGCCGCTACTCGGCGTCCACGAACGAAGTGCCGGAGAGCACTCGCGCCTGTTCGAGCTTGGCCGTAGCAGGCTCGATCCCCGCGATGAACGCGGGCCGGAGCGCGGCGGGGAGCGGCTCGCCGCCCGGCAGCGCAACGGTCTGCGGATCGCGCTGCACGTTGGCTACCCGGAATTCATAGTGCAAATGCGGGCCGGTCGCCCAGCCGGTCTGCCCGACGTAACCGATCACCTGCCCTTGCGTAATGCGAGCACCGGATCTCACGTCGGCAGCGATGCGCGACAGATGCGCATACAGCGTCGAGAATGCGCCCGCATGCTGCAACAGGATCACCTTGCCATAGCCGTTCTGCACGCCCGCGAACTGCACGCGTCCGTTGCCCGTCGCGCGCACCGGCGTTCCGGTGGGCGCCGCGTAGTCGACACCCTTGTGCGCGCGCCATAGCTGCAGAATCGGGTGAAAGCGGGCATTGGAGAAGCCCGACGTCACGCGCGAGAACTCCATCGGCGAGCGCAGGAACGCCTTGCGCAGTGCGGCACCGTCCGCGGCGTAGTAGTTTTCGGCGCCGTCCGGTTCGCGCCAGAGGAAAGCCCTGAACGTCTTGCCGCGGTTCTCGAACAGCGCAGCGACGATACGGCCTGCCGCTACGGCCTCGCCGTCGATGTAGCGCATCTCGTAGACGACGGCGAAGCGATCCCCGCGCTGGATGTCCTTGTAGAAGTCGATGTCGCCGGCAAAGACTTCGGCGAGTTGCAGCGTCACCGCATCGGGCAATCCCGCGCCATCGGCCGCGCCGAAGAGCGACGAGCGGATCTCACCGGCGGCGAGCTTCCAGCGCACATCGACCGGCGCCGGTCCGGAGGTCGCCGCGAGGCTATCGCCATAGCGCACGATCGAAAGGAGCTGCCCACTCCCGGCGACGAAACGCAATTGCAGCAGCGCGCCCTCGTCATCGGTCTTTACGGTCAACGATTTGCCGGGGCGCAGCTGATAGAGCGCCCGCGCCGCGGGATCGGTGCGCAGGAATGCGAGGGCTTCGGAATCGTCGACGCCCAGCCGTGCGAGCACGTTGCCTACCGTGTCGCCGCGGCGAATGCGCTCCTCGCGCCAATAGCCCGATTCATCCGTGGCGAGCGGAGTCAGCAACGGACGCGGGAGCTCGCGCAGGACGACGACGGTGGGGACCGTCTCGAGCATCGTGTCGGGCGCGAGGCCAAATGCGGCGGCGCCGGTGAGCGCGAGCACGACGAGACCGAACCATTGCCTCGGTGTCAGCGCGCGAGCTGCGCGGGCGGCGGCGTCGCGGACGCTTTGCGCTAGAATTCGTGTGTTGTGCACGGCCATCGACGGCGGAAGAAGCGGGCGGAGCCGCGATTCTAGCAAACGCCCGCGCTGTCACCTTGGCGGGGCCGACCCGAAGGCCGCATGTTCCCGGTAGCGCCAGGCGGACGCTTACGCGCCGCGCGCCGCCTTCAAACGTCGCCGCGACTTCCCTCTACTCTTCCCCGCGCCATGTCCGTCGACCTCGATCACCAGCTTGCCGTGTTCAAACGCGGGGCCGACGAGCTTCTCGTCGAAAGCGAGCTTGTCGCCAAGCTTTCGCGCGGCAAGCCGCTCAGGATCAAGGAAGGCTTCGATCCGACCCGCCCCGACCTGCACCTCGGCCACACGGTGCAGTTCAACAAGCTCCGCGCGCTGCAGGACCTGGGTCACCACATCATTTTCCTGATCGGGGACTTCACGGGAATGATCGGGGATCCGACCGGGCGCAACGTGACGCGCCCGGCGCTTTCCCGCGAGGAGCTCGAGGCCAACGCGAAAACCTATACCGACCAGGTTTTCCTGATTCTCGATCGCGAAAAGACCGAAGTCGCCTTCAACTCCAGGTGGCTCCTGCCGCTGGGCGCCGACGGCATGATCCGGCTCGCCGCCAAATACACGGTCGCGCGCATGCTCGAGCGCGACGATTTCGGCAAGCGCTACAAGGACGGTCAGCCGATCGCCATCCACGAATTCCTCTACCCGCTCGCGCAGGGCTACGACTCGGTCGCGCTCAAAGCGGACGTCGAGCTCGGCGGCACCGACCAGAAATTCAACCTGCTCGTCGGTCGCGAGCTGCAGCGCCATTACGGGCAGGAGCCGCAGTGCATCCTGACGCTCCCGCTGCTCGAAGGGCTCGATGGCGTCAACAAGATGTCGAAATCACTCGACAACTACATCGGCATCACCGAGGCGCCCGGCGAGATCTTCGGCAAGCTGATGTCGATCTCCGACGATCTGATGTGGCGCTATTTCGAGCTGCTGTCGTTCCGCCCACTCGAAGAGATCGCGCGGCTCAAGGCAGCGTGCGCCGCGGGCCGCAACCCGCGCGACACGAAGGTGCTGCTGGCGCAGGAGATCGTCACCCGCTTCCATTCGTCGGCCGCGGCCGAACACGCGCTCGCGGAGTTCGAGGCGCGCTTCCGGCAGGGCGCGCTGCCCGAGAACATGCCCGAGGTCACGCTTGAGACCGCCGGCGCGGGCGTGCCCATCGCCCAACTCGCGAAGCAGGCGGGAATCGTCGAGTCGACGTCGGAGGCCTTGCGCCTGATCGCGCAGCGCGGGCTCAAGGTGGACGGCGATGTCGTCGCCGACAAGGCGCTCGTGATCGCCGCGGGCCGGACCGTCGTCGTCCAGGCGGGCAAGCGGAAGTTCGCGCGCGTCACGGTCCGTTGAGCCCGGCGACATCCACGATGCGCGTCCTCAACGTCGGCGGGAATACGAAGGCGATTCCGATCCCGGCGCATTACGCGGGCTGGGAACACGTGCTCCTCGACATCGACCCGCGCGGCGAGCCCGACATCGTCTGCGACGCGCGCGAGCTCACGGCGCTGCCCGCAGCGCAATTCGACGCCGTCTACTGCTCGCACAATCTCGAGCACTACTACAAGCACGACAGCCGACGCGTGCTGCGCGGCTTCCTCCACGTCCTCAACGACAGCGGCTTTGCCGAAATCCGCGTCCCCGACCTCGATTCGGTTATGCAACACGTGGTCAAGACCGGAATGGACATCGAGGACGTGCTCTACACCTCGCCGAACGGCCCGATCACGCCCCGCGACGTTCTCTATGGCTGGGGCGTCGAGATCGAGCGTTCCGGCCACGACTTCTTCGCGCACAAGACCGGCTTCACCGGCAAGTCGCTCTTCCACGCCTTGCAGCAGGCCGGATTCGGACACGCGATCGTGGTGAAGTTCGCCGAGGCATTTGAATTGCGCGCCTTCGCGTTCAAGATCGCACCGCGGCCCGACCAGCGGGCGTTGCTCGGGTTGCCGCCGGAAAAGCGCTGATCAGGCGATGCCGGGATTCCCGGCGACGCCCTCGACCTTCGGCAGGTCGAGCGTCAGCGGCGGAATCGTCTTGCGCGTGCGGAGGTAGCGCGCCATCACGTCCCAGATGGGCTCGCCGCCCGCATTTCTCGCTTCCTCTGAAACGGGCGCCCAGCCGGCGACCTTGTACTTCTTCACCGGCTCGAGCGGCTTGCCCGCGAGCGTCATCGCGGTGATGCGGCTGCCCGTCTTCGCCCCCGGATCGATCGCGTACTTCAGGCCACCGACGCGCACCATGTCACCGCCCTGCTGGTAGTAGGGGTCGGGGTTGAAGAGATTGTCGGCGACGTCCTCGAGGACCGTCTTGATCGTTTCGCCGCTGAGCTCGTTGAGCGTGACGTACGGATAGGTGATCGCCGTCTGGTCCAGCAGGTGCTCGAAGGTGATCGCCTGCCCGGGCAGCAGCGTCGTGCCCCAGCGGAAGCCGGGCGAGAACGCGATCTCGGCGTTCTTCTCTGCCATCAGCCCTTCGAGGATCAGCTGGTCGGCGGTCCCGTTGAAGTTGCCGCGGCGATAGAGGAGTCCTTCGGTGATCGCGAGCTTCTCGCCGAGCCTCGCGGCGTGCGGAGCGCGGTGCCTTTGAATCAACGCCTCCATCGCCGGGTCGGCGGGGAGCAGCGCGGAAAAGACGGGCAGCAGCCGATAGCGAAAGTCGACGAGCTTGCCGCTTTTGACGTCGAGATCGAGCACCGCGAGAAACTTGCCGTTGCTGCCCGCATTGGTGACAAGCGTGCGCCCGAGTGCATTGGCGACGAGTGAGGGCTGCGGAACGCCGTCGTGAGTGTGGCCGCCGAGAATCACGTCGATGCCCGTCACGCGTGATGCGAGCTTCAAATCGACGTCCATCCCGTTATGCGACAGCAGCACGACGACCTGCGCGCCCTTGCCGCGCACTTCGTCGACGACCTTTTGCAGGTTCTCGTCCTGGATGCCGAACGTCCAGTCGGCGACGAAATAGCGCGGATTGGCAATCGGCGTGTACGGAAAAGCCTGGCCGATGATCGCGACGGGCACGCCGTTGATCGATCGGATCACGTGCGACGGGAAGACGGGATCGCCGAAGTCGGCGGTTTTCACATTCTGGGCGATGAAGTCGATCTTGCCCGCGAAGTCGCCGTCGACGACCGCCTTGACGCGATCGGCGCCCAGCGTGAATTCCCAGTGGCCCGTCATCACGTCGACGCCGAGGAGCTTCTGCGCGTCGATCATGTCCTGGCCCTTCGTCCACAGCGCTGTCGCCGAGCCCTGCCACGTGTCGCCGCCGTCGAGCAAGAGGGCGCCCGGCCGCGACGCGCGGAGTTTCGCGACGAGCGTCGCCAGGTGGGCGAAGCCGCCCATCGTCCCATACGCTTTCGCGGCCGCGGCGTAATCGAGATAGGTGAACGCATGCGCCTCGCGCGTGTCGGGCTTGATGCCGAAATGCCGCAACAGCGCCTCGCCGACGAGATGCGGCGGCCGCCCGCGCGCATTGCCCAATCCGAGATTGACGTTCGGCTCGCGAAAATAAATGGGCCGCAGCTGGGCGTGACAATCGGTGAAATGGAGCAGGCTCACGTTGCCGAAGCGCTCGATGCCGTCGTAGAAGCGCGCTCCCGCGGCAAGGTCGAGCGCGGCGCGAGCATCGACGGGCAGGCCGGCCGCGGCGGCGGCAGCAATCGCCTGCAGAAAATCGCGGCGATTCATCGAAGAAATCGTCGTTCCCGCGGAGGCGGGAACCCAGCGTCGTCGTTCGTGGAGAGACACTGGATCCCCGCCTGCGCGGGGATGACGCATTCGCTTCCAATCGCGCGGCGGCTTTGCCTGGCGCTCTTGGACGAAAGCGTCACTTGTTGACCGGCGATGCCGGGTCCATCAGCAGCGCAACGACGTCCTTGATCTGCTGTTCGGTGAGGATTCCCTTGAAGCCGAATCGCGGCATGTTGGTGCAGGCGCTATAGGCCTCGGCGTTGTAGATCTTGCCAT
>WNGE01007528.1_pt1 | contig 11813 bp, 9 predicted proteins | sample 5400651 | NCBI WGS metagenome assembly WNGE01 (sample SAMN13153370, study PRJNA577476) | soil metagenome | isolation source: 60 cm soil or saprolite under grassland replicate 2 | place: USA:California | collected 2016-06-15 | reverse complement strand
GCGCCTACACCACCTCGAGGCGCAGTATGTTTTGATGTCATGCTCTTCCTTCTCCTGTCGACCTCGCTCGTGCAGGCACCCGGCCGCGACTCCGTCGTGTACGATCTCGCGCCTGCCCCGCTGACCCGGTTCGAAGTGCTCACGGGGAAAGCGGGCCTCCTCGGCTTCGCCGGCCATGAGCATCTGATTCAGGCGACGAGTTTCTCGGGGCGCATCGTCTGGTATCCGGATCAGCCGGCGGCGGCGCACGTGAGCGTGTCGGTGGCGACCGACCGGCTCGAGGTGGTGACGCCACCCGACACGGCCGAAATCCGCAAAGTGACCGCCGCCATGCGCGAGGATGTGTTGGACGTGGCGCACTATCCAGAGATTACGCTTGTCGCTCCGGTGGTGGCGCGCGGGGGGGACACGCTGCACCTCCAGGCCGCGCTCACGATCAAGGGCAAGACGCTCGAGATCCCGCTCACGGTGCGCGTCAACATCGGATCCGACACGCTGCGCGCGAGCGCCACGTTCGCGGTCAAGCAGACCGATTTCGGAATCCGGCCCTATCGCGGCGGACCGGGCGGCACGGTGCGCGTGGCGGATCGCGTGACGCTCACCATCGAGGCTGTCGCGCTGCGGCGCAGATGAGCGTCGTCTGGTCGCCGACCGCCCGCTATCTCGAGCGCAGCCGGCTGCGCCGGTTCGCCGAAGCCCACGGGCATCACGATCTTCCGTCGCTGCATCGCTGGTCGGTCGAAGATCAGGATGGCTTCTGGCGGGCCGTCGAACGCGACATCGGCCTGATTTGGCGTACGCCCTACGAGCGGGTATTCGACTCGTCGCGGGGAATGCCGTGGACCACCTGGTGGCTCGGCGGCCGGATGAACTTCGTCGCCTCGGCACTCCGCCACGATCCCTCGCGCCCCGCAATCATCTTCGAAGGCGAAGAAGGCATCACCCAACATCTGACCTATGGTGAGCTGACCGCGGCGGTGCGGCGCTGCGCCGCGGGTCTGCGGGCCCTTGGCGTCAAGCCGGGCGACCGCGTCGGGATCTTCCTGCCGCTCACACCTGAGTGCGTCATCGCCACGCTCGCCGTCGCGGCGATCGGTGCGATTTACACACCCATCTTCTCAGGGTATGCCAGCGACGCAATCGCGGGCCGGCTACGCGATTGCGAGACAAGCGTGCTCATCACGGCCGACGGGTTCCTGCGGCGCGGGCAGGTGATACAAATGAAGGAGACAGCGGACGCCGCGGTAGATGCAGCGCCGAGTGTGCGCACCGTGATTGTCGTGCCGCGGCTGGGCCGGCAAGTACGACTCCGCGATCGCGAAGTGTCGTGGGACTACCTGATGGCCCAGGGCACGGACGACGCGCTCGCCGACACCTCGCCGGAAGATCCGTACATGCTCATTTACACGTCGGGTACGACGGGGCGGCCGAAAGGCGCGGTGCACGTGCACGGCGGCTTCCCAGTCAAAGCGGCGCAGGACCTCGCGCACGTGTTCGATCTCCAGGCGGGGGACGTCTTGTGGTGGTTCACCGACATGGGGTGGATGATGGGTCCCTGGCTCATCGCTGGCGGGCTCATTCACGGCGCCACGATCGTGCTGTACGACGGCGCGCCCGACTATCCGGACGCGGGCCGGGTGTGGTCGATCGTCGAGCGCCATCGGGTCACGCACCTCGGCATTTCACCGACCGCGATTCGCGGCCTGATGCGGGCGGGTGAGGAGCCGGTGCGCCGCCACGATCGCTCCTCGCTCTTCGTCCTCGGCTCGACCGGCGAGCCGTGGAATCCGGAGCCGTGGTGGTGGTACTTCGGCATCGGTGAGAAGCGGGTGCCGCTCATCAATTACTCCGGCGGCACCGAATGCTCCGGCGGTATCCTCGGTTGCACGACGTGGACGCCGCTGAAACCGGCGGCGTTCGCCTGCGCGGTACCCGGCATCGCCGCCGATGTCGCGGACGCGGACGGCCGCGCGTTGCGCGGCGCGGTGGGCGAGCTCGTGATTCGGAAGCCCTGGCCGGGCATGACGCGCGGCTTCTGGCGCGACCCCGACAAGTATCTCGCGACCTATTGGCACCGGTTTCCTGATGTCTGGGTGCACGGTGACTGGGCGCGGATCGACGACGATGGATTCTGGTTCATCGAGGGTCGCAGCGACGACACGCTCAAGGTCGCGGGCAAGCGGGTCGGCCCCGCCGAGGTCGAGTCAGCCGCGACGGCGCACGCGGCGGTGCTCGAGGCGGCGGCGATCGGCGTGCCGCACGAGATCAAGGGCGAAGCGATTGTCGTGTTTGTCGTGCTGCGCAGTGGTCACGACGGCTCCGACGCGACGGCGCGTGAGATCGCCGAGACGATCGCCGAGCGGCTGGGGCGGCCGCTTCGGCCTGAGGCGGTGCGGTTCGTGGCTGATCTTCCAAAGACCCGCAATGCCAAGATTCTGCGCCGGGTGATCCGCGGCGCCTACTTGGGGCATTCAGATCTCGGCGATTTGTCCGCGCTTGAGAACCCAGGAGCGGTACAAGCAATCAGGGAAGTGAGCGCGCACCCGGGTTAGCCGTGCGCTGAAGCGCCGGCTCGGCCACGACGCGAGCCCTCAAGGGCTCGTGCAGTCACCAAGTCGGCGCCTAGGCACGGATATCTCAGCGCCGTTCTAGAGCGGTACCTTCCGGTTCACACCCCAATCACTGCAGCTGATCTGGAGCGGACTTGTCCGCACGAACCCATAGCAGTCGAAGGCCGCGATAAGAATCGTGTAGTACGGCGACGCATCGTTCGACAGGGGATACTTGTTCCACCCCGCGAACGTGTCGCCTGGTTTCCAGTAGCATTCGATGCCGTACTGGTCGGGGTAGTACTGCAACAACAGCCCGCCGGTCACACACGTCTGCGTATTGATGAACGGTTGCTGCGGGCTCCCGACATTGTACATCTGCGCGTGGCGGATTTGGGTCCCGCCGTCCGGATTGTTATCGCACGTGTCCATCAGACCGCCGTCGTGGCTGCAGGTGTAGCGCGTCGGATAATTGGCGTGCTTGCCCTCGGCGCTCCACACGCGCGGATATCCGCCGAACTTCTCGGGGTACTCAAGGCCCGATGTTCCGGTCCAGCGCGAATGATCGCCGTCGGTACCCCAGTGCGCGGAGAAGAACGTCCGTTTCACGTACCAGTGCTGGCTGGTCGCGTCGTAGGCGAGATCCTCGAGCACGAACTCCGAGTCGCCCTGATGGCTGGCGCACAGGTCTTCCGATGAGACCGGGATGATGCCGATCGAGTAGTCGGGGAGCAAACCCACCAGCGTCCCGAGGTTGCCGCCGAGTCGCTGCAGCGTGCAGAGGAACGAGTCCTTGTCCGGCGCGCCGCAGTCCCAGTAATAGCTGAACAGATACGCGATCCGGACGATGTTCCCCTGGTTGGGGAAGACCTTGGCCGCCCAGTATGGCTCCATCCCCGTGTTGCAATCGTAGGCGCTGAACGTCATCGCGGGCCGGAACTTCCACGCGAGGAGATTCTCGCAGTAGTCATTCAGCGCATCGTAGTCGGCGTCGTTGATGCCCGCGCCGCTTAGGCTGATGCAGGTCGAGGGGGTAACGGTGGTGCCCATCCAGTAACCGGCAGCCGCCGGATTGGGATCGGAGGCGAACCCTCCGCCCCCGCCGCCTCCACCGCCGCCGCTGCAGTTCGGATCGGTTTCGCAACCGTAGTACGTCATCGCTTCCGGGCGAGGCGCGACGGGGCCGTTGTCGGTACAGCCCACCCAGGCAATCGCGCCGCACGCTACCGTGATCCATGTCCGAGCAATCATGCGCAGCTCCTTGTGAAGGGTTTCAACCGGACTGCGCTCTGAATTGGGCCTCGGCTGCAGCTCTTGTCATTATGTCGTTTAGGGCGGCTCAAGTGGTGGACAAACTTTCGTATCGCGGATAGTTTCGCCTTTCCTCCTGAGTTGAGTCTGTCGCCGTCGTGAAGAGCCTGATCGAAGAACTGAATGGTCCGTGGCACAGGCGGGTGCTGCAAGCCTTCATGGTTATCGTCCTCGCGCATTGGGCCGAGCACTTGGTGCAGGCGTACCAGGTGTACGCGCTCAAGTGGCCGATGCACGAAGCGCGAGGCGTCCTTGGCCAGGCGTTCCCGTGGCTCGTTCATTCCGAGGTACTCCACTACAGCTATGCGCTGATCATGCTGGCCGGCATCTGGGCATTTCTGCCTGGCTTTGTCGGCCGTGCGCGGGCGTGGTGGTTGGTGGCGCTCGTGATCCAGTTCTGGCATCACATCGAGCATGCGCTGCTGCAGGGCCAGGTCATCGCCGGGCATACGCTGTTCGGAGCAACCGCCCCGACGAGCATCCTGCAGCTGTGGTTCCCGCGGCTCGAGCTCCATCTGTTCTACAACACCGTGGTCTTCGTGCCGATGATGATCGGCATGTACTATCACCTGTTCCCCAGCGCCCCCGAAGCCGCGCACATGCACTGCACCTGTTCGCTGCGTCTCCACGCAGCGACGACCTGATCGGACTGATATGACACGATCGCTACTGGCGTTATTGGGACTCATGCTCGTTGCCGGTCCGGCGTTCGCTCAGCAACGGACCATTACCGGCACGGTGACCAGCGAGCAGGGCACGCCCCTGGCTGGAGTGTCGGTCGCCGTCAAAGGGACGAGCACCGCGACAGCGACCAACAACCAGGGCGACTACTCGATTGCCGCCGCGGCGGGCCAGGTGCTGCAGTTCCGGCTCATTGGAACGGCACTGGTCGAGCGCCCCGTCGGCACCGACGACGTCATCAACGTCCAGCTGCGCCGCGTGGCGCTCGATCTCGACGCGGTCGTGGTGACGGCGCTCGGCGTAAACGCATCGGCGCGCTCGCAGGGGACCGCGCAACAAACGGTCATCGGCCCGACGATAGTGCAAGCGCAGCGCGAGAATTTCGTCAACACGCTCCAGGGGCGCATCGCAGGTGTGGACGTGACGAGTACCTCGGGCGTGCCGGGTGCCTCCTCGTCGATCACGATTCGGGGGATCACGTCGATCAGCGGCAGCAATCAGCCGCTGATCATCGTCGACGGCCTGCCGATGGACAACCGGACCCTCAATACAGGAGTGCTCGCGTCAGACGCGAATTCGAATACCGCGCTCTCGAATCGCACCGTTGATTTCACGAACCGCGCGGCCGACCTCAATCCGGACGATATCGAGACGCTGACCGTGCTGAAGGGACCGGAGGCCGCCGCGCTGTACGGAATCGATGCGGCGAACGGCGCGATCGTCATCGCCACCAAGCGCGGCAAAAGCGGTGGCGGCGTGGAGTACAGCAGCACGTTCCGTCTCGAGACCACCCGCGCGACACCACAGCTGCAGCGGGTATACGGTCCGACCCTCGTCGCCGGCGACGGAACGCTCGGCTCCTTCTTCTACTTCGGGGGTCCGTATGCCCCTGGGACGACGTTCTACGACAACATCGACGGCTTTCTGCGGACGGGAACGACGGCGACGACCACCCTTTCCTTCAGCGGGGCCTCGACCGACAATCGTATCAATTACCGGCTCGGCACGGCCGTGGACAAACAAAGTGGCGTCGTCCCGTCCTCGGATTACTCGCGGATCAACGTCACGGCCGCGTCGCAGGCGCAAGTCAGTCGCTGGCTGAACACCGACCTGTCGATGGCATACACCTATGACAACAACGACCAGGTGTTCAAGGGCACGTGCGGCACCATCAGTACGTGCGGCTCCGGATTGGGACCACTCATCGGCCTCATGCTCTGGCCCCAGAACGACAATGCGAAGGACTACCTTACGACTTCGGGCCTCCGCCGCCGCCTGACCAGCCTTTCCGCGTCGGACGAGCCGGACAATCCGTATTTCAACGTCAACAAAAACAAGCTCAACGCCAAAACCAGCCGCATCATGGTGAACCTGGGCGTGCTCGCGACGCCGTTCTCCTGGGGCAGCCTCAAGACCAACATCGGTTCCGACTCCTACACGAACCAGAACCTCGTGCTACGCCATCCCGAGACCGCCGAAGGCCTTGCGACGAATGGCGTCCTGGATCAGGCGGATGTGGTGACGCGCAACCTCGACGTCCAGACCGTTCTGAACGTCAACAGGCGACCGCTTACGCGCAACTTCTCGATCAGCGGTCTGCTGGGCAACTACGTCTCCGACCACAGGTCCTCGACGGATGCTGCAGTTGGCACGCAGTTCCTGGATCCGAACTTCATTTCATTGAACAACACGAGTGCGTCGCACCCCGCGCCCTGGATCGAGCAGCGTCGGCTGGTGAGCGCGTTCGGAAAGGCCGTAGTCGATTACAAGAACTTCTGGTTTGTGACCGTCACCGGTCGGAATGACTGGACGTCCACCATGCCGCCGGGGGCCGCTTCGTTCTTCTATCCATCTGTTTCGACGAGCTTCGTGTTCTCCGACGCGTTCCCCTCGGTTGGACGGTTCATGACCGGAAAAATCCGGGCGGCGTACGCCGAGGTGGGGAAGGACGCGAAGCCGTACGCCTACCGCCCCTCGCTGCAGAACAAGACGACGTCCTACGGCGGCTACGGCTACAACTTCTGGGGGCCGAACCTGGGCCTGAGGCCGGAGTTCGCCAAGTCGTGGGAGATCGGCGCAGAGGTGAGCTTCTTCAATAACCGGCTCGGGCTCGACGGTACCGTGTACCGCAAGGTGACCCAGGATCAGATCGTCGAGAACGTGCGCGGCAGCTACGGAACCGGGTTCATTCTCTTCAATCTGAACGGCGCCTCGACGCGCGCGCGCGGACTGGAACTCACGGTCCGCGCGACACCCATCCTGAAGCCGCAATTCTCTTGGGATATACAGGCCAACTGGTACAGCGCCGGGCAGATCGTCACGGGGCTCCCCCGCGGCATTCCCGAATCCTACGTGTCGGATACGTGGCTCTATGGCAACGTGCGCAACGGCGTCACCCCCGGCGGGTCCACCATGTCACTCACCGGATTCTTCTATCTGAGGAACAACCGGGGCGATCTGTTGATCGATCCCACGACAGGGCTTCCTGTACGATCGGACAGGTTGCCGACGCAGCCCTTCCTGAACCTCGGCTACGACCGCCAGCCCGACTTCACGATCGGCCTCACGAATACGTTCCGCTACAATCGCTGGACCCTCGACTTCCTGCTCGACATCCGCAAGGGTGGCGACGTCTTCGATGCAACCGACCATTTCCTCACGACCCACGGCCTGAGCATGCAGACGCTGGACCGCGACCAGCCGCGCGTGATCCAGGGTGTGTTGGCGGATGGGAATCAGAACAGCGCGAATCCGACGGTCAACACGATCGTCGTGGTGCCCAGCGCGAACCCGACCTACTACACCAGCATGAGCGAAGAGCTGTTCATCGAGCGCGACATCAACTGGCTGCGCCTTCGGGATCTGCAGATCAGCTACGCGCTGCCGGACGGCTTCCTGCACTCCCGCAATGCCAGCGTCTTCGTGAAGGGCACCGACCTGTTCCTATGGACGAACTACACCGGGCTCGATCCGATCGTGAACGGCAACAGCGCCGCCGTGGGCGGCTCGGGGGCCGTGGGTGTCGACTTCGGAAATTTCCCGATGCCCCGTGGCGTCAATTTCGGCATTCGGATGGGGTTCTGACCATGAATATTCGACACACCGCACTCCTGGTCGGCGTCGTGAGCCTCGCGGCCGGCTGCACCGACTGGTTGGATGTCAATACGAATCCGAACGGACCACAGACGGTGACCGCGAATTTGTACCTCCCCGCGATGCTGCATTGGATGGTGACCGCGCCGCAGTACGATGGGCGGTTCGTCGGCCGGTACACACAGGAGTGGACGCTCCCGAGCTTGACCCTGCCGACCTCGCTGCCCACGAGTTGGGACCGGATGGGCTACGACGGGGGGAGCGACAACGGCGCCGAGCAATGGCGTGACGTGTACTGGTCGCTCGGGCAGAATCTGATCGATATGAACGGCAAAGCCGAGGCCGAGCAGCGTTGGGACCTGCTGGGTGTCGGGCTCATTCTCAAGGCCTGGGGTTGGCAAGTGCTGACCGATCTGCACGGGGAGATCATCATCAAGGAAGCCTTCGACGAATCGCGCACGTCGTTTGATTATGACACGCAAGACTATGCATACCAGGAGGTCAATCGTCTGCTCGACAGCGCGATCGTGCTGTTGCGGCGGACCGACGGCGCCGTGGATGCCACCTATCTAGGCAAGGGCGACCACATCTACAACGGGAACCGCACGAAGTGGCTCCGCTTCGCGTGGGGGATAAAGGCTCTGGTGCTGAACCATTTCTCCAACAAGGCAAGCTACAATCCGCAGGCCGTCATGGACGCGGTCGATTCGTCGTTCACGAGCAACGCCGACGACGCACTGCTGCAGTATCCTGCCACGAGCACGGATCTGCAGGACTACAATTTCTACGGGTACACGCGAAACAACATCAGGAGTTACCGCCAGACCCTGTTCATTGTCGGCTTGATGAACGGAACGCAGTTCGGCGGCGTGGTGGACCCGCGGATGAGCCGGATGTTGTCGCCCGCGCCCGATGGTCTGTACCGGGGCGTTGATCCCAACCTCGGGGGCTTCGGCGCACTGACGGCGACACAGCAGCCCAACAATTTCTTCGGGTATCCCGGCACGACCGGGGCCGGGCTCTCGGCACGATACATCTTCGCCGACAAGTCGCGACTCCCCGTGATGACCTACGCCGAGCTGCAATTCATCAAGGCGGAGGCCGCGCTGCACGGGGGGAACGCGGCCGCCGCCCTGGCCGCGTATCAGGCAGGAATCTCCGCCTCCATCGACTTCGTGAACGCGCGCAACCTGGATGCGGGCCAGACGCCTAGCCAGATCACCGGCGCGGAGAAGACGGCCTTTCTGGCGGATCCCAACGTCGTGCCCGCCGCGGGGAATCTCACGCTATCCCACATCATGTCCCAGAAGTTCATCGCGCTGTGGGGTTGGGGACACAACGAGATCTGGATGGATATGCGCCGCTATCACTATACCGACCTGGTGAGTGGAGTCGAGGTGTTCCGGGGTTTCACGACACCGACCAACCTCTTTCCTGACAATGGGGGCGCGCTGGTGCAGCGCATCCGACCGCGCTACAACTCCGAATATGTCTGGAACAAGGCGGGTCTGGCCGGCATCGACGCCCTGACGTCCACCTATCACACCCGGCCACTGTGGATCACCCTACCGTGACGAGGACCATGACACGATACCTGACTCGCGCGGCGCTGCTCTGTGCGGGCGCGCTCGCGGCGTGCGACAAGAACGCCGTTCAGGACTTGCCGCTGGCGCCCGTTGCCTCAGCACGCATCAAGTTCTTCAACCTCGGGCTCGGTGCACCCGGTGTGAATTTTTATGCCAATGAGGCGAAGATGACTGCCGTCTTCACAACCACGGATACGGAAGCCACGACTGGGACGACGTACGGAAACGTCGGGAATGCCGGACTCTATGGCGCGATCGCGCCTGGCCAGTACACGCTGACCGGACGAATCGCCGCGGCGACCGACAAGAATCTTCCGATCGACACGCTCAGCGCCACGATCGCAGCTCCGAAATACTATTCGTTCTACTTGAGCGGTCCGTATGACGCGGCAGCGAAAAAGGTCGATGCGTTCATCGTCGAGGACCCCGTTCCTGCCCAGGACTTTTCGACTGCGTACGTGAGGCTCGTCCACGCGATCTACAACGCCAATCCGCTAACGTTGTACGCAAGGCCGGTTGGCGACACGGTGACTGCACATTGGACCGCGATCGGGACCGCGGTCGCCTACAAGGGCGCGGGCACATTTGCCGCCATCGCACCAGGGGTGTACGACCTGGGCACCCGCTTCACCGACTCGACCACGAACAGAATCACCTTGGCAGGAGTGTCGCTCGTCCGCGGGCAGAGGTATACCGTCAATGCCCGGGGCAACAACACGGCTACAACTGGAGCGACTCGCGACAGCCTCAGCACCTCGACAAACTACTGAACGTACGGCCTCGATGAGCGGCGTTGCGACGGACCCCTCCGTCTCTTCGAGGGTATCCGCCAGAGATCATGGACCGCCGCACTTTTTTGACGAGCACTGCAAGCGCCGCCGGCGCCGTCGCGCTCGGCTGCCGACCCACCGGCCCTGATTCGCCGCGCATCACATCCTCATTGGCCGCATTACCCGATCCCGCCTCGTCCGGGATCGAGCATGTGGTCGTCTTCATGATGGAAAACCGTTCGTTCGATCACTTCCTCGGCTGGCTGCCCAATGCCGACGGGCGGCAGGCGGGGCTGACCTACCTCGATGCCGCCGGCGTCCCGCATTCGACGTTCCCCCTCGCGCCCGACTTCCAGGGCTGTGGCTATCAAGATCCTGATCACTCCTATGGCGGCGGACGCGTCGAATACGACGGCGGAGCGTGCGACGGGTGGCTGCGCGTCAATGGCGTGTTCTCGATTGGCTACTACCGTCAGGAGGATCTCGGTTTCCTCGGTCACGCGGTCTTGGACTGGACGTCCTTTGACCGGTACTTCTGCGCGATCCTTGGACCGACGTTCCCCAATCGCATTTACCAGCACGCGGCACAGACGGACCGGATCGCCAACACCCCGCAATTGTCGCAGCTCCCCACCATCTGGGATCGCCTCGCCGCGCGGGGACTGGACGGTCGCTACTACTACACAGATGTGCCGTTCCTCGGGCTGTGGGGCCAGAAGTACGTGCCGATCGGCCGTTCCATCAGCACATTCTTCCTTGACTGCGCGGCAGGGACACTCCCGCAGGTCGCGTTCGTGGATGGAAGTTTCCTCGAGGAGCTGACCGGGACGGGGGCGGACGACCATCCGCATGGTGATGTGCGCCGGGGCGAGGCGATGATGAACCGCATCTACGCGGCGGTGACAAACAGCCCCGCGTGGAGCCGGACGGTGCTCGTCATCAACTTCGATGAGTGGGGCGGATTCTTCGACCACGTCGCACCGCCCGTGGCGCCCATTCCGCCGGCCGACCTCGCGGCCGGCAACGCGGACGGCCGGCTCGGCTTTCGCACGCCGACGTTGCTGATCTCACCATTCGCGCGCCGCGGGCAGACGTCGCACGCGCAGTACGACCACACATCCATACTCCGCATGATCGAATGGCGGTGGGGCCTGGACCCGCTCACTGTGCGCGATGCAACGGCCAACAACCTGGCTGATGAGTTGGACTTCACCCAGCCGGATCCCACACCAGGGCCCGTCTACACCGTCCCCGACGTCGTCGGCACGTTCTGCCCCATCGACCCGAGGGAGATCGTCACGGCCACTGCGCCGACTGTCGGGACACGTGCCTACTGGAGGGCCCTACGCGACAGCGCGCGGCGGCATGGGTGGAGAGCCTAGCCTTGACTTTTCCCGGCCATCCGGCAATCGTTCTTCCGAGCGAACAAGCCAGACCGACCGAGGACCTGGGACAGCGTCTCAGGTCCTCCTTCTTTTAGGCCTCGCTCTCCGGCGCCGGAATCACAGGTCGCGGCGCACCGAGTGGTGACGTCGCGCGACGCCGGGAACAGTCTTTAGCACAGGAGTTTCATCAGATGGCACGTATCACCGGTACCGTGAAGTGGTTCAACGACGCGAAGGGGTTTGGTTTCATCACGCCCGAAAACGGCGAGAAGGACTGCTTCGTGCATCACACCGCTATCCAGGCGCAGGGCTTCAAGTCTCTCGCCGAAGGCGAGCGCGTCGAGTTCGACGTCGTGCAGGGCCAAAAGGGCCCGGCGGCGCAGAACGTCGTCAAGCTCTCGTAACCATCGCGGTACGGTAGCACAAAACGGCGCTCTC
>WNGE01007527.1_pt1 | contig 11814 bp, 7 predicted proteins | sample 5400651 | NCBI WGS metagenome assembly WNGE01 (sample SAMN13153370, study PRJNA577476) | soil metagenome | isolation source: 60 cm soil or saprolite under grassland replicate 2 | place: USA:California | collected 2016-06-15 | reverse complement strand
ACCTCCAAGGCTACGGAAACGTGGAATACCGTGTCCCCATCGTGGGCCCGGTGCAGGCGGTGTTGTTCTTTGATGGCGGCACGACCGGTATTATCCGCAAGAATGCCTTGCGGCTTGATCCTACCGGCTTCAGCAACCTGACAACTCAATTCCCAACCGCGGCGCAGGACGCGGGCCTGACCCAGCAGCTTTCCATTTCCCATGGAACGAATTTCCGCCCGCGCGGTTCCACCGGCATCGAGTTTGTCGTGCAGCTCCCTATCATTCAGGCGCCTTTTCGAATCTACTATGCCTACAATATCAACCGTCTGCATTCGCAAATTGTCGCGCCCCAGGATTTCATCAATCCCAGCGAGATCAGCGAAAAATTGGGCCCGGACGGTTTGCCTATTGGATTCCTGCCGAGGACCTTGCCTCCGGACGTGTGGGCCAACCTGGTCAAGCCCACGATCCAGCAGTTGCTGAACAATCCTGGACGTCTCAATTATTTTGAGCCGCTGCGCACGTTCCGCTTCACTGTGAGCCGGACCTTTTAATGCGTGAGGATTTTATGACTTTCGGAAAGGCTTTGCTGTTCAGCAAGACGGTGCAAGCAAAACCATCGCAAAACGCGCAAATGTGGGGGATACAGTGGGCATGACGTGGTGCAAGATTCGAAATCTTACTCTGCTGGCGACCGCCCTTGCTTGTCTGTGGCTCAGCGCATGCAGCAGCGGGAACAAGGCCAACCAGGTGCTCGTTAATGTCACGGGCCAGTTTTCCGTCATGGTGCCGACTCAATCGCAAACGATCACCGCCCTAGTCAGTGGCGCGACCGATGTGTCTTCGGCGTTTGACTGCTCCTACACAACGACGCCCAATCCGACAACTGCGACTCCGAGTCCAAAGCCCTCCGCCTCCGCTGACTGCTCGTCCGCCAACGGCGCTGTCGGTGTTCTCTCCAACATACAGAACACCAGCACCACCGCTGCGTCCACCGCTACCTTCACCGCCCCTCAAACCTTCCCCGACCAAACTAAGCTGCCCAATGTCACGGTCACCATCACCGCAACTGCCAACGCCGACAAAAAGAAAACGGGGAAATTCACCATTAACTTTGACTCCGGCATCCGCATTGCCATTATCCCCGCGACCGCTACGCTTGCCACCACTGAAACCCAGCTGTTTCTTGTAAAAGATCTCAGCGGCAACATCGTCCCGCCCGACCAGCTTACCTGGGGCGTGACTTTTGAAGTCACCGCGAAGATCGACAGTGTGTCTTGCGGCACCGCGACCAACAGTTGCGGTTCCATCGATAAGACCGGGCTTTATACCGCTCCTGCGGCCGTGCCTACGGCGTCTTCCGCGACTACGCCGGCTCAGAATGCGGCCGGCATCGTCACCGTCTTCGCTTTCTCCAACGTTGATAACGCCCGCATCGCGCAGGCCGCCGTCACCATCGTCAAGGCGGGTGACATCGCCTTCAGCGGTATCTCTCCCTCGATTGCGCCGCAGGGCGCCCTCCAGCAGGACATCTTCCTCGCCGCCACCAACGCCACCTCTCAGCTCGGTGTCACGCTCAGTGGAACCGGTGGTAACGTCACCGTGGATCAGTCTCAGATCAAGGTGTTTTTCGCCTCGGGTTCCAATTCCTCCTCCATCGGTGCGCGCGTTCGTCTGAATTCCGCGCAACTCGCCACCGCCGGGCACTTCACCGTGCAAGTGACCACCAGCAATCCTTCCGTCAACGTAACGGGCGGGCCCTTTCCGCTGGACATTGTTCCTGTGCATCCCACGATCGTCAGCTCCACTCCCGACAATTTTCAGGAGTCTTCGCTGGGTCAGACCGGTGGCGTGCCGTTCGTGAGCGACGGCGGATTCTTCGGTCCCATCGGCGCTCCAACAGTCGCGGCCAGTATTAATGGTCGGGCGCTGCTGGCCAATAGCTCGGGATCGCCCACTCCGACGGCGCGGCGTCTCACCGGCTTCCTGCCTCCTCCCAGTGGGACCGCTCCCAATGCCGGTCTGTTCCCACTCAGTATCAAGTACTCGATTGCACCGATTCCACCGCCGGGCCTTCTCGCCACGGCGGCTTACACAAACATTGCGATCGTCCCTGATTACGGCGGTTCGAATGCGCCAACCGCGTTGACGCCCGTTACCTTTCCTGCGTCCTCGGCGCCCAGCGCGATCGCTCTGGATCCTGTGCTGGGATACGCCATCGTGGCCCTGGCGGGTTTGAATACTTCGGGGAGTAACACCAATACACAAAACAACGTGCAGTTCCTCAACCTGGCCGGTGGAACTCCCGCGTTGGCGACGGCCGCTTCCTCCGGAGGCAACGTCGCGACTGGCGTTGCCGTAGATGACCAACTGCACGTCGCAGCGATTGTGAATTATGGGAGCAGAACTCTCTCCGTTCTTTCCATTCCCGCTGGCACAGTCTTGGGCACGGTTGATCTAAGCGGCGTGATACCGCCGCCAGTCCCCGCCAACCCCTCGTTTGTTGAGCCCTTTCCGTATTCCGTGGGCATTGATCCCTTCTCGCATCGCGCGGTCGTGGCCTTTGCTTCCGCAAACGTCGGGCTTATCGTCAATTTGGATCCCGCCGTGACCCCGTCATGCCTTCCATTCGTTGCGCAGTCAACCTACTGTCTAATCACCTACGTGACGCTGAACACCGGAGCGGCGCCGCAAGTCGCCTTTGAAGCTGGCGCGCGCCTCGCTTATGTAACTCCGGGTGGTGCAGGCTTTCTTTCCGGTGTAAACTTGGCGAATCCGTCCGGGTCATCGGTGGACATCGTCAGCGCCACTCGCGCTTCCAACGTCGTCACCGTAACGACAAAAGAGTCCCACAATCTCAGCCCCGGCAATCCCGGGACTGTGCTCATCAGCGGCCTGCCGCAGGGGAGCACGAACATGACGAATTTCAATGGTTCCTTTGCGGTCGGCACCGTTCTCGATGCCACCCATTTTCAGTATTCTCAGGCCGACAAGGACGATACCAGCACTTGTACTGCTACCTGTCTCGCCAGTTCCGGTGTCCCTTTCCTGACCTACATCATTTCATCTTCGATTACCGGCATTGCCATAAATCCCATAACACGCCAGGCCGTATTCGCGGACTCCAATGCCACTTCCAGCCAGATCCTCTACATTGATGCGCAAAGTCAATCCGTCACCTCCATGAATCTTTTTCTCAACGCCACCGGCCAGGTGAGCACCGGCTCCCCCGAACTTGGCGCAACCAACGTGGCATTTCAGCCCTTTACCAACACCGCGCTTTCCTTCAATCCCAAGCTCAACCAGCTTTCGTTCCTCGATCCATCCGCGTTACAGCGCCTCAAGATTCTCCCCACGAACCAGACGGCTCAGACTACCGTCAGTTTCACTCCAAGCGGTGCTGCTTCCCCGATCACCGTCAACCTGTCCGGAGCTCTCGCCGTTGATTCCGCCAATAACCTCGCTCTGGCTGTGAATTCCGGTAGCGACAGTATTTCCGTCTTCAAACTTGGAACCATCAAGCCCGTTCACATCGAGCGTGTTAAGACTCCAGCGTTCGATTCATCCGGCACCGGGATCTCCGTTCCGGCCCAGCTCACGCAAGCCGTAAAGATCACTTCGGGTGTGGCGCCTGCCCCGGTCAGCGGCGTGCAAATTTTCGGCAGCGGCTTCACCAATCTCTCTCAAGTCCGGTTGGACGGCGTTGCTCTGCCCAACTGCCCCGGCGCCAACTGCACCGTTCAGAGCGATCACGAAGTTGACGTAACCATTCCGGTCTCCATCCCTGATCCCAACTCGCCGAACGGCTCCGGCACCATGCAAATCCTCACTGGTCCTCGCCACTTCGCGCTCGACGTCGTTGACACCAGTGGCGTCGGTTCGAACGCCGTGGACTTCACCGTCGTGGAGGAAGTTCCACTCGCGGCCGGCACCTGCACGGCCCCGGCGCCCGGCGGCGTTGCCATCGACGAGGTCAATAATCTTGCCGCAGTCGCCAACACCGGCTGCAACACGGTCTCCGTCATCGACATCAATCCGACCATTACAGTCAGCAATCAGGTCCAGCCGAATCCCAATCTTGGCCACATCCTGGGATCGATTCCTACCGGCGGCTCGCCCACCGCTGTCGCCGTTCTTCCCAGACTCACGTATACCGGTCAGCCGGCGAACACCTCCGGTGTCGCGGTGGTGACCAACAATTCCGCAAACACCGTATCGGTTCTCGACCTCGTGAACCTGGCCCCGGTGAACGACTCCTCAGGAAAAGCCATCGCCGTCTCCGTTGGTACCGCTCCCAGCGGCGTGGCCATTGACCAGGAAACGAATCTCGCCGTCGTCGCCAACACCGGTTCGAACACCGTTTCCACCATCGACCTCACTCCGCTTACCGCCAGCCCCATCGGCGCGCTCACTCCTGCCACCGTGGCCGTGGATCAGAGTCCCATCGCCGTCGCCATTGATCCCGATCGCGGTTCGAATGGCCGCGGCCTCGCTGTCGTCACGGCGCTCCAATTGAATGGAGCTGCTCCACCCAACAGCGTGCTTGACGTCGTCGACATCGGCGGTAGCACGCCTTTCAAACAGACTTCGGGCTCTCTCTTTGGCATTCAATCTTCTCTGACCGGTATCGTTTTCGATCCATCCGTTTCGCCTGCGCTCTTTTACGCGACTTCCACGCAGGCCAACCAGATCACCGCCTTTAATCCGGATACCGGCCAGACGCAAACCATCAAGGTTGGCATTAATCCCAACGCTATCGCTTTCAACTTTCAAACCGGCACCATGCTCACCGTGAACTCGCTGAGCAACTCGATCTCAATTGTGGATTCGCAAACGTTTCGAACGAAAGCGACATTGGGAATCGGATCAACATCGAAGTTTGCCGCGGCCATTCAGACCCTGACGAACTTGTCGGTGATTGCGGATCAGGCCAACAATCGCGTGATCCTCTTCCCCTTGCCGAAATGAGCAGCGGAGCAGAGAGGGAACGGTGGTGAAGCCCTTATTCGAACGAATGGCTGCGGAAGACGCCGAAGCACATGGGTCGCGGCGGGGCAGCGGGGTTTCTGATTGCGGGAACGAAAGGGCCTCGGCTATACTTTCTGGTTTGCGATGCCCCTGCAGAATCCGCCGGGAGAGCGGAAAAAGTTTCAAGCCAAGCTGACTTGGCTCAGGCCAGTCTGACTTGGCTCAGGTCAGTCCCGGTTTTGCCGGGGCTGGCCACAACAAGGAGAAAAAAGTGAATTCCAGATTTACGTTTTATACCGCCGCGCTCACGGCTGCGTGCCTCTTCAGCACGGGAGCCGCTTGGGCGCAGAGTCCCGCCGCGGCCGCCTCGGCCGCCGCGGGAAAGGTCGGCGTGATCAACATCCGCCAGGCCATCGTGACCACGGCCGAAGGCAAACAGGCTTCCGCGGAATTGCAATCCCAGTTTGCTTCCCGCCAGACGGAAATCGAGAATATGAGTAAGCAAGTCAACGACCTTCGCCAGCGGCTTGCCGCCTGCGAGGGCAAGTGCAGCCAGGAGGAGATTGCCCGGCTGACGACGCAGGGGCAGCGGCTCACGCAGCAGCTCGAACGCAAGCAAAACGAATACCAGGAAGACGTGAACGCCGCGCAGGGCGAGGTCGTCGACCGCATCGGCCGCAAGATGGTGGACGTCCTCGACCGCTACTCGCGCGAGAACGGCTACTCCGTGGTCCTCGATTCTTCGTCGCAAAACACTCCGATTCTCTATGCCTCAAACCAGATCGATCTGACTCAGGACATCATCCGCCTCTACGACCAGGCTTATCCGGTCAAGGCTGGCGCCGCGCCCGCAGCGAAGCCGGCCACGCCGAAGCCCGCGACGCCGACGCCAACGAAGCCGTAACCGTCGTCACTTTTTTTCCCGGCCCGCTTCTTGCTCCGTTCCAAACGCCCCGACGCAGTCGGGGCGTTTTTCTTTTCGCGCGAGTTCCGGTCCTGCAGCGCAAGAAACTTTCGCCACACCCGCTGCGATTTGGGTATAGTGAGCCGGAATCCGCAGGGAGGTTCTTATGCCCGAAGCAAAATCCCAGCAAGTAAAGCCCCCGCAACCAAGGACGTTGCTCGATCGCGTTCCCCGCCCGCCTGTCTTTGCCACGCTTGCCGAAGAGCGGCGCCACCGCAAGGAGCGCCTCGCCGCGTCCTTCCGCCTCTTCTCGCGCTATGGCTTTGACGAAGGCGGGGCCGGCCACATCACCGCGCGCGATCCGGAGCGGCCGGACCATTTCTGGGTGAACCCCTTCGGGATGCATTTCGGCCAGATTCGCGTTTCGGACCTCATCCTGGTCAATGACCAGGGGGAAGTCCTGGACGACTACCCGGAAGCGAATCAACAGAGCCGCCGTGAAGTCAACCTGGCGGCGTTTGCCATCCACTCGCGCATCCACAAAGCCCGCCAGGACGTGGCCGCCGCGGCGCACGCCCATTCGCTGTACGGCAAAGCGTGGTCTTCGCTGGGCCGCCCGCTCGATCCCCTCACGCAGGACGCCTGCGCGTTTTACGAAGACCACGCGGTGTTCGACGATTACACCGGCATCGTCGAGGAAACCAGCGAAGGCGACCGCATCGCCCGCGCGCTCGGCAACAAGAAGGCCGCCATCCTGCGGAATCACGGCCTGCTCACCGTGGGCCGGTGCGTTGACGAAGCCGTGTGGTGGTTCATCACCATGGACCGCTCCTGCCACGCGCAATTGCTGGCGGAAGCCGCCGGCCAGCCGCACAAAATCCCTCACGAGACCGCCAAGCATACCTACGCGCTGCTGGGCTCGCCCCTGGCCGGCTGGTTCCAATTCCAGCCGCTCTGGGACCGCATCTCGCGCGAACAACCGGACTTGCTTGAATAACGGCCGTCCGATAGCGCCCCTTCCCTAGTGGGTCGGAGCTCGCGCTCCCCCACCCCCACCTTTTTGTAAGTGCGGATTCTAAAAGACTTACAGGAGAATTTCTCGTAAGTGCGGATTCTAAAGGGGTTATAAGTCCTTTGTTTCCCGCAGATCCGAGGGGTGCTTGTAAGTGCGGATTATAAAGGAGTTGCGGGAGGGGGGTCTTGGAAGTGCGGATTATAAAGGACTTAGAGGAGGTTAATGGGGCAAAGGAGGTACAGGATGTAAAGGGAAACGCGCGAGCAGCGCAACGGCGGGCAGCCAGGGGAGAATGACCGGGTTGGTGGCTCAATTTCAAAGAACATATTACCACATGATTACGGTCGCTGTCAAGGAAAAGTTGTAAGTGCAAATGTACGAATGGATTGCAGGGAGGCTATCTGTTGGGTCGGCGGCGATCTGGGAGAACTGGCCGGGGCAATAGGTCAAAGCTCGCCGCGGAAGGCGCGATGGAGCATGGAGTGGAAGATGGCGTCGCGGCGCTCCCGGCAAAATGGGTGCGCCACTCAGGATTTTCTTCACGCCTTACCCCCGCGCCGGCCGCCGGAATATCGCGGTGCGACTCTTGCTTTTTTCCTATTGCTCGGCAGCCTTTGTAACTTCAGCATCACTGAGCATGATTTCATGAGCGTCTGCCACGAAGTCGCGCATTCGCTGTTGAAACTTCGCAAATACATCGTCAGCGATTAGATAGTCCTCTTTAAGGTCGGCCCACCGAAATTCCCAGGTCCTCTCCTTTGACTCCAATGTTAGCGACTTTCGGCAGACGCTCTCGGCGACGATTTCAGCAAGCAGAACTCGAAAAAGGGGTGCATTCTGACCCTCAAATTCCGGCGGTGGTCCCAAATAGCGGGAAAGAGACTTATGCCGCGCGGAAACGAGTAGCAAATTCGGTTCACCCTCGTGGTCGGCCCATCTTGCGCGGAAATTCCCGTAATCCTCGTCGCGGAGCTTGATACGTATGGGAGCGCCCGCTTCAGGTGGCTGCTGCACCACTCTTACGGAGGCTTCTGCTACACGCCCGTTTACCTCGGCACGTATAACAGCCGAAGCATGCAATTTCCGGCCCTGAACAACAACGTTTCCTTGGGCGTAATTTGAGCCAGCAATTGGGACGAGCGTACAAGTGCCTCTAATTGGAACGCCGGCTGCATCAGACGAGACAACCGATATTAGGGTTAGGTCAGCAACCACGTCGGGGTACTTGGCGAAAACTTGCAGGGAGCGGCGACTTCCATCACGTACGCGGTACTCGTGAAACTCAAATTCCAGCGGCTCTTCGAAGAGGTGTTGCTCCACCTGCTTTTCTGTAACCAATACAATTGCCTGAGCGTCCGGTAAGCCGTCGTAAATGGCATGGATTATGGTGCTATCTGTTAGAGTTTGACCCCTAATGCGAAAGCTCCCGAGATACCGGTCGCTTTTCGTCCTGTGTGCGTGTAACTCAAATGTAGGATCAAGCACAGCCACAGTCGGATCATCAGCGACGACCGCGGCGCGATGCTCAGACTTGGTGGCGTCGAGCAACGCTGTCTTGACGTAGTAAGTAAGTGCCCTCTCTTCGCCCAGAGCTAACTTGACATAAGTGGGAAAGATCAGCGTGCCTTGGTCGAAGGCGGTTTTGTCAACATCATCGCCGGTGGTGAGCTCCTTTATCTCCTCGAGTTGCTGCCGGAGGAACTCATTGGCGAGCTTCGCAAGGCGGTCAAGTCGCGTTTGTGTCTCACGGTTTGCGATTTCCCGTTTCTGTGCTCTTTCAGTCTCTCTCTCCGCTGCTATCAGGGATCGCAGCCGCTCGCTTGGGACTAAGAACAACGCCTTCGTAAACGGGTGTTCGCGATTCAATCCGTGCTGGCGGTTAGGGTCGATTAACAATGCAGGGTTTTCCTCTGTTTGTTTCTCATCCCGTCCCCTACGGTCGTCATAGTCACGCAGAAGTTGATCGATCGAAGGACATTCCAATCTGCCAAAGTATTTTTTTGCCAGGGGGTCGCGCTCGAACTCGGGCGAGAACAGAGTGGATTCATGGATAGCACGTTCAGCCTTGACAAGAAAACCGGATCGTCTGAACCGATCTGAGGGGTCTTCGAGCTCTTCCGCAGCTTTCCAGATTCTGAGCCTAGCTGCTACTTTGTACGTGGGCACCTCAAATTCTTCATCAAAGAGCAAATCACCCGTTGGAGGTTGGTACAGCACTCGTTCTGAGTTGCTTTCTGGCTTGTTAAGATTCTTCATCAGAACCTGGGTCGGGGAGGTCACGGAAAGGATGTCGCGCAAAGCAAAATGCCAGGGTAGTTCCCGGAGTAGAGTGTCGAAGCGAGGTAAACGCTGTTCGCGGTCCAGCTTCAGTGTCACTACGGTACCGTTGCCACGCCTGATGTGCAGTCTTTCGCGAACCTCATTCTTAATTTTTTCGCCGTCAGCCAGCGGGATGAACTGGGGCTTAGTTGTGAGTTCGCACTTGTAGTAATGCTCGTCCTTGATGGATTCGAAAACGAGATTCCCCAATTCTGTGCAATCCTTGGCGCCGCGTGCCATAAAGCCACGGTCGCCCTGCTCGCTGCGTCGTGTGCCAACATCACCCAGTTTCCTCCGCATTTCCTGCAGCGTCATACCTTCAGCGCGGTCATGAACCACCAATATTGCATTCTTGCCGGCGAGATACTCGATCAGCACCGGGCCACCATCCTCGTTACGTCGGTCGGTCTTGAACAAGCGATGGTAGCTGTCGTCGCAATTCGTGATTAACTCCACTAAGGCGTCGAAAACATCCTTGATCGCAAAGGAGCGGTTGAAGTGGAAATATCGGGCCGAAAAATGGAGGTCAATTGGCTCGCCTATTTTTGTGGCTGATTGAGTCATTGAGAAACTCCGAGAACGTTAGTGGTGGCCATCAACGTGCCGAACTGCTGCTCACATAGCTTCAAAAAACGCAGCATGTCTTCATCCCCGATAAGTTCGGCATTTGACAGTAATCGACGAAACTTGGTCCGGATTGTCTCCGGAGGTGCATCCGGGCTGCAATTGAGAAGATCCGTGAACATATACCGAGTGATTAAAGCTGCATCAGCGGTTTTTTCAAAAGCTTGATAAGCGGCATCAGAGCGCAACTTTTTAAGAAGCCGTTCAGCTTCGCGTTTTGGGATCGCCTCGGTGCTTGATTCCAGTTGAACATTAACTCGGAAAAGAGCTTCATTCTCGCGCGCCCATGCTGCGCCCGTGGGTGTCAATTGCCAGCCGTCACGCGATTTTCCGCGCTGTTCCATTCCAGTCCGTCCAGTCACAAAAGCCCCGTTTCTGGCTTCACTTGCGTGGAAGAGCGCTTTTCTGACGAGCTCTTTTTCTGGATAGTCGTACTTTTCCCACCTAAATCGATCGGGAGCAATCTCAAGACACTTCTGTGCAATATCCTCCGTATGCACCTTCCGATGCGCCCCTCCAAGTAGAGAGAGTGCATACACCGCTATATGCAGGCTCTTTAGTTCATCCTTTCGCATAACAGGCAGACAAATACTATCTTAAAGAGGTGTCGAGTGGCAGCAAAAACAGCGGGTGGATGTGAGACGCTATAGCGGAGCCAGAATGTTAAAAAACACGGCTCTTGCTGGCATATTTGTCAGCCGCGACATTGGATTTTGCCAGCTTCCCCGCTTTGGATATCCTGCGCCGCTTTCGCTGCGCGCTCTGGTGTAAAGCAGTTTTCAGAAACTTCTCACTAAAACATTCTTTCAGCCTACTTGGTGGGCTCTGTCGTTCCTCGGCACCGAAAAATATGGCGATCCTCGCCAATGCGGCATTCGGTTTGCCTATATCACACCCGATCCAGAGTCTCTGATGCAATTGGGCGGCGCGCAACGTGCTGCCTCCACCAGCAAAACAGTCTAGAACGACATCGCCGGGTTTCGTTGCGAGTAAAATCGCCCGCTCAGGTATCTGTACCGGTAGTTCATTCACGAACTTGGCTCGCGCCTTTTCTTGGCGTGCTGGCCGCGTGTCTTCCCAAAAGTCGCTGATCTGAACCCACATTGCGCCGTCTAATTCATACTTCTTGTATTTGTCTTTATAGCCGCCATAGTCACGAATTAGTCTGCCGCAGTGCCGGCAAACAGGAGATTTCGTGCGAACAACATTGAAAGTGGGTGGCGCGCCTATCTTGGCATACTGGAGAAGGCCATAGTGAGCAGGATGAATGCGTCCTTTCACTGGGAACCCGCTTTTCATTTTTAGAGCAATCCACGCTTTATATTCAACCGAGTGGATCGTGTTTAGCCAATTGCCAAATTCAATGAGCCACCTCGGCAAATGATAGATGAAAAGCGAGCCGCCGGGTTTCAGGACGCGCACAAGTTCCAATAGCCAAGTGCGACACCAGCCCTTGTAAAACTCGGCCCCCATCTCATCACCAACATCTGGGTAACTCTTGCGCAGATTAAAGGGTGGATCAACAAAGGCAAGATCTATTGAACCGGTCTTGATATTCGCAAGTAATTGCAGAGCATCAGCACGGAAGAAAATTCCACCCGGTCCGACGTACTCCATGGAGAGAGGCGGGGGCGCGTAGAACCCGTTGGTCTGCATGCGAGATATATATCGGCTAGGCGATATATTGTCAATGCTTTTTCCGCCCTGGACGCGGGTTTTGTTGTATGTACTCATAAAGGCTCGAGGCTTCTGCAAACCAATCGCGACCCTTTTTTTCGCCGCGCAGCTTTCCCTTACGGAGCATCAAGGAAATGTGATCCGGGCTGTATCCAGTTAGCTCTGCTGCCTGAGTACATGTTAGCTGCTTCTTCTGCCTTGCCGAACGGCGTATTTCGGCAGTCTGGGGCTTCGGGGCGGTCATTTACGGTTTTTGAGGCCACGCTGCGAGTGCGGGCGCTGCCAGCCGACGCTGCCGATCTTTGATTTTGGTGGAGGTCCAGTC
>WNGE01011360.1_pt1 | contig 11816 bp, 14 predicted proteins | sample 5400651 | NCBI WGS metagenome assembly WNGE01 (sample SAMN13153370, study PRJNA577476) | soil metagenome | isolation source: 60 cm soil or saprolite under grassland replicate 2 | place: USA:California | collected 2016-06-15 | reverse complement strand
TGGGCAGAGCTCTCGGAAAAACTGTCGGACGTGGTTGACCCCACCATAAAATACGGTGGCGGCGCGGACGTGGTTCGAAAGGCGCTCACAGCACTCTCCGAGAGGATTGCGGCATTGGAAGTGCTCGAGCTGAAAATCGGGGGGATAGAGACGCAGATCGAGCAGTACGGGCAACAACTGCAGAAAGCACAAGAATTTTTGGTTGAGGTGAAAGGGAACATAATCGGTGCAAGAGAGCTCCTAGACACCGCACTCAACGAGGCCATTTCTGGGGTGGAGAAGCTAAGGGGACGAAAGCCATGATCTTCTTAATTGAATACGACCGACCTAAGGGCCACATCGTCACCTTTAGCAGCTTCGACGAGACGGAGCGGTTGGAGGCGGAGAACCGGCGGCTTGAAATCGAGTTGGCATTGAACCGCGCAGGAGTAGACCATGAGGTAGTTCTGCTAGAGGCACTGAGCGAAGAAGCGCTACGCCGGACGCATCGGCGCTACTTCGAAGAACCCAGCCAGATTGTCAGATCAGGAAGCGGTGGCGACGCGTAGACCGGGCATGATTGCTCCCGCCGCGCTCCCGGCTTCCGCGCCCTGCATGACATGGCAGTCCTTTAGGCGGCGGGTTTTCGAGGGCCTCATCGACTCGAACCCGATGCCAGGTAGGGCGAAAAAAGCACTCTCGGTCTGGCCGACCTCGTGAGCCGCGGGCTGCTGGCCGAGGTGTTGCCCGGCGGAGGCAGCAGCGATATCAGATGCCCTGCCAGTAACGCCTCCCCTGCAGGCGCACGATCTTCCCGAACCCGGGCGCCTGGAAATGCCCGGCCGCCACGACGATCTCTTCGCGCTCCAGACGCTCCATCAGGGCGCGGCGCGTCTGGCGGGTCAGCTCCGGGTCCATGTCGGCGCGTGAGACCCAGTCCGGCTCGGCCACCTGCGCCGGGCTGTGCGCGGCGTCTCCCAGGACGAGCGCCCGCTCACCCTGCGAGGTGATCAGGATGCTCACGTGCCCCGGCGTATGGCCGGGTGTGGGCACCGCCGTCAGCTCCCGCGAGATGGTGTGCTCGCCGTGCATCAGCTCCACGAGGCCGAGCTCCTCGAGCGGCCAGACGCAGGTCGGGGCGTTCGGGAAGCGCTCGCGCTGGACGTCGGGCTGGTGGCACACGTCCCAGTCCTTGGCGCTCATCCAGTAGCGCGCGTTCGGGAAGGTCGGCGCGTATTTCTGGCCCTGGGCCAGCAGGTTCCAGCCGACATGGTCGCGGTGCAGGTGCGTCATCACCACCATGTCCACCTCTTCCGGGCGCACGCCGTTGGCCTGGAAGTCGTGCATGAGCCGGCCCCACGGGGCGTCGGGCGCGTCGGCCGGCTTGGGGCCGAGGCCCGTGTCGACGAGGATCGTCCGCCCGTCCGAGCGGATCAGATAGGACCCGAGGTTGAAGCGGACCTTGTGCTCCTCGGTGAGATGGGACTCGTACTGGCGCCAGTTCTCCTGCGGGATGGTCGGGAAGAAGTTGCACAGGTCGAACTCGAGCATGCCGTCCGACAGCGACATGATCTCCACGTTCCCCACGCGAATGACATTGCTTGCCATGATGCTTGCTCCTCCTTGCATGGCACGATCGTGCGCGGCTTCCGGAAGAGCGTGTGGACCGTCCACGGCGCTCTCTACCGTGCTCTCTTCACGAACCGACACTCTGCGCCGCCCCCCTCACCCTTCCCTCTCCCCCTCGGCGGGGGAGAGGGTGGCACTCCCCGCCGGCGGCGATCCTCAGCGCATGTTCCCGGTGTGGCCGAGCGAGTAGCGGCCGGGCTGGGGCCAGACCGCGAGGCCGTGGGGCTCCTTGCCCACGGCGATGCTCGTCACCTGGCCGGTCGCGGTGTCGATGGCGTAGACGACGTTGTCGTAGCGCCCGGAGAGCCAGAGCACCTTCCCGTCGACGCTCATGTTGCCCATGTCGGGGCTGCCGCCCTTGGGGATGGGCCAGGTGGCCACGATCCGGCGGGTGGCGAAGTCGATGACGGTGACGCTGCCCTTGCCGCGCGGCGGGCCGCTGATGCGGGACGAGCCGCGGTTGGCCACGTAGAGCTTCGTGCCGTCGCGGCTCGGGTAGAGCCCGTGCGTCCCGACCCCGGTCTTGATGAAGCCGGTCTCGGTGAAGCTCTCGCCGTCGACCACGAACACGCCGCCGGCCTTCATGTCCGCCACGAAGAAGACCTTGCCGTCCGGGGACACGCGGATGTCCTGGGGCATGCCGCCCTTCGAGAGCCGGAGATAGCCCACGACCTTGCGGGCCACCAGGTCGATCTTCGCGAGACTCCCCTGGAACTCGCAGGTGAAGATCGCGAAGCGGCCGTCGATCGAGAAGTCGGCGTGGTTGATCCCGGCGCACTGCGGCGCCTCGAGCGAGCTCTGAAGCGTCATCGTCTGCGGCTCGCGGAAGTCGAGCCGCTTGAGCGCCTCCGCCACCACGATGGCGGAGCGCCCGTCGGGCGTGAAGTACATGTTGTACGGATCATCGACGGCGATGGCCTTGCCCGGCTTGCCCGTCGTCGGGTCGATGGGGGTGAGGCTTCCGTCGGTGCGCCCCTCCGCGTTGTTGGTCACCCAGAGCGTCTTGAGATCGTACGACGGGACGACGTGCTGCGGGTTGACGCCCACGCGGAAGCGGTCGACGACCTTGCGCGTCGCCGGGTCGATCACGTACACGTCGTTGGACTTCAAATTGGGCACGTAGACCCGCGGCAGCGCGCCGGCGACGGCCGGACTCAGCTTGTCGGACCGGGTCTCGCTGTAGAGATTGCCCGGATCCACCACCGGCGGCATGCCCGGCACCGTCTCGACGGCGCGCGCTCCCGGTTGCGCCGGCGCGGGATACGGGCAGAGCGCGATGCCGAGGGCTGCGCTCGCGAGCGCAAGACGGCAGGCACGGGTCAGAGGCCGCACGGTCACCTCCCGGGGTACATTGTTCACCACACGATGCTCGGCGCCGACTCAACGGTGGGCGGTCGATTTCCTGATCGCGTCGACGGCCCGGGCCACGATGAGCTCCTCGCCCAGCCGGCCCAGCTCGGCGGTCGCCCGGCTCGGATCGCCGGCAACGCCGTCCCGATCCCGCAGCGCGGGTCCGAGCCGCTCCTTGCGGACCAGGCGCGGGTCGACGGCCAGCATGAGGGACGTGTCGGTGAGCCCGGCGTGGGCGCCCACCTCATCCTCCCGGTAGCCCCGTGTCCTGAGAAGCTGGCGGAACTCGACGTCGCCCGCCCGGTAGTATTCCTCGACGGCGTGGACCCGGACGGGCGCCGCCGCCCACTCGCGATTGAGCCGCGCGGCGACCGCCTTCTGGTCCGTCTGGGCCGCTCCGTGGTCGCTCAGGAACACGACGTCGCGGAATCCATGGAGCCTGAAGCTCCGCGCGGCCGACTCGAGGACCTTCTGGAAGACCTCACCGGGGGTCGTGATCGTTCCCGGGAACCGCATGTGTCCGGTGGGTGGGGCGATCCCGCCTTCCGGCACGTACGCGAGCACCGGGGCCACCAGCGCGTTGCCCAGGCCGCGCGCGATCTTCTCCGCGAGCGCCTTCACCCGCACATTGTGCTTGCCCAGGGCCATGTGGGGCCCGTTCTGCTCGGTGCCCCCCGTCGGGAGAATGATCGTCGTCTTCCCGGACCGGATCAGGTCGCGCAGCTCCGTCCAGGTCAACTCTTCCAGGAAGACGGTGTCCGGAGCCTGACCGGAGGTTCCCGACACCCACGTCAGGACCAGACACGCGACGGCCACCAGGACTCTCGATCTCATCGGCGTCGCCTACCCTTGGCGTGCATGATAATCGATCGTGTGGACGAAGAGCCCGCTCGCGAGCTTCGGCTCGAACCACGTGCTCTTCGGCGGCATCACCTCGCCGGCGTCCGAGACGGCCATGAGCTGCTCGACCGTCGTCGGGTACAGCGACACCGCCAGCGCCGCCGCTCCGGAGTCGACGCGGGCCTCGAGCTCGCCGGCGCCCCGGAGGCCCCCGACGAAGTCGATTCGCTTGTCCGTCCGGGGATCGCCGATGCCGAGCACGGGCGCGAGCACGCGCTCCTGCAGGAGGGCGACGTCGAGCGAGCGCAGGGCGTCCCGGCGGTCGATCGAGGACTCGGCCAGCTCGAGCAGGCGCCAGCGGCGCTCGAGGTAGACGCAGAAGCCCCCGGGGCGGGGCGGCGTCGGGCTGCCCGCGATGGACAGCCGCCCGATCTTCTCGAGCTTCCCCAGCACCTCGCCGGGCGTCTGCCCGCCGAGGTCGGCGATCACGCGGTTGTACGGCAGGATCCGGAGCTGCCCCGCCGGGAAGAGCGCCGCGAGGAACCACTCGTGCTCCTCGCTTCCCCGACGGCCTGGATCCTCGGCGCGGCGCTGGCGGGCGGCCCGCCCGGCGCTCGCCGAGCGGTGGTGCCCGTCGGCGACATAGGCGCACACCACCGCGCCGAACGCGTCGACATACAGCGCGGGATCCGCCACCGGCCACACCGTGTGGCGCACACCGCCGGCGGCGGTGAAGTCGTAGAGCGGCGGCGTCTCCATCGCCGCCGTGGTGAGCCGGTCGATCTCCGCGCTCCCGCGGTGGGCGAGCAGCACGGGCTCGGCGTGGGCGTCGAGCGCCCGGATGTGGCGCGTGCGGTCGTCCTCCTTGTCCGGGCGCGTGGTCTCGTGCTTCTTGATCACGCCGCCCTCGTAGTCGCCGACGTGCACGCACCCGACCACGCCCACCTGCGCCCGCCCGTCCATGATCAGCCGGTAGAGGTAGAGGGACGGCCGCGGGTCGCGCAGGAGCGTCCCCTGCCGGACGAGCCGGTCGAGGTTCTCGCGGGCCTTCAGGTAGACGCGGGCGTCATGAGGCTCGACGTCCTCGGGCAGGTCGATGTCGGACCGGACCACGTGGAGGAAGCTCAGCGGGTTGTCATTGGCCAGCTCCGCGGCTTCGCCCCGGCTCACGACATCGTACGGAGGCGACGCGACCCGAGCGGCGACCTTCGGATCCGGGCGCAGGGCCCTGAACGGATTCAGTCGCACCGCCACGCCCCGGGGTCAGCGTCCGGCGAGCAGCCTGAGCGCCTCGGCATGGAGCCGCCCGTTGGTCGCGAGCACGGTGCCGCCGTAGATGGTGGGCCTCCCGGAGAAGTCCGTGAGGCGCCCGCCCGCCTCCTCGACGAGGATCTTGACCGGCGCCACATCCCACGGCTTGAGGTCCACCTCGACGTAGATCTCCGCCTTGCCCTCGGCCACGAGCCCGTAGCCGTAGTAGTCGCCGAAGCCGCGCGTGCGGGATCCGGCGTCGAAGAGCCGCACGAAGCCGTCCCAGTGCCCGGCCTCGCGCACGAGGCGCAGTCCCGAGTGGAGCACCGTGGCGTCCTTCATCGCCTCGCACTCGGAGACGCGGAGCCGCTCGCCGTTCAAGAAGGCGCCCTCGCCCCGACGCGCCGTGAACAGCTCGCCGGTCACCGGATTCAGCACGACTCCGGTCGTGATCTCCCCGCGCTCCTCCAGCGCGATCAGCACCGCCCAGATGGGGATCCGGCGGATGAAGTTCTTGGTGCCGTCGATCGGGTCGATGATCCAGCGGATCTCCCGCGAGCCCCGCTCGCCGAACTCCTCGCCGAGGAACCCCCAGTCGGGAAAGGCCCGGCCGAGCATGCGCGTGATGGCCTGCTCGGCCTCACGGTCGGCCTGGGTGACGGGAGTCTGGTCGGGCTTGATGGTGACGTCGAAGCCGCCGCGGTAGTACTTCATCGCGATCTCGCCGGCGGCGCGGGCCGCCTCGACGGCCGCCGCCAGGACCGGGTGCGCAGGAGGAACGCTCACGCCTCCCATTCCCCCCGCTCCTCGAGGACCTGCTTGAGCACCTCGAGCGCCTCGACCACGACGGGCATGCCGCCGTAGGTCACCTGCTGGAAGATGACCTCGGCCACCTCCTGGCGGGTGGCGCCCACGTTGAGGGCGGCGTGGACGTGGGCGCGGACCTCGTTCCGGCGGTTCAGCACGGTCAGCGACGCCACCGCGCACAGCTCGCGCTGCTTCTGGGAGATGACCTCGCGGCTGTAGAGCTTGCCGGTGAAGAACATGGAGAGCTCGCGGGCGAGCTCCTTGTCGAACTTCTTCCACGTCTCGAAGCCGGTCCCGCCCTTGAGGGTATGGAAGAGCATCCGGGCCGTGTTCTTCGTGGTGTCCCTGAGCGCCTGGTCCATGGGCGGTCCCTCCTATCAGATGCCACGAGATCCTCGTCCGGGGGTTGACTGTCGGGCCCGACACCACTAGCGTAGGACATCTATACTAACCCAAGTTCGAAAGGAGAGCTGTGCATGCCGACGATCGAGCGGTACTGCGCCAAGGGGGTCTTCGATCCCCCGACCTATTCCCAGGCCGTGAAGGTGACGGGCGCCCAGACCATCCTCTTCCTGGCCGGCCAGGTGGCCTATGACGACAAGGGCAATGCGGCTCACCGGGGCGACTTCGCGGCCCAGGCCCGCGCCGTCTTCCAGGCGGTCAAGGCGCAGGTGGAGGCCGGTGGCGGCACCATGCAGAGCATCGTCAAGCTCAACACCTATCTGACCGACATCCGCCACCGCGCCGATCTCGTCCCCGTGCGCGAGGAGTTCTTCGGCAAGAAGACGCCCGCCTCGACCCTCGTGGCCGTCGCCGCCCTCGCCCAGCCCGACTGGCTGATCGAGGTCGAGGCGATCGCGGTGGTGTGAGCCAGCATGAACGTCAACCCGTTCATCTTCCGCGCCTACGACGTCCGCGGCAAGGTCGGCATCGACATCACGCCCGAGGTGTTCGAGCTGGTCGGCCGCGCCTACGGCACCCTCGTGCGCAGAAAGGGGGGCCGCCGCGTCGCCCTCGGGATGGACAACCGCGCCACCTCGCCGCCGCTCAAGGAGGGTTTCGGCGAGGGCGTGCTCTCGACCGGCCTGGAGGTGGTGGACATCGGCGTCAATCACACGCCGCTCCTCTACTTCGCCACCGCCCACTGGAAGCTCGACGGCGGCGCCACCGTCACCGGCAGCCACAACCCGGTCTCGGACAACGGCGTCAAGATGGTCCACGCGGGCGCGGCGCCGCTCACCGAGGACGAGATCCAGGGGCTCGCCGCCACCATCCGCGCCGCCGACTTCGAGCGGGGTCGGGGGACCCGGACCTTCCGCGACCCGCGCGAGGAGTACTTCGGGGCGATCACGAGCAGCCTGAAGCTCGCGCGGCCGCTCAAGGTGGTGGTGGACGCCGGCAACGGCATCGCCGGCAGCTTCGCCCCCGAGCTGCTCCGCCGGCTCGGGTGCGAGGTGGTGGAGCTCTACTGCGAGCCGGACGGGACCTTTCCGAACCACCTGCCTGATCCGGAGATGGAAGAGAACGTGCGCGACCTCATCGCCAGGGTGCGCGAGGTCCGCGCCGACACCGGCATCGCCTTCGACGGCGACGCCGACCGGATGGGGGTGGTGGACGAGCGCGGGCGGCGGCACGAGGCCGACCTCGTCCTGGCCCTCCTGGCCCGCGACCTCCTCCAGCGCCACCCCGGCGCCAAGATCCTGTTCGACGTGAAGTGCTCGCAGGTGCTGGTGGACGACATCCGCGCCCACGGCGGCGAGCCCATCATGTGGAAGACCGGCCACTCGCATCTCAAGCGCAAGATGCGGGAGGACGGCATCCTGCTGGGCGGCGAGGTCTCCGGCCACCTGTTCTTCGCCGAGAACTGGTACGGCGTGGACGATGGAATCCTGGCCGCGTGCAAGTTCCTCGAGCTCTGCTCGCGGAGCGCCGCGCCGGTCTCGAGCCACTTCGACACCCTGCCCCATCTGTACAACACGCCCGAGCTGAAGGCGCCGTGCGCCGACGACCGGAAGTTCGAGCTGGTCGCGGAGCTCGCGCGCCATTTCAAGGGGCGGTACGAGACGGTCGACATCGACGGGGCGCGGATCCTCTTCCCCGACGGGTGGGGCCTGGTCCGGGCCTCGAACACCAACCCCTACCTCACCCTGCGCTTCGAGGGGCGCAGCCAGGCGGCGGTGGACGAGATGAAGCGGGTGGTCTACGACGCGCTCCGCCGCTACCCCTTCGTGACCCTGCCGAGCTGACACTTGGGTTGACGCATGGAGTTCGGCTTCACCGCCGAGGAGCAGGCATTCGCCGAGGAGGTCCGCGCGTTCCTGCGCGCCCATCCGGTGGAGAGCTTCCCCGAGGACGGCATGGACGCCGGCTACGGCTCCGGCCCGCACTCGCGCGCCTTCCTGCAAGCCCTGGCATCCCGCGGCTGGCTGTCCATGTGCTGGCCGCGGCAGCACGGCGGCCAGGAGCGCCCCATGATCAGAAAGCTCATCCTCCTCGAGGAGCTGGCCGCCGGCGGGGCGCCCTTCGGCCCGCTCGCCGGCTGCGATCAGGTGGCCGACGCCATCATCGGCTACGGCTCCGAGACGCTGCGCCGGGAGCTCCTGCCGCGCATCGCCCGCGGCGAGGCCACCTTCTGGCAGGGCTTCAGCGAGCCGGACGCCGGCTCCGATCTACTCGCGCTCAAGACGCGCGCGCGCCGCGACGGCGATCACTACGTGATCGACGGGCACAAGATCTGGTCGAGCCACGCCGGCATCGCGGACTACGGCCTCGTCCTCGCGCGGACGGATCCGACGGCGGCGCGCCACCGGGGGCTGAGCATGCTCGTCACGGACAACCGGCTGCCCGGCATGGACATCCGGCCCATCCGTAACATGACCGGCAAGGTGTACCACTACGAGGTCTTCCTCGACGCCGTGCGCGTGCCGGCGGACTACCTGCTCGGCCGCGAGAACGAAGGCTTCGCCCAGCTCCTCAGGGGGCTGGACACCGACCGCTTCTGGGGCCGCTTCTACAAGCCGCCGTGGATGCGCCGCATCCTCGGGCAGCTCGTCGACTATGCCAATGCCACGACGGTGTCGCCACCGACATCGCCGCCCTGCGCCTCCTCTTCTATCGCGCGGGATGGATGATCGAGCGGGGCATGCCGGTGACCGCGGAGTCGCCCCTCGCCAAGGTCATGGCCGACGAGACGGGGCAGAAGCTCCTGGCCCTCGCCATGGAGATGCTCGGCGTCTACGGCCCGCTGCGCGAGGGATCGCGCTGGGCCAGGCTCGGCGGGCAGATCCAGCATCTCTACCAGACGAGCCTCGGTCAGACCATCGCCGGCGGCACCTCCGAGGTCCTGCGCACGACCATCGCCACGCGCGGCCTCGGGCTTCCCTCCGACAGGGCGCGCCTAGCTTAGCTAGCTCGACGTCACCCGTGGACTTCGCCCCCACCCTCCAGCAGCAGCTCCTCACCCAGACGGCGCGCGTCTTTTTCCAGCAGCATTGCCCGCCCGAGCGCGTCCAGGCGCTCGCCCTCGAGCCGGGCGGCTTCGCCCATGACCTCTGGAAGGCGATGGCCACCCTCGGCTGGCCGGGGCTCCTCATCCCTCCCGCGCTCGGCGGGAGCGGTGGCTCCGTGCTCGACGTGATGGCGCTGGTGGAGCAGATGGGACGGAACTGCCTGCCGAGCCCGTTCATCCCGAGCGCGGTGGTGGCGACCTCCATGCTCCTGGCCGCCTCCGAGTCGGGCCCCGCCCGCCGGCTCCTCCCCGCCCTGGCCCTCGGCGACCGCATCGCCACGGTGGCCGTCGTGGAGGAGCGTGGCAGCTACGAGCCCGAGGCCATCGCCTTGCGCGCAGAGGCGCCGGGCCGGCTGTCCGGACGCAAGCTCTTCGTCAAGGACGCGCATGTCGCGAGCGACGTCATCGTGATCGCGCGGGGCGGGGACGAGCTGAACGCGCTCCTCCTCCCGCTGGACCGAGCCGGCATCACGGTACTGCATCTCGACGCCATGGGAGACGAGAAACTCTTCGAGGTGAGCTTCGCCGACGTCGAGGTGCGCGGCGAGGACCTCCTCGGCCCCGCGGGTGGCGCCGGCGATCTCCTGGCGCCGGCCATGCAGCTCGGCGCGCTCGCGCGGAGCGCCGAGATGGTGGGCTGCGCGGCGCGCATCCTCGACCTCTGCGTCGAGCACGCGCGGGTGCGCGTGCAGTCGGGGCGGCCCATCGGCGCCTTCCAGGCCATCCAGCACCACTGCGCCGACCTGCTGCGCGACGTGGAGGCCTCGCGCTGGCTCGTCTATGACGCCGCGTGGCGGGTCGCCGAGGGCCTCGACGCGTCGCCCGCCGCGGCGACGGCGAAGGCGTTCTGCGCCGAGGCCTGCCTGCGCGTCGCGCGGCGCGGCCATCAGATCATGGGCGCCATCGGCTACTGCGAAGAACATCCGCTGCACCTCCTGCACAAGCGGATCATGAGCGGTCAGCTCGACTGGGGTGACGCGGCGCTACACCTGGAGACCATCGCCCGGTCCATCGGCCTCTTGTAGGGCCTCGCGGAACCGAGCCGAGGGACATTCCCGGAAAGGATGGTGTCATGGAGCAGTTCTTGCGGGCGGCAATCGAGGAAGCCGAGCTCGGCCTGGCCGAGGGCGGCATTCCCATCGGCTCCGTGCTGGTGCACCACGGACGCATTCTCGGGGAAGGTCGCAATCGGCGGGTCCAACGAGGGAGTGCCATCCTGCACGGCGAGATGGACGCCCTGGAACATGCCGGTCGCCGGCCGGCGCACGTCTATCGCGAGTGCACGCTGTACACCACCCTGTCGCCGTGCGCGATGTGCAGCGGCGCCATTCTGCTCTACGGCATCCCGCGGGTGGTCGTTGGCGAGAACCGGACGTTCGTCGGGGAGGAAGACCTGCTTCGCGCCCGTGGGGTCGTGGTGGAGGTTGTTCAGGATCCCCGGTGCCAGGACCTGATGGCGCGGTTCATCCAGGCCCAACCGACCTTGTGGGCGGAAGATATCGGGCAATGAGCTGATGCTCCATTGTGGGGCCCGGCGTGGTGGGCAACCGCCTCTCCGCAGGAGAACGGGAAGGGTGCATTGAAGCGTCGAACCGTGCCGCCGAATGGGCCTTTTCTCCTATCGGTTTCGCTTCTGCGGGAACGGGTCAGCACTACCAGGTGACGCGCGGCTTTCTGGAGAACCGGGCTGACTATCTCCGCCGTCTCTTTGCCGAGGACGGAGAGACCTCAGCCTAGTCGAGACGTCGCGTCGTTCGGAAGCCGCCTCGTTCATCTCATTCGCCCGACGCGTCCGCGATCACGACGTAGCGCAGCGGTCCCCCCGGCGCGAGGGCGCGGAACGGGTAGCACGTCAGCAGCGCCAGACCGGCGAACGGCTCCGCGCTCGCGATGAGCGCGGTCCGCGAATCGACCACGGACATCTCTCTCACCCGGAACCGTGACGGCAGCCGGCCCGGGACCTCCACGACGACCTCATCGCCGGGCTTGACGCGCTCGAGGAAGCGGAAGTGCGTGTCCCGATGACCCGTGACGATCGCCGTGCCCGGCTCTCCCGGTACGGCGCTCGCGGCGGCGTGACCGGGGCCGAACGCCAGTGTGCGGCCGCTCACGCCGGCGAGCACGATGAGGTCGACGCCGTGGGCCGGCGCCCGGAGCCTCGCCACCGGCCACGTGTCGGCCCACGGCCACGGCTTCACCTGCGACTCGCCCGCGAGCGTGCGCGCCCAGGCCCGGTGGAGCAGATGCTGGGCAAGCCGGGCCTTGACCGGGATCCACGCCCCGTGCCCGACCTGCCACACCCCGACACCGAGGAGCACCGCCACGACGAGCGACGCTCTTCTCTTCATTGCCGGCGGCCCCCCGGCCCGGCAAGCGCGCGATCCAGCTTCCCAAGCGCGTAGAGCCCGGCCGCGAGCGTCAAGGCGCAGAGCCCGAGCGCGATGTGGAGCGG
>WNGE01007525.1_pt1 | contig 11816 bp, 13 predicted proteins | sample 5400651 | NCBI WGS metagenome assembly WNGE01 (sample SAMN13153370, study PRJNA577476) | soil metagenome | isolation source: 60 cm soil or saprolite under grassland replicate 2 | place: USA:California | collected 2016-06-15 | reverse complement strand
TAGGGCCCTGTTCCCATTCGACCGTCGCAACGTCACGGCGGTCGAGCTCGACCTCGACGGGTCGAAGATGACGCTCGAAGCCGAAGAGGGCGGCAAGTGGCGCATCGCCAATCCCGGTCCGTACCCGGGCGACGCCGATATGCTCACGGACATGCTCGACAAGCTCGCGAGCGCCTCGGTGAAGGAGTTCGTCGGACCGGCAAAGTCGCCGGCGGCCTACGGGCTCGACAAGCCGTCGCGCCTGACGGTCTGGCTCGGCAAGGACAAGGACCGCACGTCCAAGACCCTTCTCTTGGGCAAGGTCGACGCGGCGAAGAAGGGTGTCTACGTCCAGCGTCAGGGCGAGCCCGAAGTGCTGCTGGCGCCGAGCGAGACGTGGGACCGGCTGCCGAAGACGGTCGCGACGGCGCGTGACAAGGTGATCCTCCGATATGCCTACGACAAGGTCGAGCGCGTCGAGATCGACAGCCCTTCGGGCACCGTGAAGCTGGCGCGAGACGGCATCAACTGGAACATCACGGCTCCGGAGGCGCTCAAGGCTGACGCGGGAGTCGTCAACGGGCTCCTCTGGCGGATCCGCGACCTTCGCGCCTCTGGATTCCTCGACGAATCGCCCGGCGGTGTCGCGCGCTACCTGTCCAAACCCGAGGTGACGGTGAAGATCTGGGAGCAAGGCGCCAAGGAGCCGAAGACCCTCCTGCTGGGCATGTCCAAGGGGATCAAGGCCGGCGAAATGGCGGCCGCGGCCTCGCCGGGCCCGCAGGGGCCGGTCGTCATGGTCGAGCCCAAGGACGTCCACGATCTCTCCAAGTCGGCGATGGACCTGCGCGACAAGAGCCTGATCGCCTCCTTCGACATGAAGGAGGTCAAGCGGGTGCGCGTTACGGTCGGGGGCAAGCCCCTCCTGCTGGAGCGCCGCGGCGACGACGACTGGCGCGTGGTCGAGCCATCCAAGGGCCCCGCCAAGGAGATCAAGGTCACGGGCCTGCTCCTCACGCTGCGCAACCTCAAGTGGAAGGAGATCGCCGAGGCCGGCGGCGCGGACGCGGCCCGATTCGGCCTCGCCAAGCCCGAGGCCGAAATCGCCGTCCTCAAGGGAGACGGCAGCGAAATGGCGAGCCTCGCCATCGGGCGGACCAACGGCAAGCTCGTCTACGTCCGGGCCAAATCGTCGCCGGCCATCTACGCGGTCGACGCGGCGTCGGTCGAAGACATCCGCAAGGCGCCGGCCGACATCCCCGGCTAGGAGACACGCCATGTCCGCTTCATCCGAGACCGTGTACCTGAGGCAGATGGAGCTGGGCCCCATGCAGAACTTCGTCTACCTGATCGGCGACCCTGAGACCCGGGAGTGCGTGGCTGTCGACCCGGCGTGGGAGATCGACGCCATCGTCGAGCAGATCGAAGCCGACGATATGCGTCTGAACGGCGTGCTCGTCACGCACACACACCAGGACCACGTCGGCGGGCATCTCTTCGGCCACGACATCCCGGGCATCGAAGAGCTCCTGGCCAGGGTCCCCGCCAAGGTCTACGTCCACGCGGCCGAGCGGGAATTCCTCCGGGGCTTCGGCTCCGACCTCGTCAAGGTGGAGAGCGGCGCGACGCTCGGCGTGGGGAAGAGGACGATCACCTTCGTGCACACGCCGGGACACACGCCCGGCTCGCAGTGCTTTCTCGTGGACGGTCGCCTGATCTCTGGCGACACGCTCTTCATCCGCTCGTGCGGTCGCACGGACCTGCCCGGCAGCGACCCGAAGGAGATGTACACATCGCTGACCCAACGGCTCGGGGCCCTCCCGGACGACACCGTGGTCTTCCCCGGCCACAACTACGGCGGCACGGTCACGACGATCGGCGACGAGAAGCGGAGCAATCCCCTGATGCGCTTTCCCTCGATGGCCGACTTCCTCCGCGTCGCAGGCCGCCGATAAGGGCCCATCTGCTTCGTTGGCTCCCTCGGCCGCAGGCTCAACGTAGCCGGGCTACGCCTCGCCTGCGACCTTCGGGCGCCGCCTCGCATCTGGACCCTTCTCGACGCCCTGCCCCGCTTCCATTTCCGCGTAGAAGCCTACGGCGTCAGACTGCGGTGGCACCGCCGTCTACGTATAGAATTTGGCCCGTGATGTAGTCGGGGCAGGTGGCGAAGAAGCGTACCGCCGCGGCCACGTCGTTCGGGTGGCCGAGCCTGCGCATCGGGATCTTCGCCTGCAGGCGTTTCTTCAACTCGCTCGGGAAATCCTCCGGCAGGAGGATCGCGCCCGGTCCGACGGCGTTGACCTGGATCCGGGGGGCCAGCGCAGCCGCCAGACCCCGCGTCAGCATGACAACCCCAGCCTTGGAGATCGCGTACGGGATATAGCCGGGCCACGCGCGTTCGGCGCCAACGTCCGCCAGATTGACGATGCGGCCGCCGCGGCTGCCCATGGCGCGCGCCGCGGCCTGCGAGCAGAAGAACGCGGCCTTGACGTTGACGGCGATGAACCGGTCGAAGTCGGCCGGCGTGACGGTGTTCCAGGGGGTGCGCCAGAAGACGCCCGCGTTGTTGACGAGGAGGTCGAGGCGGCCGAGTCGCCGCACGGTCTCGGCCACCAGGCGCCGCGCCTCCGTGGGCCTGGACACGTCCGCTCGAATTCCCACGGCGCGGGCGCCAAGCGCGCCGATCGCGGCGACCGTGGCGCGGGCGGCGCCCGCCGAGCGGTGGTAGTTGACCGACACGTCGTAGCCGGCGCGGGCCAGCTCGAGCGAAATGGCTCGGCCGAGGCGGACCGCGCCGCCGGTCACGAGCGCGACTTTCCGTGCCGATTTATTGACTTGTTTAATCCCGTGTGGTGTCATGAAACGATCATGTCCGGTCCGCTCCGAAATTGGATCAAGGTCCGCTTCATCACGGGATTCTTTGTTACGGTCCCGGCCATCGCCAGCGCGTGGCTCCTGTACGTGTTCTGGGATTTCATCGACACGTTCTTCTCACCGGGATACCAGCGCGTCTTCGGCCGCCGCATCCCGGGCCTGGGCTTCCTCACCGCCGTGCTGTTTATCCTCGTCATGGGCACCATCGCCACCAACGTCCTCGGCCGCCGCGTCCTTGCGCGAGTCGAGCGGCTGTTCGTCCGGGTGCCGATCTTCCGCAGCATCTACCCGTCCATCAAGCAGCTCATCGAATCGTTCTCGCCCGAGAAGCGGCAGTCCTTCAAGGCCGTCGTGCTGGCCGAGCACCCGCGCGAGGGCGAGTTCGTCTTCGGCTTCGTCACGTCCGAGGTGCTCGTGGAGACGCCCGGCCGCAAGCGCGAGATGGTGACCGTCTTCGTCCCGACCAACAACCTCTACCTGGGCGACGTCATCATGGTGCCGCGACAGGATGTCATCTCGACGGGTCTCACCGTCGAGGAGGGCATTCGCATCATCCTGTCCGCGGGCACCGCCACGCCCGCCCGCCTGCCGCGCGAGCGCCTCTGATCAGCCGCCCGGGCGCGCCCACGCCCGGATCCATCGCTCCACCACTTGACCCAGCGGGAAGAGCTGGCCCAGGAAGAAATGCTGCGCGCCCTCGATGATCTCCACGGGACGCCGGAGGCGCTTGCCGACCCTTTCGATCGCTTCCAGCGGGCAGAACGGGTCGCGATTGCCCGCGACGAGCAGGGTGTGCGTGGGCACGCGCTCGAGGAAGTCCAGATCGTAGAGTCCGAGCGGCGGAGCGATCAGGGCGAGCGCCGGCAGCTCGCGCCCGGCGGCCACGACGCGGGCGGATACCCAGCTGCCGAAGGAATATCCCGCGAGACCCACCTGGCTGTTCTCAGGGAGCTGCCCGGCCAGCGTCTCGAGGGCTGCCCACACGTCGTCCTGCTCGGCCTTTCCCTCTCCATGGACGCCGCCCGAAGCCCCCACCCCACGGAAATTGAAGCGAAGGGTTGCCAGCCCCAGACCCTGGGCGACCTCGGCCGCCCGGACGACCACGGGGTTGTGCATATCGCCCCCGTAGAGGGGATGGGGATGGCAGATCACGAGGCCAGCCCGGGGGACCTCCGGCAAAGCCAGGAGGGCTTCGAGGTGAACACCGTCCCGAACGTCAACCTCTATAGGGGTTTCCACGCCATGACCTTAGAGCGATGAGGCCAAATATTCAAGCCCGGAGAGCCGTCCAAGCCGTGGAGGTATACTGCTGACTATGTGGGGTCTAACCTGCGCTTGGGTGCGTTCCCGGCTCGACCGGCACGCCGACGGTGCTCTTGGCGAGCGCGCCGGACGCTTCATGGCCGCCCACCTCGGGCGCTGCGACGCCTGCCGGGCCGCTGCGGATGACCTCGTCCGCCTGAAGGCCCTCGTGCGCGAGGAGAGCCCGCAGGTGGCAGATCCCGACTGGTCGGGCTTCTGGGTCACGGTCAAGGCGCGCATCGTGAGCGAGGCGCCCCGGCCCGTGCGCGAGTCCTGGTGGGTGCCCTTCTGGAAGCCCTTCTGGGGCCACCCGCGGCTGGCTTTCGGCGGGATGCTCATGATGGTGCTCGTCACGGCGTTCACCTTCTGGCCGACCGACGATGCCGCCTTCGCTTCGCCGGTCAGCGTGCAGGATGTTTCGGCCGACGACCCGGAGCGAAGCGTGATGGTCTACTCGAGCCGGGCCCACGGTGTCACTGTGATCTGGGTTTTTGGGTCGAGCGAGAACGCTGACGCCAACGGCGACGAGCCGTAGAGAGACTACTCGCCCAGGCTCTTCAAGCGCTCCCGGGCCAGGGGGGCCTCCTCCGACTGCGGAAAGTTGTCGACCAGGTACTGCAGTCTCGCCCTTGCCACCTTCATCTGTTTGAGCTCGACGAGGGCCAGCGCCTCCTTGTAGAGCGCGGTCGGCACCTGCACTCCTCGCGGGTAGTTGACGAAGACTTTGCGGAACTCCTGCACCGACTGCTCGAGGGCCTCCCGCGCCTTCTCGGTCTGCCCGGCCGAGGCGGCGGTGCGCCCCATGCTGAAGTAGGATTCGCCGATCCAGTACTGGGCGGCGTCCGCCTGGGTCGCGTCGGGGTAGCGCCGGACGAACTCACGGAACTCCGCGATGGCGAGCGTGTAGTTGCCCTTGGTGAAGTCGAGATAGGCCGTCTTGTAGCTCTCCTCGGCCGTGCCGTCTCCAGGCGCCCGCGCCCCACCCGATGGCAAGGGCGTCGGCGTGGGCGAGGGAGCCGGGCGCGGTCCCGATGGGGCGCCCTGGGGACGGCTCTGGCTTTCGAGCCGCTGGCTGAGCTCGTCGAGGCGCGCCGAGAGCCGGTTCATCTCCGCCGTGAGACTGTCGATCCTGGCATTCATCGACGACATCTGCCGGGCGCTCTCTCCCGACTGCTCGCGGGTGCGCCGCTCGAGCTGGCTCTGCACGGTCTCGGTCTCGCCGCGGCTCCTGTGCACGGCCAGGTTCAGCGCGTCGAGGTCCTTCCGCATCTTCGCCATGTCCTGCTGCATGGCTTCTTCTGCGCCGCTGCCGCAACCGGCGGCCGCGATGGCGACGGAAAAAACCAAGGGGAGCCAGAGGCTCCCCTTGGTCACTGCGGACTGCATCACCATAGCGCTTCCGGCTTTAGCGCTCCTTGGTCAGGAAGTTGTCGCGCCGGTTCTGGGCCCAGCACGCTTCCGTCTTCTCCGTGCACACGGGCCGCTCCTTGCCGTAGGAGATGATCGTGATGCGGCTGGCCTGGACACCCTGCGCCACGAGGTAGTTCATGGCCGCCTTGGCGCGCTTCTCGCCGAGGGCCAGGTTGTATTCGTTGGTGCCGCGCTCGTCGCAATGGCCCTCGATGAGCACGAGGTTGTTGGCGTTGGCCTTGAGCCACGCGGCGTCGCCGTCGAGCGTCTTGGCGTCATTCGGCCGGATGTCGTACTTGTCGAAATCGAAGTAGACCGTCTTCAGGTTCGGATTCGGGGCGAACTCGCTGGGCTTGACCATGGGAGCCGGGGCCGGAGCGGGCGCCGGGGCTGGTGCCGGGGCTGGAGCGGGCGGCGGCGGTGCCGGCGCGGCCTGCGGGGCCGGAGGAGCCGGGGCTACGGCGCCGGTCGTGGCGGGCCGCTTCGGGCACCCCACGAGGAAGAGGGTGAGAGCGAGAAGTGGCACCACCAAGTATGCGTGAGCCCGTGGCTTCGCCATAGCGTCACATCCTCCTTGTCCAGCAATGGTGAACAGTCCGGCACAAACAGCGCGATTCTATCATGGAAGCCGGGGCGACCAAGCTGGACTTGACGCCTGCCCCGAGCCTCCGGTCAGGACCTGCTGCTCCGATCCGTCGGCCAGCATCGTGTAGAGCTGCGTGCCCCCGAGACGGCTCGATTGGAAGACGAGGTGCCGTCCATTCGGCGACCATGAGGAGCTCTCGTTGTCGCCGGCGCCCGCCGTCAGACGCCGCAGATTCGAGCCGTCGGGGCCGATCGCCCAGATATCGTGTTTGCCCTGCCGGGACGTGAAGGCGATCGTGTCGCCCTTGGGCGACCATCGCGGCTGCGTGTTGAAACCGCTCTGGGTCACGCGCCGAACGTTGGTACCTTCGGCGTCCATGATGTAGACCTGCGCCGACCCCGATCGGTCCGATACGAAAGCCAGCTCGCGGCCCGTGGGCGACCACGTGGGCTCGGTGTCGATGGCCGCGTTCATCGTCAGGCGGCGGAAGGCGACGGTCGCCACCGTCAAGAGGTAGATCTCCGGATTACCGTCCTTGGACAGCGTCAGGGCCACCGTCCGCCCGTCGGGGCTCCAGCTCGGCGAGGAGTTGATTCCGGCGTACCCCGCCAGGAGCTGCACCGCGCGCCGCTCGAACGGGAAGATGCGATACAGGAACGGATAGCCGTTCATGTACGAAGTGAAGGCGAGCGAGCGCGAGTCGGGACTCCAGTTGGGCGACATGTTGATGGACTTGTTGGCCGTCATCGCGGCGGGCCCCGCGCCGTCGTAGTCCATCAGGTACAGCTCCTTGACGCCCGAGCGCGTGCTGGCGAACGCCACCTTGGTGTCGGCGACGCCGAGCTCGCCGGTGACGAGCAGCACGACCTCGTCGGCTATCTTGTGGGCGGCGCGGCGCGGCTCGGAAATGTGCGTCCCGACCTTCTTCGAGCCGATGAGCCGCAGCTCGGGGGAGGTCAGGTCGTACAAGCGCATCTCGACTTCCAGGCGATCGCCGCGCACGGTGAGGAGCCCCTGCAGCGCCTGCAGCGCGCCGGCCGCTGCGAACTCCTGGAGCCGCGTCTTGGCGACCTCTGCCGGCCCCGCGGGCAAGGCAGGCAAGCCCGCCACCACGCTGAACAGCGACGTGAAGGTCAGGTCGGCGCCCGTGATCTCCGGCAGCCGCTTGGCCCAGTTCTGCGGGTCCGAGCCGCCGGCTAGCGTGAAGTCGGGCACGGCGATATTGATCTTCTTGATCTGTCCGGGGCGGACGTTGAGCTCGACGTCGGGATTCTGCGAGCAGACGGGCCCGGGACCCAGAAGCGCTGCGGCCAGGACGGCGAGCGTCGCTGCGGCGGCCAGAGCCGCCAGCCTGCCCCCGAAGCGCCGGAGAGGCATCATCCGCGCCTCAAGTCGAAGTTGAAGAGCACGCGGAGCGACGGATTGGCCCAGTCCGCGGGAAGCGGCGGAAACGGGCTGGCTTCGGTGATGGCCCGGAGCGCAGCGCGGTCGTAGAAGCTCGATCCGGAGCTCTGCTCGATGCGGGGCGGCGCGATCGATCCGTCCCGCCGGATCTCGACGTAGATGCGCGGCTTCTGTGCGGGCTCGCTCGAGCGGTTCTGCGTCTGCCAGTGCTCCTCGACCTTCTGGAGCACCTGCCGCAGGTACCACGCGTAAGGAAAATCGGTGACGTCGAGCGTGAGCGCGCCCTGTCCCGAGATGGACCCGGTGACCTGGCCGAGGGGCGTCGCCGACGGCCGCGAGACAGGCTCGGTCACCGCCTTGCCGCGCCTGTCCGACGGCTGGGGCAGCGATGGGAGGTCGCGCTCGCCCGCGCGCGGCGTGATCACGCGCGACGGCAGGGCTGCCTCCGAGGGCTTCATAGCCTCGCGGGCGATCGGCTCGGGCTCAGGGGTGCTCGCGCGTGGCGTGGGCTTGATCGTGCGCGCCGGCAGCGAAGCCGGGCTTCCCGCAGGATTGCCGACGATCGCGACGTTCGAGACGAGGTTGACCACGTGCACGACCGGGCGGTCCAGGACGCCCAGGAAAGCGAGCGCGACGAGCACGGCGATGACGAGCACGTGTCCCGCCACCGACAGCGCGAGCGCCTTGATGGGCACCGGCTCAGGCGCCGGAGCCGTCGCCACCCGCCATCGCGTCCTCGGAAGGGGGGAAGACATGGGCAACCCGCGGGCGATGGTCAACGCCCTCATGACCCCCGGACGGGCTCGGTGACCATGCCGAGCTTCTCGATGCCGGATTTGCGGATCCTGTCCATCGTCTCGACGACGAACCCGTATTGCAGCCCCTGGTCCGCCTTGAGGTAGAGCGTCTTGTCCGTGCGGTTCTTGAAAGTGTCGCGCAGCGTCTGCTCCAGCGAGCCGAGCGCCACCGGCTTGCCGTTGAGGTAGACCTGCTGCTCCTTGGTCAGCGTCACTTCCATCCGCTCTTCCGTCACCGTCGGCTTGCCCGCCGTCTTCGGCAGGTTGACGTCGATGCCGCGATACATGAGCGGCGCGGTCAGCATGAAGATGAGCAGCAGCACCAGGACCACGTCCACCAGCGGGATGATGTTGATCTCGGCGAGGGTGCCCACGCTCCGGCGATTGCCGCCGCCGTTTCCACTGTCAGCGGTGAATGCCATGCTAGCGGCTCGCGGCCTTGGCGGGGGCCGGGCGGGCGAAGATGTTCAGGAGCTCGAGCGCGAAGCCGTCCAGCTCGACGGCCCTGCGCTTCGTGCGATTGACGTAGAAGTTGTAGCCCATGACCGCCGGGATGGCCGCGCCGAGTCCCGCGGCCGTCGCGATGAGGGCTTCCGAGATGCCCGGCGCGACGACGGCCAGGCTGGCGGAGCCCTGCTGCCCGATTCCGTGGAAGGCGCTCATGATGCCGACGATCGTGCCGAAGAGGCCGATGAAGGGGGCGGCGCTGGCCGTCGTGGCGAGGAAGGGCAGGTAGCGCTCCATGCGCGCGACCTCGATTTCCGTCGCGCGCTGCATGGCCCGCTGGGCGGCGTCGATCGCGTCGCGCGGCAGGCCCTCGCCGTCCTCGAGCGCGGCGTCCACCTGGTCGGGGCCGCCGTAGATGCTCGACAGCTCGAGCCCGGCGGCCGAGTAGAGATTCGCGGCGGGACTCGAGCGGAATTTCTTGGCCGCGCCGTAGACCAGCGAGAAGCGCCGCGCCTCGCGGAAGGCGCGCATGAAGCCTCGCGTGTCGTGCTTGATGGCGCGGAATTCCCACCACTTCTCGACGATCAGCGCCCAGCAGATGACCGAGAAGAACAGCAGCACTCCCAGGACGAACCTGGCGAGCGGGCCGGCCTGCAGGATCGGATCGAGGACATTGGAGGGCATCACGCCGTGAGGTGGCAAGCAGGGCTCCTTTTAGAGGCGGAGAGTGATGCACAGGGGCACGATTGATGATACCCAGTGAGCGCGGCGAGTGTCAACGATTTTGGCCAGAAATACCCGATTTATTTGACAGCGCTGGGAGGGGGCCGTATAAAAGGGACCCGTATGTTCCAATCCCCCGGAGCGATCGCGCTCGGCCCGTGGCCTCTTCTCGGCTTGACCCTGACCGTTCGCTGGTACGGCCTCCTGATGGCGAGCGCCATGGCGCTCGGCCTCTGGCTGGCATACCGCGAGGCACGACGGCGCGGCATCGACGCCGACGACATGCTCAAGGCGAGCGAGCTTGGCCTGCTCGGGGGCCTGATCGGCGCGCGGCTTTATTACGTCGCCTTCAACCTGGACTACTACGCCCGCTATCCCGGGAAGATCGCCGCCGTGTGGGAGGGCGGGCTCGCCATCCACGGCGGCGTGCTGGGAGGTCTTCTCCTCGGCGGCGGCTATGCGCTGTGGCGCGGGCTGCCCGCGATCACCTACCTGGATATCGCCGCGCCGAGCCTGGCGCTGGGGCAAGCCATAGGGCGGTGGGGAAATTTTTTCAACGAAGAGGCCTTCGGCACGCCCACGGACCTTCCCTGGCGGCTCTACATCACGCCGCAGCACCGGCCCCCCCAGTACGCCCAGGAAGAATTTTTCCACCCGACTTTCCTCTACGAGTCGGTGTGGGATCTCCTGGTCTTCATCGTCCTCGTCCGCTTCTTCCGCAACCGGCTCGAGAAGGCGCCCGGCGCGCTCTTCCTGACCTACCTCGGCCTCTACTCCGTCGGCCGGTTCATCACCGAGGCTCTCCGCACCGACGCGCTCATGCTCGGGTCCATCCGGGTGGCCCAGCTGGCCAGCGTCGTCGGCGTGGCCTTAGCGCTCGTGGGCGTTCCGCTCCTCCTGCGCCGCGTCCGCGCCGCCGCCTGACGCCGTGCACTTCGTTTTCCTCGGAAGCTCGGGGGCGCTCCCCGGGCGAGACCGCGACTCGACGTCGATCCTCTTCGTCGCCGGCGGAGAGGCGGCGCTCGTGGATTGCGGTGGCAGTCCGGGGCAGAGGCTCATGCTGGCGGGAACGGACCCTCGCGCTCTCACCCGCGTGGTGATCACCCATATCCACCCGGATCACGCGTATGGGCTGCCCTCGCTCTTCCAGACGCTCTACCTCCTCGGCCGCAAGACGCCGCTCCGCCTGGCATGCCGCGAAGAGCACCAGGCGCCGCTCCGCGCTCTCCTGGACCTCTTCGGCCTGCTCGAGCGCCCCGGGATTTTTCCGGTCGTCTGGGAGCCGGTGCCCGCTCGCGAAGGTTTCGCCGTCGGGGCGCCCGGAGACCTCAGCCTCACGGCGTCACCCAATGCGCATGGCGCCATGCCGAACATGGCGGTGCGCTTCGAGGCGCCCGGGCGACCGGCCGTCGTCTACTCCTCAGACACCGAGCCCTGCGCCGCCGTCGAAGCCCTCGCGCGTGGCGCGCACACGCTCATCCACGACGCGACCTTCTCCGAGCGGCGGCCGCGCAGCATCGGCACCCACTCCACGGCCGCGCAGGCCGGGGAGATCGCGGAGAGGGCGGGCGTGACGCGGCTCATCCTCGCCCACATCGACGCCGGCCTGCACGGCGAGCTCGACGCCCTCCGCGAGGAAGCGAGCGCCAGGTTCTCCGGCCTCGTGGAGATCGCCCGCGAGCTCGTGCCGTACCCGCTGTGACCCCCCGCATCGCTCGCGCGCAGGCGCTCCAGGCCCGGCTGCGGCGCCGCGTGCGGACATCCGGGGGCCCGCGGCGCGTGAAGCTCGTGGCCGGAGCCGACCTGGCCTATCTGGGCGACGGGTCGCGCGCATGGGCCGCCGTCGTGCTCTGGTCGCCCGCCGACAGCGAAGTCGTGGAGACGGTGACCGTGTCCGGACGACCGGATTTTCCCTATGTGCCGGGCTACCTGTCGTTCCGCGAAGGGCCGCTGCTCCTGCGCGCCTTCAAGCGCCTTCAGCGCGCCCCGGACCTCGTCCTCTTCGACGGGCAGGGCATCGCGCATCCGCGCGGCCTGGGCCTGGCCGCGCATCTGGGCGTCCTCCTCGACCTGCCGAGCGTGGGATGCGCCAAATCCCGCCTGGTCGGCGAGCACGACGAGCCGGGGCCGCGGCGCGGCGACTGGGCCCCGCTCCTGCTCGAGGGCCGCCGCGTGGGCGCGGTGCTGAGAACGCGCGAGAGCGTCAAGCCGCTCTGGATATCGCCCGGTCACCGCATGGGCATACCGCAGGCCGTCAGGTGGGCGCTCGCCTGCTGCCGCACGCGCGTGCCCGA
>WNGE01007524.1_pt1 | contig 11816 bp, 6 predicted proteins | sample 5400651 | NCBI WGS metagenome assembly WNGE01 (sample SAMN13153370, study PRJNA577476) | soil metagenome | isolation source: 60 cm soil or saprolite under grassland replicate 2 | place: USA:California | collected 2016-06-15 | reverse complement strand
CCTGGGCACGGCCGTTACTTTCCTGGCATGCTATTGTCCCCTTCCGGTTTCCCGTCCAGGTAAGCCATCAGACCCAGGAACCTCCCTTCGAGTTCCTCCCGGCTGAGCCGGGGATATAACAGAGCGCCTCGCGGCGCAGTCGCGGCATGACCGTATGTTCGGGGGGTGGTCTGTACGGTAGGGCAACTGCCCTGAGAGCATCAGCGGCCTAAGCGCAAGGATCTTGACGTCATGCGTGATTACTGATTCGAGCCACTTCTCTTCATTGAATTCCAATTGCAGTAAGGGGTGCGGCCTTGCTTGATCAGCTATGGGTGCATTTCGGCTCAGATCCTACGAAGTCGGCGTGAGCCGGGGCGGCATCGCGAATGGAGGGCGATCACTTGAGCCGAGTTACTCTTCCATGACATTGCGGCTGGCTACGCTGTCAGTGTCATCTTGGCCGTGACCGGGTGCCTTTCGGATCTTTGTGCGATGAGGTTTCGGAGTTTAGCCAGATGCGGGGAGGGGCGATGGACGCGCGGATAACGGTGGCCCATGGGGACGCGGGGAATCTTGGTTCCCTTTATGAGTGGCTGCGGAACGAGGATGCCCTGCGGGGTGCGTCCGGCTGATGCGTGCGCCATTCTGCGCCGGCCACATGGGCGCAGTTCAAGAAGCGATCGCGGTTGCTGTGGGCAGTGGCGGCGCACTAACCGTTCTGGCGAGCGCATTACCGGTGTGGCTACGGCAGCGCTGCGGTTCGCGGGTAGTGATCGAAGTTACGGTACCCGGTCATGGTTTGCGGATACTTGTCGACTCTGATAGGGCAGAAGATGCCGAGCGCCTCTTGCGGGAGGCTCTTGACGCTGGCACTGAGGGGCGATGAGGTCCGGTGCGGTTTGCTGATCCGGACCGATCCTGGGCGGTGCTCGTTGGAACCGCCTCGTATGACGGTCCTGATTTACGGGATTTGCCCGCTGTGGCCAATAATCTCCGCGACTTCCGTGCTGTGCTTACCGATCCGCAGCTAGGCGGCCTGCGCGCCGAGCACTGCGTCGTCGTTCAGGACCCGTCAGCGCTTCCTCGCCTGGGCGTAGAACTGGCGAGCATCGCCAAGCAGGCCGAGGACACGCTGATTGTCTACTACGCGGGGCATGGGCTGGTGGATGACCGCGGCGCCCTTTACCTGGCCCTTCGGGAGACTGATCCTGGCCATGTTGTGTATACCGCGCTACCGCTTGCGTGGGCGCGGCAAGCCGTCGCTGACAGTCCGGCGCGTAACCGGATCATCATCTTGGACTGCTGTTTCTCTGGACGCGCCATTGAAGCGATGGCGAGTTCGTCGGCCTTGGTGTTAGGACAGATCGAAATCGCAGGCGCCTACACGCTCACATCGGCGCCAGCAAACGAGACTGCCCTGGCGCCGATCGGCGCACGTCACACAGCGTTCACTGGCGAATTGCTGAGCATACTCCGCGGTGGCATCGACGGCGGTTCAGAGGGACTTGCGCTCGGAGACATCTATCTTGAGCTCAAGCGTGCCACCATGGCGCGCGGTCTCCCGGCGCCGCAGCAGCGGAACACCGCGACAGTCGACCACCTTGCACTCGTGCGTAACACGGCGTACCGGATGGCGGCACTTTCCGGCCAAGCGGATCCGCCCCCTGCCGCCGCATCTGCATCCACGCCGGGCCAGCCAGTGAGCATTCCCCTGGCCGCGCGTGCTGGCAGCGGCGGCCTAGCACACGAAGCCGCTGCGGGGGCACCGTGGGCTGCCGGTGTTGCCGCCTGGCAGGCAGGCGACGTCGAGGCAGCCGAACGGCTACTCAGTCACGCTGTTGAGTCAGCCGCCAATACCCGTGCGGCGTCAGCCGCGACGGTCGCGCTGGGTTTACTTCGCCGTGATGGGTATCGGGATCTCGACGCGGCCGAGATGCTTCTGGCGCGAGTGGCTGTCTCCAATGACCCGCCGCTTGCGGCGCTCGCCCGCCTGCACCGCGGGTGCGTGCTGGAGCTTCGTGGCGACGTTAATCGAGCGGAGGCAGAGTACCGGCAGATAATCGATGTGCCTGATGCTGATTGCGCTGCGCTGGCCGCCGTGCGTCTGGGGTGGCTGCTCACGGATAGGGGGTGCACCGAAGAGGCCGAGCGAATTTTTCGGGCTGGGTACGAACTAGGGCGTTCCTCCGCCAGGGTATGGCTCGCTCTTGGGCTAGCCGACGCCCTTGTGCAGTTGGAACGATTCGATGAGGCAGCAGGGATATATGAGCGGGTATTGGCCACGGGTGACGGCGAGGCAAAAGCGTTTGCAGCTCTCGGGGCCAGGCAGCTCTGCCTGCAGAGTGGGCTCCCCTCCGAGGCGGCGGAATACGCCTGGCAAGTTGTCGATAATTCTGCCGCGACGTCTCTGTGGCCTACCTTCTTAAGTGATGAATCGCCAGCGACGTCACAAGGCCGTATCTACGCAATATCTAAGTGGCTGACCTGGTGCCGCTCCCACGACGGCGGATCTGTCTGTCTGGCCGATAGGGCGAACCCGCGGCAATTCATCTTTTTTGACAAGTCAGAATTTATAAGCATGTCAGTATGTATCGCTCCAAGAATTTTGCCGCGTCGGCGGCGCGGGTACGCTGAGGAAATTTCCTGCCGACTGGCGGCAATGGGATTCGAGATCGAAGCCAGGGAAGAGGGCGAGCTGCCCCACGATACTGAATCATGGATAATGAACATACAAGACAAGAATGATCTTACCTTAGCGACCTTAAGCGAGGAAATCCTGGCGGATTTGCTCATCGGGCGACCGGACTTTGTCCTCGAAGTAGAATCCGAACCTGTGCCCGAATCCTGCCCCCAGCCAAGACCGCCGATGCCGGATCTGCTGCCATACTGACGAGCTCATATTCCTTCCGCGCCCGCCCAGATGTCACGCACAGGCTCTGTCCAGAACTCCCACTTTTGGGGACTGTGGAACCAAGTTGCATGAGTAAATTGGCCCATCCAGAACATGCTCTCGAGTGAGACACCTCAATGACCGGACGTGAGCACCTATTTCCGCAGGCCAGAGGCCTTGAGGGTGCAGCGTACTCTGGAAGCATGACCGTGTATAGCCTGATGGCGGTACCATCCCGCAGGTGCCCCAACCTGCTGGATTCGGCAGCCGCAGGCCTAGCGTCATCGACCCGCCGACGCGCGACCACTACCAGGAACATGACTGGTCCGATGAGGATCTGTGGCGGGCGTACGATGCGCGATACTACTTCATCGCTCGCAGCGAGCGGGGGATGACGCTCTATGCCTCCCATGACACCAGAGGCCGTGACGTTGAGATCGGCATCGACGCCGAGTACAGCCCCGATGAGGCAATCATTCATTTTGACCGGCTGCGCTGGCATGGTCGCAACAGGCCCGGCTGGGCGAAGGGGCGCCAGTAGATGAACAAGCGCGACTACGTGCGGCAGGAACTGGCTGACATTGAACGTCAGCTCGCTGACAAGCACGCCGACACCGTAGGTGAGGACATGACCGACCTGGCCGCTATCGGCCTGGCACGGTACAACCCAGAGATCACGGCCGAGCAGATCGGCAATCTTGTAGCGGGGGCTCGCAGCCACGGCCGCAGCTGGGAGCAGATTGGCAACAGACTCGGCATGACGGAGGAGGAGGCCCGTAAAGAGTACGGCCACCGAGTAGAGGTTGACGCAATCGTTGCAACCGGTCACCCGGTGCCCGCGTATGGCGGTATCCAGCTTGACGAGTCTGCGCTCCACGACATCGCCGAAGCGATCCGATCAGGCTCCCTCCCCATGTTGATAGGACATGACATCCGTAGACCGCTAAACCCGACGGTCCTGGACACTCAAGTGCGACAGAGGCCAGACGGCTACAAAGAGGTCTGGATCAGGTTCAGTGTTGACGCCGACGCTTGGGCCCAGTTCGAGGCAGAGCTAGCGGCGTCCGGAACGCCTGGCGGCTTTTCCTTCGCTTTCTCAGAACCCATTGCTGATCTGCCTGCAACCGCCAAAGAGTCGGTGGCTCCAGTTGCGCTTGAGGCAGACGCATCTCACTGGTCTGACGAGGACTTGCTCGCGGCGGCCGAGGACCTTCGAGCTATCGGCTCTGTGCACGTTGGAAGGCGCTACCAGTTCGCTTTCGAGCCGCTGGCTGTAGTCGTCCTCACACTCGCCCTGGCGCCGATTCTTACCGGACTGATCACGAACGCTCTCTATGACGGCCTGAAGCGATTCCTGCGGCCAGGGCGACATACTATCTTTCAATTCCGCGTAGAGCGAGAAGATGGGAGAAGCGCCGACGCAAGACTGGAAACTGATGACCCCGAGGTATTGCGACACGCCATAGGTGCGTTTGATCGGCTCGTGAATCCCGAACAATTGAACGAGTGGGATGAACGCGAGCAGACTTGGAAGCCACTCCAATGGTGCAGCGGAGCCGGACCGCCGCCGACAGGCAGATTGGCCGCAGAGGTGGCGGTGCCCGCTTGGATTGAGGAGCTGGGCATCACCGACCGGCTTACAGGACAGGCGCGGGCGCGGGCGTCCTGGAATGCTCTGATCTTGACTGGCCGCAGGGTCCTCGGGACGGGCCTGGACTACAGAGTGGAGCACTTGGTGTTCTCTGGTTTCCTCGCCCGGGCACAAGGATTCCATGAGGGTGCAGTCGCGGCCATCACTGCTGACAACCCCTACGCCGCTTTCACCCTGCTCCGCGCCTACGCGGAGAATGCGGCGGCCATCCTGTACGTCAAGGATCATCCCGCCGAGCTAGAGAGGTTCTGGCGCGATACCCGTGGCCCAGACGTGCCGATCGATGCGATTACCAACCATGCCATGAGCCGGTTCCGTGGATTTGAGGGCATCTACTCAGAACTGAGCAAGTACGCCCACCCCGATGCACTCTCACTGCTTGGCAGCAGTCGGGTTATTGAGGGTCGAATAGTCCAGTGGTCGTCAGTTCCCATGTTCAAGTCCGACCATGACGCGGTGATCGCGTGCGTTTGGGTGGTGGAGCTTGCAGAGGCAACATCGCATCTGCTCGAGGAGTTCGCAGCTCAGTTTGAGCTACTGGGAGGGGAGTCCGAGGGTTAGCTTAGGTGCGACGCCTTGGACCTTTCTGCCACCCCCCATCAAGCGTCGTTTGGCAGCGTAGCGCTGACTTGCAGCACAAGCAGGGCCGCACAGATTGCCCGTTCGGGCGGCTGAGCATCAACGGCGCCCGGCACGCTCGACCTGCGCCGATCGGCGGGGTGTGCGCCAAGCCAGCGCCAGTGGCAGTCACGGGGCGTTATGCTGCTGGCACCCTTATCGGGATCGTCGGCTATGCGCACGCGGCGAATGCCCGGCGGCCTCAGTCGCCTCTGTGATTAGCAGGCGTTTTGCTTCTTGCTGTCCGAAAGACCCGGGCCATCCGGCGGCAAGTGCACGGGCCTGACAGCGAGTTAAGGGCGGCAGGCAGCATTGTCGGCAGCGACAGACACGTCCCGGGAGCCGGTTGCCGCCGCCGGTTTCGGAGACCGGCCGTTGATGGCTAGCGGTCTTGACATGTCAGGTCTGCGGTGGGTCTGTCAGCGACAGGCAATCTGTAAGTCTTAAGGGCGGTCCGGATGGCTGTTAGACGCCAGTTAGTCCTTGTCGCGCTTGGGACCGTCGCTGCTGGGCTCGCCTCGGTTTTACCGGCACCGGCGGTTGATGCCTCGGTCGGTTACAGCCATGTCGCTCTGGCGTTGCGCCCTGTCGCGTATTGGCGGCTGGGCGAACGTGCAGGGACCACCGCGATCGACAGTTCACCCCACGGGAATAACGGCGTTTACCAAGGCAGTCCACGACTCGGACAGCCGGGTGCTATCACGCGCGATGCTGATACGTCGGTTGGCTTTGATGGTAGAGACGACGACGTCGTATGGCGTCCGTCTGCGAGATTCCGCGGGTCGTTCACAGTCGTTGCCTGGATCAACAAGGCGGGAAGCACAGGCAATCCTGAGCAGACGTTCTTCGATACCCGCACGCCGAGCGCCGAGTTCAGCTTCGATTTCAAGCTCAGCTTCGGGAATCTGAAGGTAGATGTCGGCAACGGCAGCCAGTGGTTCCTTACCGGCCCGGGAATTCCTCACGTGTTCAAGCGCGGCACCTGGTACCAAGTCGCGGCCGTGGTCAGGTCGACGCATGTCAACTTGTACGTGAACGGCAGGCTGATCGGATCGGAGTCCTACCCGTTCGGGACTGGAACGCCGTTGCTCTTTGACCGGTCCCATCGTGTTTACCTGGGAACCAACGCCCGATACACCGACGAGCGTTTCCGCGGTCGCCTCGATGAGGTCGCGATTTATCTTCGGCCTTTGGCAACTGGGGAGATTACCGGCCTCTACCACTCGGGAATCGCTGGCTGAACGGCTGGGACGAGCTCGACCACATCGAGCGGTGTACAACCACTTGCCGCAGTGGCTCCTGCGGTGGCATCTCCGCCCGGGGCCAGCCACGCTCGGCCAACCGGCGTAGGTAAACAGGCTTCGCGCGACTCGCGGCAGAAGCGGACCTCTCCAGGTGCCCCAACTGGCGATCAGTCGTGGGCCGAGTTCTCCTGAGATCGTCTAGGACGGATAAAGCGATCGTTGAATAGCGCATGTACAGTGGAATCGCCGCGTCGGTCCTATTCGTCCACCCGGCGCAGCGCTCTGCAGTCGTTGAAGCTCTGTACAAGTGCTCATGTCCGGAAATTTAGTTACTTCTTGGGAGTTTATCGTCACTATGATATACTGGTGCGATTCGTAGTGCGATGGCCCTATCCAAGAGCATTTGAACTTCTGGGCTCATATTAACGAGCCGGAATCGTTGCGAGAAGCCAACAATACCAAATTGTTCCGCGAGCTTGCCGATCGTCTCGTCCGCAAAGCTGGAACTCACCATAGATACGCCAGCGAAGTTCAATGTCAGGGACGGCGCACCTTCATTCAGATAATTAATAAGATAATTTCGAAGATGCTCCGCCGCAGCTCGTGTGCCTGTTCCTTGGGCATGGTCAATGAGCGGAATGACGTAGCGCCCATCATCACTCTCGATTGACTCAAGGCGCATATCTGGTTCGGGCGCCCCTAGAACCTGGCCCAGGTTGACTGGTTTACTGACGTCAAGCGAGAAGTCCAAGACTGTACAGTGATGATCGGCATCAATTATCAAGTCAGCACCGGTATTTCGACCCTCGATGCCGCTGGGCGAGATCTGAAGAAGTCCTCGACCGGACAGTATGTCCAATCGACCTCCATTATGCTCTATGACACCCTTGAGGCCGTACAGGCCATTACCACGTTTATCTCCCGTGCTGCTTACACCTTGCCGCACGGCAAGGGTGAGAGCGTCGAAAGGCGTCGGAGGCCGATACTTGCCTCCCTTATAAAAAGACCGATGAATACCGATTCCGCTGTCAGCTATGCACAGCAGCAAGCGCGGAGTAGTTCTGTGTAGCTGGGCCATGAAGAACCCGTTCTCACACTCCGAGTGCTGGAAGACATTATCAAGAACCTCGAACAGGCACCAGTTCAACGCATGAAGGACACCCTCGCCGAACACGACTCGTTGCGCCAGTTCCTCTATCACACAATTCGCTAGTTCTACGGCCGTATCCTCCGTGTAGGCCCACACTGTATCTAGTCGCGATCCGGGCTCCCTAAGATTATGCTCGGTGGCTAGCAATGGATTGCGCACTCGCGAGTGATCAAAATAAGACCCTGGACTGACATTAGTAAATCTAACATCAAGGCCTTGTGCACGGAATTGGTCCACCACCGCAGATACCGGTACGGCGCCGTTTGGATACACGGAACCCATGTAGCGGACGTCTAGCTCGGCCCCCTCAACGCCATCACGTTGTGATTCCCGTAGGACTGCGACTACGTCGCGGACGTCACCCCTCCCAGATAGTCGGTTTAGCTCGTATCTGACTATCCCGTGGGTGCCCATCACGTCGACCTCCTCATCCCGATTTGGAGGGCCAGCTTCGCGTCATCGACAACGCGCGGCCGACCTCGCGGTCAAATAGCTGCTTGGCTGCTCTGCGAAGTGAAGTACGGCAAACATCACTTGCGGCAAGGAAGGCAGCTTACCGACGTAACCTCGCTTTACCTTATGAGATTAGTTGACCGCTGACAATCGATTGGTCGCCGTCCAGCCAGACGGTCAACCCTACACACGCTCATCGGCATGTGCGGTAGCCCAAGCACCCCATGGCGACTCGCCACGCGCAGAACGATCTGATATGGATATCTGCCGACGTCACTGAACTCGATCTTGTGGCGATGCAGATCGGCGGGTCGGGGCGCCATTCGTGCCGCGGCTCCACTCACGCTCTGTGACTGCTCTCGAACGACCGTCATCGCGGCCACGAGCTGGACACGCGAGCCACGCAACTCGGGGCTGCGTCAGCCTTCAGCCGCGGGTCTGTCCTGTGGGGTGATGGCGGCGTAGAAGTCGCGTGTCGCTGCGGAGAGGCCTCTGCGTATGGCGTACTTCTGTGCCTGTGCACAGAGGTGCGCCAGTTTCGGTGGCAGACTGTCGCCCCAGCCCGCGTCGACCGAAGGAACTGCAGAGCCGAGCAGGAGTCCCCGGACCTTGTCATATGTTGGATGGCCGTGTTCGAGAGCGCGTTCCAGCATGGTCTCGATGACCGTTGGCTGGCTGGGCACGAGCGATTCACAGTGCCGCAGGAGTTCCGCTAGGCGCACCAGTTGGCTGGCGTTGGTTGTGCTTGCCACAGCTTTCAGCGCCTTCGCTGAGCCGGCGGTTGCCGGCGAACCGAGAACGCTTGGCAGCAGGAAGCCCAGCGCGGTTCGCGGCTGTTCTTCCAGTCCGAGTATGTAGGCGGTGGCGTTACGGATCGTGTCAGGGTGGTGGTCCAGGGCTTCGGCGAGACCGTCGAGCGACTCGACAATTGCGCCATGCTCGCCGACATCTGTTATGAGGGCGCCAAGAGCCATTGCGGGCCGGCGAGCTGCCAGGCGGGCGAACATCTGCCGCGCTTCCCATTCATCCCACTGGCGCGCCGCGACGAGTAGCTGGAGAACGGCTTCCTGCTCATCCGAACCTAGCGAGTCCAGCCAAGTTTCGAAGCGGTAGCGGGCAGCATCGCTTAGGGCATGGATAACGGCATAGCCGTTGGACGGTGCGAGAGGAAGGAGCCGGCCGACGGCCTGTTTCGGCGACTGGCGGAGCAGGGTGCCTGCTGCACGGATGGACATCTGCTGGACTGGACCGGGCTCATGAGATAGCGCTTGGTCAAGTCGTGTCCCGCTCGCGGGGGTGGTCGCATTCCAGTCATAGGCGAGGAATCCGCTGACCGCTCCGGTGGCTGCTGTGGCGCGTCCTCTGAGAAGAAGGTCGAGGTGGTGCAGGAACGCTGTCTCGTCCCGGCGGCGCAGTGTCTCCCGAGGGATGTGAACGAGTCTGTCCAGAGGCCCCTTTCCCCGCGCCCGGATTGCTTCTACGAGGGCTTCGCTTTCTTCTGGCCGCGCAGCGCAGGCGGCTTCCATGACCAGGCCGGCTCCGTCCGCCCGGAGGCCTGCATTCTGCACTGTCCGCAGCCGTTCAGCGAGGTGCGCCGCCACCGCTTCGGCGTCAGGACACTGCTCCCAGAGCGCCAGTGATGCCCGGCGTCGTTCATCCGAATGGCGTGATTGAGCTGCGGTGAATTCCTCCGCGGCAGGCTTCTGGTTCCGGGCGAGCATGGCTGCCGCGCGTGGAACGAGATCACGGAAGCTGGCGATGATCGCGCTGCTGAGGAGGTCTTCCGAGTGTTCGTCTATGGCCGCGAGCAGGCTGCTGGCGCGCTCCGCTAGCGATTCGTCCGTGCTGTAGCGGGCGACCCAGGATGCCGTCTCGCGGACCTGCAGCCTAACCACGGGCTCTCCCGCCGCTAGGGCTACCGCTGCCAGTGCGTCTAGCGTCGCCGTGTCCTCGTCGTGCCATTGGCTGATGTGTTCCTCAGCTACTTTGTTGTCGAGGTAGCCGTGTGGCTCCGCGAGGGCAGACTCAAGGAGCCTGACCGCTGCGACAGCCCTGCGGATGTCCGTGTCCTTGCCGTACTCCGTCGCGAGAGCGCGGACACCGGCGCGCACATCCGACACCGCGGCCGGTGGCACCAGGTAAGGGATAAGAGTGAGCGCATCGCCGCTGGGATGCTGCCGCGTTCGCATCCCCTCCTTCGCCACCAGGGGTTCGAGGACGGCCAGCGGGGTGACGCTGTGACCATCGGCGCCAGGTCTTTTCAGCCAGCGCGCCGCGGCCTCAAGGAGAGCCCGTTGCCGTTCCCTGTAGCCCGGACGGTCGAACTCCGCAAAGTCGGCCAGGACCCGCAGCGGATGGTCGGGATGCCGGTTCGTCGGCCTGTGATCGTTACAGGCGAGGGCCCACAGCAGGTCGAGGGCCTTGCCCCGGAAGGCAGCCCCCGTTGTCGCACAGATGCTCAATATCGGCGCCAGCCCTGCCCGCACATCATCGTCAGTGACGTGATAACCGGGCGATCGCTCCACTGCGACAGCCGGTTCGCTTATCAGCACCTCGACCAGCTCGACCACGCGCGCCGGCTGTGGCCCGGCCAGGTCGCGCAACAACGGCAAACCAGCGCGACGGCCCGCGGCATCAGCCGCGATCACCTCGCGCTCGATATCTGCCCAGATCCTGGTGAACAGGTCAGGACCCACCCCTGTGCTGCGCACACGCCAGTCCAGCTCGGCGAGGTTGCGTACAAGCACGCCAGTAGCCTGATTGCCGAACGCCGCCCAGAGCTGGTCCACATACCCGCTGTCGCGTCCCAGGCGGACAGCTGCCCGGATAAGCGATTCGTCGGCCAGAATGTCCGGGACCACCCTGATGATGCTCAGGTGCCCTATGAGGACGCCGTGATCGATGAGCGCCTGCAGGCGTCCCAGGAAGACAGCCCGGGGCACACCGAGGAAATCGCCCATTACATCGAGCAGGGCACCATCCTCCAGGCTGACTGGTGCAAGTGCGCCGAACAAGGCCAGGATCTCGCCCGCCTGTTCGCTCGCGAGGCCAGGTATGCCGGTGCGCATCACGTCGCCGAACCGGTCCAGGATCTGCTGCCGGAAGTCGGCGTTGAGAGACAGAGCCGTGGTCTTCAGGCTGCCGGATGCGACCATGGACACCGCGACGACCGGGACAAGTGGGCAGTCGCGTGCTGCGTCGGCGAGGACATCGACGAATTCCTCACGCAGTGCCAGCCCAGATGCAGCGGCCAGCTTGAGCACAAGATCTCGCGCCGCGTCAAGTTCCAGGGGCTTCAGCTCGGTGTGAAGAATTTCAGGGCTGTCGAACCCTGCCTGCAGGGCCGCCTCGCGGACAGCCCCTGCTGCGGACGGTCGGCAGGTCGTAAGAAGCTGAGCGCCAGGCGCATGACGGACGTAGCCGAGAACAGCTTCCAGGCCCGGCAGATCGCGTTGTGCATCTTCCATCAGTACGACCACCGGAAGACCGCGCAGCTCACGCAGAGCGTCGGCGTGTATGCTCTGTGTGCCATTGCGGACCACGACAGGCCGCTGCGGCTGCATTCCGATAGCTGAACGCAGCACTTCCAGCGCCACCCTGGACTTGCCGCGACCGCCTGGACCTGTGACGACGATGATCTTAGGCGCGGCGCCGGGCCTTAGAGCCTGTTGATAAAGGGTGCGGGTCGGGCAGGCGGGCCGTAAGCGTATCGATCTGGTCGCTGTGCGGCGTGTTGCGGTAGTTCGCGAAGGAACCCCTGGTAGCGGAGAGGTATCCAGCCATCTCCTGCGCCAGGGGTTCCGATGCCTGTTTACCCTGTCGCGGCCC
>WNGE01007523.1_pt1 | contig 11817 bp, 7 predicted proteins | sample 5400651 | NCBI WGS metagenome assembly WNGE01 (sample SAMN13153370, study PRJNA577476) | soil metagenome | isolation source: 60 cm soil or saprolite under grassland replicate 2 | place: USA:California | collected 2016-06-15 | reverse complement strand
ATGCGGTCGAGCATGAGCGTGCGGACCGGCTGGCGGGTGGCGAACGAGAAGCCCAGCCCCGGCCAGCCGTACTGGTCACCGGCGAACAGGTGCTTGAGGAACAGCCCGTACTGCGCCCAGACCGGCCGGTCGAGCCCGAACTGGCGTCTGACCTCCGCGATGGCCTCCGGTGTCGGCTGCTTGCCGGCGAAGGCGACGGCTGGGTCGGTGGGCGGCATCACGAAGAAGATCACATAGGTGATCATCGTGATGATCAGCATCACGAGCGCCACCCACAGCAGCCGGCGGACGATGTAGCGCCACATAGGTCACGAACCTTCATTCGTCGGCGCGGGCCGCGGGCCGCACGCGGTTGTGCGGCCCGCGGCCCGCCGCCTTTGCCAGAGCTAGCTCAGCGTCGCCGCGTCCACCTTGTTGTTGACCGCGATCTCGGTCAACGAGACGTACCCGGAGAACTGGTCGAACTCGAAGTGGGTCGTGCTGGGGTTGAGGACGGTGAAGTTGTTGGCCCACAGGTACGGGATCCACGGGACGACCGTGTCCATCAGCTTCTTGTCGAAGTCCACCCAGCAGGCTGTACGGGCGTCCAGGTTGGTCACGGGGAGCTTCTCGCAGTTGGCGATGTCGGCGTCCACGTTCGGGATGGTGGTCCCGGCCGGCGGGCTGACCCCGAGGCTGCTTCCCTGGCTGGAGCTGAGCCCGACCAGCGAGTAGTTGACGTTGCCCGTCGAGTTGATCGCCGCGCTGTCGAACAGCACGTAGGCGAAGGTGAACGGGTCGGCGTAGTCCTTGCCCCAGCCGGCGTTCAGCGCGACCGGGATCTTGTTCTTGACCGTCTGGATGGTGGTGTAGGCGGCGCCGGTCGCCAGCTCGCGCGGCTTCACCTGGATGCCGATCTTGCCGAGGCTGTTCACGACCACCGGCTCCATGTCGGTCCAGGGCGTGATGTTGCGGTTGATCATCACCAGGTTCTTGCACTGGGCGGCGTCGCAGAGGCCGTCTTTGTTGGCGTCGTAGCGGGACTGCTTCATCTCCGCCTGGGCCTTGGCGAGGTCACCGTGGAACCCGGCGGTGTTGTAGGGGTCGAACGCCTGGGTCAGCGTGTTGTTGACCACGGAGGGCGGCATGATGTGGGTGGCCACCTGCCCGGCGCTCGGGCCGCCCCATGCCTGCTGCAGCGCCGCCTTGTCCATGATCAGGCTGGCGGCCTTGCGGACGTGGATGTCGTCGAAGGGCGGCTGGGTCAGGTTCATGGTGATGTACCAGGTCCGGTCGCCCGAGTCGAAGTGGAGCAGCTTCTTCTTGTCCGGCTGGGTCAGGTACTGCTGCAGCACCGTGCGCGGCGGCACGTTGGACAGGGAGCCGTCCAGCGCCCCGGAGGCGACCTTGTTGAAGATGTCGCTGGTGTTGGTGTCGATGGTGACCTCGATGCCGTCGACGTTGTTGGTGCGCAGGTTGTCGGTGGCCTGGTCGTAGCTGGGGTTGCGGACCATGATCAGCTTCTTGCTCGGGTCGAAGCCCGAGATCGGCTTCATGGACTGGCAGGAGGAGGCGTTGAGCTGGTCGGCGCCCTTGATCATGTAGGGGCCCGACGAGATCACGAAGCGGCCGTAGTCACCGGCCTTGGTGAAGCACTTGCCGACCTCCTGCGGGATGGGCGCGCTGGCGGCCATCGACAGGCGGTACAGGAAGTCGCCCTGTGGCTTGAGCAGGTGGAAGACGATCGTGCTGTTGTCAGGGGTCTCGATGCCGCCCTGGATCGGGGCCGGGCTCTTGGCCTTGCAGTCCATGCCCTTGATCACGCCGCAGTAGTAGGTGCCGTACTGCGCCACCAGGGACTCGGTGTTGATCCGCTCGAAGGCGTACTCGACGTCCTTGGAGGTGATGACCCGGTTGATCGGCGGGCCGAACTTGACGTTGGGCTTGAGCTTGACCGTGTAGGTCAGCCCGTCGCTGGAGATCGTCGGCATGTCCGCGGCCAGGTCCGGGAACAGCTTGTTGCCCTCCGGACCGGCGATGTGCTTGGTCGACACCAGCGTCCGCAGCAGCGCGTTGTAGTACGTGAACGCGACCGCCAGGTACTCGCCGGTCGGGTCGAAGGCACCCGTGAAGCCGAAGTCGTCAGTGGCGGTGCGGTAGACCCCGCCCTTCTGGACGCTGCCGGCCTGGGTGCCACCACCGCCTCCACCGCCGCCGCCGCCACAGGCTGCGGCCACCAGCGTCACGGCAAGGGCAAGTCCCACCATGCCGAGCAGACGTCGTCTCTTGCCCATCATTCCTCGCCTTTCACGTAGGGACACCCACCTGTCGGTTGGTGTGGCTGATCCGGTAGTTCGAACCTCCCTTCGCGCTCGGGACCGTCAGCTCCGCTCGGTCGGCCCGAGGGCGTCCCGCAGGCCGTCACCCACCAGGTTGAACGACAGCGTGGTGATGACCAGGAACGCGCCCGGGAAAACCATCATCCACCAGGCATAGGTGAACAACTGCCCGTTGGTGGCGTCGGAGAGCATCCGCCCCCACGAAGGGGTCGACTGCGGGACGCCGACGCCGAGGAACGACAAGCCGGCCTCGAAGAGGATGTTGCTCGGAATGATCAGGGTCGTGTAGACGACGATCGGCGCGACCAGGTTCGGCAGCAGCTCCCGGAACATGATCCAGGAGTTGCGCGCGCCAAGGGAGCGGGCCGCCTCGATGAACTCGCGCTCCCGCAGCGACAGCACCTGCCCGCGGACGATACGGGCGATGTTCGGCCAGGTGAACAGGGCGATGATGCCGATCACGAGGCTGAGGCCGGGTTGCAGCAGGCCGCCGAGGCAGCCCTGCGCGGTGATCGAGCAGACCGTCGAGAGGCCGATCGCGAACAGCAGCAGCGGCATGGACAGGACGATGTCGACCAGCCGCGAGACGACCGTGTCGGTCACCCCGCCCACGAAGCCGGCGGTTATCCCCAGCACGACGCCGATCACCGTGGCGAAGCCGGTGGCGATGAACGCCACCACCAGGGAGGTGCGGATGCCGTAGATGGCGCGGACGAAGACGTCCCGGCCCACCTGGTCGCCGCCGAACCAGAAGTGCCCGTTGGGGCCCTTGGGCAGGCCCAGGTCGGGTGTGAGCATGGTGGTGCCGAACAGGTCGTTCGGCCCGTGGTGGGTGAGCGCCTTGAACGCCGGGGCGGCCAGGGCCAGCACGATCAGCAGGACGATGGTGACCGCGCCGGCGACCGCGGCCCGGTCCTGCATGAACCGGACCCGGAACAGCTCCCACGCGGAGCGCGCGACAACGCCCTCGCCTGCCGCTGGCTGGGGCTGGATCTGCTCCTCGGTCAAGATAGGTTGGCTCACGTCGCCCTCCGCGGCCAGATTCGGAGTATCCGCCCAGCCCACGCTGACAGGAGCCGGGCCTGCGACCAGCTTGTCGTGCCGGATGATAGCGCTTGCCGGCTACCGTGAACATGAGAATGAGCTATGAGTTCGTGCTGGTCAGGGCCGATAGCCGGAGTCTGGTACGGTCGTACGTCCCTTGCGAGGGTCGGGCACACTCGTCCCACCATGAGGAGCGAGCAGCAATCGTGAGCGCCGTCGTCGAGCCGGTCTGGCCGGGCCGTCCACGCCCGCTGGGCGCCACCTGGGACGGTGAGGGCACCAACTTCGCCGTGTTCTCCGAGGAGGCCGAGGCGGTCGAGCTGTGCCTGTTCGACGAGGACGGGACCGAGCGCCGCCTCGCGCTGCCGGAGGTCACCGCCCACACCTGGCACGGCTACGTGCCGGGGGTCGGGCCGGGCGAGCGCTACGGGTTCCGGGTCCACGGCCCTTTCGATACCCGGCGCGGCCTCCGCTTCAACCCGGCCAAGCTGCTGCTCGACCCCTACGCGCGGGCGGTCGAGGGGGTCGTCGACTGGGCCGGCGCCGGCGAGGGCGCCTCGGTGCGCGACGACCGCGACTCGGCGCCGCACGTGCCGAGGTCTGTGGTGGTCTACGACGGCTTCCCGTGGGGAGACGACCGGCACCCGGGCGTGCCCTGGTCCGACACGGTGATCTACGAGGCGCACGTGCGCGGCTTCACCATGCGCCACCCTGACGTGCCCGAGCACCAGCGCGGCACCTATGCGGCCATGGGCTCGCCGCCGGCGGTCGACCACCTGCGCGGGCTCGGCGTCACCACGGTCGAGCTGCAGCCGGTGCACCACTTCATCTCAGAGCACGCCGTGGTGCGCCACGGCCTCACCAACTACTGGGGCTACAACTCCATCGGCTACTTCGCCCCGGAGGCGAGCTATTCGTCGTCGGGCCGGCGCGGGCAGCAGGTGCGCGAGTTCAAGGCGATGGTCCGCAACCTGCACGCCGCCGGCGTCGAGGTGATCCTCGACGTGGTCTACAACCACACGGCCGAGGGCGGCCACCTCGGGCCGACATTGTCCTTCCGGGGCCTCGACAACCGCTCCTACTACCGGCTGCGCGACGACGACCCGCGCTCCTACGTGGACTTCAGCGGCTGCGGCAACGCCCTGAACGTGCGCCACCCGCAGGTGCTCGCGCTGATCATGGACTCACTGCGGTACTGGGTGCTGGAGATGCACGTCGACGGCTTCCGCTTCGACCTCGCCAGCGCCCTGGCCCGCGGCTTCCACGAGGTCCACCGGCTCTCGAGCTTCTTCGACCTGATCCACCAGGACCCGGTGATCTCCCAGGTCAAGCTGATCGCCGAGCCGTGGGACGTGGGCGAGGGCGGCTACCAGGTCGGCAACTTCCCGGTGCTGTGGACCGAGTGGAACGGCCGCTACCGGGACACGATCCGGGACTTCTGGCGCGGCGCGCGCACCGGTGTGGCCGACCTCGCCTACAGGCTGACCGGCTCATCCGACCTCTACCAGTCCGACGGGCGCCGGCCCTACGCCAGCATCAACTTCGTCACCGCCCACGACGGCTTCACCCTCAACGACCTGGTCTCCTACGACCACAAGCACAACCAGGCCAACGGCGAGGACAACCGCGACGGGTCGGACGACAACCGCTCCTGGAACTGCGGGGTGGAGGGTCCGACCGACGACCCGGAGGTCCTCGCCCTGCGCGAGCGCCAGAAGCGCAACCTGCTCGCCACCCTGCTGCTGTCGTCCGGCGTGCCGATGCTGCTGGCCGGCGACGAGCTGGGGCGCACGCAGCACGGCAACAACAACGCCTACTGCCAGGACAACGAGATTTCCTGGCTGGACTGGCGCCTGGACGGGCGCGGCAAGGCGCTGCTTGAGTACACCCGCGCGCTGATCGCCCTGCGCAGTGCCCACCCGGTGTTCCGCCGCCGCAGGTTCTTCCAGGGTCAGGCGATCCAAGGCTCCGGCGTCAAGGACATCGACTGGTTCCCCAGCGACGGCGCCGAGATGGACCAGGAGCACTGGCGCGCCCAGGACATCCTGACCCTCGGGGTGTTCCTGAACGGCCAGGAGATCCCCGACCTGGGGCCGCGTGGCGAGCGCATCGTGGACGACTCGTTCCTGCTGCTCCTGCACGGCGGGTCCGAGCCGGTGGCGTTTCCTTTGCCCGGCCATCCCTGGGCCAAGGAGTACGTGCTGGTGCTGGACACCGCTCTGGACCCGGTCGCAGCCCCCGACGCCGACCCCACGGTCCTCGCCGCCGGCGAGCAGTTCCTGCTGAGCCCGCGCTCCTTCGCCATCCTCCGCAAACGCTCCTGACCCGGCCCGCCCTCCGGGGTTCCCTATACAATTAGAGGACCATTTTCTTGTAGTACACATGGTTAAGTACAACAGATCCAGCTGTTTCGTTGTACTATTCGGGACATGGACCAACGGCGCTTCACGAGCACCAGGGCCGGCACCGTCCGCAGGACAGTCGGCGGGTACCTGGCGTTCTTCCCTGCGCCGGTCCCCCGGAAGCTGGCGCTGAGCGCGAGGACGGTGCTTCGGCTGTCAGAGGCTGACGCGGCGCTCGGGCGCCTGGCCGGCGCGGGCCGCCTGCTGCCGAACCCGAGCCTGTTCATCAACCCCTACGTCGTTCGCGAGGCCGTGGCGTCGAGCCGCATCGAAGGAACCCAGGCGTCGATCGGCGACGTGTTCGACGCCGAGGCCTCTGGGGAGCTGCGCGGCGACGTCCAGGAGGTCCTGAACTACATCCACGCACTGGAGCGGGGGCTCGAGCTGCTCCCCGGGCTGCCGTTGAGCCTCCGGCTGGTCCGCACCATCCACGCGGAGCTGATGGCAGGAGTGCGAGGCGGGACGAGCACCCCAGGTGAGCTCCGCACGACGCAGAACTGGATCGGCTCGCCCGGGGACCCGGTCGACGACGCGGTCTTCGTGCCGCCGCCACCGGACGAGATGCGGTCCGCTCTGGACGACTGGGAGCGGTTCGCCCACGAGACGCCGCTCCTGCCGACGCTGGTGCAGTGTGCGCTGCTCCACTACCAGTTCGAGACGGTGCACCCGTTCCTCGACGGCAACGGCCGCCTCGGCCGCCTCCTGATCGTCTTCTTCCTGGTGGAGCAGGGCCGACTGCCCGCGCCGCTGCTGTACGTCAGCTCGTTTTTCGAGCGCAACCGGGCCGAGTACTACGACCGCCTCCAGGCCGTCCGCGAGCAGGGCAGGTACCAGGAGTGGGTGGAGTTCTTCCTGCGCGGGGTCGAGACGCAGGCGCGGGACTCGGTGAGCCGTGCCGAGCGCCTCATGGACCTGCGCGAGCGCTACCGGGCGACGCTTGCCCAGCGGTCGCGAAGCCGCGCCGTCGAGGTCGTCGAGATCCTCTTCCAGTTGCCGATCGTCACCGCCCGGCTGGTCGCCGACCGCCTGGGCATGTCCGTCCAGGGAGCGAAGAACCTTCTGGGTGCTCTCGAGGGCGAGAACGTCGTACGGTCGGTTCCAGCCGGCTCATTCCGGGCCAAGCGGTGGGTGGCGGAAGAGGTGCTCGGGGTGATCGCGGATTAGCTCCAGTCGCCGGTGGGCGTCAGGGCGGCGCGTGGCGGGGCCAGGGCTGGACCATCTCGAGCTGGCGGGCGACCGACAGGAGCAGCGGCTCGCCGCCGCGGGGGGCGGCGAGCTGGACGCCGACCGGCAGGCCGTCGGAGGAGCGGCCGGCGGGCACCGACATCGCCGGGAAGCCGAGCAGGTTCATCAGCGGGGTGAACGGCATGAACCTGGTCAGGCCCAGGATCGTCGGCCACATGCCCTTGCCCTGGTAGGCGCCGATCCGCAGCGGCGGGGTCGCCAGGGTCGGCGTGAGCAGCAGGTCGTAGCCGCTGCGCTCGAACCAGCCCTGGAAGCGGCCGCGCACGGCGTCGGCCGTGGCTGGCGAGGGCGGGCGGTAGCGCCGCAGCCACCGGCCGGTGCGGACCCAGCTCCTGCTGCGGGGCTCCAGCGCCTCGAAGCGCAGCGAGTCGGCCTGCTCGGCCCCGCCGACGAAGGCGCGCTGCAGGAACGGGAGGGTGTCGGTGGGCCGGTAGGGCGGGCTCTCCACGACCAGGGCGTGCCCGGCGCCGCGCAGCGCCTCGACCGTGTCGCGGAAGCACCGCTCCACCTCGGCATGGACCTTGACCCCCATGGCGGGCGACGCGGACGACGCGGCGATGCGCAGGGCGCGCCCTGGCGGCGCCACCTCGCGGTAGCTCTCGGTGCCGGCGAGCACGTCGAGCATGAGCGCGAGGTCGGCGACAGTGGTGGCGAGCGGGCCGGCCTCCGCCATGCCGCACCAATTGGAGTGGCCGGTGGCGGCGGGCACCACGCCCGGCCCCGGCTTGATGCCGACCAGGCCGCAGCAGGACGCGGGCATGCGGATCGAGCCGCCGCCGTCGGAGCCGAGCGCCAGCGGTGCCATGGCGCCGGCCACTGCCGCGGCGCCACCGCCGGTCGAGCCCGACGGGGAGTGGTCGAGGCTCCAGGGGTTGCGGGTGGCGCCGAACGCCGCGGTCTCGGTGAACGGCCACAGGCCCAGCTCGGGCAGGGTGGTCTTGCCGATCGGCACGGCGCCCGCCTGCCGCAGCCGGCGGACGAGCTCGTCGTCGGCCGCGGCAGGCTCCTCCGAGGTGGCCAGCGAGCCGTGGCGGGTGGGGTAGCCCGCCATCTCGCGCTCGTCCTTGACGGCCACGGGCACGCCGGCCAGCGGCAGCCCGGCCAGGTCGCCGCGGGCCGCGAGCGCGCGCGCCTCGGCGCGCGCCTCGTCGGGCCGGACGACCTGGAAGGCGTGGACCGAGGGGTCGAGCGCGGCGATCCGCTCCAGGTGCGCCTCGACCACGTCCAGCGGGCTCGTCTGGCCCTGGCGGACGGCGGCGGCGAGCTCGATCGCGGTGCGTCCGACGAGCGGCTCGGTGGCGGTGCCGGCCATGGCGCCTCCTCAAGGCTCGCCAGCGGGGGCAACGGTCAGAGGTGGCGTCATGCTCGCCCGCGGCCGAGCCCCGGTCAAGGGCCGGTCAAGGGCCCGGTGAGAGACAGTGAGGCCCGGCGGGGCTGGTGAGGCCGGTGAGGGCCGGCCCGGCCCCGGCCCTACTCGGAGGCCCAGGCCACCAGGCCCAGCTCGGCCGAGCTGATCAGGCTCGGGTGGCGGGGAACCACCCGCACGGTGTAGCCGAAGGCGCCCGGTGTCACCAGTGCGACCTCGCCCTCGAAGACCCAGCCTCCCTCGGCGCGGCGGCCGTCCTGCTTGAGCGGGCGCACGACGATCTCGCGCAGCTCGTCGGAGTCGTCGACCCGGCCGTAGGCGATCTGCACCTCGACCTCCTCGGGCTCGAGGCTGCCGAGCTCCACCACCGCCTGCACGGTGAGGCGGGAGCCGAGCGCCGGGTCCTCCTGGCCGCGGGAGACCTGGCGGATCAGCACGCCGGGCCAGGCCGCCGTCACCCGCTGCTTCCAGGCGGCCAGCTCACGGGCCGCCGCGAAGCCGCCCGCCTGCAGGCGCCAGGACCGCTCCGCGGCGGGCAGGTAATAGTCCTCGGTGTACTGCCTGACCATGCGGGAGGCCAGCACCACCGGCCCGAGCGTCACGACGCTGTGCTTGACCATCGCGACCCAGCCGCTCGGCGGGCCACAGGAGCGGTCGTAGAACAGCGGCACGATCTCGTGCTCGAGCAGGTCGAAGATGGCGGACGCCTCCAGCTCGTCGCGCCGCTCCGGCGGGATGCTGGGGTCGTCGGCCGAGGGGATTGCCCAGCCGTTCCCGCCGTCGTAGCACTCGTCCCACCAGCCGTCCCTGACCGACAGGTTCAGGCTGCCGTTCAGGGCCGCCTTCATGCCGCTGGTGCCGCAGGCCTCGTAGGGGCGCAGGGGGTTGTTCAGCCACACGTCGGCGCCGGCGACCAGGGTCCTGGCCATGGCCATGTCGTAGTCCGGCAGGAAGGCGATGCGGTCGCGCACCCGCGGGTCCGCCGCGAAGCGGGCGAACTCGGCGATCATCTCCTTGCCGCCCTCGTCGGCCGGGTGGGCCTTGCCGGCGATCACGAGCTGGACCGGCCGCTCCGGGTCCAGCAGCAGGCGCCGCAGCCGCTCCCGGTCCTTGAGCAGCAGCGTGAGGCGCTTGTACGAGGGCACCCTGCGAGCGAAGCCGATAGTCAGCACGTCGGGGCCGAAAGCGCGGGTGATCCAGCCGAGCTGACCCTCGCTCGCGCCACGGGCGCGCCAGGCGACGGCCATGCGCCCGCGCACGTCCTCGACCAGGCGCGACCGCGCGCGCCGGCGCAGCTCCCAGATCTCCTCGTCCGCGACCTCCTCGAGCGGCGTCCACGGGCGGCCGGAGGTCCGGAAGTCCGGCCCGAGGTGGCGCTCGAACAGCTCGGCCCAGTCCCGCCCGATCCAGGTGCCCGCGTGCACGCCGTTGGTCACGTAGCTGACCGGTGCCTCGACGGAGTTGAAGCCGGCCCACAGCCCGTGGAACAGCTCGCGCGACACCTGGCCGTGCAGGCGGCTCACGCCATTGGCGCGCTGGGCCAGGCGCAGGCCCATCACGGCCATGTTGAACATGGAGCCGTCGCCTTCCGGCTCGGCCCCGAGGTCCATGATCCGGTCGACGTCGAGCCCGGTCTCGACCCCGTTGGCCCCGAAATAGCGCTCGATGAAGGAGCGGGGGAAGCGGTCGATTCCCGCCTCCACCGGCGTGTGGGTGGTGAAGACGGTGCCCGCCCGGGTCGCCTCGACCGCGCTGGCCGGGTCCAGGCCCTCGTCCTGCATCAGCCGGCGGATGCGCTCCAGCCCCAGGAAGCCGGCGTGGCCCTCGTTGGTGTGGAAGACCTCGGCCCTGAGCCCGAGCGCGTCCAGGGCGCGCACGCCGCCGATGCCGAGGAGTATCTCCTGCCGCAGCCGGTGCTCGCCGCCGCCGCCGTAGAGCCGGTCGGTGACGGCCCGCTCGCCCGGGGCGTTGCCGTCGACGTCGGAGTCGAGCAGGAACAGCGGCACGCGCCCCACGTCGGCCCGCCAGAGCTGCGCCCACAGCAGCACGCCGTCGGGCAGGCGCACGCTGATCCTGAGCGGGTGGCCCGTCGCGTGGGTGACCAGCCCGAGCGGCAGCTCCTGGGGGTTGAACGCCGGGTAGGACTCGAGCTGCCGCCCGTCGGCGGTGAGCGTCTGCCGGAAGTACCCGGAGCGGTAGAACAGGCCGACACCGACCAGCGGCACGCCAAGGTCGCTGGCCGCCTTGAGATGGTCGCCGGCGAGCACCCCGAGCCCGCCCGAGTACTGGGGCAGCACCTCGCTCACGCCGAACTCGGGGGAGAAGTAGGCGATCCGGCCCGGAGCGCCGCCGAGCGTCTGGTACCAGCGCGGCTCGCGCAGGTAGGCGGCCAGGTCCTCGGCGGCGGCGGACTGGCGGGCGAGGAAGGCGAGGTCGGCGGCGGCGCGTTCGAGCACGGCGGCGTCGGCCTCGTTCAGCATCCGCAGCGGGTTGTGCCCCGAAGCCTCCCACCCGTCGGGGTCCATCGCGGCGAACAGCTCCTGCACCGGCGGGTGCCAGGTCCAGCGCAGGTTCCTGGCCAGCACGGAGAGGGGCTTGAGCGGCTCCGGCACGGTGGGAAGCACTGTGAAGCGATGAAGGGGTTTCATGATCCCCGACTATACAAGCGACCACGGGACGGGCTGTTCTTCCGACATGATGGTTCTTTCTGGTGCTGGGGATGTGAGGATGCGGCTCCTCGTTGGCTTGCCGAGGGCGGACTGCGCTGCGGCGTGGGGGGCCGGGCGGATGTCCACTCGCAGGCTACGGAAACCAGGTCGCTGCGAGTGGACATCCGCCCGGCCCAGCCGGTGACCGTCCCTCCTCGCCGGACGACGATAACCTCCCGGCCCCGGTGGTCGACCCTACGACGGTTGAGCATGGTCGTGGTGATCTCTGAATCTGCGATCACTTCGAGGTCATGGTCGAGGATCACCATCCCGACGAAATAATCGCCTGCTTCGAGAATTATCGAACCTGCGACCTGATCTGTGTGACTGCACCGATGTGTCCGAGCAGGACCGCAGACGCCGACCCGGGGCACCGCGAGGTTCTTGGCGCTGAATGTGCCCGGAGGCGATGGCGCCGGGGTGGTCGGTTGGGTGACCGGGTGGGCCGGGCGGATGTCCCCTCGCAGCGACCTGGTTTCCGTAGCCTGCGAGTGGACATCCGCCCGGCCCCCCACGCCGAGACGCAGTCCGCCCTCGGCAAACCAACGAGGAGCCGCATCCTCACATCCTGGAACGCTCTTGACCTCGGGGGCGGGCCGTGGGGCGGCGGGCTCCTGCATGGGATGAACTTTCCGGGTACGGCGTTACTGCCGGCTCCAGGTGGTAGGTTGCTGAATGTGATCGGGCGCGTCGTCATCGAAGGGATCCGGCCCCAGGTCGACTGCGGGCGATGG
>WNGE01007522.1_pt1 | contig 11819 bp, 17 predicted proteins | sample 5400651 | NCBI WGS metagenome assembly WNGE01 (sample SAMN13153370, study PRJNA577476) | soil metagenome | isolation source: 60 cm soil or saprolite under grassland replicate 2 | place: USA:California | collected 2016-06-15 | reverse complement strand
CGGCCACGACCGCAGTGGCCAGCATAGAAGATGCCGCCGAGTGCGGCGAGAGAGCAGACGCGCTGGTCAGCGGGCTGCTGAGCCGGGTGATGCGGCAGCGGCGCACCGTCGCGGCGGCGCTGGATTACATCTGGTCGCTGTCGCGGGATACGCGGGCGAACTGCTGGGAGCTGGCCCTGAGAGCCGGGCATGCGGGGCCGCACCGGATGCAGGCCCTGCTCGGCAGGCATAAATGGTCGTGGGAGGAAGTCCGGGATCTGCTGCCGGGCCTGGCGCAGGACGTCCTGCGCGATGACCCGGATGACCTGATCGGGCCGGGCCTGGCGTTCGACGAGACCGCTGACCTGCGGAAAGGAAAGTTCACGGCGTGCGTCTCGCCGCAGCACGCCGGGGTGACGGGCAAGGTGGAGAACTGCGTGAGCTGGGTGTTCGCGGCCCTGGTCACCGCGCTCGGGCAGGCCTGGGCCGATTTCGACGTGTACATGCCGGACTGCTGGGCGACGGACCCGCAGCGGAGGAAGAAGGCCGGGATCCCGGGGAAGCTGGAGTTCGCCACCAAGCCGGAACTGGCGATCGCGCAGCTCAAGCGGCTGGCAGCATCGGGACTGCGGGTCTGCTGGGTCGCCGCCGACGAGGTCTACGGCCGGTGCGGGGCGTTCCGCGACGCGTGCCGGGCACTGTCACTGTCCTACGTCGTCATCATCCCGTGCGACTACCGCATCACCCTCGCGTCAGGCACCGTCATCCGCGCTGACCAGGCAGTAAAGGACGCCGTGTTCGAGGAGCGGTCCTGCGGGAACGGCACGAAAGGCCCCCGCTACGGCGACTGGGCCCTGGCCGGCACCGCGGACCCGCGGGAGTTCCTGCTGATCCGCCGCTTCCCGGACCGGGACAAGAACCAGTACGCCTTCTACCTGTGCCACGCGCCGGAAGGCCGGCCCGCGACCATGAGCTATTTCATCACCATCGCCGGCCGCAGGTGGCCCGTAGAGACGACTTTCAAGACGGGGAAGGACACCCTCGGCTGGGACCAGTGCCAGGCCAGGAAATACGACGCGATCTGCCGGCACACCGCGCTGACCGCCCTCGCCCAGCTGCGCACCGCCGCCATCCAGTCCGCGCTCGCCGGCGCCAGCCTCCCCGCCGCGCCGCCCGCCGCTCCGGCCGCCGTCAGCGAGCCTGCCATCAGTGAGCCCGCTGACGGCACCGCTGACCTGCTGTTCTCCACCGGCGACGCGCCGCTGCCCGCCCTCGGCGGCCAGCCCTGCCCGCCCGGCATCCCCCCGATCCGGCTGTCCGCCACCGAGACCGCCCGCATCGAGCGCCTGGCCCGCGACTGGAAAACAGGCCTCATCAGCCGCGCCCGCCTCGCCTTCTGCCTCCGCTGGTCCGCATGGCGCAGACGCCACCAGGCCCGCGCCCGCTGGCACCACTACACCGCCCGCCTGCCAGCCCCCGCCACCTGACCCGCGACGGCCGGAAGGAGGTGACAGCATGTAACCACCGCGCCTCTAACCACCAGCCACGCTGAGCTGCAGCGCGGTCACAGACCGAAAAACAGCAACTGTAATACACGTCGCCGACGCTCGCGCCAGGGGCGCCGTTGTGCGCTGCGGGGGACGGCGCGCGGCGGGCGTGCCGACGCGGCTGTACGCCGAGCCAACCGTGCTCGACGGCGTCACGCCGGAGATGGCGATCGCCCGGGAGGGAAGTTTCGGGCCCGTGGTGCCGGTCATCGAGGTCAGCTCGGCCGACGAGGCGCTTAGGCTGACAAACGCCTCGCCGTTCGTCCTCGCGGCGGCAGTATTCACCGGGGACCTCGAGCGGGGGCTTGCCTTCGCGGAACGGGCACTGGCAGGCTGGGTCAACGTCAACGCCTCCACGAATCTGCGGGAATCCCACCTGCCCTTCGGCGGAGGTCGGGATCGGCCAGTGGGAGAGGCCGCGTGGGCGGGCGCTACGCGATGGAGGCGTTCACCGAACCGAAAAGCAGTGGTGTACCCGGCACCACGACTCGGCGGCAGATTAGGGAGTTAGTGGAGGCAGGCTGGCATGGCGTGGCCGAGCGCATCGACATCGACGAGGACGGCCAGGTTATCGGCCTTGTGTGAGCCGACCGGGCCCAGACCGCTCGATTACCTCGCGATGCCGGTTGGCCAATTCCTTGAAGTCCTCTCGGCGGGCGAGGCCACGCCCGGCGGAGGGGCCGCGGCCGCCCTGGCTGTGGCTCTTGGCGCCAGCCTGTGTGCGATGGCCGCGCGCCTATCCGCCAAACAGCTCTCCGCGCCGACCGGCTCGGCAATAGAGCTTGCCGAAGAGGCCGAACGGCTGCGCGATAACGTCGCGCCGTTGTGCCAGGCCGACGCCGAGGCGTATGGGCGCGTCATCGACGCGCTCCGGATGCCCGCCGAGCCCGACGCGGCGCGCCGACGGGACGCGGTCGCTAAGAGCCTGTAGATAAAGGGTGCGGGTCGGGGCCCGCCGTCCCGTTTGGGAAGCTTCCGCAGGGATCACTCAGCGACCGCCTTCACTACAATCGGTCAACGTGGCTGACCTGCTTTTCGACACTACCGAGCGCGAGCAGCTCTGCGATCTGCTGGACGAACTCGGCCCACAGGCTCCGACGGTCCTCGATCCCTGGACAACCCATGACATCGCGGCGCAGCTTGTCCTGCGTGAGCATGACTTCCTGGCTGCGCCGGGACTCGTCGCCCATGGCGCCTGGGGGCGCTTCGCGGAACGCCGTCGGCTCGCATGGAAGAACACAGCGTTCGAAGATCTCGTTGCGACTATTCGATCCGGGCCACCGCCGGGTCTCTTCAGAGTCAGGTGGGTGCGTCGCGTCGCGAACCTCAACGAGTTCTTCGTGTACCACGAGGACGTGCGCCGGGCGAACGGTTACGGGCCGCGGATCATCCCGCCGGCAGAAGACGCCGCGCTGTTTCACAACGTCGGCTGTGCTCCCTGGTACCCTTCACGCCGGCTGCGCGGGGCAGGGCTCGAGCTCGTGTGGGCGGGGACGGACAAGGTGATCACGGCGCGGCGAGGGCTGCCGGCCATCCGGGTGCAGGGGCTTCCAGGTGAGCTATTGCTGTTCCTGTTCGGGCGGGACGCGGCCGACGTCGAGATCACCGGCCCGCCCGAGGCTATCGGGGCACTGAAGAGGACGCGGTTCGGGATGTGACGCGCCACGCAGGGCTGTACAACATATCGGGCAGGCGGGCTGTAATCGTATCGAACTGGTCACTGTGCGGCGTGTTGCCGTAGCTCGCGAAGGGGTCCCTGGTAGCTGAGAGGTTGTCGAAGCCTTTCCTTACCGCCAGGGACCCGCATGCCTGTTTACCCTGTCGCGGCCGGAATCGTCACCTCTTGCGCCTCGCCGGGCTGCTGGTGCCGTGACCGCCGGCCGTGCTACCCCTCCGACCTGACCGATGACCAGTGGGCGGTGCTGGAGCCGCGGGCCCGCGAGGTGATGAGCGAGCTCACCGTCGCCGTGGGCCGGCCCATGGTCCATGACCTGCGGGCCATGTGCGACGCGGTGTCCTACGTGGTCAAGAACGGCGTCGAGTGGCGGGCGCTGCCCGCCGACTTCCCGCCGTGGGAGTCCGCGTACGCGTTCTTCGAGCGCTGGAATGGCCGCGGCCTGCCCGCTGAGCTGGTGCGCCGGCTGCGGGAACTGCTGCGGCAGCACCAGGGCCGGGCCGCGCAGCCGACCGCCTGCATCGTCGACTCGCAGATGGTCAAGGCGCACGACACCGTCAGCAAGGCGACCAGCGGATATCACGGCGGCAAGAAGATCACCGGCCGTGGCCGGCACCTAGCCGTCGACACCGAGGGCTGGCTGCTGGCCCTGGTGGTCACCGCCGCGTCCGCCAGCGACAAGGCCGGCGCGAAGATCCTGCTCATCAAGCTATTCGACGCCTTCAGCACGCTGACGATCATGTGGGCCGACACCGGCTACAACGGGAAGCCGCTGGCCAGGTACGCCCAGGCCGTCGCCGCGATCACCGTCGAGGTCGTCGCCCGCGCCAGCCCGCACAGCTTCCAGGTACTGCGCCGCCGCTGGGTCGTGGAGCGCACCTTCGGCTGGCTGATGCGCTACCGGCGCCTGGCCCGCGACTACGAGCGCACCACCGCGAGCTCCGAGGCCATGATCTACTGGGCCACCGTCATTATCATGACCAGGCGCCTCGCCCGCTACGAGAACGGCCAGCCCCCGGCCGAGCGCTGGGGTGGCGCACGACCCCGCTCACCCCAGCAAGCAGCTTTATCTACAGGCTCTAAGGCGTTGTCCGGTGCCGCGGCCGTTCCGATGCAGGTCGTGGAGGTGGCGGCGCAGGTCGCGCAGGTGGCGGCCTACCTGGCCAGGGAAGGCAATCCCAACCTGCGAGGCGACGCCATCACCGCCGCCGCGCTCGCAGAGGCCGGCGCCCGCGCCGCCGCGCTGTCCGGGGGGTTGGCGGCGCCGCGGTCACCGCACTGGACGAGTACGACCAGCACTGCCGGATCCGCGGCGCCCCGCCAGAGGAAGCCATGGACCAGGCCGTCAAAGCCTACGTCGCCAATCACCTGGCCGGCCGGGACGTTCTCCTGATGGCCGCGGACTGGGCCCGGTGCAGGGAACTGTCCGCAAGGATCCCCACTGGCGGAACGCCTTGAGTTCCGCCAGTGGCAGGTCGTAACCGTACAGGTGCAGCAGCGCGTAGAGCAGCATCGACCCGTACCCGGCGGACAGCACGAAGCGGTCCCGGTCCGGCCAAGCAGGGTCGGTCGGGTCGTGGCGCAGGAACCGGCTCCACAGGACATAAGCGGGTGCGGCGGCGCCCATCGGAAGCCCAGGATGCCCTGATCTGGCGCCTTGCACGGCGTCCGCAGCGAGCATCCGGATCGTGACCACCGCTCGTGCGTCGACGTCGCCGCGCGGAGGGGCAAGGTCGGGCAACTGGGCCAGGGGACGGTCGGTTGCGGTCACGGCACCGGCCCTTGTATTGCGGTCATTCTGGTGGGGTCGCTGGCGCTGGCGCTGGCGCTGGCACGCACGGTCGGCTGCCTGTCATCGGGCTGCCTCGTGCAGGCGGGGTAGAGAAGAAGCAGCTGAGTGATCGCCAACGATTCGCTGCGCTAGCCGTTATCCAGCTCGCCCAGGAAGCCGGGCAGTTCGGTGCCCTCGCCGAGTCCCGCCCAGATGGCCTTCTCCAGCATCCGCCTGTCCTCGCGGGGCACATAGCCGTGGACGTGCAGCGCGTCGACCGGTCGCCCGTCCTCGTCGCGGGTCAGCTTGAGGTGCATCGGCTGGCCGCTTTCGGCCAGGACCCGCTCAAGTCCGGGTGACGGATGGTGGGCCGCAGCAGCAGTTCGGCCGACAGCGGTGTGCCCGGCGGGTCGTGGCGCTGCTCGACCGGCGCGAACCGGACGACGATGTCGGCGTGGCGGCGCTGCGGGTGGATGAAGGCCTCCGACTCAGCCTCGCGCCGGTCCAGTTCTTCGAGCACCTGCTCCCGGGTGTAGCCGCACTGAGTCGTGTCCCGCCTGATCACGAGGTGGCGGGCTTGGTGTGCAGCGGCAGCAGCCCCTCCACGATGACGAACTTCCGCGGTTCCACGTACTCGGGCCGGGTCAGCATGCCGGTGTGGTGATCGTAGGCGGGCTTGAGGATCGGGTGGCCGGTGGCGAGCAACTGCAGATGCTGCTCGATGATCTCGATGTGGCGCAGTCAGGGTGGAGGGCGGTGAACGGAAGTTCCTTTGCGTTCCTGCCGGTCGTAGCGGTGGTAGTCGTCTACGCATACGGCCGTGCACCGGTCTGGGCCAAGGGCCCGGACCAGGCCGGACGTGATCGTCGTCTTGTCGGCCGCGCTGTCGCCGGCGATCGCGAGCATGACGGGGCGGTGTTCGGAGGCACGCACACCGCCCGTCCGGTGCATGCGCAAGAGCTTGTGCGGCATGCCGCTCCTTCCAGCCGACGGCGCAGCATCGTGTTTCCCGTAGCAGTTACCTAGCCGACGGGCTCGCCAGCCTTGCCCGATCGATCGCCCAGGCGCAGGTGAAAGTCGCATGCACCGAGTGCCGGCTGCCGGAGCATGTGGAGATCGCCCTGTACCGCATCGCCCAGGAGGCGTTGCAAAACGTCGTCAAGCATGCTCGGGCCACCCAGGCGGACGTCGAACTGCGGTGTGGCGCCTCCGGTGCGCGGCTGCGCGTGACCGACGACGGGAACGGCTTCGATGTCGGCGCGCTATATGACGGAGAGGCCTCATATGGCCTGCGCAGCATGGCCGAGCGCGCGGAATTGGTGGGCGGCCGTCTAGTCGTCACGTCCCGGCCGGGACTGGGGACGACCGTGACAGGGACCGTGCCCGTGAGGTCTGTGTGAGCCTGCCAGGCACCTGCGCGGTGACCGCCTATGCCAGCGCGTATCGGTCCGCGTCTGCGGGCCGGTAGCCGCCTCGAAGCGCGGCCAACGTTGCAGGCCACCCGGTTGGTGAGCGCCCGCTGCCCGGCACCCACGCGCCCCGGCTCGCCACGCCAGGCTGCCAGGGCGGGATCGACCAGAGCGCGCCCGAAGGAGAATGTCATCGGCCACGGGGCTGCCACCTGCTGGAGCGCGGCGAGGTTCACGGTGGCCGTGGCCGGGCTCTGGCCGCCGCCGGACAGGAACGCGATCCCCGCGACATCGTCGGGGACGATGCCGTCAAACGTTTGCAGTCTGTGACGCGACCTCATCCGGCGTCACGGTCTCACCGGAGCCGGTGCCCGGAACCACCATATTCGGCTTAAGAACGACGCGTTCCAGTGCCACCTCAAAATCCTGCAGCTCCGCGAACACGCTGAACAGCACCGCTTGATGTGACGGCCGCGCACCGCTCGACGGTGTGCGCGCCGTCCATCAGCACCTCGGGCTCGACGATCGGCACCAGGCCAGCCTCCTGGCACAGCGACGCGTAGCGGGCCAGCGCGTGCGTGTTCGCACGCGGTGCCCGCCACGACGTGCCCGCCACGACGGCCATTGGTCACTGATCAGGAATACCGCCCGCCACTTTGGCAAAGCGGGCGCCGAGCGCCACGTACTCGGCGAGCCGCTCCCGCAGCCCGTCCATGCCCTCGGTGACCTTCTCGCCGGGCGCCCCGGCCAGTGGCTTTACCCCGGCGTCCACCTTGATTCCGGGAGGAGCCCGCGGGATGTCAGCGCCTCGGGGAACGTCTGGCCTTCACTCAGGACCTGCCGGAACGTCTCGTCGCAGAGGATGATCCGCTTACCCCCTCGGACAGGTAGGGGGCGGTGACAAGCATTTCCCGGTATGCCCTGCGATTCTCTGCGGCGCATGGCACCCCGGCCTTCGCCAGGCGCGCGTTCATCGTGGACACGCTTTCGTCGGCCGCGAAGCCCGCTAAGCCGGGCGACGACAAGGAGGAGCCCGAGAACACGCCCCGCCTTTCCAACCCCACCGGCCAGCACTCGTGCCGGTCGACACCCCGGCCACGGAACCCGGCAAGCACAAGGGAGGCGGCCCGCCCGCCCACCCCTGGCGCGCCCCCGCCACACGGAGCGAGCGCAAGGCAAACCCGGCAACTTCCAGGCGTTGGGGTGCGGCTTCGCGTTACTGAAACATGCCGGAGTCGTCGGCCGCGGCGTGGAATGCGGTCCCGCCGTAGCCGAGCGCCACCTGCAATGCCGCGGTCACCGGGACATTACCACCATGCGGGACCGGAGGCCCAGCCGCGCTTTGACCTGCCCGGTATTTCGTAGCACGATGGTTATTCATCGCTACTCCCGCCGCAACGTCCGATCGGCCAGGGCATCAGACTGGTCAGAACGGAGGACAGCGCATATGCCTTACTTGCGGAACCTGCGGAACCTGCGGAACCGGCGATCTCCCACCAGCCAGGCACCCACAGCATCGAACGGCATCAGCTCGCGCGCGGCGAGCGGTGCAGGGCGCGGCGGCGGTTCCCCGGGCGGACCGGAGTGGTTCGCCGCGCAGCACGACGCGGTCGAGATCGAATTCCGGAACGTCACCAAGTACTACCCGGGCCAGCAGACGCCGGCTATCAGCAACCTGTCGATGATCGTCCCCGCGGGTGCGATCTGCTGCCTGGTCGGCCCATCCGGCGGCGGCAAGACGACAGCGATGAAGCTGGTCAACCGGCTGATCGAGTTCACCGATGGCGACATCCTCATCGGCGGGCGCGGCGTGCGTTCGGTGGACGCGACCACTCTGCGCCGCGACATCGGTTACGTGATCCAGCAAGTCGGCCTGTTCCCGCACATGACGATCGCAGCCAACATCGGCGTGGTGCCGACGCTGCTGGGCTGGCCGAAGGACCGCATCCGGCACCGGGTGTCCGAACTGCTGGATCTAGTGCGACTGGAGCCGGGCTTCGCCAGGCGCTATCCAGCGCAGCTGTCCGGCGGCCAGCAGCAGCGTGTCGGACTGGCGCGGGCCCTGGCCGTCGACCCGCCGGCGATGCTGATGGACGAGCCGTTCGGCGCGCTCGACCCGATCACCCGGTCCAGGATCCAGAACGAGTTCCTGCGGCTGCAGAAACAGATCAAGAAAACGGTCATCTTCGTCACCCACGACATCGACGAGGCGATCAAGATGGGTGATCGCATCGCGGTGCTGCGGGAGGGCGGAATCCTCGCCCAGTACGGCACCGCCGACGAGCTGCTGGGAGATCCCGTCGACGACTACGTGGCCGACTTCGTCGGCGCCGACCGCGGGCTGAAGCGGCTGTCACTGCGCCAGATAGGTGACCTGCTCGGTGACCAGCCGGCCATCCAGATTCCCGCCGATGCCCCCACGGTGACCGCGGAGACCAGCGCGCGGGTCGCACTGTCGGTGCTGTTCACCAGCAACGCGAACGTGCTGGCCGTCACTGGCGAGGACGGTGCGCCGCTGGGCGCGGTGACCCTGGAGCACCTCAGGGAGGTGGCGGGGGCGGCGGAGCCGCTGGCCGCCACGAAGGGCGGCGCGCGGTGAGCCCGCTCGCCGCAGCCGGCCCCGACCCGACCCCGACCCCGGGTGGCGGGCCGGTGATCCCGAATTTCGGCACCGGGGCCTGCCCGTCGCACACCACGTTCTGCTGGAACTGGGTGACCCAGAACTGGGGCCCCGAGCTGGCGCCACACCTGATCCAGCACATCTACATCACATTGATCGCGGTGGGGATCGGCCTGGTCATCTCCCTGGCCGCCGCGATATTCGCCTACCAGCGGGGCTGGTTCGAGAGAGGGTTCATAGCCCTGTCGACCCTGCTCTACACCATCCCGGCGCTGGCGTTCTTCCTGTTCTTCGTGCCCATCACCGGGCTGAGCCTGACCACCATCGAGATCGGCCTGGTCGGGTACACCTTCCTGCTGCTGTTCCGCAACACGCTGACCGGGCTACGGTCGGTGCCGCAAGACGTCACCGCCGCGGCAACGGGCATGGGCATGACGCCGCGACAGGTCTTCTTCCGGATCAACCTACCGCTGGCCGTGCCCTCGATCATGGCCGGGGTGCGGATCGCCACCGTGACGACCATCTCGCTGGCCACCATCGCCGCCTACATAACGCCGCTCGGCCTCGGCGAGCCGATCTTCACTGCCCTGCACACCGTGTTCACGACCGAGCTGATCGCCGCCGGGGTGCTGGCCATCCTGCTGGCGCTGGTGGCGGACGGGCTGCTGGTGCTGGCGCAGCGTGCCGTGACGCCGTGGGCGCGGGCCCGGCTGAGGGGAGCGCGCTAGCCATGGGTTTCTGGAACCAGGTCGGTCACTTCTTCGCGGACCACCACCAGTTGCTGCTGCATGAAGTCGGGTCGCAGATTCTGCTGAGCCTGGCGGCCGTCGCCGCCGCGATCGTCATCGCGCTGCCGGCCGGCGTGCTTACCGGTCACCTGCACCGCTGGTCGTTCCTGGCCATCAGCGGGGGAAACACGCTGCGGGCGCTGCCGACGCTAGCCATTATCGCCGTCGGGATCGGCATCTACGGCCTTGGTTTCGTGAACATCTGGGTGGCGATGATCATCCTGGCGATCCCGCTGATCCTCACCAACTCCTACACGGCGGTCGACGGCGTCAGCCCCGACCTGGTGGAGGCCGCCCGCGGCATGGGGATGAGCACCTGGCAGATCATCTGGCGGGTGGAACTGCCTAACGCAGTGCCGCTGATCATGGCGGGGATCCGGACCGCCACCGTCTTCGTGATCGCCACCGCGTACCTGGCGGCGTTCGCGGGAAGCCCCGGCACGCTCGGCGACATCATCGGCAACATCGGCAGCTACACCCTCGCCGGGGTGATGGCAGCGGCGATCGTCGCCGTCGTGCTCGCGTTCCTGGCCGAGCTGCTGCTGGGGCTGGCGGAGCGGATGATGACCCCACGCGGCCTCCGGCTCACCCCGGCCGGGGGGCCCCGTCACGCATACCGCCGCGCATTCCGGCTCAACTTCGAATGAGAAGGGAAGCGAGTCACCAATGTCATACGGCGCCAGCTCGCAAAACCCCGCGCCGCGGTTCCCCGGCTTCTGGGGGCGCATCTCGGCGGCAGCCTCACTTGCCGCGCTGGCCCTGGCGGTGGCTGGCTGCGGGAGCAGCGGCAGCAAAAGCTCCCCCGCCACCGCCCCGGCCGGGTCAGCCAGCGCCTCTTCCGGTGCTGCCGCGGGCTTGCCGGCCGGAACGCCCGGCAAGGGCAAGCCGGCGATCACGCTCGGCGATAAGAACTTCTCCGAGGAAAACCTGATCGGCGACCTGTACCAGCTAGCGCTGCAGGCCAAGGGCTACACGGTCACCCTGAAAGCGAACATCGGCAGCTCCGAGGTGATCGACAGCGCCTTCCAGTCCGGCCAGATCAACCTCTACCCCGAGTACACCGGGGAGATCCTGGCGGCCGTCGCCCACCAGACCGGGCGGACCACGTCCGCGCAGCAGACCTGGCAGCAGGCCAAGGCCTTCGAGGAAAAGAACCGGGGCGCCACGCTGCTGCCGCAGACATCGTTCCAGGACATCGACGTGGTGATCGTCAAGCCCGCCTTCGCCGCGAAGTACCACCTGAAGTCGATCGGCGACCTGAACAATGTCGGCCCGCACGGGAAGGGCGTGACCTGGGCCGCCCAGCCGCCGGACAAGACCCGCTACGCGGGGCTGGCGGGCATGCAGCAGGCGTACGGGCTCACCAACGTGAGCTTCGACGGCGTGGACGTCGGGCTCACCTACAGCGCCCTAGACAGCGGCTCGGTTAACTCGGCCGACGCGTTCTCCACCGACGGCCAGCTGACCACCGGGAAGTACGTAGCGCTGCAGGACCCCAAGCACATCATGGGATTCCAGCACATCGCCCCCGTTGTGAAGATGTCGCTGCTGACGACCGAGGGCCCGGCGTTCGCGCACACCCTGAACTGGGTGGACTCGCTGCTCACCCAGTCGGCGATCCTGCAAATGAACGCGGCCATCCAGCTCCGCCACATAGACCCGGCAGTTGTCGCCCGGGCGTTCCTGGCAGCGAACGGGCTGAAGTCCTGAACCGAAGCCAGTCCCCTGCCGGTGCGGGCAGCAGGAAACCTGGCTAGCCGCTTGAGGTTCCATGATCTCCAAAAGTTTGGTTCGGGGAGGGCTATGCCGCGGCTGGACCGGGCTGGATGCCCAGGTGCCTGAACAGGGTGGCCATGTCAGTTCGGAGATGTTCGTAGTCCTGGTCGATGGGGGTAAGCCTGGCGGGGACGTGGTCGTGCCGGCGGATCTTGACGCCGGCCAGGATCGGGGCGATGACGTGGTCCCGGAGGGTGAGAAGCGCCGATATGGTCCGGGCAGCCGGGCCGGGCAGGTAGTAGCGGCGGGTGCGC
>WNGE01012791.1_pt1 | contig 11820 bp, 6 predicted proteins | sample 5400651 | NCBI WGS metagenome assembly WNGE01 (sample SAMN13153370, study PRJNA577476) | soil metagenome | isolation source: 60 cm soil or saprolite under grassland replicate 2 | place: USA:California | collected 2016-06-15 | reverse complement strand
CACCAACACGATTTTCGGTTCGCCCACCACCAGTGAGCCTTCGCTGGAGGCCGTCGGCGAACTCAATGTTCTGTCCAGTGATTTCAGCGCTGAATATGCGGGAATTGGCAACATTCGCATCACCACCAAGCGGGGCCAATCGCAGTTTCACGGCTCGGCTTTTTACAACAACAAGAACTCGGCTTTGGCGGCCCTGCAGATACAAGACAAACAGGGCATTGTGGATTTTGTGCCGACCCCGGGTGTCAGCAAATATCCGACGCCGTATTTCAATCTCAACGATATTGGTGGATCGCTGGGAGGACCGATTCCCGGCATCAAGAAGACCTGGTTCTTTATGGCCTATGAACGAAACTACTCGAGGGCCTCGGTACCCATTTCGGACCAAAAGTTGCCGCATCCAGCATTCTGGGGCGGCGACTTCTCGCCGGCCGTAAATCCCGCCGCCGCCAATCCCGCCAAGCTACTCCCGGATGTGCCTGCCGGTGTAACTCTGACGCCGACTGAAGTATTGGCAGACACTTACCTGGGCTTGGGGCAGAAGTTTGTGACCATACCTTCGCGCCTGCTGGACCCCAATGTGCAACAGCTGATTAGTATTTACTTCCCCAAGATAAGCCCATTGGTGCCGATCAATTTAGCGAACGGCCGGATTAAGAACCTATTTCAGACGCTGCTTCCGGGCGGCTCAACTCGTGATCTGGGAACACTCCGGGTAGATCACGATTTAACGGACAAAGATCACGTTTATGGAGTTTACAACGCCTCCGCCTTCGTCGGCGCCACGTCGCCGGTCAGAAACCCATTCACAGGACTTGGCCTGGTTCAGAACGACCGCCGAAATAATACCGTTTCGGGCTCCTATGTGCGCACGATTCGCAACAATCTGATTAATGAGGCACGCGGAGGATTCAATCGGGAATACAGCTTTCGCCACAGCAATACCACTCTGGCGGGATTCCTTTCTAGCATCGGGTTTGATTCAAATGCCATAGATGCGTATGGGGCAGTCGTAGGCCCAGCACAGCTGAGCACGCACGGACACCCGGTAATCAATTTCGGTTCTACGTACACTACCTTTGACCGAAGCGGCAATCGAACTACTGAGCGGCTGTTAAGCCAGTATCTGGCGACTTTTGGCGACACGCTCACCTGGGTGATCAAAAAGCACAGCCTGAAAATGGGCGCGGATTTTGTGCGTAATGTGGGACAGGATGGCTTCGCGACCGCCCGCGGGAATCCGCGCGGAACGATGACGTATAGATCCAGTGGGGCGGTAACCGACCCGTTCGCTAACTTTCTACTCGGGCTGGCGCCCACTAGGGTCACTTACATTGCGCAGCCCCGGCCGCCCATGGACGTACACAACTGGGAGCAAGGTTACTTCTTCCAGGACGACTGGAAGGTCACTCCGAGGTTGACTGTCAATCTCGGTATCCGTTATGAGCTGGTTTCGCCATTCGTTGACAAGAACGACATAATGCTCAACTTTGATCCGACCTTCAGCAATAACACCGGTCGTTTTATTATTGCCTCTGATAAAACTACTCAATTCCTGGATCCTCGGATAGCTACCACATTGCCAGTGGTCACTGCCGCCCAGTCAGGACTTGGCATAGGCCGAGGTCTGGTACGGACCGACAAAAATAATGTTGCGCCCCGCATCGGCGTTGCACTGGGCCTGGGGAAGAAATCCGTTGTACGAGGTGGATATGGGATTTACTTTCCGACTGCGGCTGCCCAGGGAATTCGGGACCCGCTTTCAACCAACGCCTTCAATCAGGCGCTTACAAAGTCGAATCTGGGCACAAACCCGCAGCCGCTGCAGCCTTGGCCGACCCCCATGACTGGAGGCGACGTTAATAACCTGGCTGGCCTTCTCTCATTCAATGCCGTGCCCGTTGGACTTCACCAACCTCTCATTCAACAGTACAACGCGACCTACGAACGTGAGCTCGGGCTAAAAACTTCCGTACGTTTTTCTTACCTCGGCACGACCGCTCATGGGCTGATTGCGGGCACAGACTTGAATGAACTCAGACCCAGTGATGTTGGTTGGAACACTACAACTGGCGACGGAGTGACCCCTTGCGATACTGACGCTGGAGACTGCGAACCAACGCCCGCGCAAACTGCATCGCTTCCCTATCCTGCACTGGGAGACTTCTTGCTGAGCTTTGGAAACTTTGGCCGCAGCCAGGCGAACGCCTTCCAGACTCAGCTCGCGCGTCGCTACGGCAGCGGATTGATGTTTAATGCGTCTTACACCTATCTGGACCAGAAATCTACCGGCTTGGATGTTGGCGAGTCCAGCCTTGGCGGCGTGGCCTACAATCCGTTCAATCCTGAACACGATTACGGCCAAGATGGGTGGGTATCTCGCCATCGGTTCGTTCTCTACGGGGTATATGACCTGCCAATCGGACGGGGCAGAAAGGTCGGCAGCTCTCTTTCAAGGTGGGCCGACACTGTGATCGGGGGTTGGCAGACAACTTTTCAGATGTTTGCCAAGAGCGGCACTGGATTCACACCGTACTGGAACTGCGATAACTGTTTCAACAGTGACCACTACATCGGTCCAGGAAATATCGCGACAAGCTCGGTGGATGCTGTCGGGGACTTTGAGGGAGGCTACAGGCCTGTGGTCGTAGGGAATTACAAGCATCATGTTGGAGACCAACTCTACGACCCGGCGGCATTTGGACTCCCACCTATGGGTGCCGACGTGTTTGATAATCCGCAGGTCGCCAAACGAAACCTGTTGTGGGGGCCCGGTGCCTGGGGAGTGAATTTCGGTCTGCACAAAGACTTTAAATTCGGCGAGCGAGTCAACGCCACCCTTGGGGCAGACTTTAACAATGTTTTCAATCACCCCCTGCGAGCGCCGAATCACGATGGCGGAGACACATTTTCCAACCTTGGCAGCTTCAGCGTCGAGGTAGATCCGGCCACACTGCGGCTTCGGCCATCAACTGTCGATCCAGTTGTTCCTAATCCCGATTTCGCAAATCCACGCCAGACTTTCTCACAGGAGGGCGTTGACAGCCGACGTACTGTGCGATTGAGGCTGCGGATCACGTTCTGATTCGCAGGATGGCAAACATTTGAGAACAGAGAGAGGGGCGACCTCAGGCGTCGCCTCTCTTTTTTATGAGGATATGTACAGGATAGATGGGCTTTTTGGAATCTTGGCATCGAAGTGATGAAATAGAGCCTTAGAAGGAAGCCTTTGGATTAGCATCATCTGTTCGATTGTGATCGTCTCTTGAAACGGAGGAGTTCAGTGAGACTGTCATCAGGCAAGCGAAAGGGGCTCGAAGCTGTGTCAGATCCTCGCGGTGTAATTGGCATTGGCGCCCTTGCGATCGACCAGCGTGACGCGTTGCGCAGCCTTTTCTCCGCCGAATTGAAGATTGAAAAGAGTGTGGTTCCACGCGAGCAGCTTGAGGAGTTCAAATCCATTGTCGTTCGCGTGCTTTCCCCGCATGCCAGCGCCGTCCTGCTTGAGCCCGAGTATGGCTTGCATGCTGCCGGTCAGCGTGCTCCGTCCGTGGGCTTGCTAATGGCCTATGAAGTAAGCGGTTACGACCATAAAGTTCCTTCTCGTCTTCCTCGGCTTCTTGAGAACTGGTCCGTGCGCAGATTAGCCAACGCCGGTGCCCAGTGCGTAAAGGTTCTGCTGTACTATTCCTTGTCCGACGCACCTGAAATACAGGAGCGCAAACGCGTTTGGGTCGAGCGTGTCGGCTCGGAATGCGCCGGCTGTGACGTCCCGTTTTTCCTGGAAATTGTTCCGTACCAGGATGGGTTGGATGAAAAAAGTTCTCAATTCGCGCGTTGCAAGCCGGCTATTCTCGCCAGTGCGATGCAGGAATTCTCAAAACCTCACTATTGCGTGGATGTTTTGAAAGTTGGAGTGCCTGTGACCATGGCCTATGTCGAAGGTTCCTCGGCTTCTTCAGGCGTGTTCGTGCACACTCGCGCGGAAGCTCTGGAACTTTTTCGGCATGCCGCTGCGGCAACCGGCAAACCGTTCCTCTTTCTCTCTGCTGGAGTTAGCAATCGTGTATTCAATGAGGCTCTCGAGCTGGCCTCAGAGGCGGGCGTCCATTTTTGCGGTGTCCTGTGCGGACGCGCGACCTGGAAGGATGGCGTAAGTGTGTTCGTGCGCGGTGGAGCGGGCGCGCTTCAGGAATGGCTACAAACACAGGGCGTGCAAAACATGCGAAGCATCAACGAAAGCCTCAAGGCTGCCAAGCCATGGTGGGAAAACTATCCCGCAGATGAATAACCCAGCCGTCCAATCCAATCACCTCGCAAACGCGTTCTTTTGCGTGAGCTTGAATCCGGCGATCGACACGCGGCTTGTAGTGAACGGATTTGTTCCGGGCCGAGTCAACCGCGTCTCAGAAGTTCATCGGACGCCCGGAGGCAAGGCCGCGCACGTCGCCATGGCGCTTAAAGGCTTGGGCGCGACTCCAACCTGGATTGGTTTCTCCGGCGGAGCCACGGGCGGCGAGTTGCTTGCTGGACTTCGCCTTTTGGAGATAGCAACGATGCCGGTGTCCACTTGTAAGGCATCGCGCGTCAACCTGGAAATCCTGGACACGGGAGGAGAAGTTACAGAGATCCTCGAGCCCGGAGGAACGATTACTCAGTCCGAATGGTTACAATTTCAGCGAGTTTGCGTCGACGCCTTTCAGCTTGCAGCCGACAAGAAAATCGCGGTGATCTCCGGTAGCCTACCTCCCGGCGTTCCAACCGAAGCTTGTGCCACGCTCATTGGCTTGGCGCGATCAGCGGACTGTCTCGCATTTGTCGATTCCAGTGGTTTGCCACTCTCCAAAGCATTGGCCGCCGGACCGGACTTAGTCAAAGTCAATCGGGAGGAAGCAGAGTCTGTCACGCAGGTTGCCATACGGGATCCCATTTCCGCGGCGCAAGCCGTTCGCAAGCTACTCGACCTGGGCGCGAACTCCGCCGCCGTCAGCCTCGGCGATCGCGGCATCGTCGGTATGCGGAAACAAGATCAATTGGCAATTCACGCATGTACCACTCCTGTGCGGGGAAATTCCACCGTCGGCTGCGGTGATTCCGCGTTGGCTGGATTAGCCTTTGCTGCTGCAACTGATCTCCCATTTGAGCGAAGCTTGGCCCTCGCCGTTGCTTGCGGAGCATCGAATTGCCTGGCCGCGCTCCCCGGTCGCATTGTGCGGGAGGATGTTTCGCGCTTTGAGGAGGGCGTTCAGATGGAGCGGTTGCAGGTTAAGGAGACTGCCCGGTGAAGCATTTTGATATCAGTGTTCTAGGGGAACTCAATTGCGATTTGATTCTGTACGGTCTTCCCGCGGTGCTTGAACCCGAGAGAGAGCACTTGGCCAATGATTTTGCGCTGACCCTCGGTAGCTCTTCAGCAATCTTTGCCCACAATATTTCTCTTCTCGGTAGCCGCGTTGGCTTCACTTCCTGCATTGGAGGCGATCCGCTCGGCAGGTTTTGTGTAGAGCGCTTGTCAGAAAGCGGTGTTGACGTTTCAGGCGTGAAACGCCTTTCGAGTAAGAATACCGGCGTGACTGTGATCCTTCCACTTGCCGAGAAACGGCATATTCTGACTTATCCGGGCACGACTCTTGATTTGGACCAGACACACCTTGACTTTGACTATCTCCGGGACGCGGCGCACTTTCACCTTTCATCCTTTTTTCTGCTGCGCGCATTGCGTCCCAAATTGTCTGAACTGTTTTTTCAAATAAAGCAGGCCGGCCTTACCACGTCCTTCGACACGAACGATGACCCGGAAAATCGCTGGGCCGATGATGTTAAGGCCGTGCTCAAAAATGTCGACGTGTTTCTGCCGAATGAACACGAGGCATGTAAGGTTGCAGGTACTAACGACGTTGATAGCGCGCTCGATACCTTGTCACTCCTCGCTCCCATCGTTGTCATCAAATGTGGCGCGCGAGGCGCACTGGCAAAACGTGGGAAAGAGCGCTTTCATGTTGCTTCGCTCCGCGTTCAGCCCGTCGATACTGTTGGGGCAGGCGACAGTTTCAACGCGGGCTTCCTGCATAAATTCATTCACGGAGCTGGCCTTCAAGACTGCCTTGAATACGGCACAGTGAGTGCCGGCCTCTCTACAACCCGCGCCGGCGGCACGGAAGCGTTTCGCGACCACCACCACCGCGAAGCGTTTCTGCAGCGCTACGCGAATGCGTAGAGACCTGAATCAGGCGATTGCAGGCGGTTCATATGCGTCGTACCAAGCCCTGATCGGTTGCACGCGTATTGCGGACGAGCAGCAGCACTAGGATCATCCCAAGGAATGGTATAAGCCCGGCGACGATCACAATCGGGTCGAAAGTATGAGTGCCCGACGCCTGGCGCGTATCGGAAAAGTGCCCGATCAATTCGAATGCGATGATGGTGCCGATTCCCGCCCCGGTTCCGCTCAGGCCGCTTACCGTAGCCACGGAATCGCTCGTATAGAGGTCGGTAGGCAGCACGTTTGCGATCGTCGAAAAAGATGCATAGGAAAACGTGGCGAGCCCGAAAAGCATCGTGATGAGGTACAGATTTACCGTGAAAATTGTCGGGATGAGAAGCAACACGCCGACGCCGCCAAAAACAACCAGCGCTTTACGCGCGGCGCCCAGCGACCAGCCGCGCCGAATCAAGTATCCAGAAACGCCACCGCCGAAAAAATTGCCCAAGTCCGCAGCGAGAAAGGGAACCCACACAGCTAGCAGGCCGCTTTTGAGCGAAATCCCTTTTGCGACCAGGTAGATGGGGAACCAGTCCGTGACAAAGAACCAAACGGGATCGGTAAGGCCTTTGGAGATGATCGTTCCCCACGTTTGTGGCAGCTTCAAAAGGTCGCGCCATCGCGGGCGCGGTTTTCCCGCGGTTTGTGCCTCCAAGGTTTCGGTGAGAATCATGTTTCGCTCGGCATCGCTGATGCGCGGATGCTCCTGAGGAAGGTGATACAGCCGGCGCCAAGCGATCAGCCACAAAAAACCGAGCAGGCCCGGAATGACAAACGCGACGCGCCATCCCCAGCGAAAGTACACCGGCAAAATTAAAAAGGGCGCAACCGCACCCCCGACGGATGAGCCACTGTCGTAAAACGCAGCCGCCAGTCCACGCTCGCGCTTAGGAAACCATTCCGACACAGCCTTGCTCGCGCCGGGCCAGTTGGCTGACTCGCCCGCTCCGAGCAGAAAACGAAACAGAGCAAAGCTCGTGAGGCTATTGGCGAGCGAGGTCATGATGGAGACGATCGAATACCACGTAACGCTGATGGTCAGTCCGCGCCGTGTGCCGACGCGATCCATTAGTCGCCCGCAGACGGTTTGGCCGAGCGAATAGGCAATGCGAAAGGCGATGGCGATATTGGCGTAGTCCACATTGGTCCAGTGATAGTCCTGCTTCAGAAAGGGCGCAAGAATGGAAAGTGTCTGGCGATCGATGTAGTTGATCACTGTGGATGCGAACAGAATTCCGCCAATCCACCAGCGTAAGGAGGGAATGATGCGAGGCTGGGCCGAATTCATTTGTCCGGCTATCGCCACACAAATCCTTTGCAAGCTGACATGACCAACGTCGTGAGGGAAGGCATGCGGTCACGCGTCAAACGGGAGCGGCTAGCGCAATGAGTGTCCCGGGGCTGAGCAAACTGGCGGATTCACGATCCAGATAAATCGTGGCCGCAGGGTGTGTCCGCAAAATGGAAGCGGGCGCCATCGGACTAACATCTCCATCGAAACATAGCTTGACCGCTGAAGCTTTCCGCGCGTCAGGAACGACGCAAATAATTTCCTTTGCCTTCAGAATCTGTTTTACCGACATGGAGATGGCTCGTCGGGGGACTTCCGAAATATTTGCGAACCAGCCCTCTCCTACCTGCTGGCGCAGGCAGGCTTCATCGAGTTCGACGACGAGGTACGGTTCTTCTGTTTGGAAATCCGCCGGGGGATCATTAAACGCCAGATGCCCGTTCTCTCCGATGCCGACGAAAGCAACATCGACGGGCGCCGATCGCAGCGCCTCGCCAACGCGGCGGACAACTTCAGTTGGATCACCGTTGCCGTCAAGCAAGTGATACTTTGCGATTCCCACCTTATGAATCAAGCGTTCGAGAAGGTATTTGCGAAAGCTTGCGGGATGACTAATGGGAAGCCCGACGTACTCATCAAGGTGAAACATCTCGACTCGCTGCCAGTCGATGTTTTTCGCGTTGGTCAGCGCGTCCAGAAAATCCAACTGGGAGCTTCCCGTTGCGACGATGATTCGGGCGCAGTCGCGATCGTGGATCGCACGACGCACTGCGGCGGACGCTTGCTCGGCAGCGGCCTTGCTGAGGGAGAGTTTGTTTTCAAAAACTCTAACAATCACGCTGCGATTTCCTCCGTCGTGACAAATATCCTGGCGCTTTGCACCAGTTTCAGGAAAAGAGTTTTATATCACAGCCTGTGGCTGTAACGATGGATTTGACATTCATGGTAATCGACTGTCGGGCGAAGTTGGTCTGCAGCTCTGCCCTGCGCGGCTGTAGCGTGTCGTACGCCACTGGACATCAGTTGATTCCATTGGGATGGTATTGCAAATAGCGGTAGAATCACGAGTTAGAAAAAGATTTGAGATCCGCGAGGGAGCTATCGCTTGTGCGCCCATTATCAAAATACGGCCGGCTGGCGCGTCCACGGACGCAGCTCTCCATTTCGAGATGGCCCTCAATAACTTCAATCCCAAGGAGAATCCTATGGATAGACCAGACAGCAAGTTCAACCGGAGGGAGTTCTTACAGAAGGGCGCGGTTGTGGCGGCCGGAAGCGCAACATTGAACACTACGGCGTTGTCATATTCGCATATTGCCGGAGCAAATGACCGGATTTCACTTGGCCACATCGGTATTGGTAATCGCGGCAGGGAGCTCGATGGCATAGTGGCGTTGCTCAAAGACAAGAAAAACGTGGAAGTGACGGCCGTCTGCGACTTATGGAATCACAATCTCGAGCGGGCCGTGGCCGTCAACCAAAAGTATTACGGCAAGGCTCCGCGTGCGCTCCAGCATCCGCAAGAGCTGCTGGCCCTGAAGGATGTGGACGCCGTGATGATTTCCACTCCCGAGCACTCGCATTCACCGCTCCTGAAAATGACAGCCGAAGCGAGCAAAGACGCCTATTGCGAGAAGCCCATGGGCAACATTCTCGAAGAAGTAAAGGCGGCGCGCGATGCGGTCATTGCCCGGAATCTCATCGTTCAGATTGGTACGCAGCACCGCAGCGAACCGTATCAGATTGCCGTGCGCGACCTGATCCGCTCCGGTGTTCTCGGCGAAGTCACCAAGTACGAGATTGAGTGGAACTATCATGGGCCCCGCTGGCGCGGACGCCCCGAGGTGAAGATGATCCGCGAACAGGATACGGACTGGCGCGCCTGGCTGATGAACAAGCCGCACCGCCTGTTTAATCCCCAGCTTTACTTTGAATTTCGTCTCTACAAGGAATTTTCTAGCGGCATCTCTGACCAGTGGATGAGCCATGGCATCGATCTCTGTCACTACTTCATGGACGAGAGCTTTCCGCAGTCGGTCGTGACAAATGGCGGCATTTTCGCCTGGCATGACGGCCGGGAGAATCCCGATACCTTCCATGCGCTGTTCACCTATCCAAAAGGTTTTCTGGTGAGCTATGCCACGAGCTTCGGCAATGATGCGCCCAGTTTCACGCGCATCATGGGAAAGAAAGCCACAATGGTTAATCACGGAGGAGAAGGCAGCCCGCGCTGGCAGATGGTGGAAGAGAAGGGAAATCATGAAGATGACACCGATGTTGACAAGCAGCGCGCCGTCAGAGACATCCTGCTCCCCGGCGATAAGACGCTTCCGCCGATGGGAATAGGCGACGAGGATCCTTCCCACATGATCAACTGGCTGGATTGCTTGCGCACCCGGACGCAACCGAACGCCACGGTGCACAACGGGTTTTCGCACTCTGTGGCCTGCATGATGGCCGCGCGCGCCTATTGGTCCGGGAAGAAGATTCACTGGGATCCCAAGACTGAAACAATTCTCGACCAGCCATCAGGGACATAGCTCTGCAGAGCAAACGGGAAACGTTGCGCCCATCCGTGGAGGAAAGCCTCGGGTCATATTCATTTTGGCGGCTGATAACGCTGCTTTTCTGAAGCGGCAAACCTTGTTGATACTGAACCAGACACAGGAATGGCGAAGCTTTCTTCTGTCGAGAGACCTCCGAGACCAATTGCAGTTACCACCACCCGATACGCGCCCAGCTTAGTATAGGCATGAGAAACCTCCGGGCCCTCCAGGGTGACGCCGTCCCCGAAACTCCAACGATAGGTAACTACGATGTCTTCGGAGGTTGCCGGCCGAGCGTGAAAGGTCGCGGCCGCCCCTGTCTTCACGCTCGGCAGATGCTCAACTTTGATAACTGGTGGCCGTGCGGGAACACCCATGTCTACGATCTTGAGTACGCGAGCCGAATGAGGAGGCATGTCCACAACGACGGAGTTCGGATTCGGAGGTGCCACGGCTTTGCCGTCTAACACATCTGAGATTGTGTACTGATTCGAAGCCGGTAAGCCCAGGCTGGAGAACTCGATGGAGTGCGAGTAACGTTGGTCAGTCCAGTTGAAGATGGTCAGCATGCCCTGGCGATGATCTTCCTTAAGCCAAAAAATACTTGGCTGATCATCTTCGGGCGAATAACTCATGAGGTCGAGTGGCTTCGAGGCTCGGCCCAATTTGATCATCTCGATCATATCTCGATTCTGAACCAAGGCCAAGCGCTCCGGATCGGCGCCGAGAGCGGGCAGGTCGTCACCAATCTCGTACATTCCACCTGCTACGGCGGAAAGAGCGACGGAGGCTTTGGCCTCGTCAACAGTCAGGGGAACTTTGCCCCCATGCCACGGCTGATCCGTCACAATCTGGGTGGAAACGCAAAAAGCGTCGGGATCGCTGACAAAGAAATTGCGGTTCATATAGTATCTTGCCGCTATTCCTGGAGCGGCATCTCTCGTTGCCTCGAAAGTGTGGCCGGTGTCGAGAGAAATTCGACCGGTGTCAACGATGCCGACAGGATTGAGCATTGGGCTTCCATCCTTGTCGAGAAGCACTTGCTCTCCGACGGCTTGCCGAATGATTTGTAAACCAATTTTTTGAGCTTCGAGTGCAGCAGTATTGGGACGGTAGAAGAAGCCCTCAACGGCTGTATCTTCCATGAAATCCAACTTGATATATCCAATATTCCATTCATTTACCAGCGTCGAGTAAGTCTTGCGCAAATACTCCTGAGCGCCTGGATTGGTCGTATCAAGAACAAATAACCGATCCTTGCCATCAACTTGTCCAATGCGAATCGCCTCACCTTTCGCGTTGTGCACCAGCCAGTCGCGATGATTTTCATAGACCCAAGACCGGTCCGCAACCTGGAACGGCGCGGCCCATATTCCGGGAATCAAGCCTTCGCCACGAATCTTTCGTTCCAGCTCAGCCATGCCGTTTGGGAAGAGCGTGGAATCCGGCGTAGCGTACTCGCCTCGAGCGTACTGATATCCCTCATCAATGTGGAAGAACTGGTATCCCAGTGACTTCAAATGTTGAGCCAGCCAGTGAGCGTTGGTTAATGCAGTGCCTTCATTGAGTCCGAAATAATAAGCGGTCCAGCTCCACCAGCCCATCGGAGAGGGAGACGAAGTCCGAGCGTGATGGAGCACGCGAATCAGCGAACCATATGTTTCCAATTGGGAGTGGTAGTCGCGGCTCACGCCGAAAAAGAGTCTCTCGGAATCCAAAGC
>WNGE01007521.1_pt1 | contig 11820 bp, 10 predicted proteins | sample 5400651 | NCBI WGS metagenome assembly WNGE01 (sample SAMN13153370, study PRJNA577476) | soil metagenome | isolation source: 60 cm soil or saprolite under grassland replicate 2 | place: USA:California | collected 2016-06-15 | reverse complement strand
GATCCGGGCCTGGGAGGCCGAGAGCTACCTGGCCGACGTACTGCAAGGTTTGCGACTGTGGCGCCGGCGCAGCTCGCTTCCTGAATCGGTGGTACGCCGGTTCGGAGAGCTCGTTGCCGAGGCCGCCGCACCGATCGACGACGTCAGGGGCACCGCCGCGTATCGACGTCACGCGCTGGACGTGCTTGCCCGCCGTACTCTGACCTGGGCCTGGGGCGACTACTGGGCGACCGGCCATTCCGCGGCGTGAGGACGGTGCCGGATGCGGATCACGTGCACGGTGAACGGGCAGGCTCGCGAGCGCGACGACGTCTGGGAGGGCGAGAGCCTGCTGTACGTCCTGCGCGAGCGGATGGGTCTGCCAGGTTCGAAAAACGCTTGTGAGCAAGGTGAATGCGGCTCGTGCACGGTGTACCTGGACGGCGAGACCGTGTGCGCCTGCCTGGTCGCGGCCGGTCAGGCCGAAGGGCGTGACATCCGGACCGTGGAGGGATTGTCGGACGGCGAGCACTTGCATCCGATCCAGCAGGCGTTCGTCGAGACCGGCGCCGTGCAGTGCGGTTTCTGTACGCCGGGACTACTGATCCAGATCGAGGATCTCCTCCGACGCAACCCCCACCCGACCGACCTCGAGATACGTGAAGCACTGGCGGGGAACCTCTGCCGGTGCACCGGGTACGAGCAGATTCTCGAGGCCGTTCGGCTGGCGGCCGACCGGAGTACAGCATGATCACGGTCCTGTCAGGCTGCGCGATCGCCACGATGAACCAGGCCCGCACGGAGTACCGCAACGGTCACCTGGTCGTCGACGGTCGGCGGATCGTTGCGGTCGGCAATGGACCCGCGCCGTTCTCGTCGCGCGCAGTGCATTGGATTGACGCAACTGGATGCCTGTTGACGCCGGGATTGATCAATACTCATCAACATCTGTATCAATGGTTGACGCGTGGTCTCGCCGCCGATGCCGGCTTGTTCGACTGGCTGCAACTGCTGTATCCGGTCTGGTCGAAGATCGACGAGGCGATGGTCCACGCCGCCGCCCTCGGCGGACTGGCCTGGCTCGCCCGCAGCGGATGTACGACGACAACCGACCACCACTACGTGTTCCCGGCGACCGGCGGCGATCTGCTCGGCGCGACGATCCAAGCGGCCCGCGAGGTCGGGCTGCGCTTCCACCCGACTCGCGGATCGATGGACCTCGGCCGCAGTGCCGGTGGGCTGCCGCCCGATGACCTCGTCGAGGATGTCGACGCGATCCTGCGTCGTACGGAAGCAGCGATCGCCGCCCACCACGACCCGTCGCCCGGCTCGATGGTGCGGGTGGGCGTCGCGCCATGCTCGCCGTTCACGGTCAGCCGCGAGCTCCTCACCGAGGCCGCTGAGTTGGCCCGCACGTACGGCGTACCGCTGCACACGCATCTCGCGGAGACACTCGACGAGGACGCGTACTGCCGGGAGCACTTCGGCTGCTCGCCGGTCGAATACCTCGAGCGGCTCGGGTGGCTGGGCGAGGACGTGTGGCTCGCGCACGCCATCCACCTGGACGACGAGGACGTGAAGAAGCTCGGCAGCACCCGGACCGGTGTCGCCCACTGCCCCTCGTCGAACGCGCGGCTCGGTGCGGGCATCGCGCGGTTGAAGGATCTGCGGGAAGCCGGCGCTCGGGTCGGTCTTGGTGTTGACGGTCCAGCGTCGAACGAGGCCGGATCGTTGCTTGATGAGGTCAGGCACTCGGTGTTGTTCGCCCGGGCGACCGGCGGGCCACGGGCGATGGCGGTTCGGGACGCGCTGGAGCTGGCGACGATCGGCGGAGCCGACGTGCTCGGACGCGCGGACGAACTGGGTTCGCTGGAGCCCGGAAAGCTTGCCGACGTGGCGCTTTGGCGGATGGACGGCCTGCCCCATGCCGGCATCGACGACCCGGTGGCGGCGTTGGTGCTCGGCTCCCCGCCGCCGCTCGAACTGCTGCTCGTCAACGGCCGGACCGTGGTCGAACGCGACCGGCTCATCACCATGGACGAGGCGTCGGTGACCCGGCAGGTGGTTGCCGCCTGCAACAGATTGAGGCGGGCGCGATGACGACACGGACCGAAACTGTGACGACCGCCGGCCGGATCGGCGACAGTGCGCAGCGCCCGGACGGCACGCTCAAGGTCACCGGCCAGTTCGCGTACTCGTCCGATCTCTGGATGGAGGGCATGCTCTGGGGTTCGACCCTGCGCAGCCCGCATCCGTACGCGCGGATCCGGTCGATCGATATCGGCCCGGCGCTGGCGATGCCCGGCGTACATGCGGTTCTGACGGCTGACGACGTACCAGGAATCAATGCTTACGGGGTGGATCACGCGGATCAGCCCGTGCTTGCCGTCGACGTGGTGCGGTATCAAGGCGAGCCGGTGGCGTTGGTTGCTGCCGACCATCCCGAGGCCGCGCGACTGGCGGCGGAGCGCATCGTGGTCGATTACGAGCAGCTCACGCCGGTGACCGACGCGATGGCGGCAATCGGGCACGTCGATTGGGACACTCCGGGCGAAACCGCCGTACCAAAGCTGCACCCGGATGGAAACCTGGTCCGCTACGTGAAGATCCGCACCGGCGACCCCGATCCGCAGGCCGATGTGGTGATCACGGGTGAGTACGAGGTCGGCATGCAGGATCAGGCGTTCCTCGGGCCTGAGTCAGGGCTCGCGGTGCCGGCCGAGGATGGCAGCGTCGATCTGTACGTCGCGACGCAGTGGCTGCACGTGGATCAGAAGCAGATCTGCGCCGCGCTCGGCCTCGGATCGGACATGGTGCGACTGACTTTGGCCGGCGTCGGCGGCGCCTTCGGCGGTCGCGAGGACCTGTCGATGCACATCCATGCCTGCCTGCTCGCGCTGCACACCGGCAAGCCCGTGAAGATTGTCTACAACCGCGCGGAGTCGTTCCTCGGCCACGTCCATCGACACCCGGCGCGGATGCGGTACGAGCACGGCGTACGGCGGGACGGCACCATCGTCTACGTCCGCGGCAGCATCTACCTCGACGGCGGCGCCTACGCCTCCAGCACACACGCGGTCGTGGCCAACGCGGCCACTATGGGGGCCGGTCCGTACGACGTACCCAACGTCCGCATGGACTGCTACGGCGTCTACACGAACAACCCGCCGTGCGGAGCGATGAGGGGCTTCGGCACGGTCCAAGCGGCCTTCGCGTACGAGGCTCAGATGGATCGGATCGCTGCGGAACTGGGACTGGACCCGGTCGAGGTCCGGAGCCGCAACGCGCTGCACGAGGGTTCGCGCGTACCGACCGGCCAGGTTGTCGACAGCGCGGCTCCTGTGGCCGAGCTGCTGCATCGAGTCGAAGCGTTGCCGCTGCCGCCGCTGCTCGATCCAACTGAACCGGATCTGCGTGAGCTGCCCGGCGGGGTTTCGAACACGACGCACGGCGAAGGGGTACGGCGCGGAATCGGCTATGCGGTCGCGTTCAAGAATGTCGGCTTCTCCGAGGGGTTCGACGATTTCTCCACGGCGCGAGTACGCCTGGAGATCGTTGCCGGCGAGCCGGTGGTCACCGTGCACACGGCTGCCGCTGAGGTCGGGCAGGGACTGGTGACGGTCGTGCAGCAGATCGCGCGGACCGAGCTGGCTGTCGAGAAGGTGCTGTTGGCACCGATCGACACGCAGATCGGCAACGGCGGCTCGACGTCGGCATCTCGACAGACCTACGTGACTGGCGGTGCGGTGAAGGCGGCCTGCGATCTCGTGCGAGCGGAAGTATTCGCCATCGCTCAGCGGTGCTTCGGCCGGGTCGTTCGCGGCCTTCGGCTCATCGACGGGAAGGTCGTCTCGGACGCCGAAGGCGGCATCGGCACGCTGGCCGATCTGCTGGAGGACACAGTGGTCGAACGGACGGTTGAGTGGCGGCATCGTCCGACGTTCCGGCTCGACCCGGAGACCGGCCACGGCAACGCACATGTGCAGTTCGCCTTCGCGGCGCATCGTGCCGTCGTCGACGTCGACACCGAACTGGGGTTGGTGAAGGTGGTCGCGCTCGACTGCGTGCAGGACGTCGGCCGCGCGATCAACCCGCAGGCAGTGCGCGGCCAGATCTACGGCGGCAGCGTCCAGGGTCTCGGCCTCGCGGTGATGGAGGAGATCGTCGTCACCGACGGCCTGGTCCGGAACGCCTCCTTCACCGACTACCTGATCCCGACGGTTCTCGACGTACCCCCGATGCAGGTCGAGATCCTCGAGTACGCCGACCCGCACGCGCCGTACGGCGTCCGCGGTGTCGGCGAACCTCCCACGATCTCCTCCAGCCCAGCCATCCTCGCGGCCATCCGCCAAGCCACCGGCCTCCCCTTGACCCACGTCCCGGTCCACCCCGAGCACCTCATCGCCTGACCAGCCGGGGCTCGCGCATCGAGTGCGAGGAGCGTGCAACCGAGTGTGGCAGCTCTGTCGCCGGCAAAGGCTTGCCAGGAACCAGGTCCCTCCACTCGATGCCACCACGCCAACCCAGCCTCCGCCACTGTGATTGGCTGAGCGGACCTGTGTCACTCACCAACCACACATGACCCGAGCCACTCACGCTCAGCTGTCGGCCGGGATCGACCGTTCGCGGGGCTTGGTGAGTGGCTCGGGTCCGGCTGTTCGGCTACAGGTTGCGGAAGAAGGTGCGGAGGTCGGCCGTGACGTCGTCGGGGCGTTCGAGGGAGGCGTAGTGGCCGCCCTTGTCGAAGGTCGACCAGTGGACGATGTTGCTGTTGTCGCGCTCCGCGAGCGAGCGGATCGTCTTGAAGTCGTCGGCGAACACCGCGACGCCGGTCGGTGCGTGGTTGACGGCCGGTTCGGCGCCGGCGTGCCCCTCTTCGTAGTGGTAGCGGCCGGCCGCGGCGGAGGAGTTGGTGAACCAGTACAGCGACACCTCGGTCAGGATCTGGTCGCGGGTGACAAGGCTCGTTCCGTTGCCGAAGTTGTTGAAGAGCTCGTTCCAGGCCAGCTGGCCGACCGGTGAGTCGGAGATGCCGACGGCAACGGTCTGCGGGCGGGTCCCGTTGATCGCGTTGTACCCGCCGACCGACTGGAACCACTTCAGGTGCTCGAGCGCCGCATAGTCCGCCGGCGTGAACTTCTCGAACTCGGCCGGATCGCCCGACGGGAACGAGAACAACTGCAGCACGTGCAGCCCGAGGAAACCAGGCGGGTTCAGCAGGCCGAGCTCGCGGGCGACCATCGCGCCGGCGTCGGAGCCATGAGCGCCGTACGAGTCGTATCCGAGCCGGCGCATCAGCGTGTCGAACGTACGGGCGACCCGAGCGATCGTCCAGCCGCGGTCGACGAGCGGGGTGCTGAAGCCGAAGCCGGGGATGGACGGGACGACGACGGAGAATGCGTCCTCGGCCGATCCGCCGTACGCGACCGGATCCGTCAGCGGGCCGATCATGTCGAGGAAGTCGACGAACGAGCCCGGGTACGCGTGCGTCAGCAGCAGCGGGGTCGCACCCTCGACCGGCGACGGAACGTGGATGAAGTGGACGGTCTGGCCGTCGATCTCGGTCAGGTAGTGCGGGAACTCGTTCATCCGCGCTTCCTGCTCACGCCAATCGAACCCGTGCTGCCAGTGGTCGACCATCTCGCGCAGGTAGTGGTTCGGGGTGCCGTAGTCCCAGTCGTCGCCGGGAGCGGGCTCGGGCAGCCGCGTCCGCGCCAGGCGGGCGAGCAGATCGTCCAGGTCGGACTGGGCGATGTCGACGGTGAAGGGCCGGATGCTCTGGTTCGTTGTCATGGCTTCACCGTAGAATCCGTATAGGAACATCAGCTTCCTATTTGGGAGACGAATTTTGCTCGAGACTTCGTCGCGGTTGCTGTCCCTGCTGGCGTTGTTGCAGACGCGGCCGATCTGGACCGGCGCTGAACTCGCAGAGCGCCTGGAGGTGACGACGCGGACGATCCGCAACGACATCGACCGGCTTCGCGAACTCGGCTACCCGGTCGACGCCACCCGCGGCCCGGCCGGCCATTACCAACTCGGCGTCGGCGCCAAGCTGCCGCCGCTGTTGCTCGACGACGAGGAAGCGGTCGCGGTCGCCGTCGGCCTGCGCACCGGCGCCGGCGTCGTCGGCATGGAAGAGAGCAGTACGCGCGCTCTGACGAAGCTCGAGCAGGTCCTGCCGCATCGGCTCCGGCGGCAGGTGAATGCGATCCACAGCACGATGGAGAAAGGGCCGGACAACACCGGCTCCAACGTGAAGGACCCGGAGATCGATCCCGCCATACTGACGGCGATCGCGGCGTGCATCCGCGACGAGCATTACCTCCGGTTCGACTACGAGATCCCGGCGGGTGTTCCGATCAGAGGCGCGGGCTCGGGAAGTGGGTCGGAGCTGCCGATCCTGGTGGAGCCGTATCGATTGGTGAGCTGGCAGCGGTACTGGTACCTGGTCGCGCGGGACGAGGCAGGGGAGTGGCACACGTATCGCGTCGATTGGATGTCGTTGCGCATGGCAACAGGGCGTCGTTACAAAGCTCGTCCGATGCCGGGTGACGACTACACGGACTTCGTCCTCCGCGACGTCGCGACCACCGGCTGGAAGGTCCACGCCCGCATCACGGTCTTCGCCCCGGCCGAGGAAGTCCTGGCCCGCATCCATGCCGCCGTCGGAATCGTCGAGTCCGTCGACGACAACACTTCCGTGCTCGTCACCGGCGCTGATTCACTCGAGGTCGTTGCCGTGTACATCGGAATGCTGGGGCTGGACTTCCACGTCGACGGTCCGCCGGCGCTGGTGAGGCACCTGGAAACCATCGGCAACCGCTACCTCCGCGCGATCCAATAGCTGTGGCAGCGGTTGTTGTTGAGGTGGCGGTCGGCTCGCGGTCCATACCTCAAGTCTCCCGCCGCGCCGCGCGAAGCAGGCGAAAGATCAGGCAACGATTCACAGGACACGCTAGGGAATTGTGAATTCACAGCCTGCGATCACAGCGAAACGCACGGATCGCGTGATTACCGCCGCGTACTGTGAATAACTCGCGCGTCTGTTATCGGCATGGAAGCATCGAGGCCGACAATGGTTTGTTCAAGTTGGGGGCTTGAAATATGTCGCGAGCAAAACACTCGATACGTCACCGATGGAGGGCGCTGCTGGTTGCCGTGGGGGTTGCTAGTGCCTTGATCGCGGCAGGCGTGGCGATCGAGCAGCTCGGGTCCGATGACACGCCCGGGGCGGGGTCGGCGCCAACCGCCACGAGTGATGCGAGCGCGAAGTCGCCCTCATCGTCGGCGCCGACGGCACAGGGTCGAAGCACGACGCCCGCTGCCGAGTGTGCCACGGAGATCCGGACGACCGAGGCTGTTGTGGCCGCGGCCCGAACCGCTGCCGGGCATTGGCGAGAACATGTGCAAGCGCGTACCGATTTGCTGTCCGGCAAGAATTCCGTGGCCACCACAAAGGCGATCTGGAAACGAACTCGCCTCGCCGGACCCGCGGATATCGCCAAGCTGAAAACCGCCACCGCCGCGCAGGTCACCGGTAATGACGGCTGCGCCAAGCTCTCGGGTACGGCGGCAGTCGCATGTCGGCAGCGATTGACTGCCCTCGAGGTGGCCGCGGCCAAGAACCGAGCCGCGGCCGGGGACTGGGCCAATCACCTGGCGATGATGGCCGCCCACGCGGCCGGCGACTTCGGCGCGGAACATGCCCAGCAGATGTGGGTCGCCGCCTGGATGGGCGCCGCGAAGAACCTCAACGCGGCCGTCCGAGCCGACACAGCCCTGGCCAAGGCCCCGCCCTGCCACCTGTCCTGACGCCGTACCGGCTTGGTCGGGCGCACTGTGCTGACGCAGTACCCCTTGGTCGGACGTAAGGGCTTGGACATCTCGGTAGGGATTTCTGGGGATTGACGAATGCCTCCTGGCGAGGGAACGTCGGGAGGACATGGGTGGGTCTGGGGGAGGTCCGCTGCCCATCGGGGGCTTCGAACACGTCTGGGGTGGGGTTCTCGCGCTGCGCTCGACGGCGACGACCGGTCTGCATGGTGCCGCTGTAGGCACCGAGCAACGACGTGACGGCCGGAAGAGGGGTCGTGGGCACGATCGAGGACTTGAGGGAACGCGTCAGGGGACAGGTCTACACCGAGGGCGACGACGGGTACGACGAAGCACGCAGCGTGATGAACGCAATGCACGACCGGCGTCCGCGCGCCGTGGTGCGGTGCGAGAACGCCGGTGACGTGATGGCCGCGGTGGACTTCGCGGCGACGAACGGGCTGGACCTGGCGGTGCGCGGCGGCGGGCACAGCGCGCCTGGGTTCGGGACCGTCGACGACGGCGTGGTCGCGGACCTGAGCGGCATGCGCAGCGTGCGCGTGGATCCGGTGAACCGGACGGCTCGGGCCGGCGGCGGGGCCACCTGGGGCGATTTCAACGCGGCGACGCACGCTTTCGGGCTGGCGACGACCGGCGGCATCATCTCGACCACGGGTATCGGCGGGCTGACGCTCGGCGGCGGGATCGGGTACCTGGCCCGCGGCCTCGGCCTGTCCTGCGACAACCTCATCTCGGCCGACGTGGTCACCGCCGACGGACGGTTCCTGATCGCCAGTGAGAAGGACAACGAGGACCTGTTCTGGGCGTTGCGCGGTGGTGGCGGCAACTTCGGCGTCGTGACCGCTCTGGAGTACCGGCTGGCCCCGGTGTCGACGGTGTACGGCGGTCCGATGCTGTTCGAGCTGTCCGACGCGACCGCCGTGGTGGCGGGGTTCCGGGACATGATCGGCGATGCGCCCGAGCAGCTCGGCGGGTTCCCGGCGTTCCAGATCGCGCCGCCGCTGCCGTTCATCCCGGAGAACCGGCACGGTGAGGTGTTCGCGCTGATCGTCGGCTGCTGGGCCGGCGATCCGGACCGCGGTGAGGCCGAGATCTCGCGGTTCCGGGAGTTCGCGCCGGTGGTCGCCGAGATGGTCGGGCCGATGCCGTATCCGGCGTTGAACAGCGCCTTCGACGCGCTCGTCTCGCCGGGCCTGCAGCACTACTGGAAGGCGAACTTCGTCACCGAGCTCACCGACGAGGCGATCCAGGCGCACCTGCGGCACGCGCCCGGCCTGCCGGCGGTGAACTCGACCGTGCATATCTACCCGATCGACGGCGCGGTGCACCGGGTGACGCCGGACTCGACCGCGTTCGCCTACCGCGACGCCAACTTCGCGACCGTGATCGCCGGCATGTGGCGAGCCGGCGCAGAACGATGCGAACATCGAGTGGGTTCGTTCGTACTACGACGACCTCGCACCGCTCTCCGAGGCCGGCGGCTACATCAACTTCATGGACGGCGACGACCAAGGCCGGATCCGCGACAACTACAAGGACAACTACGACCGCCTGGTCGACGTGAAACGCAAGTAGGACCCGGACAACTTCTTCCACCTCAACCAGAACATCGTGCCCTAGGCAACAATCAGCCCGTACGGCGTTACGTCGTACGGGCTGACCTGTTTCGCGTCTAGATCGCCAGCAGGCGCTGGAAGAACGCGCGGTACCGCTGCAGGGCGGAGCGAAGGTCCTCGGTGGACGGCTCGCCGTCGGACCACTGCTTCTCCAGGCCATGGTGCTGATCTTCGAAGGTTTCGGACAGGCGCTTGAGCAGGTCGTCGACCAGCTTGTCGGCCTCGGTCACCGCGTTGCGCGGATCGTCCACGAAACCCTGTTGGATGACCTCCCACCGGGTCTTGAGGTCAACGGCCACGTCCTGCGCGACCAACGGCTCGTCGGACGAGTAGCCCCGATCGCCGGCCGCGGTTCCGGTCGTCAATCCAGCCGACGTTTCCGTTCCCACATCACCTTCGCGCCGATCCGCCGTACGGTCGCCTTCGCGGAGGTCCGCTGTACGGTCGTCGCCGACGTCCGTCGAACGGTCCCGCATGTCGTTGTCGGCCTCGCGATCGAGGGCCTCGCGGTCGGCGTCGGTCATGCGGCGGTCTTCGTCGGTCTCGCTGAACGGGCGGTCGTCTGGGGTGGTCATGCTTGCTCCTTGGCGTCTGTCGATTGCGGGCGGTGCCGCCCGTTGGTGTGCCCGCTGTCCGCCAGCAGCGCCTCGACCAGGTACCGGTAGGCGGTGACGGCTTGGCGGAGCTCCTCGGTGTCGGCCTCGCCTCTCGTCTGGGCGACCGCGACGCGGTGCGCGTCGCGGTAGTGCGCGGCGACCTCCGGATGGTCGACCGAGATGTCGTTGACACGTTGGTCGAACTCGTCGACCGGATAGCCCTCCTCACGCATCATCCGCAGGACAAGCTGGTCGGCATCGGCGACCGCCGCGCCGGGCTCGTCGACGAAGCTCTGCTGCACGTGGTTCCACTCGACCCGGTAGTGCTCGGCGGCCTCGCTGGTCAGTGGAGTGATCTCGAGCTTCGACACCCGGCGTTCGCGCTCGCGCAGGTCGCGTTCCGCGGATCGCCGGTCTCCCGACTCCTCGATCTGGTGCTCGTACTCCGGGCCGAACCGTTGCTGCAGTTGGCCCGAGCGCCGGCGCTGGTACAGGTAGAACAGCGCGGCCGCGGCGAGCACCACAACGACGATGACGACGATTGTCACGACGGTATTCATCAGACCTCCAGTCCGATTCACTCTGCAGACCTGCGATCCGACGAACCGATCGCGAGGACCTTTGGCAGGCGGTCCCCAGCCCCGCCTCACATCCCCGAGGCCGGTCCGGTACCCACGGCATACGCGCACAAGCGTCCAGCCGGTCACCTTGGGCCCGGTGACCGGCTGGATGCGGTTGGTGTAGCTGTGCTCAGGCCTTCGGGGCCAGCTTGTGGACGATGATGCCGGACTTGAAGGTGGTCGAGTCGAGCAGCTCGAGGTGGGTGATGTCGATGCCCGAGTCCTGGAACATGTGCTCGCCGCTGGCTAGCACCGGAAAGATCCAGAAGTGGTACTCGTCGACCAGCTTGTGCTCCAGCAGCGTCTTGGAGAACGACCCGGTGCCGTACTTGATCAGATCGCCGCCGTCCTCCTGCTTGAGCCGCTCGACTGCCTCGGCGGCGTCGCCCTCGAGCAGTCGCGCGTTCCAGGTCGTTTCGGTGAGCGTGCGGGAGGCGACGTACTTCGGCATCGCGTTGAAGTGATCCGTGAACGGGTCGCCGCTGCGCTGCGACCACGCCTCCGCGAAACCTTCGTAGGTGATCCGGCCGAGGACCTGCGCTTCGACACCCTCCATCAGGGCCTGCGAGTAGGCGGCGTGCTCGTCGTCCCAGTACGGCGGGCTCCACCTCTGCGGGCTGTCGATCACGCCGTTCAGAGTCATGAAGGTGGACTCGATCAGCTTCCTCATGGTCTTTCCTTTCTTACTGTCGGTAAGCACTTTTGCTTACTGCTGGTAAGGACGCTTGGTGCGCGCGTCCCGGAGCGCTTTGGCCCACCAGACGAGCTGGTCGAGCATGAGCTTGGCTTCCGCCTCGTATCCGGCGGTAGGCCGCGGCCAGTCGCCGTTCGCCGCGAACTGCTCCCAGTAGCAGGGCAGTGCGACGGTGTTCCGGATGGTGACGGCCTGGAGTTCGGTGAAGACCTGCCGCAGTTGGGCCGTGGCGTACAGCCCACCGGTCTCACGGCCGTAGCTGCCGATCGCGACCGGCTTGGCGTTCCACTCCTCGTAGTACCAGTCCAGTGCGGTCTTGAGCGGCGCCGGGAAGCTGCTGTTGTACTCCGGTGTCACCACCGCGAACGCGTCTGCGGTGGCAAGCCTCGGAGCCAGTACCGCGACCTCCTCGAGTGTCGCGTCGTCGGTGTCGGGCAGTGTGGTCGGCAGGTTCGTAGCGGCTAGGTCGATGAGGTCCACCT
>WNGE01007520.1_pt1 | contig 11820 bp, 6 predicted proteins | sample 5400651 | NCBI WGS metagenome assembly WNGE01 (sample SAMN13153370, study PRJNA577476) | soil metagenome | isolation source: 60 cm soil or saprolite under grassland replicate 2 | place: USA:California | collected 2016-06-15 | reverse complement strand
CGGCTCTCGTCCGCGGAGGCGTCGGCCGCGCGGGGGGCACAGCAGCTTCTGGGCGCCGCCTCCCAGCTCGTCGCGGCCGCGGCACAGGTCGACGCCGAGAATGCCGCGATCAGGCGGCACAACGACGCCGTGCTTCGCTCGCTGTCGCCGCTGGAGCGGAAGCTCGTGGTCGAGAACCTCTGATGCGCCGCGACGGAGGCGGATACGGCGGGCAGATCGTCGTCGACCCCGACTCGCTGCGGAAGGCGGCGGGCCGGATCAGGACCACGGTCGGCGAGCTGACCGCCGTCCGGTCGGCGCTCGGCAGCGTCTGGTACCCCGCGATGCCGGTCGGCGTCGACGCGGCCGTGCGCGACGCCGTCGCCGGCGCCCAGGCCTCGGTACTGGGCCAGGTCGCGCCGCTGGAGGACATGGTGACCGAGCTGACCCGGCGTGCCTTCTGGGCGCAGTACGCCGGTCAGCTGATGGCCGGTTTCGACCTGTCCGGACAGGCGAAGCAGGAGTTCGTCAACTGGCTGAAGGACGGCACGCTGCTCGAGTTCGCCGACGCAGGCGAGGCTGCCGCCGCGGGGCGGGAGCTGGCGGTGATCTACGCCGGCTTCCGCAAGGATCCACAGCAGCTCGTCGATCTCGCGCGGTGTCTGCGCGGCGCCGAGGCGTACAGCTCGCCCGACGCGCTGCGGTCGTTCTCCGCCGGATTCGTCGCTCGCTTCGGGGCGACGAACATGGAGCTCGTGCCGCGGGTGATCCAGGCGATGGAGTGGTCGCAGCAGATCGCGTTCGGCCTCGACGTCACCGATCGGCACGTGCTCTACGACGTCGCGCGGCAATGGGAGGGCAAAGAGCTCCAGCAGGATCCGATCCGGGACCTGCTCGCGCCGTTCTCGATCGCGCTCGCCAACGCGACGATGAGCGGACAGCTGGCGCGGACGACGGAGGACGAGATCGCGTCGAGCGACGACACGTGGGCGACGGCGGCGCTGCTGTCGCAGGGCGGCGTGTTCGGGACGCACTTCCTCCTGCAGTGCTTCAGGACCGGCGTCGTCCAGAAGATCGCCGAGAGGTCGCGGTACGACGGGCTCGCCATCGGCGGCGGGGAGGCGCCGCACGACGCGCCGTACACGCTGGGCAGGATGTGGTCGCAAGGCGCGGAGTCGCTCCCCTACGACACGAAGCAGATCGTGCTGGAGGCGCTCGCCCGCAACCCGGAGGCGGCGGCCCAGGCGCTCCAACAGCCTCTGAACGTGCAGGTCTGGGACCGCCTCGGCCAGGAGCAGACGATCACCGACCCGGTGGCGCTCATCTACCAGTACGGCCACTTCGACGACGACGGGGCGGCGTTCGGACACGCCTACGTCGCCGCGACCGACCATCTGAACCGGGATCCGGGCGACCTCGCAGCGGTGCACAGCGGTAGCGAGCTCACGCGGGATGCGCTGCTGCAGATGCTCGACCACGACCACGACGGCATGTCGGCGTTCAAGGACGGCCTCGCCACAGATCTTGCGCACCATCATCTCGCCGACCTTTTCGACAGCGCCGTTGCCCTCGATCCCGGCGATCCGAACGAGGTGGTCGTACACCACGACGTCGACCTGCGCCTCTCGGCGGCCGCCCTGACGGAGACGCTGAAGCACCTCGGCGACCAGCCGAGCGCTCTCGGCACGGTGCTCCACGCCGGCGCCGTCTACCAGGGAGCCCTCATCCACGACGGCGCCGCACACGGACCGGGCACGTCGACGGAGTGGGCGTACAGGGCCGCAGCCTTCGACGCGCACGTCTTGAACGCTGCGGACCTACGCCGGCTCGACAGCTTCGACGCCGCCGACGGCCGGCACGAGCTCATCGCGGGCTTCTTCAAGTCCGTCGTCAACGACACGATCGCGATCGAGAACCCGCTTGCGTCCGCCGTCGTGCACACGGGAGTCGACAGCGCGATCGATCACGCCTTCCCGGGGCCTTCGCCCGGCGTCCTCATGTCCGACAACACCGAGGCCAAGGCGTTGCTGACGAACTCCCTCCATGCTGCGATCGTCGGTGGCTACTACGAGGCCGGCTATCTGGGAGACGACGACGCTCGGCCGCCCTCGACTATCGTCCCCCACGGCAAGCTCATCTCGTACGGCGACGCGCGCGGTGACGCGCGCTGGGACTACGAAGGCTGGATGAACGGCAACAGTCACGTCGAACAGGTCTCGCGGCAAGCCATGTCGGAGGTCTCGCGTGCGTTCCAAGAACGCGGTATCGATCTGGTGCGCTAGCTGCGCCGTCCTCGCCCTTCTCGTCGTGGCCGCCTGCGGCTCCGGGTCCGCCAACAGCGGCTACCACCCGTTGTCGCAGTGTGAGACGAAGCGCGAGAACGCCGCCGCCGCAGATGTCCTCCGGAAGGCGTACGAGCGCGGGAAGCTCGGCGGCCCGAAGCAGCTCGCGGCTCACTTCAAGGGCGACGCCCGCTCCTCGTACCTCGACGAGTCCGGGCACCTGCGCCCCTACACCCGGATCACCGACTCGCAGACCCGCTTCGACCTGGAAGCGTGGATGGGTGCGGTCGAGGGCAACTCGGGCCCCGTCGGCGACGAGATGTTCGCCGCCCGCATGCACGCGCGGCGCACGAGCACCTGTAAGAGCCTCACCCGTTAGGACGTAAATCCGCTGCTGGTCCCGCGCTGTCGGAGGTCCGCAATACGTTCTCGGATCTGGGCATCGATCTCAGCCGTTAGCGCAGTGGCCGCTTGTGCCGCCTTGCTCACCGGCTGCGGATCGGGGAAGGCCGACGCGCGGAAGAGGGCCGCGTGCCTACTCGACGCGGAGAATGCCGCCGCAACGACGGTCGTTGCACGTCTATACGAACGCGGTGAACTAGCCTCGCCGCCGTCGTCCGCGCGCGGTACTTCGCCGACGTCGACCGGTCCGCCTACCTGGACGCGCACGGCGGCCTCAAGCCCTGGTCGGAGCTTCATGGCGAGGCCGAGCAGGACCTCGGCCGCTGGATCTTCGAGAAGCTCCGCCTCTCGAGCCGCTTCGGTGACCGGATCGAGGCTGCCTATGCGCGCGGCCGGCAGGCTGCACACTGCTGAGCCGAACAGAACGATCTCACGATGCCACCTGCACGAGCTCGACCTGGCCGCGCTCGACGAGATAGCCGCGCCCGGGCGGGAAGACCGGGTTCGAGCGTCGCGGCAGCCGAGCGCCGAGGATGTCGCCGTCGACGTCCGGGTCGGGGGTGAGAAGCAGTCCGTGCTCGTCCTTGCGCAGCTCGCGGAGCCAGCCGCCGAACGCGCGCTGCGCGGCCTGTCGCTCGGCCGCCGCGACGACGCGGATCCGCCCGTCGCGGCCGCGGCGCACGATCGTCTCGAGCGACGGCGCGCCGAGCGACTCGGCGAGCTCCTCGCCGTCGTCGATCACGACGAGCGCCGGCCGGCCGGGCGGGAGCTCGGCCGCGAGGCGTATCGCCGCATCGTCGCACTCGGCGCCGATCGCCGCCGACGCCCAGACGTCGAGCGCGGCGAGCTGGCTGCGGCGCGGCGCGAGCAGGTGCAGCTCGAGCTCGGGTGTCGACGCCCGCAGCGTCTCGACCAGCGTTCGGAGCGCTGTCGAGCGACCGCTGCGGTACGGGCCCGTGACGAGGAAGTGCCGATCGCCGAGGTCGACCTGTGCCGCGTCGAGCTCCGCGTCGGCCAGCCCGAGCACCGCGAGCCACGGCCGTCGGGCCTCCGGCAGGCCGGTGCGCGGAACGAACGTCGGCAGCGGCTCGATCGGGGGTGGCCCCATGCCGGCGAGCCTCGTCGCGCACCCGGCCACGGCGGAGGCGACGTCGACGCTCGCCACCTGGAACTCGGTCGCCCCCGGCAGGAAGCCGCGGCCGGGCGGCAGCTGCGCGCCGCGCACCGCGCGCGGCTCGACGCCGAGCGCCGCGAACTCGTCCTCGTCGGCCATCCGGAGGACCAGCTTCGCCGGGACGATCCCGGCGAGTGCGTTCGGCACCGCGCCGCGGCGATCGGCCGTGATCGCGAAGTGGACCCCGAGCGGCCGGCCGTCGGCGACGAGCCGGGGCAGCGCGTCGACGAGCTCGCCGAGATTGACCCGCTCGAACGCCTGCGCGAAGCCGGCGTAGCCGTCGAGCAGCACGAGGATCCGCGCCTCCGGCTGCGCTTGCGGCGACCCGCGGTAGTCGGCCAGGGAGAAGACGCCGGCCCGCGCGAACAGCAGCTTCCGGCGCTCGAGCGTCTTCCGCAACAACGCGAACAGCCGCTCGACACGCTCGGCGTCGTCGCCGCCGACGATCGCGCCCACGTGCGGCAGCGGCTCGAGCGGCGCCAGCCCGCGAGTCGCGAAGTCGAGCCCGTAGACGTGCAGCTCGTCCGGCGACGCCTCCAGGGCGAGCGCGACCGCGAGCGTCCGCAGCAGCGCGGTCTTCCCTGAGCCGCTCGTGCCGTACACGAGCACGCTCCCGTCGGCGTCGAGATCGACCACCAGCGGCCGCTGGAGCTGCCGTTGCGGCTCGTCGACGAGCCCGACGGCAACGGCAGCGGCTCCCGGCTGCGGCAGCTCGTCGAGCCGTAGTGACGCCGGGAGCGGCTCGAGCCACGGCGACCGCGGCCGCTCGAGGCCCCGGCGCGCAGCGGCCTCGGCAGCCGCGTCGACGAGGCGCGCGAGATCGCTCGGGACGGACTCAGCGGCGCCCGAAGCGCGCGGCGAGCCGTCGAGGGTGAACCGCCGGACGACGACCGGCTCCTCGGTAGTGGCGTGCATGGTTGCGGCGCCCGCGTGGGCGGTCTGGAGCTCGGTGAGCTCGCCGTGCCCCGTACGCGCGAAGGCGCGGCCGGGCCGATCACGCGCGATCCGGGCCGCGTCGGGCGCGCCGATCACGTCCGCGCTCTCGACGGCCTCGTTCACGCGCAGCGCGATGCGGAGGTTCGTGTTCGCCCGGATGTTCTCGCTGACCACGCCGCCGGGACGCTGCGTGGCGAGCAGGAGGTGGACGCCGAGGCTGCGGCCGCGCTGGGCGACGTCGACGACGCCGTCGACGAATTCCGGCACCTCCTTCGCGAGCGTCGCGAACTCGTCGATCACGATCAGCAGGCTCGGCGGCGCCGCCTCCGGCGTGCGCCGCTCGAGATCCGCCAGGTCCTTCGCGTCCGCTTCGCGCAGGATCCGCTCGCGCCGCTGGAGCTCGGCGTTGAGCGACTGGAGCGCGCGGCGCGTCAGGTGTGCATCGAGGTCGGTGACGAGCCCGACCGTGTGCGGAAGGCGGACGCAGTCCTTGAAGGCGGCGCCGCCCTTGTAGTCGACGAGCAGGAACGCCAGCCGGTCGGGCGGGTGCGAGACCGCCAGCGAGGCGATCAGCGTCTGGAGCAGCTCGCTCTTCCCCGAGCCCGTCGTGCCGGCCACGAGCCCGTGCGGGCCGTCGGAGCGGAGGTCGATCCGGAACGGCTCGCCGGCCGCAGCGCCGATCGTCGCCCGGAGCCCGTCGCGCTCGTCCCAGCGGGCGAGCACCCAGTCCGCGTCGGGATCCTCGGCGTCCAGGAGGTCGAGCAGCGTCACCCGGGCCGGAATCTCCTGCGCCGGACCTCCCCCCGCGTCGCGGAGCGGCGCGAGCGCGAGGGCGAGGTCCCGGGCACAGTCGAGCGGTAGCCCGTCGGCGTTCGCGTCGCCGCTCTCGGCGCCGCTGCGCGTGTCGGCGCAGGTCAGCCGCCCCGACGTCTCGTCGAGCTGGAGCACGAGCGACGACTCGCCCGGCAGGTCACGCCGCTCGCGACCGAGCCAGACGACGGTCACGCCCGCGTCCGCTGCGTCGAGTACGTCGGCGGCGAGCGAGCGCTCGGGCGCCACGGTCTCGTCGACGACGAGGAGCACGTGGGGAATCCGACGCCGGACCGCAGCGCCGCCGGCATTCTCGTCGGCCCGTCGTGTCGCAATCAGGCGCTGGACCTCCTCGAGCACGGCGCGGGCTCCGGCGGCGCCGACGGCGACGCGCGGCGCGGGCGGGCCTGCGGTCGCGTCCACGTGAGGCAGCCACTTCAGCCATTGCCACCCTGCCTCGTCGCCGATCGCGGCGGCGATGACGAGCTCGCGGGGGGAGTGCAGCGCCGCCGCCTGCGCGACCAGCCAGCGCGCGAGTGCCTCGACGCTGTCGCGCGGGCCGCAGACGCCGATCGTGCCGGCCTCGGCGGCAGGGATCGTGAGCGGCACGGCAGGCACGGTCGCGTACCAGTCGACGAGGTGGTCGGCCTCGCGTCGCAGCTCGTCGCTCCCTCCCTGCTCGACCGTCACGCTCAGCAGCGACTGCGCGTCGCCCGTTCCGATCCGGAGCTCGAGGAAGTCGCCGCCTCCGGGCCGCCGCTCCCACAGGCTCGCGTCCTTGCGGCGCGCGCGGCCGATCAGCTCCGGCGCGGACGGCGCCTGCGCGCGCCGCGCCTGCAGCTCCGCCCGCCGCGCTTCCTCGAGCTCGAGCTGGAGGTCCGAGAGCCGCTGCCGGTACTCGCGCGCATGCCGCTCGAAGCCCTTGCGACCACTACGACGATCCTCGATCCACGTCGTCACCGCCATGACCGGCGACAGAAGCGAGAAGAACAGCATCGTCGGCAGGTGCGTCACCAGGTAGAGGCCGACCCCGAGCGCCAGCGGGATCAGCGAGGCGCCGAGCGGCAGGCGCGCACGCTGCGGGCTCGACGGCGGCGCCGGAAAGGGACGGACGCGCGGCTCGACGGGCCGGCGCACGCGCGGCGGCCGGTTGAGGAGCACCGTGGCGCCGCCGGCGCCGCGCAACGGCTCCTGGGGGGTCGAGGCGACGGCGAGGAGCGTCCGGCCGGCGCGAACGAGCGATCCCGACCCGAGCGGCTGCGCCTCGCCGGGCCGGAGCGGCGTGCCGTCGAGCAGCGTGCCGTTGCGCGAGCCGGCGTCGGCCACGGTCACCGCTCCGTCAGGCGAGACGACCAGAACGACGTGCTCGGCCGACAAGGCGGGATCGTCGATCCGGACCGCGCTCTCGCGGCCGACGTGGTGTGTCCCCGGAGGCAGGGGAATCCGGCGGCCGGCCTCGAGACCGCTCTCGACGACCAGCTCCAGCTCTGGCGGCGGCGGCTTCCGCTCGACCCCGCCGAGCCGGAGCTCGTCGCCCCACCGCAGCGCCAGCTCCGAGACGGGGGCCGCTCCGGGCACGTGCTCGCCGTGAAGGGTCGCCGAGGTCACGTCGAGGTCCAGTTCGTGCGCGATCGCGTCGAGCAGGACCTCCGCGCGGACGTCGGCAGTTGTCTCGACGAGCACGTCGCAGTGCTCGCCGTCGGGGAGCGCGACCACGAGCCGGAGCTCGAGCGGCGCGCGACGAGTCGTCGTCGTCACGGGAACCGTCCGCAGGAGAACGCCTGCTGCTGATCGAGCGGTGAGAGGCACGCGTGCCTGATCGTCACGCCGTGGGGCAGGCCGGTCACCAGCACCCGCGCGTAGGCTCCGATCCAGCCCGCGCGGCGCTCGCGGACGGTGATGACGGCACCACGGGGAAGCCACGTTCCGCGCAGCGCGGCACTCGAGGCGGTGCCGCCGCTCGTCGCGCGGAGCCGCTCGACGGCGCCGCACCGCCGAGCGCAGCGGACCTCGACGCTCGCGCCCGGCGCGAGCGCGGTCAGCGACAGACCCACCACCTCGACCTTCCGCGGCAGCGCGCGCAGCGTGTACCGGACCGTGAAGCGCGCGAGCCGCGGCCACGGCATGCCGAGATCGGTGCGCGCGAGGTACCACGGCCGCGGCCGCTTCGCGAAGCATGCACCGGGCCTTACCGAGTAGCTGTAGATGCGGTGCACGTACCGCGGCGATGCGTCGAGGTTCCCGTGCGCGGCATAGCCGCCGCCGGCGAGGCTCCGGCCGAAGGCGGCCCACAGGCAATTGCCGGCGACGACGTTGCCGCCGCCGTGCAGGCCGGCGGAGTGCACGTGCGAGCGCCCGGAGAAGGAGATGATGTTGCGGACGATCCGGTTGCCGCTCGAGCTGCCGCCGAGCAGCACGCCCGATGTGTTGCCGTCGATGATGTCGTGCGTGACGACGGTCCCTCGCGCCTCCGGGGCGAGCGCGATCGCGTCGCCGGAGACGTGGTAGAGGACACTGTCGGCGATCGCCGCGCCTCTCGCGTGGGCGACCACGACGCCCGGCGAGTACACCCTGCGCGTCGTCACGCGCGTGCAGTCGTGGATTGTGTCGTGCTCGAGCCGCACGCCGGCGGCGGCGCCGTCGATCCGGACGCAGGCGACGCTCGCGTTCAGGTAGCCCGGGCCGCTGACGCTGTCGCGGACGAGCGTCGTACGGCTGCCGCGGATGGAGACGACGGCCTTGCCCGGCGAGCCGTCGCCCTGGATCGTCAGCAGCGCGACGACGACGTCGTGGGCGCTCTCCTTCACGACGAGGCGGCCGGCGAGCAGGGCCTGCGGCGTCCCGCCGGTCATGATCCGGATGGGCGCGCGGAGGCCGCCGCCGCGCGCGATCGCCACATGCTCGTGGAAGGTGGTGCCGGCGGCGAGGCAGCCGGTCTGGCCGGCGTGGAGCGTGGCGGCGAGATGGGTGATCGTCCGGAACGGATGCCGCTGCGTGCCCGCATCGCCGTCGTCGCCGTCGGGGGACGCCCAGGCGACGCACGCCGGGGCACCGGGAGCGGCATGCGCGGCTGCCGGCACAGCGGCCAGCGCCGCGACCGCCACGAGCGCGAGGCGGGTCAGCTGCGGTCGTGGAGCTCCCCCGAGTCTCCCGCCCATGCCGCCGGTCCTTTCGATCTCGATCGTCTGCTCCGACGCGATCGTTGTTCCGCGAATCGGGCCAGCGCAATCCCGAGCCGCAGTCCGGCGCAGCTACGTCTCTCTTGCCTCGTTACGAATCTCGCTGAGGAGGCGCTCGAGGCGGTCCTCCTGCGAGTCGTCGACGAAGGTCATGGCCGCGGCGACGTTCGGGTGCACCTCGGCGATCGCGCGCCGGAGCTCGTGCGCGACGGCCCGGTACGAGGGATGGCCCTCGCGGCCGGAGCGGAGCTCGACCAGGTGGAGCGCCTCGCGGGCGTCGAGCTCGAGCACGTAGCGCAGCCGAAAGGCGAGGCAGAGCGCGTAGGGCGCCTCCTCGACGAGCCCCTCGTCATGGAGCCGCGCGTACTCGCCCCGCGACACGTCGAGCGCGCGCTCGAACTCGCCGGCGAGGCCCGCGGCCGCGATCTCGTGAGGAAGGTCGGCCCCGAGGTCGGGCGAGAGGCGCTGCCACTGGCAGGTGAGCAGGCGGTGGCGCTGCAGGTCGCGGAAGGCTCCGTAGTCGGAGACGATCTCGAAGCGGTAGCGCAGGGTCTCGAAGCCGCGGCCGGGCCGGTGGCGGCGGTTCTCGCGCGTGCCGACGAGCTCGCGCAGGAGCTCGGCGCGCGCAGCCTCGTCGAGGGCCGAGACGGCGTCGAGCGCCTCCTCCTCGCCGGTTGCCGCCGACTCGTAGAGCAGCGCCGCCAGCAGCTCCTCCTCCGTGCCGTGGGCGCGGAGCAGACGGACCGACGGCGCGGCCGCACCCGCCGCGGGCTCGCCGAGCCCGAGGCGGGCCGCCGCCACGTCGGCGGCCTCACGACGCTCGCGCAGGTACCCGATCCAGCGCCCGCCGCGGTCCTCGCGCGGGACGCGGACGACGAAGCTCGGGATGATCCGCTGCAGCTCCTCCAGCAGCATCTGCCCGTACGCGCGCGCCTCGGCGAGCGGGTGCGCGAGCAGGTGCAGCACGAGCTGCTCGTACGTCTGGCCGCTCGCGTAGATGCCGACGTGCGAGAGCGACGCGGCCGGCAGCAGCCCGCGCACGAGGTCCAGCGCTTTCGCGCGCACGGCACGCCTGTGCGCGGCGGGAGACTCGTCGTCGCCGCGCGGGAACCGCTCCGCGGCCCATTCCGACATCCCGCCGAGCAGCCGGCTGTAGGTGGCGAAGAGGTCGTCGAGGGCGCGCTCGTAGGCGGGCCCGAAGCGCGGATCGCGGTGGTAGCGGTAGCCGTAGCCCTCGAGGTGCGCGTCGTAGGCGATGTAGCGCGTCGACTGCTCGAGGTAGGCGGCGAGACGCGGCCGCTGCAGGATCTTCGTCAGCAGGTTCGAGGTCCACTCGCACGCGATGTGCGCGCCGCCGAGCTGGGCGACGGAATCGTCGCCGAAGCCGAGAAAGATGCGCTCGTACAGCTCCGCCGCCCGCCGTCCCTCGACGCCCTCGATCGCGGGCACCTCCGGCACCGAGTCGGCGAACTCGTCGAGGAACAGCCGCCGCAGCGTGCCCGCGTAGCGCGAGTAGCGCGCGAACAGCGCTCCCTTCACCGTCTCCGGCAGGTTGACGAGGCCGAAGACCGGCCGGTCGAGGTTCGTGAAGTGCGGCGCGAGGCGCTCCTGCTCCTCGTCCGTGAAGCTCTCCGCCGGTACCGTCACGCTCTCCACCGCCGCCATGAGACCAGCCACTGTAACGAGCCTTTCGGAGGGCCTCGCGCGCCCCGGCGAGCTGCCGTGAACGTCCGCGTCGGCACCTCCGGCTGGTCGTACCCGAGCTGGCGTCCCGGCTTCTATCCGGCCGGGCTCGACCCGTCGGAGTTCCTCGCCTTCTACGGTCGGCGCTTCTCGACCGTCGAGCTCAACACCACCGGCTACCGCCTGCCTGCCGAGGACCAGTTCCGGCGCTGGGCGGAGCGGGCTCCCGACGGGTTCGAGTTCGCGACGAAGCTGCCCGGCCACCGGCTCCGCGGGCTCGACGTCTTCGAGTCGCGCGTGCGTGCGCTCGGCGACCGCCTCGGCCCGGTGCGGATCTCGCTCAAGAGCGCGCGCGACGACGGCGCCCTCGAGCTCCTGCTCGGCTCGCTCGACCCGAGCCTGCGGCTTGCGTTCGATCTCGAGCATCCGTCCTGGGACGGCGTGGAGGAGCGGCTGGCCGCGGCGGGCACGGTGCGGGTCAACGACCTCGAGACTCCCGCGCCGTTCCGCTACCTGCGCCTGCGCGAGCCGCCGTACGACGACGACGCCCTGCGCGAGCTCGCCGAGAGGCTGCGCGGCGTCGGCGAGCCGGCGTACGTGTACTTCCGGCACGAGGACAAGCCGACCGCGCCGGCGTACGCCCTACGCCTGCTCGAGCTGTGCGGAGCGGGCGGGAGCTGACGACCGCGCCGGCGCCGACGCTCCGTCCTCGTCGGTGAGCGGGAAGCCGAGCGTCGAGAGCACGCGTCCGTCGGTGAGGATCGACAGCCCCTCGTAGCCGCGCAGCCGCGCCGTCCAGTGGATCGCCCGCGCGGCGCCCATCGCGAACGCGGCGGTCGCGTACGCGTCAGCCGTAGCCAGGTCGGGGCCGGCGATCGTCACGGATAGGGTCCCAGTCGGCGCCCTGCGCGTGTGCGGGTCGATGACGTGCGGGCCCCTCGCGTACTCGCCGGACGTTGCGACCGCGAGGTCGGTCGCCTCGATCACCTTCGCCACCCTGTCGTGCTGCAGCGGGTGCTGGATGCCGACCCGCCACGGCCCGGAAGGAAGGGCGCGACCGCGCAGGCGGATGTCGCCGCCCGCGTTGACCGCGTAGTTGCGGAGGTCGGCCGCGTCGAGGATCGCTGCGGCGCGGTCGACGGCCCAGCCCTTCACGATTCCGGACGGATCGAGGCCGTCGGGCGAGACGGCGCGCACGTCGAAGTAGCCGTCCGTCTCGGCCCGCAGCTCCTCGCTCCGGGCGAGGACCCGGTGGACGTCTGGGTGCGCGTCCGCGAGCTCGAGCTCGCCGCGGGCGAGGCGGCTGATCTGACTGTCGTCTTTGTAGGTGCTGAAGATCGCGTCGACCCAGTGCAGCCAGTCGATCGCGCTCCCG
>WNGE01023649.1_pt1 | contig 11825 bp, 8 predicted proteins | sample 5400651 | NCBI WGS metagenome assembly WNGE01 (sample SAMN13153370, study PRJNA577476) | soil metagenome | isolation source: 60 cm soil or saprolite under grassland replicate 2 | place: USA:California | collected 2016-06-15 | reverse complement strand
CATTGACCAGCGTTTGTTTGCGTTCGTAGTCCGCGGGAGCGAGATGCAGATTCGGTTCCGAGATTTCGATGTAGTAGCCAAAAACCTGATTGAAACGAATCTTGAGCGAAGCGATGTTGGTGCGCTTGCGCTCCCGGTCTTCCATGGCGGCAATGATCTGCTTGCTGTGCTGGCTGAGATTGCGAAGTTCGTCAAGCTCGGCGTGATAGCCGCTGCGAATGATCCCCGGATCAGTGGCCAGGGCCGGCGGCTCATCGGCAATGGCGCGTTCGAGGCGTTCGCGGACATCCGCGAGCTCATCGATCTCCTGGTGGAGGTGGCGAAGAAGTTCGCTGCCACCAACCGGGGGCGGCGTGAGAAAATTCTTCAGCACCGGCAGCTGCGCAAGAGACCTGCGAAGCGCGACCAGCTCGCGGGGCATCGCCAAACCCAATGTGATGCGGCTGGTGAGGCGCTCAAGGTCGAGGATCCCCTTGAGCTCTTTGCGAATTTCGCCGCGAACGACGATTTGCTGTACGAGATGCGCGACTGCATCCAGGCGGGCCTCGATGGCTTCGCGGCCGATCAGCGGGCGAAGGACCCAGGAGCGCAACAGGCGCGCGCCCATGCCCGTAACGGTAACGTCAAGCGCGGCAATCAGCGTGGCAGGGCCGCCGGCGCGGGCGGATTCCTCCGTAAAGATGGGATTGAGCAGTTCCAGGTTTCGGACGGAGACGGGATCGAGGACAAGGGCATGGTGCTGTTCGTAGTAACGGACGCCGTCGAGATGGCGGAGAGCTTCGATGCTGGATGCGCCGACGTTTTTATTGGAGGCCTCAGAACGGTCGCCGCGCGCGGCGTTTTCGCGGAGATAGTGAATGATGGCGCCCGAGGCGGCCAGGGCTTGTGCGTGCTCGTCAAGGCCGAAGCCAGTGAGTTCAGCGACGCCAAACTGTTCGCGGAGAATGCGCTCGGCATAATCCCGCTGGAAGACCCAGTCTTCGAGCCGGGATTCGACGCCGCCCGCGCCTTCGAGCAGCGATGTTTTTGCAGTTTCGAAAAGCTGTTGCGGCCGGGGAAGAAGAGTTTCTCGGGGACGAAGAAGCTGCAGTTCGTCGCGTAGCGCCTCATCCGCGCGGGCGCCGGAAAATTCGGTGGCCTGAAATTCTCCCGTGGAAAGATCGACGTAAGCGAGCCCGATGGGTGAACCCGATGGATGTCTGGCAACCGAAGCGAGGAAATTGTTTTCGCGGGCGTCGAGGACAGCGACATCGGTGGCGGTACCGGGAGTGATCACGCGAACGACCTCGCGGCGGACAAGCTTTTTCCCCGGGCCGGGCTGCTCCATCTGGTCGCAGATCGCGATTTTGAAACCAGCACGGATCAAACGCGCAATATAGCCTTCGGCGGCGTGATACGGCACGCCACACATGGGAATGGGCTGGCCTTTTTCGCGGTTGCGGGAAGTGAGCGTAATCTGCAGCTCGCGCGAAGCGATCATGGCATCTTCGTAGAATAGTTCGTAAAAATCGCCGAGGCGGAACAGCAGCAAGGCGTGCGGATAGCGCGCTTTGATGGCGTGATATTGCTGCATCAGTGGTGAAGTGGGCTCGCTCATCCAGTGGCCATCAGTTTCGAATGCTCAGCTGTGTCAGCAAAAAGGCGTCAGCGTCCGCAGCTTTGCCACGTATTTTGCCGGCTCCCAGTACATCACTTGGCTGTCGTTCAAGCTCGTTTTTACAAGCATGGTAGGGTAATCCTTACGCTCCAAGTTTGCGTATGGGCAGTAGCTCTTCATGCAGAAATAATCCTCCGCGATTTGCGGATTGCCCCACTCCTCGTATTCGCCGATGGTCAGCGGAAGCGATGGATCAAGCATGGTGTTCAGCACATCCACAAATGGGACATGACTGATGACGATTCGAAAGAGGTCGGGCCGCATGTTCGTAGCGGCGCCCATCAAAAGGCCGCCGGCGCTGCCGCCTTCGATGACGAGTTTCTGTGAGGTGGTGTAGCGCTGGGCGATGAGGTGTTCGGCTGCGGCGATGAAATCGGTGAATGTGTTGCGTTTCTGCTTCATGCGTCCGGCGTCGTGCCAGGGTTTGCCGAGCTCCCCGCCGCCCCTGATGTGGGCTACAGCGTAGATCACACCGCGATCCAAAAGGCTGAGACGATTCGAACTGAAGTTCACCGGGACGGACATGCCGTAGCTGCCGTATCCATAGAGAAGAAGCGGGGCCGAGCCATCACGCGGAGTGTCCCGGCGGTAGACGATGGAAAGCGGCACGCGGGTGCCGTCCGAGGCCGTGGCATGCAACCTCTCACTGACGTACTGCGACGGATCGTAACCGCCAAGAACGGGCTGCTGCTTTCGAAGCGCGCGCTCGCGGGTATGTACGTCATAGTCGAAGATTGAGCGAGGCGTCTGGAACGATTCATATTGAAATCGCAAATGGGTAGAGTTGAACTCCGGGTTCTCACCGATGGAAGCATTGTAGGCGGATTCTGTGAATTCAATGCGGTGTGAGGCAGCGAGAGCGCTCGGGTCGCCCGCATTCAAGTCCACCATGCGAAGATGGGGAAGGCCGCCTTCGCGTTCGAAAAGAACAAGGTGGGTCCGGAAGACCTGCATTGCAGCGAGCATCACCTCCCGGCGATTTGGAATGATCTCGCGCCAGGATTCGCGCCGCGGATCAGTTGCGGGCGCGGTGACGAGCCGGAAGGTACGGCCACCTGAATTCGTTCGAATGTAGAAGACCCCCTCGCCTCCTTCGCCCTCCAATCCAGGATGATGGTCGGCGTAATACTCATGATCATCTTCGCGCACTGCGATAACCTGAAACTCGTCGGAAGGCTGGTCGGCGCGCAAGAACCGGACCTCGCTCGCGGTGTGGCTCGCGATGGTGAACAGAAGAAACATGCGGCTGCGAGTGCGCTCCACTTCGATCCGGAATCGTTCGTCTAGCTCTTCGTAGACCAGGTGGTCCGGCTCCGTGGCGCCCAGGACATGCCGATAGAGGCGGTGAGAACGCTTCGTGACTTCGTCCTCAACGGTGTAGAAAAGTGTGCGATTGTCGGCGGCCCAAGCGACGCTTGTGACGCGCTCGATTTGCTCGGGAAGGGTAGCGCCCGTCTGGAGATCTTTTATGTGAAGCGTATATTGGCGGAAGCCGGTCGTATCGGTCGAATAGGCGAGCAGCTGATTATCGTCGCTGACCTCGAAGGAGCCCAGCCCAAGAAACGAATGTCCCTCTGCAAGCTGATTGAGGTCCAGCAGCAACTCTTCGGGGGAACCGTGTGTATCGCGCCGCCGGAATTGAAAGGCGTACTGCTTGCCTTCCTCGGTTCGGGTGAAGTACAGATAGCCGCGGAGCAGATAGGGGACCGAGAGATCCGTTTGCAGGATGCGGCCAAGCATTTCCTGGTACAGCTTTTCCTGAAAAGCTTCGGTGGGCTTCAATATCCCATCCGTATAAGCATTTTCTGCTTCCAGGTAGGCGATAACTTCGGGGTTTTCTTTATGGCGGAGCCACGCGTAATGGTCGACGCGGCGGTCGCCGTGTAACAGATTCTCTACCGGGTCGCGCCGTGCGACAGGGCGTACACGGGTGGCGTCCGCAGAGGTCTCATGCGAAAGCGCTGGCGTGGCGATATGGGCGTCCGGGTTCATGCGTTTCTTCATGTGGCGCGCAGAGGGGTGGCGCCCTTTGCGTTATGAATGGTGTGCGTTCGCTATACTAAAGCAAGTCGGCGATAGGAGAAAGCAGCCCGTCGCGCGAAAAGAGATCCCCGTTGGCGCGAGAAACAGAAATTAAGGTGAAGATCACCGACGTGCGCGCGTTTCATCGCATGCTCAAGCGCATCGGAGCGCGCCCCATCGGCCCCGGGATCGGCAGAGTGCATGAGGAAAACGTGATTTTCGATACGCCGCAGGGCGGACTTGCGAAACACGGGCAATTACTGCGCATTCGAACGGAAACGCCCGAGGTGCATGGGAAATCGAAAGCGGCGAGATCGAAGCAGCGCGTCGTAGCGACCTTCAAGCAGCCGGTTGCCCGGCCGAACGGCGCGGATGCGGAGAATGCGTCTTTTGGGCCACACAAAATCCGGGAAGAGATTGAAGTTGAGGTCGGCGACGCAGGCACTCTGACAAAAATCTTCGAAGGATTGGGGATGAGCGGCTGGTTCCGCTATGAGAAATATCGCACTACGTTTCGGCTCCCTGCTTCGAAGGCTTGGGCGAACGGCCTCTTGATCGAGCTCGATGAAACGCCAATTGGGACCTTTGTGGAATTGGAGGGGCCTGCTTCAGCGATTGACCGGGGCGCCCAGGAGCTGGGGTTTTCTAAGCGCGACTATGTTTTGAAAAACTACCTGGCGTTGTACATGGAAGATTGCCGCAGGAAGGGCGAGGAACCCCGCCACATGGTCTTCCCGGACCGGAAGAGGCCTCCCAAGTAGTCTTTTGAGAAAAAAATCATCGGGAAAGTCATTCTTTTCTTGACATTGATTCCCGCACGCCTTAACACTAACGGCGGAGTGAATTTTCTCTCGATGAGCGCGAGCAGCGAACTCGAACCTGGCCCTAGTCGGTCTGGGCGGCAGTGGAGCTGGAAGTTGGTCCATGGGTTGGGTGTCCAGATGATGTCGCGCGAAGCGCAAGCCATGGCACAAGCAGTAGGGCGGGGAGGGTTCACTGGCGGCTAAAGGTAAGTCCATTTCTGTAAGGCACTTGCCCGCGGCCGAGATTCTTCGGTGCGCGGGTTTTTTATTGCCCGGTTGGCCCCGTCAGAGGCCCACTCGGCTTACCCCGAAGTGCACCAGAAGGGAACGTGTATGGAACTTTATGCAACAGAGCTAATGGGGGCGAAGACCTACGACGCGCAAGGAAACTATGTCGGGCGCGTACGCGAGTTCTTTATTGAACCGGCGGAGGCGCCGAATCGCATCTCGCATTTCCTATTGTCTCGCGGACACTTTCCACCGCTGGTCGCAAAACACAACCAGGTCGCTTCGGTGGCGGCGGGGAAGATTCAACTGAATGTCAGCGAGCGCGCGCTCGAACTCTATCGCCCCAATGAATCCTGGCTGGCAGTCCAGAAAGACTTGCTCGACCAGCAGATCATCGATACGCGTGGCAGGAAGGTCGTGCGCGTGAATGATGTGGACCTGACGGAACAGCGCATCAACGGCAATGTTGAATTGCGTTTGACGCAGGTGGATGTGGGACTCCCAGGCGCGGTGCGGCGGTTGCTCCAAGGCGTAGTGCCGCCAAAGGTGGTCCGCAAACTCCAGAGTAAGTTGCCGCAAAGTGGGATTCGCTGGGAGTTTGTGAACCTGATTGAGCCGGACCCGCTGCGCCGCGTAAAACTGCGCATCACTCACGAGAAACTCGAAGATCTGCACCCGGCGGACCTGGCCGACATCATGGAAGATCTGTCGGCCGTCGAACGTCAGGGGATTATCGCTTCGCTCGACGAAGAAACAGCCGCCTCCGTCCTCGCCGAGTTGGACGAACGGTTGACCACGCAAATCGTCCAAAAGCTCGACCTGGAGAAGGCTGCCGACATTCTCGAAGAGATGGCTCCCGACGCGGCAGCGGATCTATTAGCTGACTTGCCCAAGGAAACATCGGAAGAATTGCTGGATGAAATGCCCGGTCTGGAGGCCGATGAAGTCCGCGAATTGCTGGCATTCGACCCGGCGACGGCAGGCGGCATGATGAACCCGGATTTTGTTTTCGTGGGAGAGACCTCAACGCGCGAAGAAGTCCTGGAATGGATGCGTAACCAGGAATTGAACTTGGACCAACTTGATACGATCGTTCTGCTCGATGTGAAGGCACAATACTCCGGGGCGGTGCCGGTGGCGCGCCTCCTTATGGCGGCTTCCGATCAACCAATGGCGGAGCTGAAGATGGAACCCCTCCTCAGCTTGCCCGCAAGCGCGGACGACAAAGAAGTCTTCGAGCTTTTCGATAAATACAATCTGCGCATGCTGACCGTAATCGACAAGGAGAACCGGCCGGTTGGCGCCATCACCGTGGACGACGTGGTATCGCGGCTGGTGAAGAAATAAGAAGGGAAGCGACAGGAACCGATGGACTGGGGAGCCTTCGCATCGAGTGTTGAGGGGCTGAAGAGCCGCGGCGCGGATCTGCAGAAGCGCATCCGCGGCCTTCGGCGTCGGCTGCGCAATACGGCTACGCCCTCCTCTGGTCGCTCGTTCCCATGACCATTGCGCTCTATGTCACGGAGGAGATGTGCGCGCGGATGGGCGTGGTCACGGGGAAAGGACTTTCCGACCTCATTCGCGAGGAATTCGGGTTCCGGCCGACCTTTTTCGTTATGATTACAGGCTTTTTTGTGGATCTGGCAAATGTTGTGGCGGAGTTCGCGGGCGTAGCCGCGGCCATGCAAATCTTTCACGTAAGCAAGTACATCGCCGTGCCCGTGGCAGCGATCATCGTATGGATTCTGGTGCTTCGAGGAACGTACCGTCAAGTCGAGGTCATTTTTCTCTTTGCCTGCGTCTTGTACCTTTCCTACCTGTTTTCCGCCTTTCTGGCAAAGCCGGATTGGCTGCTCGCCGCGGAACACACGGTGGTACCCAATCTGCGCCTCGATTCCGGTTACCTAATCATGCTCACCGGGCTCGTCGGAACGACGATTGCTCCCTGGCAGTTTTTCTATCTGCAGGCCGGATTCGTGGAAAAGAAGGTTGGACCGCGACAGTATCCCCAAGCGCGCGCGGATGTCTTCTTCGGAAGCGTGAGCTGCATGGTGATCGTGTTCTTCATCATCGTTTGCACGGCAGCGACGCTCTGGACCTCGGGCCACCGCGAGATCACTGATGCCGCGCAGGCAGCCCAGGCGCTCATTCCCCTGGCAGGAAAAGGCGCGGGCATTCTATTCGCTTTTGGACTCCTCAATGCTTCGCTCTTCGCGGCCTCCATTCTCCCGCTTTCCACCGCTCATGTGATTTGCGAGGGGCTCGGATTTGAGGCCGGTATCGATCGCAAGTTCGGCGAGGCGCGCATCTTCTACTCGCTTTATACCGTTCTGATCGTGGTAGGTGCGGGCATAGTTCTCCTGCCGCGCGCGCCGCTTTGGAAGATTCTGATCTTTTCTCAGGTGGGCAACGGGATCTGGCTGCCGGTGGTTGTGATCTTTATTTTGCTGCTGGTAAACCGGCGCGACCTGATGGGGGAATACGTCAACACCACAACTTTCAATATCGTTGCCTGGGTTACGGCAATCGCTATGATCGCCCTGACTCTGGTCCTCACCTATACGGCGCTCTTCCAGCACAGCGCGGCGCCAGGAACCTGATGGTCAACACAGCACGGTGGCATTGCGCCGAGGCCGATGCGTGTGTTAACTTTGCGGCGTAAAGAGGATTTCGGGGAAGCCTTTCGGACCACTGTGTCGCACACCAAGATGCACAAAACGCTGCAAGTCCCCGTTCCCGGTTCGCTCGGTCCGGTTACACCGGAAGAGGCCCGCCTGCTTGAGAAGTTAGACTTGACGCGGCTGCCGAGGCACGTGGCCGTCATCATGGATGGAAACGGGCGCTGGGCGCAGAAGCGGCATCTGCCGAGAATCGCGGGGCATCGTTCCGGAACTCAATCGGCGCGGACGACCATCGAAACGTGCGCTCGTTTGAAAATCGAAGCGCTGACGCTTTATGCGTTTTCGGTCGAAAACTGGCGGCGACCCAAGGCCGAAATTGACTTCCTGATGGCACTCCTGCGCGAGTACCTTCGCAAGGAGATGCCCCTCATCCAGAAAAATGAGATTCGAATGCGCTTTCTCGGCCGAATCGGCGAACTCCCCCCGGGCGTGCAAAAGGATGTGCGGGAAGCCATGGAGAAGACCGCGGGGAACAAGGGCATGGTGCTGTGTGTGGCGTTGAACTATGGCGGGCGAGCCGAGATCGTCGACGCCATGAATGCTATTCTCGAGGAACGCAACGGCCATGGATCTGCCGGGCGCATCAGCGAGGAACAGCTGGCGCGGTACTTGTATACCGAGGGGCTGCCGGACCCCGACCTGCTGATCCGCACCAGCGGCGAAATGCGCGTCAGCAATTTCCTGCTCTGGCAGATTGCGTATGCGGAGATTTTCGTCACCGAGACGCTCTGGCCGGACTTCAACCGCGCGCGATTGCTGGAGGCCTTGCTCGAATTTCAGAAACGCGAGCGCCGTTATGGGGGCATCCGCGAAGGCGAAGCTCCTGTCGAGAAGCCAGCGCGTGCGGCGGGGCATTGATTCTGCGTCTTTGGTCGCTCCTCCTCGCTCCCTTTTCGCCTGCTGCGTGATTTATTCCACTCGATATGATGAGATGAAGCCTGTTCTTTCTCGGGGGATTCCTCTTCTATGACATGGAAGCGAGTGGCGACAGCCGCGGTGCTGATTCCCTTTGTGGTGGGCCTTGTGTTATGGGGTTCGACGGCGATTGTTGCGATAGCTCTTGCCCTAGTGACTCTACTGGCGCTGTTCGAGTATTTCGCTCTTGGGGAAGCCATCGGCCATCGGGCGTATCGCTTTTGGACGGCCATATGTGCGCTTTTTCTCATCTACGTGCAATGGCTCATGGGCGATGTGCCGACGTACAAGCTTTCGGGTGGCTTAATCGCCTCTCAGAGAATCCCGTGGTTGGCCAACGGACTTCCCTCGCTGGAAGCGGTGTTCTTTCTCTTCGTGCTCGGTATCGCCGCGCTTACGCTTTGGACAAGACGCCCTCTCGTGGAAGCGCTGCCTGCTGCGGGAATCAGCGCCAGTGGCCTGATTTTGGTGGCGTTTCCGTTATCGTATGCAGTTCGGCTTCACGGGGCTGGCACGCAAGGGCCGGCGATGCTGCTGTTCGCGCTGGTCATTATCTGGGTGGGAGATACGGCGGCTTATTTCGTAGGGCGAGCCGTCGGCAAACATGCTTTGGCGCCGCACCTGAGTCCGAAGAAAACGTGGGAGGGGACGGTCGCGAGTTTCCTCGGCTCACTGATCGTCGCTCTCATTTTTGCGCGCTTCATCACTGTGCCGCTTCCGCATCTAGTTGCGATGGCTGCTGTCGGCAACGTGGCGGGGCAAGTGGGCGATCTTCTCGAATCGGCGTACAAGCGCAGCGCGGGGATCAAGGATTCCGGTAGTCTTTTGCCCGGCCACGGAGGTGTCCTTGACCGAATCGACGCACTCATCCTCGCCATTCCGGTTGTCTGGTATTATTGGATAGTGATCTACTCTCCCGGGTCGTAGGTCAGAGAGTTTCCAACCGACAAAAAGGAAATCGAACGACTCCGTGAAGCAGCTATCCATTCTAGGCTCGACCGGTTCGATTGGGCGGCAGTGTCTCTCGGTGGTGGAGAGTCTGCCGGGTCGATTCGGAGTGGTCGCCCTGGCCGCAGGGTCGAACTTGGAGGAGCTGACCGGCCAGGTCGAGCGCCATCATCCGGAAGTGGTGTCCGTTGCGGACGCTGGGCGGACCGATGAGTTGTCGCGGCTGCTGCGCGGGAAGGGCATTTCCCCGTTGCCAGACCTTCACCACGGACGGGAAGGAATGCTGGCTGTCGGCACGCACCCGAAGGCGGACATGGTCGTTTCGGCGGCAGTTGGAGTCGTGGGTCTCGAAGCGACCTACGAAGCCATAAAGCTCGGAAAAACCGTCGCGCTGTCGAATAAGGAAGTCTTGGTGGCGGCCGGTGAACTGGTTATGGCCGCGGCGAAGAAAGCCGGGCGGGAACTCCTTCCCGTGGACAGCGAGCACAATGCTGTGCATCAGTGCTTGCGCGGCGGAGCACACGGAGAAGTTCGTCGCGTGGTGCTGACCGCCTCCGGCGGACCGTTTCGCAAGACGCCGTTGGCCGCACTCGGGAGCGTGACCCCGGAACAAGCGCTTGCGCACCCCAACTGGCGCATGGGAAACCGCATCACCATCGATTCCGCGACGATGATGAACAAGGGCTTTGAAGTGATTGAGGCGCGCTGGCTCTTCGGCATGCGCCCGGACCAGATCGACGTCGTCATCCATCCGCAGTCCACGATTCATTCCATGGTGGAGTTCGTGGATGGTTCTGTTTTAGCGCAACTCGGGCCCACGGACATGCGCATGCCCATCCAATATGCGTTAACCTATCCTGAGCGGGTGGCATCCAACCAGGTAGCGCTCGACTGGACCAGGTTAAAGCGGCTGGATTTCGAGAAAGCTTCGACGCGGCGGTTTCCCTGCCTGCGCCTGGCGCGGGAAGCCATGAAGAAGGGCGGCGCGCTGCCGTGCGCGCTGAACGCGGCGGACGAGATAGCGGTCGCGGCGTTTCTGGAGCGGCGGCTACCGTTCCCCGGAATTCCGGAAGTGATCGAGCGAGTGCTGGCACGCACGCCGCGCGTGCGGTTTGAGAAGATGGACGACGTGCTTGCGGCGGATGCCGAAGCGCGTCGAATGGCAAGGGAAGAAGTGGCAAAACTGGCAGTGGCCACTGCGGCTGCTTCTTAGGGATTTGAAGAAAGGGATCGGCTGAGTTATGGCATTGGATGTCCTCATCGGAACAATCCTGGTCCTCGGAGTGATGATTCTCGTCCATGAATGGGGACACTTCATCGTGGCACGTCTGTTTGGCGTGCGCGTTGATGTATTTTCTGTCGGTTTCGGGCCTCGGCTCTTTGGCTGGAAGCGCGGTGCGACGGACTATCGCGTAAGCGCCTTGCCGCTGGGCGGCTACGTGCGGATGGCAGGCCAGGATTTGTCGGAAGTTGATTCGGGCAACGTTGCACCGACGGGTTCCCCGGACGAGTTGATGAGCAAGCCGAGGTGGCAACGCGCGCTTATCTCTTTCGCGGGGCCGGCCGTAAATCTCTTGATGCCCATCGTTCTCTTGACCGGGTTCTTTGTTATAAGAGGCTTTCCTTATCCTGCGTACCTCGACAATCCCGTGGTCATTTCTGGTCTCCCGAAAAACAGCCCGCTGGCCGGGGCCGGCGTGAGTGACGGAGACCATCTGGTTGCGATTAACGATGCCGCGACGCCAAACTGGTCCAAAGTAAGTACGATTCTCCAGCAAATCCCGCCCGAGGGCTCGCTGCGGCTCAGCGTTGATCATCAGGGCGCGAAAAAAACCATTGAGGTGAAAGCCGCGGACCTCCGCAGTGTGGATCAGCCTCTCGGGTATCCCCCCGCGCCACCCCTTGTCGGACAAGTGCTCCGAGGAATGCCGGCAAGTCGCAGCGGTCTGAAGCGCGGCGACTTGATTCTCTCCGTGAACGGGATGCCGGTACATAGCTGGCCTGAGTACGTCGAGTTCATCAAGCGTTCCGGCGGCCGGATGCTGAGCATAGTCGTCCAGCGAAACGGAAGCACCGTTAACATTGCGATTCAGCCCGTGCAAGAAAAAGACGAGCAGGGCCAGATCGCCTGGCGGATCGGAGTTGGTCCGGGAACGCAATGGGCGTTCAAAACGATGACGCTTACCGCGTCAGTGAGCGAGGCTTCGGAGGAAACGGCAGACGCTACGCGCAAGTTGTTTGGGATCATCGGCAGACTTTTCTCGGGAAAACTCTCCGTCCGGCAATTGCAGAGTTTCGTCGGCATCGCCGTGCTGGCTGGCCAGGCCGTGCAGGAGGGACCGGTTGACGTCATCAACCTGATGGCAATGATCAGTCTTAACCTGGGTATTTTGAATCTCTTGCCCATTCCTATTCTCGACGGCGGAAACATCCTCCTGCTCGCGCTGGAGGGCATACGCCGCCGCGATTTCAGCCTGGCCTTCAAGGAGCGCTTCATTCAGGTCGGACTGGTGTTCCTGTTGGTGCTCTTTGCCTACGTTATGTACAATGACGTGGTGCGGCTGCTTCCCA
>WNGE01007515.1_pt1 | contig 11828 bp, 21 predicted proteins | sample 5400651 | NCBI WGS metagenome assembly WNGE01 (sample SAMN13153370, study PRJNA577476) | soil metagenome | isolation source: 60 cm soil or saprolite under grassland replicate 2 | place: USA:California | collected 2016-06-15 | reverse complement strand
GTGGACTGCCCGGGGCACGCCGACTACGTGAAGAACATGATCACGGGGGCGGCGCAGATGGACGGGGCGATCCTGGTGGTGTCGGCGGTGGATGGGCCGATGCCGCAGACGCGGGAGCACATTTTGCTGGCGCGGCAGGTGAACGTGCCGGCGATTGTGGTCTTCTTGAACAAGTGCGACCTGGTGGATGACCCGGAGCTGTTGGATCTGGTGGAGCTGGAGGTGCGCGAGCTCCTGAGCAAGTACGAGTATCCGGGGGACGACATCCCGGTGATCCGGGGGGCGGCGCTGAAGGCGATTGCGGGGGACAAGGCGTGGGTGGGGAAGATCGAGGAGCTGTTGACGGCGTTGGACAAGAGCATCCCGGTGCCGAAGCGGGAGGTGGAGAAGCCGTTCTTGATGCCGGTGGAGGATGTGTTTTCGATTACGGGGCGGGGGACGGTGGCGACGGGGCGGATCGACCGGGGGAAGATCAAGGTGGGGGAGGAAGTGGAGATGGTGGGGTTTGGGACGGACAAGAAGACGGTGGTGACGGGGGTGGAGATGTTCCGCAAGCTGCTGGATGAGGGGCAGGCAGGGGACAACGTGGGGCTCCTGCTCCGGGGCGTCGAGAAGCACGAGGTGGAGCGGGGGATGGTGCTGGCGAAGCCGGGGTCGATCAAGCCGCACACGCAGTTTGAGGCGGAAGTGTACGTGCTGACGAAGGAGGAGGGGGGCCGGCACACGCCGTTTTTCAAGGGGTATCGGCCGCAGTTTTACTTTCGGACGACGGATGTGACGGGGAGTGTGGAGTTGCCGGCGGGGGTGGAGATGGTGATGCCGGGGGACAACACGAAGATGACGATCGAGCTGATCACGCCGATCGCGATGGAGGAGCAGCTGCGGTTTGCGATTCGCGAAGGCGGCCGCACCGTCGGCGCCGGCGTGGTCACCAAGATTCTCAAGTAATCGAGGACTTATGGCGGGCAAGATCCGGATTCGCTTGAAAGCATTCGACCACGCCCTGATCGATCAGGCCGCGGCCGATATCGTGCGCACGGCCGAGAAGACCGGCGCGCAGGTCTCGGGACCCATCCCGCTGCCCACCAAGCGGCAGTTGTGGACCGTGCTCCGGAGCCCGCACATCGACAAGAAGAGCCGCGAGCAGTTCGAGCTCAAGACGCACAAGCGGCTCATCGACATCCTGGATTCACGCTCGCAGACGGTGGACGCGCTGACGAAGCTCGATCTGCCGGCGGGCGTGGACGTGGAGATCAAGGTCGAGTAGCGATATGACCGGACTCATCGGCAGGAAGCTCGGCATGACCCGCGTGTTCGACGCGCAGGGGACCCACGTGCCCGTCACCGTGATCGCCGCGGGCCCGTGCCCGGTGGTGCTGGTGGCGGGCTCGCAGGTCCAGCTCGGCTTCGAGACGAGGAAGCCCAAGCGGGCCGCGAAAGCACTGGTCGGTCACGCCAAGAAGGCCGGGCTCGAGGCGGCCCCCCGCGTGCTCCACAGCTTCCCGCTCAAAGAAGGCGGCGAGCCGCCCAAGCCGGGCGAAACCGTCACCGTGGCGATCTTCGCCGAGGGCGAGCGGGTGAAGGTCACGGGGGTCAGCAAAGGTCGTGGGTTCCAGGGCGTGGTGCACCGCCATCATTTCGGCGGCGGCCCGGAGACGCACGGCAACACGCGCCACCGCAAGCCGGGCTCGATCGCCCCGGGCACCGACCCGTCGCGCATCATCAAGGGAAAGCGGATGCCCGGCCATATGGGCGCGCGCAACTTCACCGAGCTGGGCTTGCGCGTCGTGAAGGTGGACACCGAGCGCAACCTGTTGTTCGTGCGAGGCTCCGTGCCGGGACCGATGAACGGGCTGCTGACCGTGCGCAAGCAGGGAGGGCCGAGCCGGCATGATTGAGGCACCGCACTACTCCGCGGCCGGCGCCAAGAAGCGATCGGTGGTCCTGCCCGCCACGCTGTTCGACGGGACGGTGAACGAGGACGTGCTGCACCGCGCCGTGATCACCTTCCTCGCGAACCAGCGTCAGGGAACGTCCGACACGAAGACCCGGAGCGAGGTCTCGGGCGGGAACCAGAAGCCGTGGCGCCAGAAGGGCACCGGCCGGGCGCGGCAGGGCTCGACCCGGGCCCCGCACTGGCGGCACGGCGGCATCGTGTTCGGGCCGCATCCGCGGAGCTACCGGCTGGGCATCCCGAAGAAGATGCGCCAGCTCGCCAAGAAGTCGGCCCTGAACGCCCGGGCGCGCGAGCAGGCGCTGTTCGTGGTCGATCCGCTCGAGTACGAGAAGCCGAAGACCAAGACGCTCGCCGAGCTGCTCGCCAAGCTGGGAGTGGCGGAGCAGAAGGTGCTGGTGCTCACGGCCGGCGCCGCCCACGCGCACAACGTCTATCTCTCGGGGCGCAACATTCCCGACGTGCACGTGATGCGGTTCGCCGACGCGACCGCCTACGAGATCCTCTGGGCCAGGGCCGTCGTCGTCGAGCTACCTGCCCTGGGCGAGGCGCCTGAAAAGACGGAGGCCGACGATGCCTGAGGTGCACCACGTGATCGTGGCGCCGGTGATCACCGAGAAGTCGTCCGCGGCCTATCAGGCGCGCAAGGAGTACGCCTTCCGCGTGGAAGCGGACGCGACCAAGCCGCAGATCCGCGCCGCGGTCGAGGCGCTGTTCAAGGTGACCGTGACGGACGTGCGCACCCTGGTGGTGCGCGCTAAACGGAAGAGCTATGGGCGCTACGTCGGCCGCCGGCCGGCGTGGAAGAAGGCGATCGTCACCTTGAAAGAGGGCGACGCCATACCGGTCTTCGAGGGCTGAGATGGGCATCCGACAGTTCAAGCCGGTGACCCCGGCGACGCGTTTCCGGTCCGTGTCCGACTTCGCGGAAATCACGAAGACCACGCCCGAGAAGTCGCTGCTCGAGCCGAAGCGGCGCCGTGGCGGTCGCAACAACCAGGGCCACATCACGGCGCGGTATCGGGGTGGCGGCCACAAGCGGCAGTACCGTCGCATCGATTTCCGGCGCGACAAGTTCGCCGTCCCGGCCAAGGTCGCGTCGATCGAGTACGACCCGAACCGCACGGCGCGCATCGCGTTGCTGTTCTACGCGGATGGCGAGAAGCGCTACATCCTTGCCCCCAAGGGCCTGGCCGTGGGCGACACCGTCGTCTCCGGGCCGGGCTCGGACATCCGGGTGGGCAACACCATGCCGCTGTTCGAGATCCCGCTCGGCACCACGGTGCACAACGTGGAGCTCAAGATCGGGCGCGGCGGCCAGTTCGCCCGCTCGGCTGGGACCGGCGTGCAGGTCGTGGCGAAGGAAGGCAATTACGTGACGCTGCGGCTCCGCTCCACCGAGATGCGCATGGTGCGCGGCGAGTGCCTCGCCACCATCGGCGAGGTGTCGAACGCGGAGCACGAGCTCCTGTCGGTGGGCAAGGCGGGCAAGAGCCGCTGGCTCGGCCGCATGCCGCGCGTACGCGGGGTGGCGATGAACCCCGTCGACCACCCGTTGGGGGGTGGCGAGGGCAAGACGTCCGGCGGCCGCCCGCCCACCAATCCCTGGGGCAAGGTCGAAGGCAAGAAGACCCGGCACAAGAAGAAGCCGTCGACCAAACTGATCGTGCGCGGACGCAAGCGCGGGAAGGCGACGCAATAATGGGACGCTCGGTCAAGAAGGGTCCATACGTGGAGCCGTCGCTCATGGTGAAGATCCAGGCCCTGAACGACAAGAACGAAAAGAAGGTCTTCAAGACCTGGTCGCGGCGCTCCACCATCACGCCCGATTTCGTGGGCCACACGCTCGCGGTGCACAACGGGAACAAGTTCATCCCCGTCTACATCACCGAGAACATGGTGGGTCACAAGCTCGGGGAGTTCGCCGCCACCCGCCTGTTCCGCGGTCACTCCGCGAAGGGCTCGGCGCAGGAGCGGGAGGCCGAGGCGGCCGCCGCCGCCGAAGCCGCGCCGACCCCGAAGGCGTCATAGGCCATGGAAGCGCGAGCGATCCAGCGGACCGTGCGCCAATCGGCGCGGAAGATGCGCCTCGTCATCGACCAGATCCGGGGCCGGGCGGTGCCGGAGGCCTACGCCATCCTCCGGTTCTCGAAGAAGCTGGCGGCGAAGCAGATCCACAAGGTGCTCAAGTCCGCGGTCGCGAACGCCGAGCAGCGGGCGCTGCGCGAGAACGCGGCCCTCGACGTGGACCGGCTGCGCGTCCAGTACGCGGTGGTGAACGAGGGCCAGACGCTCAAGCGGTTCACCTCCGCCGCGATGGGCCGCGCCACGCCCATCAAGAAGCGCACCAGCCACGTGGAGATCCACGTGGCGGGCGAAGCGGAAACCCGGACGCCGAAGGCGTCCCCGACCAAGGCAGCTGCCAAGGCGGAAGCCATAGCACGGCCCGTCAGGGCCGGGGAGGCCGGGAAGACCAAGGGCAAAGCCACGAAGGCCGCCAGGGGCAAGAAGGCAGCGGGCAAGTCCAAAAAGAAAGAGGGCAAGTAAGTGGGCCAGAAAGTACATCCCTACGGGTTCCGGCTCGGGATCATCAAGCCGTGGCGTTCGCGCTACTACGCGCGCCGTGACTTCCCCGAGCTCCTGAAGGAAGACGACCTCATCCGGAAGTACTTGAAGACGAGGCTCTCCCACGCGGCCATCGCCGACATTCACATCGAGCGCAAGCCGGGGAAAGTCACCGTCACCGTGCACACCGGGCGACCGGGCGTGGTGATCGGGAAGCGCGGCGCGGAGGTGGACAAGCTGCGCGACGAGCTGGCCCAGCTCACCGGCAAGGAGGTGGGCATCAACGTCGAGGAGATCAAGCGGCCGGAGCTCGACGCCCAGCTCGTGGCGGACTCGGTGGCGCACCAGCTGACGCAGCGCATCTCGTTCCGGCGGGCCATGAAGCGCGCGGTGCAGAGCGCGATGCGGATGGGGGCGCAGGGGATCAAGATCAAGACGGCAGGTCGCCTGGGAGGCGCCGAGATCGCGCGCACCGAAGGCTACCACGAGGGGCGGGTGCCGCTGCACACGCTGCGCGCTGACATCGACTATGCCACCTCGACGGCCAAGACGACCTACGGCACCATCGGTGTGAAGGTATGGATCTTCACGCGCGAGATGACCGAAGAGCTGTCCGGCCGGACGTACTCGACGGGAGTCTGAGGGGATGCTCGCACCGAAGCGCGTCAAGTTCCGCAAGCGGTTCAAGGGCCGCACCAGGGGGATGGCCACGCGCGGCAACACGGTCGCCTTCGGCCACTACGGGCTCATGGCGCTCGAGCCGGGCTGGATCTCGAACCGCCAGATCGAGGCGTCGCGCGTCGCGCTCACCCGCGAGATGAAGCGGGGCGGCAAGGTGTGGATCCGGCTGTTCCCCGACAAGCCGATCACCAAGAAGCCGGCCGAGACCCGCATGGGGAAGGGCAAGGGGAATCCCGAAGGGTGGGTGGCGGTGGTGAAGCCTGGTCGCGTGATGTTCGAGCTCGAGGGGATCGCCGAGGATCTGGCGCGCGCCGCGCTGGCGCTCGCGGCGGCGAAGCTGCCGATCAAGTCGAAGTTCGTGCGGCGGGAGGAGCGCTAGCATGCCGGTGAAGAAGGCCGAGTCGTTTCGCGAGATGAAGATCGAAGACTTGGAGCAGCAGCTGGTGGTGCTGACCGAGGAGCGCTTCCGGCTCAAGTTCCGGCGCGCTACCGAGGCGTTGTCGAACCCCCTCGAGCTGCGTCGCATCCGCCGCGAGATCGCGCGGATCAACACCATTCTGGCTGAGAGGGCACGGGCATGACCGGCATCAGGACGCGGCGCAAGGTGCGCACCGGGGTGGTGGTGAGCGACAAAATGCAGAAGACGGTCACGGTCTCGCTCACGCGCCGGTTCGCGCACGCGTTCTACGGCAAACAGATCGTCCGGACCAAGCAGGTCGCGGCCCACGATGACCACGGCGCCAAGGCGGGGGACACGGTGCGGATCGTCGAGACCCGCCCGCTGTCCAAGACCAAGCGGTGGCGCGTGGTCGAAATCATCGCGCGCGCGAAGTAGGGGAGGGGACCGTGGTGCAGCAGGAATCGATTCTCAAGATCGCCGACAACTCGGGCGCGCGGCGGGCCCTCGTGATCCGCGTGCTCGGCGGGTCCAAGCGCCGCTACGCGGGGCTGGGCGACATCGTCGTCGTGACGATCAAGGACGCGATCCCCACGGGCCAGGTCAAGAAGGGCGAGGTGGCGAAGGCCGTGATCGTGCGCACGGCCAAGGAGACCAAGCGGAAGGACGGCTCCTACATCCGGTTCGACGAAAACGCCGCCGTCCTCATCACGGATCAGGGAGAGCCACGGGCCACCCGCATCTTCGGACCCGTGGGGCGCGAGCTGCGCGAGAAGCGGTTCATGAAGATCGTCTCGCTCGCGCCGGAGGTCATCTGACATGAAGCCGCTCGTGTTCAAGAAGAGCCGTCGCAGCCGCACACAGCCCGAGCCGGAGCGGCACAAGCTGCACATCGCCAAGGGCGACACGGTGCGGGTGATCTCGGGCGAGCACAAAGGGAAAGAAGGGAAGGTCCTCCGCGTCTACCCCAAGGAGTTCCGCGTGGAGGTCGAGGGCGTGAACATCGTGAAGAAGCACAAGCGCGCGGCGTCGGCCAACGAGGAGAGCGGCATCGTCGAGCTGACGGCGGCGATCGCCGCGTCGAAAGTGATGCTGCTCGACCCCAAGTCGGGCGAGCCGACGCGGGTGCGGCGCCGGCTGGACAAGGACGGAACGGCGGAGCGGATCGCGGTCAAGTCCGGCCAGCCGATTCCGCGGGTGAGGTAGCGATGGCGGACACCAAGGAGCGGAAGCCAGAAGAGGGCGCCCCCAACCCCGGGGCCATGCCCCGGGGCGAAGCGGCGGCGCCCGAGGCGCCGGCGGCCGGCGCCGCGCCTCCGGCGGAAGCCCCGGCGGCTCCCAAGCCGAAGCAGAAGGAGAAACAGAAGGACAAGCAGAAGGGCAAGAAGCCGGCCGGCGATCAGCCGGCGGCCCCGGCCGAGCCCGAGGGCCCGCCCCCCGAGCCTGCGCCGCGCGCCCGGCTGCTCGACTACTACGAGCAGCGGGTGCGGGCGAAGCTCGCGCAGCAGTTCGGTCTCAAGAATCCGCACGAGATCCCCAAGCTCGTGAAGATCGTGCTCAACGTGGGGATGGGGGACGCGTCCAAGAACTCGAAGGGGCTCGACGCGGCGGTGGCGGAGCTCGGCGCCATCTCGGGCCAGCGCCCCGTGGTCACGCGCGCCAAGAAGGCGATCGCGAACTTCAATCTGCGGGAGGGCATGCCGGTCGGCTGCTCGGTCACGCTGCGAGGCGGCCGGATGTTCGAGTTCCTCGACCGCTTCATCACCGTCGCGGTGCCGCGCATGCGCGACTTCCGTGGGCTGCCGACCGACAGCTTCGACGGCCGGGGCAACTATACGGTCGGGATCAAGGAGCAGATGATCTTCCCGGAGATCGACTACGACAAGGTGGAGAAGATCCACGGGATGGACATCACCTTTGTGACGAGCGCCGGTCGGGACGACACCGCCGTGGCGCTGCTGCGCGAGCTGGGGATGCCCTTCCGGGGCGAAGCCCCCGTCGCGGTGGCCTAGGAGACGAGGACGTCATGGCGAAGAAGACGTGGATGGAGAAGGTCAAGCGGAAGCCGAAGTTCAAGGTGCGCGGCTACTACCGGTGCCAGCGCTGCGGCCGCAGCCGGGGCACGCTGCGCAAGTTCAAGCTGTGCCGCATCTGTTTCCGCGAGCTCGCGCTGCGCGGGGAAATCCCCGGCGTGCGCAAGGCCAGTTGGTAAAAGGACGGAACGCAAGATGAGTATGACTGATCCCGTCGCCGATATGCTGACCCGGGTGCGCAACGCCTGCCAGGCGGGCCACCGCCGGGTCGACATGCCGGTGTCGAAGCTGAAGGTCGAGATCGCGCGGCTGCTCCGCGACAACCACTACGTCCAGGACTTCAAGGTGCTGGACGACGGGCGTCACGGGCTGCTGCGGCTCTACCTCAAGTATCACAACGACGCTCCCGTGATCCGCGAGCTGCAGCGGGTGTCCGCGCCCGGCCTGCGTCGTTACGTCAAGGCGCGCGAGATCCCACGCGTCAAGAACGGCCTCGGTATGGCGATCCTGTCCACGCCGCAGGGTCTCATGACGGACCGCGAAGCCCGCACCGCCCGCGTGGGCGGCGAGCTGCTCGCGGTCGTCTGGTAGGCGCGGCCATGTCGCGCATCGGCAAGAAGCCGGTTCCCATGCCCAAGGGCGTCTCGGTCCAGCTCGACGGCCTGCGCATCACGGTGAAAGGACCGAAGGGCGAGATCAGTCGGATGGTCCATCCCGAGCTCGCGCTCGCCGTGGAGGGCGAGACGATCGTCGTGCGGCGGCCCTCCGACGAGGCCCGGCACAGGGCCCTGCACGGCCTCACGCGGACCCTGGTCGCCAACATGGTGGACGGGGTGACCAAGGGCTTCGCCAAATCGCTCGAGATCCAGGGAGTGGGCTACAAGGCGGAGCCCAAGCCGTTCGGCGTGCAGCTCGTCGTCGGCTTCTCGCATCCGGTGCCGTATCACGCCCCCAACGGGATCAAGATCTCGGTGGAGAACAACGTCAACGTGAAGGTCGAGGGCATCGACAAGGAGCTGGTGGGTCAGGTGGCCGCGGAGATTCGCGCCATCCGGCCGCCCGAGCCATACAAGGGCAAAGGGATCCGCTATGCGGGCGAGCAGGTCCGGCGCAAGGCCGGCAAGACCGCCCAGGCGGCCGCGAAATAATCCATGCGAACGATCCATAAGGTCCGCACCCGCGAGCACCGTCGCTTCCGCCGCCATCTGCGAGTGCGCCGCAAGGTGACGGGCAGCGCGGAACGGCCGCGCCTCGTCGTGTTCCGCTCGTCGAAGCACATTTACGCCCAGGTGGTGGACGACACCAACGGTCTCACCCTGGTGGGCGCGGCGGACACGTCCGAAGGAATCCAGGTGGACGGCAAGGGGAAGACGGCGAAGAGCTTCGCGCTCGGGCGACTCATCGCCACCAAGGCCAAGGCGAAGGGCATCACCAAGGTCGTGTTCGACCGCGGTGGCTACCAGTATCACGGGCGCGTGAAGGCCGTGGCCGAGGGCGCTCGCAAAGGCGGATTGGAGCTCTAATGGTGAACGAACAGCCCGGCGGCCCGTCAGGGCCGGGGACGACGGAAGCGCCGGAGACGGCGCACGCGGGTGGCGACGCGGTGGTCCAAGAGCGTCCGGCGGGAGGTGGCGGGGGTGCCGCCGGTGGAGGCGGTGGCGGAGGTGGGCGCGGGCGCGGCGGGCGGGGTCGCGGACGAGGTCGCGGCGGAGAGCGGCGGGACTCCAGCGAGCGTCAGCGTGAGGGCGACGGGCTCATCGAGAACGTGATCTCGATCAACCGCGTCGCCAAGGTCGTGAAGGGCGGCCGCCGGTTCGGGTTCAACGCGCTCGTGGCGGTGGGAGACGGGCAGGGACGCGTGGGGATCGCCACCGGCAAGGCGAATGAGGTGAGCGAAGCGGTGCGCAAGGCGGTGGAGGCCGCCCGCCGCCGCTTCGTGGAGGTGCCGCTCACCGGCACGACCATTCCCCACGAGATTATCGGTCACCACGGCGCCGGGCGCGTGCTCCTGAAGCCCGCCGCTTCGGGAACGGGCGTCATCGCCGGCGGCCCGGTGCGCGCCGTGCTCGAGTGCGCTGGCGTGCGCGACATCCTCACCAAGAGCCTCGGCTCGACCAACCCGCACAACATGGTGCGGGCCACGCTCGACGGGCTCCAGCACCTGACGACCCAGCGGCGCGTGGCCAAGGAGCGCGGCGTGGACGTCGAGGCGATCAAGTACCGGGCGCGGCAGGCGGTCCATGGCTAGGCTGCCGCCCACACGGAAGTACCGCAAACGCAAGCCCGATCGGGACAAGGTTCTGCCGCCCGCGGGCAAAGGGGAGCTGAGAATCCGGCAGGTTCGCTCCGGCATCGGACGGCCGGCGACCGAGCGACGCACGCTCGAAGCGATCGGTCTCAAGCATCACCAGGACGTCGTGGTGAAGCAGGATCACCCATCGCTCCGGGGCATGCTCCATCAGGTGCGCCACCTCATCGAGGTGACGCCCGCGAAGGCACGGGAGTAAGCGATGGCGACCGCGAAGGGGAAGGTGAAAGCCAAGGCGAAGACGGCCAAGAAGTCCAGGACCAGGAAGCCGCGGGCCAAGGCGCCGGCGGCCGAGGTCGTGCGCATCACCCTGTCGAGCCTTCGGGCCCCCGTCGGCTCGCACCGCGCCCGCATCCGCAAAGGCCGCGGTCCCGGGTCCGGCATCGGGAAGACCGCCGGCCGGGGCGGGAAGGGTCAGACGGCGCGCGCGGGCGGCCAGACGCGCCCCGGTTTCGAGGGCGGCCAGATGCCCCTCATCCGCCGCATTCCCAAGCGTGGGTTCACGAATCCGTTCAAGCAGCCGGCGCAGGTCGTGAACGTCCGGTACTTGGACCGGCTGGCCCAGGGCGTGGAGGTGACCCCGGAAACGCTGTTCGGCGCCGGGTTGGTGCGCCGGCCGGATCGTCCCATCAAGGTCCTCGGCATGGGCGACGTGCAGCGCAAGTTCACTGTGAAGGGCGTAACGGTGTCCGCCTCCGCACGCTCGAAGATCGAGCAGGCGGGCGGCTCGATCGCGAGCTGATCCGATGACCGCGCCCCGCCTTCCCAACCTCTTCAAGGTCCCGGAGCTGAAGGAGAAGATCCTCTTCACGCTCCTGTGTCTCGTGGTGTACCGCATCGGGGCGCACATCGCGACCCCCGGCGTGAACGTGCAGGCGCTCGCCGACTTCCTGCGCAACCAGGGCCAGGGCACGTTGTTCAGCCTGTACGACCTGTTCGCGGGTGGCAGCTTCGGCCGCGCCACGGTCTTCGCTCTCGGCATCATGCCGTACATCTCGGCGAGCATCGTCTTCCAACTCGCGGCGCCGGTGTTCCCCGTCGTCGAGAAGCTGCAACGCGAAGAAGAGGGCCGGAGAAAACTGACGCAGTGGACGCGCTACCTCACCGTAGTGCTGTGTCTGTTCCAGGCATACGGCTACGGGCTCTTCACCGAGCAAATCCCCGGCGCCGTGGCGAATCCCGGGTTCTTCTTCCGCCTCACGACGGTGCTGACGCTCACGACCGGGGGCGTGTTCGTCATGTGGCTGGGCGAGCAGATCACCGAGCGCGGCAGCGGCAACGGGGCGAGCCTGCTGATCTTCTTCTCGATCGTGGAGCGGATCTGGCCCGAAACCATCCGTACCATCGACGCCCTACAGGCCCGGAGCCTCACGTTTCCCATCCTGCTCGTGGTACTCGTCGTCATGGTGCTGGTCGTTGCGGGCACCGTGGCCGTGACGGTCGCGGCCCGGCGCATCCCCATCCAGATCCCGCGCAAGGTCATGGGGCGCGGACGCATCCGCGAGGGCCAGAAGACCTTCATCCCGTTGCGCCTCAACACCGCCAACGTGATGCCGATCATTTTCGCCCAGTCCCTCATCATCGTGCCCGGCACGATCGCCGCCTTCAGCGGCAACCAGACGCTCAAGCACCTCGCCGAGTATTTCAGCGTGACGTCGCCCGTCTACGTGACCTCGATGGCGGTCCTGATCATCTTTTTCGCCTACTTCTACACGTCGATCATCTTCAACCCCGTGGACCTGGCGGAGAACCTGAAGAAGCAGGGCGGCTTCATCCCCGGCGTGAAGCCCGGCACCGCGACCGCCGATTACATCGACGACGTGTTGTCCCGCATCACGTTTCCCGGCGCGATCTTCCTGACGATCGTCGCGATGCTGCCGATTGTCGTTT
>WNGE01007511.1_pt1 | contig 11832 bp, 13 predicted proteins | sample 5400651 | NCBI WGS metagenome assembly WNGE01 (sample SAMN13153370, study PRJNA577476) | soil metagenome | isolation source: 60 cm soil or saprolite under grassland replicate 2 | place: USA:California | collected 2016-06-15 | reverse complement strand
CCTTGATTCCCTCCCCGATCACGACTTCGCCGCAAATGTTCATGAGATCGAACATGCCGCGCATGGCGTCGCACGCCGCCGCATCCGCTGCCTCCTTGTCGCCGCGTCCTAGCCAGCGCAACGAATTGAGCGCCGCCGCCTCCGTCGCGCGCACAAAATCGAACTCAATGATGCGCTCGATGTCCTGGTAATGCTGTTTCGGCAGTCGGAGAGCCACGGAACATTAATTTTCACGCACGTTGTGCGCGATGACAAGCGGGCACCACTTGGAGCAAGCCAAGCTTGCTTTTCGCGCGACTTTTTATTTGGATCGCAGTGTGCCAGCGGTTGATAACGGGGCGTCGGGGAATGCGATCAGTCAAAGCACTCAAACCGGCCCGGTCGCCTTCGCCACCACACATTGGAGCGTGGTCCTCACCGCACAAGGTGAATCGCCAGCGGCACACGAAGCGTTAGAAAAACTTTGCCGCACTTACTGGCGACCCATTTATGCCTTCCTGCGGCGACAGGGCGTCGGGCCAGAGGAGGCAGAGGATCTTACCCAGGGGTTTTTTGCGCAGCTCTTGGAGCGCAGAAGTCTGAATGCCGTCCGCAAGGAAAAAGGACGACTTCGTTCTTTTCTACTTGGGGCGCTGAAATATTTTCTGGCCGACGAGCAGCGTCGCGCGATGGCGATCAAGCGAGGAAAAGGACAACGGCTCGTGCCATTGGAAGAACTGCGTGCTGAGAACCGGGTCGAGATGGAACCAGCTGACCCAGTGACTGCCGAGCTGATTTACGAACGCCGCTGGGCCTCGACGGTGCTGGAACGCGTGCTCAACTTGTTAAAGGATCAATATCGGACGGCGGGCAACACCGCATTGTTTGATTCGTTGAAGCAACTGCTGCCGGATGAACCGGGCTCGCCGTCACAGGCGGAGATCGCCGCACACTTGGGGATGACCGAAAATGCGGTCCGGCAGGCGTTTTACCGATTTCGGCAACGCTATCAATCATTATTGCGAGAGGAGATCGCCCATACTGTTGCGACACCCGGCGATATCGAAGACGAGCTGCGCCATCTCATTGCCGTGCTCGAGGCGTAGACACGAATTATACGAATTGTCACGAATTTCATAAGACTTGAGTCAACCGTTGGATCAATTGGTGTGAATTGGTGAAATTCGTGTCTCAGTCATCAGAGTCGCCGTAAAGTCCTCTAATTCGTGTCTGAACTGCTTTACAAGGAAGATTTTTCAACTGGTGGGTCTTTGGATGGAAATTCATCGTGAGTTAGGAAAGGGCCACGACGAAGTGATCTACAAAGACGCTCTCGTTGTTGAACTGATTCGTGCTGGAATTCCATTTCTGCGCGAGAAAAATTACGAAATCACGTACAAAGGAGTTATCCTGCCTCACTATTACTACGCGGACTTCGTTGTCTGGGATAAGATTTTCTTTGAGGCCAAAGCTGTCGAAAAACTGACCGATTTGCACCTCAAACAAGTGCTGAATTATCTAGCTGCCTCGAAACTTCGCGTCGGTCTATTAGTCAATTTCGGCGGCGATCTGTTGGAATGGAAACGGGTCATTTTATAGACAGGAATCGGTGTCTGAAGCGTCGAACCTTCGTGTAAATTCGTGAAATTCGTGTCTCGTAAACCCAGACAGGCGTAACGTATGGCGGAATTTTACGGAGTACAAGGGGAGAGTGCGCGAGCGACTCCGACAATGATCAGGGTAATCAGAATTTGCCGGAAGTGCGGCGCCAAGATTTTTTCCGACGCGCCTGAAGGGCTTTGCACCAGGTGCGTGCTGAAAACCGCGCTGGCAATGCCTCCGGGGGCATCTTTAGCTGGAGTCGACTCGTCCGCCGTAGCCGCCTACTCCGCCGAAGCGGCTGCGAAGGCTGGATCGGCGAAGGCGGATGACCCCGGCGGACCGGCATCACCGATGCCGGCTATAACACGCGATGATGTTGTGCCAGCGTCCAAAAAAAAAGCAGCGCACGCCGCCGAGATGCTGGGAGAGTTGGGCGATTACGAGTTGCTGGAAGAAGTCGGTCGTGGCGGGCAAGGCGTGGTATTTCGCGCCCGGCAAAAGAGTCTTAATCGCACAGTCGCCCTAAAAGTCATTAGTCTTGGTCAGTGGGCGAGCAAAGCCCACCTGAAGCGCTTTCGCTGCGAAGCCGAAGCTGCCGCCAGTCTCGATCATGCGGGTATCGTCCCCATCTACGAGGTGGGCGAGCGCGATGGCTCATGTTATTTCAGCATGAAATTCATCGAGGGTGGTCAGCTTGATGAAGTAGTCAGGCGTGCGCCGATGTCGATCCGCCACGCGGCGGAACTGATCGCGAAGGTGGCACGCACTGTGCATTACGCGCACGAGCACGGAATTCTTCATCGCGACATCAAACCAGGAAATATCCTGCTCGACGCAAAAGGCGAACCGCACCTAACGGACTTCGGTCTTGCGAGATTGGTCGAAACGGAGAGTACGGTGACGCGCACGCTGGAGGTGCTGGGCACGCCAAGCTACATGGCGCCGGAACAGGCGGGCGCTAAGAACGCCCAGCTTACGAGCGCAACAGATGTTTACGGACTCGGCGCGGTTCTCTATCAATTGCTAACCGGGCATCCGCCTTTTGCTGGGGGTACAACCTACGAGACTATCAAGCTACTCCTTGAGACCGACCCGAGACAACCCCGTGTCTTAAATCCGAAAATAGATCGCGATCTCAGCACGATTTGCCTTAAATGCCTCGAGAAAGATCCAAAGCGTCGCTATTCTTCCGCTCTTGCGCTTGCCGAAGAGCTTGAACGCTGGCTGAAGCACGAACCAATCCGGTCCCGGCACACTGGAGTTTTCGCGCGAGGAAGGAAATGGGTGCGGCGTAATCCAACCGGCGCGCTACTTGCAACGTCCCTGATCGCACTGGCAGCGGCGGCGGGATGGATCGTTTGGAAAAGTGAATTTGTCCGTCATCCGGTAACAAACGGAATCGCAGTGCTGCCGTTTGAAAACCTCAGCCCCGATCCAGATAACGCCTATTTCGCGGACGGCATCCAAGAGGAGATCCTGACGCGGCTGGCTAGCATCGCAGATTTGAAAGTAATTTCGCGCACGTCCACGCAGCGCTATCAGAGCAAACCCAGGAATCTCGGCGGGATCGCGAAGCAGCTTGGCGTAGCGCACATTCTTGAGGGTAGCGTGCAAAAAGCGGCCGACCAGGTGCGGGTCAATGTGCAGTTGATTAACGCGCAAACCGATTCCCACCTCTGGGCAGAGAGCTATGATCGAAAGTTCACTGACATCCTTGGCGTGGAGAGCGAGATCGCCAAAGAAATTGCGGAGTCGTTGCAAGTGAAGCTAACCGGTCGCGAGAAGCAGGTATTATCAGTTAAACTAACAAACAATCCGGAGGCTTACGATGCGTATCTTCGCGGATTGGCTTTTGAAGCACGTAGCCGCTACTCCTTCCTCATCCGCGACCTTGCACGCAAAGCCATCGGTTTTTATGAGCGGGCGGTGGAGCTTGACCCCAAGTTTGCGATCGCTTGGGCGCGGCTTTCTCGCGCGGACGCGTTTCTCTACTTTAACCGCAACGACACTGCTTCCACCGGTCGGGGCAATGCAGCGAAAAATGCGTTGGAGAATGCGCAGAAACTGGAGCCGAACTCGCCTGAAACCCTGCTCGCCCTGGGTTATTATCAATACTGGGCGCTGCGTGATTACGGACTTGCCAAAGCCACCTTCGGTCGCGTCAGCAAAATGTTGCCAGGCAGTAGCGAGGTGCCAACCGCCCTCGGCAGAGTTACCCGACGCGAGGGACACTGGGATCAAAGCATTGCCTACTTCCAGCAAGCCCTCGCCTTGGACCCACGTAATGTGGAGTTACTCATGGACACGGCATGGACTTACACCATACTTCGACAGTTCCCGGCCGCGCTTGAGCTCTACGATCGAGCGCTGGACATTACGCCGAACGATCCGGATTTGCTGGCGGCAAAGGCCAGCATTTATCAGGCCCAAGGTAACCTGCAAGAAGCTGCCAGGTTCCTATCAGCAATAAACGAGCAGACTCCTTCTGAGGACAGCGTCTTAAGCAAGATCACTCAGTTAAGACTTGAACGAAATTACGATGAGGCCGTTCGATTGCTTCAAATCCGACTGGCTCAATTCCATTTTGCTTCTCAGTACGACAAGGGCCGTGCTCAGGTGGCGCTTGCTTTCACGCAGCGCCTTGCTGGCGATACGGCTGGCACAAAGATTACCGCTGAACAGGCGCGCAATGTACTCGAGCAGCTCCACAGAGATCAACCAGACAGCTTCGTCCTTGCGGCACGGCTGTCTCACGCTTATGCGGCGATTGGGGAGAAGGACTCGGCCCTAAAGGCAGCGGAGTCTGCAATCATGCTTTGGCCCCGTGCTAAAGATCCGGTGTCCGGACCTGGCTTAGAAGAGAATCTTGCGTTAATTCAGACGATGTTCGGCGAGAACAGCCCTGCGATCTCAACTCTCACCCAGTTGTTAAAAACGCCCTATTATAGCTGGGTTTACACCACAACGCCCATTACGCCGGCCTTTCTTAGGCTCGATCCCATCTGGGATCCTTTGCGCGCCGATCCTGCTTTCCAAAAGCTCTGCGAGGAAAAGCAGCCGTGAATCTGCGCAAAAATAAAATTCGCCACAGATTGCACGGATAACACGGATACAAAACCGTAGGCCGTACCGCGGTTGCCGGACCCGGCACGCAGACTCGGACATCCAATTGTAGGGCGTCTGTGTCAGACGCCAGTCAAGAAATCCAGCCGTGACATCCGTGTCATCTGCGGTTTTCCCAACTTTCCGCGTAACGCCCAGCCAAATTTTACGGAGTACCTCAGTGAACGGCCAGAAATGACTTCTCAATAACGAGGAGTCAAAGAAGGCCAAAACAAGAAAAGGAAAAAATGAAAAGAAAACTAATAAAAGCATTCTGTATGGCAGGCGGCCTTGCCGTCCTGATAACAATGGGCACGTTGAAAACTTCGATGGCCCACGATGGCGGCGGACGGCTCGAAGGGACTTGGGAGACGCAGGTTAGCATCATCGACTGCCAGAGCGGCAACGTGATATTTACCTTCGCGAACATGCCAGTATTCATGGCGGGAGGCACCATGGTCGAGGCCACCTCCGGTACAGCTCCGGCTCTGAGAACGCAGGGAGAAGGTGTTTGGCGCCATATCACTGACAATAACTACGCCTTTCGCTTCAAGTCGTTCAGTTTTAATGATCAGAACGTCTTTACGGGCTGGACGATCGTTCAGGCCGACGCAACCTTGGATTCCACAGGTGACGCATATACATCATCTGCAACCATCGAGTTCTATGATGCAAACGGCGTCCTGCTCGGAACCGGATGCGCTGAGAGTGCTGGGACAAGATTCGAGCTCTGATCGATTACGGGGTTTGGCGTGTGACATCCGCGCGCCAAACCCCAGCCTAAGGCAATTAAAACTGATGCTGTTACGGGATTCGCTCCGAGGCGATCCGTGCTTCGAAAAAATCGTCGCCCGAACGAAAGCCTTCGCCGAAGTCTGAAGGTATTCAACAACGATACCGGCGCGACCACCGTGTTCATGGGCGGTGCAGGCCCATAAAAAGGTGAACGAGATTCGACCTCTGACCGATTACGGGGTTTGGCGCGTCACATTCGCGCCAGACCCTGTTTACTCACGAACAAACGTTGGAGTGCGCTGAGGACAGCGCACACTACAGCCAACAGCGTGCTTTGTTAGCGAACGAAGGAACCGCAATTTTCTGGAGTTTGTGGCTCAGAATTTAGTGCAACGTACCAGAAACGATTACGGAGCGACTAGAGGGAAGTATCGTAATTGTCGTTAAACGCTCCGAGAACGGTCGGTCCGGAAAGAAGATTCACAGTCACGAGCGATGACAAGAGCAGCGCAACTGAGGTAATGATAGGTGATTCGCAATTGGTGAACGCGTCCGCTTATTTTCCCATTCCGGCGACGTGCTCGGAGTGTTCGTGTGCGCCATGTGGTTCCCCAAGTCTATCGAACCGGAGCCGCTCGCAACAGCGAAAACTCTGACGTTACTTTTTCTCCAAAAGCGACAGGAACGCTTCGTAACCTTCGGATTTCATTACTTCGATTGGAATGAAATGGAAGGCGGCCGAGTTAACGGCATAACTTTGTCCGGTGGGCGATTTCGGGTCGGAAAAAAGATGGCCAAGGTGGGCGTTACTTCGTTTGGCGCGAATCTCAATGCGCTTCATATCATTCGAAGTATCCGGCTTTTCGATCACGAGATCTTTTGAAATCGGTTTGCTAAACGTGGGCATGCCGATCTGCCCGTCGAATTTGTCGAGCGAAGTGAAAAGTGGTTCGCCGGTAATGACATCGACGTAGATGCCGGTGCGATCGCTGTTCCAGAAATCATTTTGGAAAGGCGTTTGGGTGCCGCCTTCCCGCACGACGAAATATTCCTCGGCCTTTAATCGGCGTTTCAAGACGGCGTCGCTCGGGATGGGCCGGTTCGGATCGAAACCTGTAGTCTCCTTTTTCTCCTTCTGCGCGAGAAAGAAGATGTACACCCCACCGGCGATCAGCACGACCGCGATGATGACACCGATGTACATGCTGAGGCTCGATTTTTCCTCGCTGGTGATTCGGCCCCCGTACATTAGATCGTGATCACGTTATTGAAGCAGAGATCGGCCACGTCCGTCACTTATTTTTTTCAACAGAAGGAGGACTGATTGCGCCCTCTCGGCGATTAGGATCGTCAGATCAATTGGAAGCGTATGCACGGGTGGAATAAAGTGCGGCATTCATTGTTACCGCACATGACAGAATGGAACGCTGCCGAGTACTCTCGCCGCTCATCGCTGCAGGAAGCGATGGCTCAGGAAGTACTCGCTCTGCTCGATCTTAAGGGCTCGGAGCGAATCCTCGATGTCGGATGCGGCGATGGAAAGATCACCGCGGAAATCGCCTCTCGCGCCCCGCAAGGTTCGGTAGTCGGGGTCGATCCGTCACGTGACATGATCAGCTTCGCTCAGAGCCGCTTCGGTCCGGCAACGCGTTCCAATCTTCGATTTGAGGTGGCGGACGCTCGTTGCCTGCCCTTCCAACGCGAGTTTGATCTGGTGGTTTCTTTTAATGCGCTGCACTGGGTTCCCGAGCAGGATGCGGCTCTTGGTTCCATCCACTCCGCCTTGATTTCCGGTGGGAGAGCGCAGCTTCGGCTTGTCGCGAGAGGTGCGCGCAAGAGTTTGGAAAATGTCGCCGAAGAGATACGTCGAACGTCGAAATGGAGCGCTTACTTCCGGGATTTTCACGATCCTTATCTGCACCTGACATCAGACGAATACGCAGCTATGGCAGAGCGGAATAGCCTCCGGGTGCTGGGTGTTAATACCCGGGATCATGCGTGGGATTTTGGGTCACATGCCGCTTTTTCCGCTTTCACTGCGGTAGGCTGCGTCGAATGGACGCGCCGTTTGCCAGAAGCCGAACGGCCGGAGTTCATCAACGATGTTCTGGATCGCTACCGAGCAGTAGCCGCCGATGGCAGCGGGGAAGAAAATACTTTCAAGTTTTATCAAATGGATATCAGCTTGCTCGCAATCTGATCCGTTCTGGGGAGCACACAGCTGCCAGCCTGTCCTTTTCGGCAGCCTGCCGAAAAGCTCTTCGAACATTCGGCACACGGAATTCTGGCAACGCGTGGGAGTCGTCGGCAAGCTGCCAACGACAACAGGCTGGCAGCCTGTGCTCCCCAGATGGGTTGCGTCCTAAATAGCAGACTGGCCACAGTTGCGCGCTTGCGCGATTGGCGGCCAACGTTTTCGACCGGTGTTCGAGTCTGAACATAAGCAGCCGCGATCATCGTCAAAAAGACCAAAACGATTGTCAGGGGTAGAATTGAGCGAAGATTCGCTCGAAAATATCTCCAGGAAATGGCCGCGGGATAAAGCAGCGGGGGAAGAAACAGATTAAGACCAGTTCCGGTTCGAGATGAATCGCAGGAAGGCCGGGGACCAGGGCGAGGACAACACCACCGATGGTCAGCAGAATGGGATATAGGATTCGGATTTTCCGGGCAACGATCGCCAGCAGAGCGACTGCAACGAGACAAAGAATTAATTCGGTTTTGTCTACAATGGTTCCGATTGCGTCCGAGCCTTGCCGGAATTAAATCAGGCGTTCAGTTATGGCCAGACAATTCAAACCGGTGCGTTTTTTTGTGTTGGTGGGAGCGGCCGCGTTCATCGTGTGTGGCGTGACGGCGTTCCACACTCATCGCGCGGCTCACGGCAGAACGGCGGCTGAGCGGGCGGCTTATATAATCGGCGAGAAAGTTGGAGGGCAGGCGCCGGCGGGAGCAGAGTTGCCCACGGCCGCTGACTTGAACATGATGGCTCAAAATTATTTCAAGCGGCAGGGGTCCGGCGAACAGCAAAGTTGGGACCTGGCCTTCGAGAACGGCTACACGGACGGGTTCAGGAAGACGCATCACCGGCAGTGACCCGCTCAATGGAACTTTGTTGGCCACCCATTAGCACGGACTGGCACGGATACGACTGGGCTACTGAAGCCTCGTATCTGTGTCCATCTGTGGCTAGAGATGTGAGCTGGCTGCCATGAACCCGCCACCTTTACCCGTTCAGAAACGTTTTCCATGGATTCTCTATTGGATCGTTTTCGTCCTCATCGTCCTCGTCGCGTTTGCGCCGGTGGGGTCTGTGGTAGCGTGTGGTTTAATCGCTAACGCAAACGGCTGCCGCGTCGATGAAGGCTCGGTGCATCCGTGCGTGATCAATGGAAAAGATTACGGCCAGCTGCTTTATACTCTGGGCGTGATGGGGTGGCTCATGCTCGTCACGCTGCCAGCCGGAGCATTCGCGTTCGTTCTTTGGCTGATCGTTCTTATTCTGCATAGAGCAAATTGGCGAAAACGCGCCGCAACTAATCTCCAGTAGCGGGCCGAAAGTTCGCGACCCGCGAAAGCTTTCGGGGCCGCCAACGCGTGAGGGTGCCGGCACACAGGCGGGCAGGCAGTGCGCTCCCCAGATGAAGATCTCCGAGATCGCGAATGGTTTGAAACGCGAAGCTCGACAAGAATAGCGCAAGCAGATTCAATCGCTGTTCAGGGTCATGAATCAAGCGTATAAGAATTGTCAGAGTTGCGGGATGCCGTTGAAGCGGGATGAAAAGGGCGGTGGCACTAACGCTGACGGAACGCGGAGCACGATGTATTGCAGTCATTGTTATCAGAACGGGCAATTTGTTCTGCCGGACATTTCCGTGAATGAGATGCAGGCGCGGGTGCGGGAAAAGATTGTCGAGTTCGGAATGCCCGGTTTTCTGGCCGGAATTTTTACGCGCAAAATTCCGAAGCTGGCGCGTTGGCAGAAATCGTAAACGGAGGGATCGTGCCGAAAGATTTTGGAAAATGAGTACTTACGCTTATGGGACACAGCCACGGCAGAGATAACGTTAAAAAACGCGCGACCCGCCGGAGAAAGGCGGAGCGCCTCGCGCTGGCGAAGCGGCCTGCGCGCGAGGCTACGGCTCGCCAAGGAAAGAAGCCGGCGAAGGCGTCTAGTTAAGTCAGAGGTTGGAGGCCAGCCTTCTCCGTCCGCAGTCGCGGGACTTCGGCGGCGAACCCAGGAGAAGATCGATTTTGCTTATCGCGTGCGCGATGTAAGAGGCAGATGAGGAGATCGTAACCGAGTGCATGAAAGTTGGCGGCCAATATTTTCGAACGATCTGGCTTAAGGCGGACGATGAGCGCGTCGTGCAGCTGATCGATCAGCGATTTTTGCCTCACCGTTTCGTGATTGAGGAAGTCCGCACGGTCGAGCAGATGGCGACGGCGATCCGCGAAATGCATGTTCGCGGAGCGGGATTGATCGGTGCGAGTGCGGCATACGGGATGTATCTCGCGACAATTGAGGCCGCCAGGCGTCCCGCAGCCGCGGGATTCGATCAACATCTGGCTAGTGCAGCGGAACAACTCAAGGCGACGAGGCCGACGGCGGTGAATCTTTCCTGGGCGATCGAGCGCCAGCTAAAAAATATCGCCGAGGGAAAAACTGCGGAAGAGAAGATCGCCCTGGCTCTGCGCACAGCCAGACTGATTGCTGACGAAGATGTAGAGCATTGCCGGATGATTGGGCAGCATGGATTGAATCTAATCCGGCAAATTGCTCGAAAGAAGGCGGGGAAGCCGGTCAATGTGCTCACGCATTGCAACGCGGGATGGCTCGCGTTTGTTGATTACGGTTCTGCGACCGCGCCAATCTATGCCGCGCACGATAGCGGGTTGCCGGTTCACGTCTGGGTTAGTGAGACCAGACCTAGGAATCAGGGTTCGAAACTTACTGCGTGGGAGCTGGGCGAGCACGGCGTGCCGCATACCGTGATCGCGGACAGCGCCGGTGGGCATTTGATGCAACATGGCGACGTAGATCTGGTGATTGTCGGAACGGATCGCACGACTTACACTGGAGATGTTGCGAACAAGATCGGGACGTATCTGAAGGCGCTGGCGGCGAAGGATAATAATATTCCTTTCTATGTGGCGCTGCCTTCGTCGTCGATTGACTGGAAGATGCGCAACGGGTTGGAAGAAATCCCGATCGAAGAGCGCGGTGCGGAAGAAGTAGAGCACGCTGACGGGTGGCTTGAAGGACGACAGGTGGAAGTGCGTGTTACGCCGGAGACAAGTCCGGCTGCCAACTACGGGTTCGATGTTACGCCGAAACACCTGGTGACCGGACTGATTACCGAGCGAGGCGTGTGCGAAGCAAACGAGAAAAGCATCCGCGCACTTTTTCCCGAGCACGCGCCGTGAGCAAACACATAAAGTTCGCGTGCGAACAATCGGCCAGGCAGCTCACTCCCTTCGACGGGTTTGCCGAATTAAACGCATGCAGGCTGAAACTTCTCGAGCTTGGATTGATCGGTGTGGATGCAAACGGCATTGGGTTCGGCAACCTGAGCATTAGAGACGGCGCGACCAACAATTTTTATATCACAGGCTCGGCGACGGGCGGAAAACCCGAACTGACGTTGGCGGATTGCGCGAGAGTCGTGGCTCACAACTTTGAAAGGCACTGGCTCCGATACGAGGGGTCCGCAATTCCGTCATCGGAGTCGTTCACGCACGCCGCGGTTTACGACTCGGATGGAACGGCCGGGGCGGTTATTCACTGCCATGATTCAAAGTTGTGGGCAGCGCTTCTAAATCAGGCTCCGACGAGCTCGAAGGCCGTTGATTATGGGACGCCCGAGATGGCATACGAAGTGATGCGTCTTTTCAAGGTCAGCGATGTGCAAAGCAGAAAGATTCTCGTTATGGCCGGACACGAGGGAGGTATTCTAGCTGTCGGAAAAGATCTCGACGAAGCGTTCGCTGTTCTAATGCGCGAGCGGAAGGAAGAGAGTTAAGTGACCGTTGAATCATAAATGGTAGGGATCCGGCAACTGCCGGATCGAGCCGTCCGGGTTGATTCGGCGCGCCCGGCGGTAGCGCCCTACTCAGCAACTGCGGCTCGCGTTGACAACAGTTTTCGTGAGCGTACGTGGAAATTATGGCCAACACATCCCTCGGACCGGACCCGAATCCGGGTGTCACTCGCCGCACATTTCTTGGCGCGACTCTGGCAAGCGGAGCCGCGCTTTTCGCAGGAGACCCTGGTGTAATCTTCGGAACTCACTCGTCAAGGTCACAGAACATGATCACGAATCCTACTTGGAAGTTGGGCGGCGATCTCACCGTCAATCGGCTTGGCTTTGGTGCGATGCGCATCACCGGGGAAGGCATCTGGGGTTGGCCGGC
>WNGE01008387.1_pt1 | contig 11834 bp, 5 predicted proteins | sample 5400651 | NCBI WGS metagenome assembly WNGE01 (sample SAMN13153370, study PRJNA577476) | soil metagenome | isolation source: 60 cm soil or saprolite under grassland replicate 2 | place: USA:California | collected 2016-06-15 | reverse complement strand
CGATGAAGTAATCGAATCCCGTCTCAATGTCGTGTTCTTTTGACCCGAACTTCTGGCGCACCGAATCGCCGCTATAACCGTTGCTCGCGCTTCTGATCCCTATCCCCGCAGAAAGCTCTTCGCCGAAGGGTAAGTAATCGTGCCGCCCGCCCGTGGTCAGGTTGCCGGAACCATCCGTCCATGCCCGCGGCGATCCCAGGTGATCCGCCGTCGCGTATTCGTATTCGCCGCTGTTCCCGACCTTGGAGGTCGCAAGCACCCCCCCGCCCTTGTAAAAATAATCCTTTATTACATTGCCATTGGAATCGTTCCGTTCCGAGATCAGTTCGCCGCCCGCGCCGTACTCGAACCTCGTCGCCACGCCGCCCACGATCTTCTTCACCCGACGACCGTTCCCGTCGTAAACGTATTGGCTCGTCGCTCCGCCTGCCATCGTGGCCGTGACGATTCTGTTTTCGGCGTCGTAAGTATAGCTCTTTCCTGGCTCAGCAATAAGGTTTCCAGCGGCGTCATAGATGAAGTCAACGCGAGTGATTCGATTGTTCGCTCCGCTGAAATCGGCGAGTTGCAACGCGCTGTTCGCCGCGTCCACGTTGTCGGACGTGTTAGCGACGTTTATCCCGCGATTCCCGTAGCGGTCGTAATCGAAGGTCTGATACCAGGCGCGGGCCCCGTCGTTATATGTCCCGTTGTTGTGCTCCACCGCGTAACGAAGTCTATTGAGGGGGTCGTATTGGAACGTCTGTGTATATTGAATCGTCCCACTGACGGAATACCTGATCCTGGCTATGTTGCCGTTGTTGTGGGCATCCGTGATCTCCGCGTCCTGGTCGTTCACATTATTCGCGGTTCCGTAAATAGAGTAGATCGTGAAGACGGACTCCAGATTGTCCGGCCTGCCGAGTCTTATCTCAGTGGGCTGTAGTCGATTGTTATAGCCTATTGAGTGGATCAGGCCGTTGCCGTATGTCTCGGATTGCAGGCCCCCGAACGGGGTATAACTTATATTGCCGACCAGAGGGACGTAGGTGAGAAAAGGATAGGAGCCGGTATCCATAGTCGCGAGCCTGCCGCCTGCATCGTACGACATCAGAATCCTTCTGCGGGCAGGGATCCCCCTCTCCTCACGAGTCAAGGCGCCGGCGCGATTATAAAAATATGCCGTGGCGTAATTCGAAGTTCCCATTCGTTGATGATTGGTCACTATTCTGCCGCCAGCGTCGTATTTGCAATAAGTCCCCTCGGAACCGGGTCCGTAAGTGACCCCGACCAGCCTTCCCTTCGACGGCGTGCCCGGCCAACAGGGCGCTCCACTCGGCAATCCAGAACAATCATCGTAGAAATAATTCACCGGAGACGTCGCATTGGCCGCCCCAGTCCCCTCGGGAGTGGTCCCCGAATAGACCTTCGATCTGGCGCGATTGAGCGCATCGTAGGTCATCGTCGTCCTGACTCCGCGAGCGTCCGTCTTTTCTATGAGATTGCCGTTCGGGTCGTAGGCATAGGTCATAGTTCCGCTCTCCGGATTGGTCGCCGAAATCAATCGTGACAGGGAATCGTAGACGAAGGTTCTGGTCTGCGACCCCTGCGTCACCAGCCGCAAATTATCGAGCGCGTCATAGGAATAGTAAGTGTCGTAATTCAAATTGTCCGGGTCTTCGGTGACTCTGATCAATCTTCCAAGCCCATCGGTTTCGCTCCGGCGTCTCTTGCCCGCCTGATCGGTTACCGTCACCTGGGCCCCGTTATGAGTGGTGCTGACGGTCGCGTTGTCGGGAGTCACGAAGGCGATGACACGCCCGGCCAGGTCGTAAGTCGTTGTTGTGTAAACCGGCGTTTCGCCGTTGCGATGAGGGTTGCTGGTTTGGCTGACGCGGCCCATCCCGTCGTAAACCGTCGTTACCTTGACGTCTCCCTGCGGATGGCGCGTCCAGCCTTCGATTGTGCGGCCAAAGCCGTCGGTCACTGTCCACGAGCGCAGAATGCCGTCGCCCGCCGCATCGCGGTCCTTGGCTGTCAGCACTTCATTTCTCGCCAGCGCGACGCCATAGGGGTTCGACTGCGGCGCATAATATATCGCCGTTTGCGTCTCGACGCCGGTAACGCCCTTTGCATTGATGATCCTTGTGGGGCGATTGATGGGATCGTTGTATTCGGTCTTTGTGATTATATTGTTGTTGTCCTTGAATCCGGTCTGAGTTCCGCGGTTGAAATCGTACTGGGCGCGAGCCGTATGTGGCGCTTCGCTGGGATTCGGCGACGCGCTGGTGAAGAGAGTTGGGAAGGCGTAAGTCGCGCCGAAGATCCCGGCCATACCGCTACCCGGATTCTCCCCATCACCGAAATCATCGGCGAAGCTGACGCTGCTGACGGCGCCACGAGGGTCTTTGGTCGCCACGACGTGGCCCACCTCGTCATAGCGCGGATAGGCGTAGAGATACGTGTTTGACTCCTTCAACCAATTTCCTACTTGAGTGACATTGCCTCGCGCGGCGCGGGCCGCGCCCCACGCCGTGTCGTGGCCGGTGACCGAGGCGTAATCGACCAAAGTCGCGTGATTGCCGTCGTCGGCGTAAACGTCATATTCGTAGGTGGTTCGAGCCTGTTCCTGATTGGTCGTCTTATCCCAGATCGACTCCTGAAGCATCAGCCTTCGCTGGTGAATGATCGAATTGATGTCGGCCGTTATTCCGTCGCCGCAGCCCGGATCTGAAGGGTTCAGGTTTGAGTAACAGGAGCCGTTGAGACTTGTGGCGTAACTCCGCGCCGTCTCGCGAATCAATGGCCCCGGATTCGGATTTGTCCCGTAATCGTACTCTCTTACCAAAGTCACGTTGTTGAAATCGTCGTACTCGTATTCGACGCGCTTCAGTTTACCGTTATCAAGGATCGCATCTTCTCTGGTCACGCGCGGATCGTTGGGGGGCTGTTGTTGTCCGTGCTCAACCGCATAAGAGTTGACGCTCGATCCCGGATCCGGCGCCCAAACGACAGGCGCCCGCTGCTGCCAAGTACGAATTACCACTTCTGTGCCGGCGCCGGTCTGCCTTTCAACGCGGAACTCTCGCCCAAGCCCGAAAGTTTCATACTCAGTACCGTTGGCGACGATGGAGCCGTGCAGCACCGAACACGTGCGATACACGCCGCCATTGAGGAAGAAATGCTTTTCGGAGAGCAAGAGCGTTCCGGTCGGACTGCCCTCGCGCGCTTCAACGGTCACTGTGGGGTAGTAAACACCATCGACCAATTCGAAGCTGTGGGGATAAGTCCAGACCGTGTCCACCGTGACGCCATTCGTTAAGGAGCGTCGTTGAGAGACGCCCCGGTTTATTTGAGTGGCCAGGGGGCCGGTACCCGCCGCGCAGATGCCTCCGGCGCCGAAGGCGGTATAATCAATTTGCGAGACGCCTCCGCCAGGATAGACAATTTCCGCCAGCTCGCCATAGGGGTTGTAGCGGAAGTGGAAGCTGCTTCCGTCGAGCAAATTGAGGCGAGTCACTGCTCTAGAATTGCTCATGTCCTCCGTGCCTTCGCACTCACTGAACAAATCCGTGTGCGGGCCCGGATAAATATGCTCGACCGGCCCCTGGTAGTAGTCGAGATAGAAATCCCCGGCCAGGATCGGTCGTTGAACGGACCAGAAGTCAGACCGCAGATTGATCGGATTGCCGGAACCGTCGGTTCCGGCAACTGAGCCGGTCTCAACGCTGATCACACGATCGGCAAGTCCGTTGTAGCCCTTGATCGTGATGGTCGTTGTGCCTGAACTGCTCCCGACAATCACCTGCCGCCCCAACTGATCGGTATAAGTCACATTGCCCACCGCCGGCTGATCGTAGCCAATGGTGATATAGTTGCCATTGCGGTCGGTGATCTGGGCGCAACGCGCCGAACCGCCGCCACTCATCATCCGCAGCCTGGCGCCATCGGCCAGGAAGACCCAACCGGTCAATTGCCCGGCCACTACTCCGTTGTCTGTATCCGTAATGTAGGTGATGGCCGAGCCATCCGTGCTGTGCCAGACGCGACCACGATCACGGTCAAACTCCGGGCGCGGGCCGCCGTCTACAAGCGGCGGCGGTGTTAACGCGGGCGCGCCTTCAGTGGCGCTGTCGCGCATCTCGACTTCCGAGCCATCAGGCAATACCACCCAAACCTTGGTGAGAACGTATTTGTAGCCATACTTATTAGGATTATTGCCGATCGGATCGATATTGACTTTTGTTCTCTTGATTGCCGGGCCTTTGGCAATCGCCCATCCTCCACCCAGCATAAAGACATTGGGCCGCCGCCCTACCCCGTCATCGTAGGTAGCGGAGTAATGGTGAATGGTCGTCGTTTGGTTGCCAATTGGATCGTAGATCACCTCGGCGTTATGTTGAGGAGACCAAACCTTGCTGTTATTGCTGAGCGTCAAGGTATAACCGGCGGAGCCGCGCGCTCCGATGGTGACGAGAGGGATATTAACCGAGAGATTCCTGTTCGTCAGGTTAACCGTCTCGATTTTGTCTGGCGCATAGGTCGAGGGGGAAGATATTCCCGCCTTGAATTCAGCTGGTGTGCCGCGGTCATAAGCGTTCTGCGCCAAACCTGGGGAATAAGCAATGGCCAGCGCGAGACCGGCGCCGAAGAAGAGCCGAATGAGTGATGAGACGATGCGCGAGGTGATATTAGCCATATTGAGTATGTCAGGACTCCGTTAAAGTAGTTAATTATCTATAGGCTGGACGGTCAGTTTGCCTGTGAATTCTGGGCGCGATTCATCATAAAAGATGTACTCACCCACACCCAGCTCGAATTCCAATTGCGCGCGCTTGCCGTTATCAGCTGTTTGGACTTTGCCAAGACGTGTATTAGGGGCGCCTGTATTCAGTCGCTCGATCGCCAGTGAGACATCTCCTTGAGTCTCGTTTTCAACTTGCAGCCACAGCCTGCCCGGACGGACGCGGATGATCTCCGGCCTCACGCCATCGACATGCGCAAAGACGCGCGCCAATTGCCGGAAAGGGGGCGGTTGGATGGGTACCGCAGCCTGTTTCGCTTTATCGTTCCATAGGCCTGAGCCGATGACAGTCGTGGAGAAGATCACGCCTCCGATAATGAATAAGGCTGCGGTTAAGGTCATTGACAGATAAGCGGTCTTGACTGGCTTTGAGAACATACACTCCCCTCTATGCGGCGCTTTGTGGTAACCGCCGTTGCAGACGATGCGCCGGTGAAACTGATTTACAAACAGTCGTCAGGCCTGCCAAAGACGACATTCAATTCAATCGTAGGAAAACATCCCACGCCCATCGTCCGACATGAGCGCCCTGGACATCTCGGACTTTGGCCCGATAACGGAATCTGTTACCGTATTGGTCGGTACGTTTCGATTCTTCATAGTCCAAATCCAGAATGGCGACACCAAGATCTTGAAGCGCGTGAAGCTCATTTGACTCTGAAATTCCATTGTGATTCTTGTCTTGCCATAGACGAAGTGTCGAAAAGATAGCATCTCTTCGATCTATCTGACCGTCACCATTACCACCATTTTTTGGCTTATCATATTCAGCAAGAGCAAGGAAGCCATTTCTTGTTTGACCTGGCGGAGGCTCGGGCTGCGGGGTGGAATCACCAAACAATTCAGCGCCATCGTCCACCACGCCATTGTTATTACGATCCAAAACAAGGAAAGCGTCATCAGAGCTGGCATCCGTCCAGGATAGTTTTTCTTTTCCACCATTAGCATTAAGGTCAAACCAGACGCCATTGGCCACATCCGTAAGGTCGAATCCATTGCCCAGCGCGTCAATCAATATCGGCGTATGCCAGTGACATATGCAGTTGCCATCGAGCCACCCCATCGTATCCTGGCACCAGAAAACCACTTCAGGAGGACATTCAGGCGGCGGTGGAGGCAATGTAGTCGCGCTGCTTTCATTGGAATAACCTGAGTCTCCTGCGCCGTTGTAGGCCCTAACACGATAATGGTAGGTAGTTGAAGCATCAAGTCCAGAATCGGCATACGTGGCGACATTGGGGCCTACCGTGTTAATCTGCGAGTAACTGCTGCCGTTCCATCGCTCTATTTTGAATCCACCCTCAAAGCTACTATTGTCGGCCCAACTCAAGTTGATTTGCGAGGCCGAGGCTGCGCTGGCCACGAGGTTAGATGGAGGATCAGGCGGTAGCGGCGCCCAGGAAACGTTGGCCCTGGCAAGACCTCCATTCTCGAAATACTCAAGTTTAACTGTGTGATTGCCGGCGGAGGAATAGGTTACATCAACCGTATGCGTGCCTGCAGATAGAATCCACTGATCGATCTTCAGGTCTCCATCAATATAGAGCCTGACTCCGTCGTCTACATTGTTGACAGTGAAGCGGTATTTAGCCGCTTGCAAGTTAACCGTTCGCGTCCATCGCGCCGAGAAGTAGTCCATAAATACGTTGCAATCTGAGCTTGGGCCTCCGTTCCCCCAATCGAAGTTGATAAATCCGGCGCCGTCATCGCGTATCATCACAGGGCTGCCCGCAAGATTCGCATTGTTGAAATATTCGCCTCTCCATCGCTCAGCCGGCGCCGTCTGCGAGCATGAGGGATTGAAAAGCCCCCAGGTCAATCGAGCCTGCGCGGGGCCGGTAAATTGGTAATATTCCAGTCTTACGTCGTGATTGCCCGCCGTTAGACTCAGGTCGACATTATTGGTTGCCGACGGCGAATTCGGCCATTGATTGATCACCAATTGGTCGTCGATATAGAGCCTCGCCCCGTCATCGCTGGTGACTGAAAAGCGATATGTCCCTGCGGTAAGTGTGAGCTTTCGCGTCCAACGTATGGAGTAGTTCTCAGCGCCGACGAAGCCGGGCGCGGGACTTGCGCCGTTGAAATACCGGTCGATAAATCCGCCGCCGTCGCCCCGCACCAATACCGGCGCGTCCGCCAAATTGGGATTGTTGTAATACTCCCCGACCCAAGTGTCCGGAGGCACAGTAACCTCTAGCGCGGCGTCGATCTGTATGCGAGGTTTAGTGACGCCGTTGCGCGGATCGGTAATGTTCACGCCGAATGTTGTCAGTTTATTCAATACTTGATCAACGGTGGCGTCAGGATACTTTTCTTTGAGCAGGGCCCATGCGCCCGACACGTGCGCCGCCGCCTGTGAAGTGCCGGAGCCGCCCGCGGTTCCGACGCCGGGGACTGACGAGGTTATGAGCGTGCCCGGCGCGAGCAGGTTCAGGAATGGATAGCTGTTGGAAAATTGCGGTATGGTATCGTTCGGGGCGCTGGGGTCGCTGCCGTCGCTCGTAGCCCCGACGCTGACGGCGGAAGAGATGCAGGCGGGAAACATGATCGAGTCCGGAGAAGCGTCGTTCCCCGACGCGACGACGGTCGCGATATTCACCGATCTCAATTGATTTATAGCGTCCGTCATCCCCGCCAATACGGAGTCGCAATGGCTCGGAAATAAGTCGATGACGTCGCTGGCTGCGAGGCTGATGTTGGCCGCCGCGATGTCGTAGTTGTATAAGGTGCGCAATTCAAAAACGCGATTGAGCGCTTTTATCATGTCGGAGCTTTTGGAGAGCAGACACGGCGCCTGGCCGCGACACGCCTCGGAGTCATTGACAAACGACATCACCTGAATCGAGATGACGTTCGCGGCGTAAGCGACGCCCGCGCGCCCCGCCGCAATCCCCGCTATGTGCGTGCCGTGACCGCAATTTTCTACCCCGCCGATTACCGTGCAAGGGACGCCGGAATCGGGATCCGTGGACTCTGCGACGCCGCCGGGGCAAACCGAACTGGAGCTTTCAGACTGACTGTTCGTCGAATAGCAGGCTTCCGAAACGACCTTTCCCGACAGCCAGGGATGATTTTTGTCCACGCCGGAATCGAGCACCGCGATCGTCTTGTCCGTCCCCTTGAAATTGCCGGCCCAGGCCCTAGGCGCGCCTACGCGGGGAAGGCTCTCTGCGAGCGCAAGGCGCATCGACTTATCCTCGGAAATATCCAGCGCCGCGGACGACGCTTGAATCTGTTCGAGGCAGTTCGCATCGACGCTGGCGGCTATGTACGGCAAATACTCGTATCTTTTGAGCGTAGACGGAACGTACCTCAACCAGGAGAGCATTTGATCCTGCGCTTCCTCGATCACCTTGCGCTGCGCCAAAGCTTCGGCCGCGTTCGATATCTGGCCTTCGGGTCGGAACGCGGCCCGCACCTTCACGATCACAGACACGGTTCCTTTCTTCTTCGCTCTTTCGCTCAATTTCCGGAATCTCTGATCGAAGGATGCGCTGCGGGTCAGCTTTGCGGAAGCCTCTCTCTGCGCTTCAATGGCGGCTGAGAGTTCGGCAGGGGACATCTGCCCTTGAGGCGCGGGGGTTTGTGACCTTGCTTCAGTAAATATATCCCAGGCCCCAATCACGACTATACAAGTGACTATGAAGCCGAAGGCTGATGCTGTCATTATGGGAATACGTTGTTTTCTCACGGGTTACCTCTTCAGTGGGACAGACTGATGGTCTTTGACTGTTAAATCCGGCCACTTAAAGACGTCACGGCGCAATGCCGTGGCGTTTCAGGTTGGCAGCTACACCAGCAGCAATGGCCGGATTTAACAGTCAAAGACCATCGGTCTGTCCGTGGGGTAAATTGCAGGCGGACAGACGGCAATCTGTCCCACTCCTGCTGACAGACCACGGTCTGTCCCACTCCTGCATTGATCCGTGGTTTGCGGCCGGTTCGGCAAACCATGAAAGTCATTTTTCACGCCCCTTATATTCAACGAGCGTGCCGAAGTCCGCTTCCGGCGCCACAGAGCTACTAACTCGCGCTGGGGCTGTGGTTTAGGATATTGTCGGTAGTCTTCGACCTGCCAGTCATCTCGTCGCCTGGTAGTAACTCAGTTACTACCGACAGCGCGTCTTTCTCTGCAAGATATCTCCCAACTCAATGATCTCGAGCGACTTAGCCAGGTAGTAACTCAGTTATCAGCCGCTGGTAACTGAGTTACTACCAGATTCCCAGCCTCTTGATCGCCTTCTTCAAACCCAGTAGGCTCATCTTCAGCCCTTCGGCGGCCTGACTCATGTTGCCGCCAGTTTCATTCAGCGCGTTGACGAAGAGTTTGCTAAAGAGTTTTCTGGTCATAGTCTGAACGGACTCCCGATCGTCCACATTGCCGGTTGTGATCACCACTCCCATCAACTCGCCGCAATCATTGACAACAAGGTGGACTTTGAAGCCATAGAACCAGCCTGTTTTACGTCGAAACACGTTATTGCTCGCTACATTGAAAAGTTAACCCGCGCCGAATCAGTACCGCGAGCGGTATTGAGCGTAACTCCAGCCAGTAGGCTACTTCAGGAGCCACGCTCGCTTGTCGCGGTACTGATTCGGCGTCCCAATGCCCAGTTAACCTATCAATGTCGCGAGCAATAAGCTAAATCGGACCAGGCGCCATTGACACAGTACCGGGAGCGGTAGCGACCGACCGCTTAGGGAGAAGGAGCTTCGAGAACGCCCGGTCACTACCGTCCCTGGCACTGTACCGTTGCGCGTACAAATGGCGCCTGGTTCGATTTAGCTACAGGCCGTTGAGATTAAAATCAGGCCTGTAGCATTTGTGCTTCCACCTATTAGTCCGAAAAAGAGCGAAAACATGACGCGTTTTTTTTGGTAGGGATATTTTTTTTACGACACTCGGAAGAAGTATCGGTCGACCTCTTCAATTTTACCGTCCGCGGTCTGGCCGAAAAGGATGAGGATGTAATCGCCCTTGGAGAGTTCTCCGGCCTTGACCGGCAGCGTGGCGAACGCCCGATCTTTGCCGAACCTGACTTTACCGGTCCGGCTGCGGAGGATTTCCCGCCCTTCGACGGTTTGAAGGATTACATGATAGTTTGCGTAATCGTTGTGGTCCAGTTCCATCAACAAACGCGCTTTTCCGGTTAAGAGGGGGATAGTCGCCTGAGGAATGGCTTTCTCGCCGCGTACTGGCGCGGGCGTCAGCAGAAAAGAAAGAATTGTTGGCGCCGTGGCTTGCCGCCGCTGGCGCAATTGTTCAAGCTCCGCCTTCAACTGCTCGTTGCGCCGGCTCACATCGGCGATCTGTTTTTCAAATTCTTGATTTCGTGAGGCCTGTTCCCGTTCGCGTTGTTCCAAGAATGCGCGTTCGGTCTGCGCCTCCTTTTGTAGGTTGGCGATCTGCCCGGTTAACCGAACTCTTTCAATGTATGACCAGACCAGGCCAAATGTGAGCAAGAGAGCCATGACCAATACCATACCGAAGACTGGGCCAAAGACCGGGCGCGGCAAACGTAGGGGAAACCTGCGGCGCCAGGGGACAAGGGGTTCCTTTTCGCTTACTTCAACCGTCTCTTCGACCGCCTGATCGATGTTTGTGAGAAACGACTCGGCTATCGCCACACGCTCACGATGCAATGGGGAGGCAAGATAGTGGCCCTCAAATCGTTTACGGTCGGCGCGAGACATCTCGCCCCGCACGTAACTGTCAACCAGTTCATTCTCGACCGCCCACACTCGATCGAATTTGCCCCGGTCGATCAGAAGTTCCTGTTCGAGAGCGGCCTGGTCCGCCTCCGCTAACTCGCCGAGCAGGTATCTCCGGATCAAATTTTCGCTCTGATCAATTTTCATGACGCTGGTCTTCCAGGCGTTGATCGCCGTTTCGGCCAATGAGACAGAAGTTGGAACCGCGGATTTTCACGGAGTCTACGGATTTTCACGGATTATCCATCTTGATCCGCCGCATCCGTAAAAATCCGCGGTTCCTGTTAGGCCGAAACGATGATCAACGCCGTCTTCTGATGCGTTGGGCGCGACCCCGTAACGTGTTCAGCGGGATTCCCAGTCTTTCGGCCATCGCTTCCCGGTGGTCGATCTTTTGCCGCCCCTCTTTCCGGTAATACTCGATGATCAACTCCCGATTTTCGGCCGGGAGTTGACGCAGGCAATGATTGAGACATTCCCGCCGCACGTCGGTCACGTCCGGCTGCGGGATCGCGATCATCGATAGTTCTTCAAGCCCGACTCGTTTATTGCCGGGGCGCTCCAGCGATTGAAGGAATACCAGGCGCGCCACACCATGACAATAGTTTGGCATGTCACGGATCGTTTCCCCTTCTTCCATCTTCCGTGTCACGCGATTGAAGATCTCATCCACCAACTCTTCAGGGAAGAGCGCGCCCCGCCAGTCGAGGAATTTCACCAGCGCCTCGCGTAGCTCCTCATATTTCTCCCCTGCGCGCGACGGCTCGGGGTCCAGGCAGGCAAGGAATTTCGCAAACGCCTCTTCAGTTAGATCCCAATCTATATGTAATTGTCTAGCGCTGCCTGGCAATGGTTACTCCCGCGGAAAAATGGTAGGGCAAACTGGCAGTTTGCCTGGTCTTCCCGAATGACCGCATCGAAGGAGTCGAGGCAAACTGCCAGTTTGCCCTACCCTCGCGCCGCGGTTTTCATTCTTTCAGGACTTCGCTACTCAACATGAAGGCTCCTTAGCCGATCCCAGTGGTCAATTATTTCCACTCCCCATGCAACACAAAACCGGCCCAGAAGTAGGGAGACGCCCAGCGTTTCTGTCTGGACAATTCAAGCTGAGCCGCTCGCAGAGCCGCCCCCGCCGGCAGACCGTCTTTGAGCATGCGCTGATAAAAAAGCTTCATCAGTTCCGCCGTCGCCAAATCGTCGACATTCCACAGACTCGCGACCACGCGCGGCGCGCCGGAGTACATAAATCCGCGCGTCAGGCCGATCAGTCCCTCGCCCTTGATCTCTTTGCCCAGTCCCGTCTCGCACGCGCTGAGCACGATCAGATCGGCGTTGA
>WNGE01011075.1_pt1 | contig 11835 bp, 9 predicted proteins | sample 5400651 | NCBI WGS metagenome assembly WNGE01 (sample SAMN13153370, study PRJNA577476) | soil metagenome | isolation source: 60 cm soil or saprolite under grassland replicate 2 | place: USA:California | collected 2016-06-15 | reverse complement strand
CGACGGCCGCCACGACCAGCCCGGCGCGCCGCGACGCGTCGAAGACGGTCTCTGTTTTGAGCTCCCTGGCCGATTTGCGCGGATCCTTCGACTGCGAAGCGCCCTCCTGGTCGAAAGCATAATCGGAAGTGACGGTGTGGTCCGCCGGCGGCGATCCAGTAATCATACTCGCGTGAGCGGGAAGGGTCTGCGACGGAAATACGCTCTCGATTCCTACCGCATACGATCCCTGCGTCCGCAGCGCTTGAATGGTCGGAATGTTCAGGCGCTGCGATTCCGCGCCCGTGACCAAATCCGACCTCAGACCGCTGATCGTGATCAGGACGACGTGAGAGCTGATCGGCGGCGTTTTCGCCTTGCCCTCCTGTTCCCGAGGATTTTGCTGTTGCGCATGTCGCGTCGGGGCGGCGAGCAGACAGATGACCAAAATCAGAAGCAGTGAACGCGAAATACGCTGAAGAAGATCGAGGATAGAGGATAGAGGATAGAGGATAGAAGGTCGCCTTACGCGCGACGGCGCGATCTTCAATCCTCGATCCTCGATCTTCAATCTTCGATCCTCGATCTTCAATCTTCGATCCTCTGCGCGATGCGGATTGCTTCAACCATCTCTCGCACCGCGCGGTCGAGTCCGACCAGAGCGGCCCGCGCGATGATGTTGTGTCCGATGTTGAATTCTTCGACCTCGGGTATGCGGGCGACCGCGCCGACGTTGCGGTAGGTCAGCCCGTGCCCCGCCGAGACCTTCAATCCGGCCTTCGACGCCAAGCGCGCGGCGGCCCCGATGCGCGCCAGTTCTTTCTCGATCTCCCCGGTTCTGCGGACGGTCGCGTCTCCCGGGTGCTCGTTAAATTGCGCGTAACTGGCCGTGCATATTTCGATCTGATAAGCGCCACGTCGAGTCCGCCTTCGGTAGTGACTTCCTGCGGGCGCTCGGGCACCAGCGTCACGACGTCAGGTTTGATGCGCGTGGCGATCTCGACCATCTCGTCGGTCGCGGCCATCTCGACGTTGAGATGGGTGATGACGACCTGTTTGAGCGCGATCAGGTCGTAATCCTGAATGTGTCGCCGGTCGCTGCGAAGATGAGTCGTGATCCCGTCGGCGCCGGCCAGTTCGCAAATCACGGCGGCCGAGACCGGGTTCGGCTCGTTGGTCCGGCGGGCCTGACGGATTGTCGCTATGTGATCAATGTTGACGTTCAGTCTGCTCATCGTATTTGCCCAGGAGATTATTCCACCTGATGGTCGAGACTTCCATCAGCGCCTTGATCGGCGCGGTTACCGGGTTCAACTTCGAGCCTTCGACGTGGTTCCAACGGACGGGGGTCTCCAGCAGCCGCCAGCCCTGCTTTTTGGCGATGAAGAGTATTTCTGGGTCGAAACCGAAACCGTCAATCCGCTGCAACCTGAAGACCGATTGCGCCGCCTCCCGCCGAAAGGCTTTGAACCCGCACTGCGTGTCTTTGAATCTCAATCCGGTGAACGCGAACTGGACCCAGTTGGCGCCTCGCCCGACGGTCTCGCGGAAAAACGATTGATGCGTTCCGATCAGACTGCGATCAATCGCGCGCGACCCTAAGACGATGTCGTAGCGACCCTCGACTATTGGCCCGACAACTTTGACGATTTCGCTCGTCGGGGTCGACAGATCAGCGTCAAAAAAGAGAGCAATCTCGCCGTCAGCCTTGAGCATTCCGTTTCGCACGGAATAGCCTTTACCTCGATTACCCGGATTCTCGACCAACCGCAGCCTGCCGCCCGCTCGACTCTCGAATTCGCGAACCGCCTCGACAGTATGGTCTGTTGAACCGTCATTGACTACAATTACTTCGCTCGAATAATTCTGTCGGTCTAAATAATCGAAAGTTTCAGTAAGTGTCCGGCCGATGCGTTCTTCTTCGTTATACGCCGGAATGACTATTGATAAATGAGGCATAGCAAATCGTCCCGTCCGCCAAGCTGGCAACTATAACATGCGGTCTATGAGGACGAAATCGGACGCATCTACCGGCTAACAATTTTCCTTTGCGCCTTTGCGCCTTTGCGAGAACCAGGGATTCTTCCAGAGTCGGGCGATTTTGTGGCGCTGGTTCTCGCAAAGGCGCAAAGGCGCAAAGGCGCAAAATATGAGTGAATCCAGTTCTAAATTGCTCGCCGCGCTCTTCGCCGAGCGGCGCGTACTTACGGTCACCGAGGTGACCGAACAGATCAAGGACGCGCTGGAATCGGAATTTTTCGCGCTGCACGTGCAGGGCGAGGTCTCGAATTACAAGCGGCATCAATCGGGCCACTGGTATTTCACGCTGAAGGACTCGCATTCGCAATTGCGCGCAGTGTTCTACAGGCAATGGAACCGGCTGATGCGCTTCGAGCCTGAGAACGGGCTCGAAGTTCGGTTGCGGGGCCGTCTGACCGTTTATCAGCCTCGAGGCGAATATCAGATAGTCGTCGAGGTCATGGAGCCTCTGGGCGTCGGCGCGCTGCAACTCGCGTTCGAGCAGCAGGTCAGAAGGCTCGCCGCCGAGGGACTTTTCGACGAGGCTCGCAAGAGAAAGCTGCCGCTCCTCGACGTCATAATCACGCCCGTCAAGGTGCAGGGAACCGGCGCGGCGCGCGAAATCGTGGACGCGATTCGTCTGCTCAACAAACACGCGAAGAAGCCAGGCAATGAGATCGACGTGATCATCGTCGGGCGCGGCGGCGGTTCGATCGAAGACCTGTGGGCGTTCAATGAAGAGCCGGTCGCGCGCGCGATTTATGAATCCGAAATCCCGGTGGTCTCCGCTGTCGGCCACGAGACCGATTACACGATCGCGGACTTCGTAGCCGACTATCGCGCCCCGACGCCTTCGGCCGCCGCCGAAATAGTCGCGGCGGAATCGGGCGATCTGACGGCCCGGATTGAGTACCTGCAAAACTCGTTGGCGCGCGCGATGACTCACTCTCTGCTTGTGCGCAAATCGCGACTGCGCGATCTGATCGAGAGTCGCGGGTTCGCGGAGGCGGCGAAGACTGTCTTGTCGCTTTCGGCGAAATGCCGTGAACTTGAAAGGCGCGCCGCCGAAGCGCTCCGGGCGCGCGTGAGAAATTCCGGCTCGAAGCTTCAGGACACGAGACGACGCCTCGAAGCGACCGATCTCCGAGCCCTGATCGCGGTCAAATCCGGGCGGTTAGACGCGCTCGATCAGCGCTTGAGTCGCGCGGTTCAGCGGAGGCTGGAGGCCAAACGGCACAACATGGCCGTGGCCGCAAGCAAGCTCGACATGCTCTCGCCTCTGGCGGTCTTGGGGCGCGGATACGCTCTGGTGAAGGATGAGGCCGGCAATCTGATCCCGCGCGCGGCGATGGTCAAGACGGGACAGAAACTGGCGCTGCGTTTTGAAGACGGCGAAGTCAGCTGCCGGGCGGATTGATTTAGAGCGGCTTCACATGCGCAAACTGCTTTAAATCAGGCCGAGCGACATCGGAACGCCGGTACCGCTACCGCGCGCGTAGAGTGGGACAGACTTTAGTCTGTCCATAGCGAGTGGGACAGACTAAAGTCTGTCCATAGCGCCAATCGAGGGCGGACAGACTAAAGTCTGTCCCACTCTACGCGCGCGGTACTGTCCCAACCTTATGTGGCTCGATTTAACCAATAGCCGATTCGGAAAGAGTAAAACTTATGAACAAAAATAAAGAGCAGGAACAAAGCTTTGAATCCTCATTGGCTTCATTGGAGCGGATAGTCGCGCATCTCGAATCGGGCGACCTGCCGCTCGAACGCGCGCTTGAGCTTTTCGAAGAAGGCGTGGCGCTCGCCCGCCGCTGCCAGTCCCAATTGGGAGACGCCGAACGCAAAGTCGAGATGCTTTTGAGGGAGCGCGGCGAGATCAAAGTCACTCCTTTCGAACCCCCGAAAGACGCGACGGCCGCCGCCGAGACGCGCGAGGCCCTTTCTGCGGCCAACGCCGCATCGATCAACCCGCAAATCCAATCTGTAGAAACGCCCCGAGACGAAAACAAGACCGATGATTCAGTCCCCTTCTAAAGTGAACGTCACCGAATATTTCCAGCAAAAGACCGAGCGGGTCGATCAGTGGCTTGATCGTCTGCTCCCGTCCGAATCGGAGAGTCCTTCGCTCATTCACCAGGCGATGAGGTACAGCGTCTTCGCCGGCGGCAAGCGATTGCGCCCGATCCTGACCATCGCGACGGGCGAAGTCTTCGGCGCCGGCGAGCGGGAACTGTTGCCCGCCGCATGCTCGCTCGAAATGATTCACACATACTCGTTGATTCACGACGATCTGCCGGCGATGGACAACGACGATTTGCGCCGGGGGATGCCCACATGTCACGTCAAATTCGGCGAAGCGATGGCGATCCTCGCCGGAGACGCGCTGCTGACCCAGGCCTTCCTGACGCTCTCCGATTACGAAGCGCAAAGCCCCGAAACCAAAACGCGCGTGATTTCAGAAGTGGCCCACGCGTCCGCGACGACGGGGGCCTTGATCGGCGGCCAGGTGTTGGACATTCAATTTGAAGGCAAACACGTCACCGGCGCTCAACTTGAAGAGATTCATCGCGCCAAGACCGGGGCCTTGATTCGATGCGCGGTTCGCATCGGCGCGATCATCGGCGGCGCGAGCGAGGACGAATTGAACGCGATAACCGAATACGGAGAGAAGGCCGGATTGGCGTTTCAGGTCGCCGACGATTTGCTGGACGAAACAGCCACCAGTGAGGAACTGGGCAAGACCGCCGGCAAGGACGCCGCAAGTCAAAAGGCCACCTACACCGCGCTTTACGGAATCGACGGCGCCAGACAGATGGCCCATCGCCTCTGCCGCGAAGCCATCGGCGCGGCGCGACGAACGCATCGCGACACGTCAATGCTGGACTCGATAGCCCGTTTTATAATTGAAAGAAAGTCGTGAATTACTACAAAAAGCACAAAGCAGAACACAAAAGTCACAAAATAGATAGAAAAGAGAGCCTCAACCCTAAAGACTATTTGTGACTTTTGTGTTCTGCTTTGTCCTTTTTGTGGTCCTCTTCCTCTCAATCAATATATAACTCCGATGAGACAAAAGATCGGCAAGGAACGCCTGGACAAATTGCTCGTAACGCGCGGGCTGGCCGAGACCCGCGCGAAGGCGCAGGCGCTAATTCTTGCTGGTCAGGTTTTCAGCGGTCAACTGCGGTTGGACAAGGCCGGCCAATTGGTTCCGGTTGACATTGAGCTGACGATCCGCGAGCCGATGCCTTTCGTCAGCCGGGGCGGTTTGAAGCTGGCCGCCGCGCTCGACCATTTCGGGATAGAAGTGGCTGGCAGAATCTGTCTCGACATCGGCGCCTCGACTGGCGGATTTACCGATTGCCTGCTGCAGCGTGGCGCGGCGCGCGTCGTCGCCATCGACGTCGGGCGCGGCCAGCTGGATTGGAGATTGCGACAGGACAGCCGCGTCGAATTGCGCGAGAACGTCAACGCGCGCTACCTCTCGCCGGACGATTTCTCCGACCGCTTCGACATCGCTACCGCCGACGTCTCATTCATTTCCCTGACCAAAATCCTTCCGGCCATCCCGCCGCTCCTTCAGGCGCCTGCCATTGTGATCACGCTCATCAAACCTCAGTTCGAGGTCGGGCGCGATGAGGTGGGGAAGGGCGGCATAGTGCGCGACGAAGCGGCGCAACGTCGCGTCGTTGAAGAGATCACATCGTTCGCCGCCGGCCTCGGGATGCGCCCGATGAACGTCATAGACTCTCCAATACTCGGAGCGGACGGCAACCGTGAATTCCTGGCCTGTTTCGAGATCGCTTAAGGAACTTCAGCCACGAATGAACACCAATGAACACGAATAGGAGCAAAGGGGAAGGCATGTGTATCATTAAGGTCGAGAAAAAGATTCGTGTTCATTCGTGTTCATTCGTGGCTGAAATTCCTTTTCTCGATCCCCATGATTCCCCTGCATCCGTAACGTAGAATTAAGACGCCGGCAGCGCCTCCGAACAGAACGGCGCCTTGTCATCCATCTTTGCGGCGATTATGCTTGCCTGCCGTAACGCATCATTGCGCAAACAACGCATTCAAGGAGAGATCATGCCGACAGCTTTGCTGAATCGCTCGCGCCTCGCGCACGCGCTCTGTCTTATTCTCGCGTTCGCTAACCTCTTTTCCACTTCCACCGCCGCGCAACAGCGCCGCCGCGCCGCCAATGCGCCGTCCGCCGCGAAGCCGGTCCGCCTGGTCGTCGGCATAGTGATCGACCAGTTCCGCTATGATTACCTGACGCGCTTCCACGACCAGTTCGGCGAGGACGGGTTCAAACGATTGTTGAACGGCGGAGCGGTGTTTACGAACGCCAATTACATTCACGTGCCGACCTACACCGCCTGCGGACACGCCACGTTTATGAGCGGCGCGACTCCGTCGATGAATGGCATCATCGGCAACGAGTGGTTCGACCGCGAGTCGGGGAAGCGCGTTACGAGCGTCACTGACGACAAAGTCAAACTGGTTGGCGGACGTGACGGCGCCGCCGGTATGTCTCCTTCAAGAATGCTCGGCTCGACGATCGGGGACGAATTGAAATTGGCGACCGGCGGACAGGCCAAAGTCATCGGCATTTCGCTCAAAGACCGCTCGGCCATCCTGCCCTCGGGCAAACATCCGAACGGAGCTTACTGGTACGACATGAACACCGGCAATCTGGTTTCGAGTACGTACTATTTCAGCGATCTGCCAGAATGGGTGAAGAAATTCAATAAGGAAATGCGGCCTGACCGTTTCTTCGGCAAGCGGTGGGAAAAACTCCTGCCCGAATCGGCATATCAACGCTCGACCGCTGATGATATGCCTTACGAAAAATTCTCCGCCGGAAACAAATTTCCTTACTTGATCAACGGCGGCGAAGAAGTTCCGGGGCCGCGGTTCTACACCCAATTTCAATACACGCCGTTCGCCAACGATTATCTGGTCGATTTCGCCAAAGCTGCGATCGAGGGCGAACAACTCGGCGCGGACGACACGACCGATCTGCTGACCGTGAGTTTTTCGTCGAATGATCTGATTGGGCACAACTACGGCCCGTACAGCCAGGAAGTGCAGGACGTCACGCTTCGGACAGACCGCACGCTGGCCGAGTTTTTCAACTACCTCGATCGGAAGATCGGCCTCGACCGGGTCCTCATCGCGCTGACCGCCGATCACGGCGTCGCGCCCGTGCCGGCGCACGCTCAGCAGTTCGGCCTCGGTGGAATCGTCGAGCCGAAGTCGGTAACGGAAGCCGTTGAGAACGCGCTCAACAAAAGCTTCGGCGATGAGAAATGGATTCTGGATTTCTACAACGGCAACGTCTATCTCGATGAAGCCGCAATCGAGCGGCGCAAGCTCAACGTCGAAGAAGTCGAGCGCGTGGCGAGCCAGGCCGTCGTGAAGATCGAAGGCGTCGCCGAATGCTTCACGCGCTCGCAGATTCTTTCAGGCCGACTGCCGCAGACCAGGATAGCGCGCAGCGTGGCGAACGGCTTCTACTCCCACCGCAACGGCAACCTCGTCGTGGCGCCTCAACCATTCTTCTTCATCGCCGAAGGCGTTACGACCACACACGGCACGCCTTACACCTACGACACGCACGTGCCCGTGATCTTCTACGGCGCAGGAATCGCGCCCGGAACCTACTACTCCGACGCCAGCCCGGCGGACATCGCCCCGACCCTCGCGACGCTGCTCAAGATAGAAACTCCGAGCAACTGCGTCGGACGTATCCTGAGCGAGGCGATCAAGGCTAAGTGACATAGGCAAGATGTGGCGCCATAATCACCGGCAAGCGGCCTCCTTTCCGAATCTGAATAAATGAACGGCCTCTGGAAGGAGCGGCGCTCGGCGCATGAACTACGAGAGTGAAAAACAAACGCGCAAACAGCGAATCGATCCTCAACTGCGTGATCGTGGATGGACGATTGCTCCTTACGATCCCGCCCGCCCGCTGAGTTGGTATCAAAACTGCGCGATTGAAGAATTCCCGACCGCCAGCGGCCCGGCGGATTACGCCTTGTGCGTTGACGGCGCCATTCTCGGAGTTATCGAGGCCAAGAAGGTGACGCTCGGGCCGCAGAACGTGTTGACGCAGGCGCAGCGCTACTCACGAGGCCTGGTCAACAGCCCGATGAATTTCGACGGCCACCGCGCGCCATTTCTTTACTCGACTAATGGCGAAGTGATCTGGTTTCAGGACGCGCGCAATCAATTGAACAGATCGCGCAAGGTCGTCCAATTTCACACGCCCGACGCTTTGCGCGAAATGTTCGCGCGGAGCTTTGAAACCGACTGCCATTGGCTTGCTCAAACTCCGAACGACCACCCTCGCTTGCGCCCGTACCAGAAAGAAGCCAACCTGAAAATTGAAAAAGCCATCGCGATGCGCAAACGCGAAATGCTGGTGGCAATGGCGACCGGAACAGGAAAGACCTTCACGTTGGTGAATCAGGTTTATCGGCTGATGAAATCCGGCGTCGGCAAGCGCATCCTTTTTATGGTGGATCGTCGCGCTTTGGCCGCGCAGGCCGTGCGCGCATTCGCATCCTTCGAGCCTGAGCCGGGGTTGAAGTTCGACAAGATTTACGAAGTCTACAGCCAGCGATTCCAGCGCGATGATTTTGACGAGGATGAAAGGTTTGACCCAAACGTGCTGCCCGCATCATACCTGACCGATCCGCAACCCGGCCACGCTTTCGTTTACGTCTCGACGATTCAGCGAATGACCATAAACTTGTTAGGACGAAACGCGATCTTTGAGACCGGAGACGAACCCATTGACGACGATGCGGAGAAGCTAGACATTCCGATCCAGGCCTTTGATGTCATCATCGCCGACGAATGCCATCGCGGTTACACGACGGGCGAGCTTTCCGTCTGGCGCAAGACGCTCGATCATTTCGACGCGATCAAAATTGGCCTGACGGCGACGCCCGCCGCTCACACCAAAGCCTACTTCAAGGACGTTGTCTTTCGTTACGAATACGAACGCGCCGTCAGAGAAGGCTATCTGGTTGATTACGACGTGGTGAAGATCAGTTCCGACGTGCGGATGAAAGGCGTATTCTTGAAAGAAGGCGAACAGATCGGAATGATTGACCCGACAACCGGCGCCGAACAACTCGATCAACTGGAAGACGAACGGCAATTCGACGCAACCGAAGTCGAAAAGAAGATCACAGCGCCGGATTCAAACCGTCGCGTCCTTGAAGAGATCAGAGCCTATTGCGACGAACATGAGCAACAATACGGACGTTTCCCAAAAGCGCTGATCTTCGCCGTCAACGATCTGCCGCACACTTCACATGCCGACAACCTTGTGAACATTGCCCGCGATGTCTTCGGGCGCGGCGATTTATTCGTGCAGAAGATCACCGGTCGCGTAGATCGTCCGCTGCAACGCATCCGCGAATTTCGCAATCGCCCCGAGCCCGGCGTGGTCGTTTCGGTAGATATGCTCACCACTGGCGTGGACATCCCAGATCTGGAATTCATTGTCTTTCTGCGCCCGGTGCAATCGCGCATCCTGTTCGAGCAGATGCTGGGGCGCGGCACGCGCAAGGGCGAGAAGTTTCCTGACAAGTCGCATTTCGTCGTCTTCGATTGTTTTGACGGGACTCTGCTCGAATACTTCCGCAAAGCCACCGCCATCACCGCCGAACCGCCCGAACGCGAAACCAGGACGATCAAACAGATCATTGACGACATCTGGGCCAACCGCGACCGCGATTACAACATCCGTTGCCTGGTCAAACGGCTGCAACGCATCGAAAAGGAAATGTCTGGCGAAGCGCGCGAGATGTTCACCGCCTACATCCCGGATGGAGATATGGGCCGTTACGCCAGCGAACTCGCCGACAACCTGCGCCGCGATTTCACGCGCACGATGAGCCTGCTGCGCGACGAAAAGTTTCAGAAGTTGCTCGTCGGTTATCCTCGCGCTCCCCGAACATTCATGGTCGCTTACGAAGCTGAAGACACGGTCAGTTCCGAATGGCTGGTGCGCGGGTTGGACGGCAAGGAGTACAAGCCGGAAGATTACCTCGTCGCTTTTTCTCATTTCGTCAAAGAGAATCCCGCCCAGGTCGAAGCCATTCGCATTCTGCTTGACCGTCCGCAGGGTTGGGGCACACAGGCGCTCAGCGAACTCCGGCAGAAACTGGCCGCCACGACCGAACGTTTCACAATCCAGAATCTGCAAAAGGCGCATCAGGTTCGTTATCACAAAGCACTGGTAGACATCATATCGATGGTCAAGCATGCCGCGAGTGAGGAAGCGCCGCTGCTGACCGCCGAAGAGCGCGTGCGGCAGGCGTTCGAGAAGGCGCCTGCCGGACAGAAATTCACCGAAGAGCAGCAACAATGGCTCGACCGCATCCGCGATCATCTGGTCGAAAATCTTTCGATAGACCAGGAAGACTTTGAAGAGTTGCCTGTCTTCACCCGCTTCGGCGGTTGGGGCAGAGCGAATCGCGTTTTCAACGGGCAGCTTGCTACGGTCATCAACGAAATCAACGAAGCGATAGCGGCTTGAGGAAACCGCCTACAGAGGCTCCTGCCGCCTGGTGTTTTGAAGCGTGTGCAAATAAAAGTCGAATACGGTCGACCACAGAAAATGGCGACAGCCTTTGGAGTGCGGTTGCTTGGAACCGCTTTGGTAGTCATCTCCGGTCCTACAGACTCCGGGGGCGAGAGACCCGAGTGGGCTCCCTTTCCATCATTGCCAAAGTATCAAAGTGGACTACCAAAGCGGTTCCAAGCAACCGCACTCCAAAGGCTCCGCCTATCTGATTTACGCACTCGCTTCATTTATTTCTCAAAGACCATCATCCCTCCACACATCGAGCGGCAGGGGCCGCGAAATCGAGAGCAAGAAGCATGAGCGACATCGTCCAGAAACTTTGGGGCTTCTGTCACACCCTGCGGCACGACGGCATTGATTACGGCGATTATATCGAGCAGATCACTTATCTACTCTTTCTGAAGATGGCTGACGAGCGCAGTGTCGAATTGCCGAAAGGCTGCGACTGGCAAACGCTGAAGAGCAGGAGCGGCACGGAGCTTACCGATTATTATGTTGACCTTCTGCGCAAACTCGGGCGTGAACGCGGCATCCTCGGCGACATTTTTGCCGAGGCGCAATCGCGCTTCAACAATCCCGTCAACCTCAAACGCCTCATCAGCCTGATTGATGAAACTGAATGGACGACGCTCGATGTTCACGTGAAGGCAGAGGCGTTTGAAGGCTTGCTCGAACGCGCCGCCAACGAAGGCAAGAAAGGCGCGGGGCAATACTTCACGCCGCGCGAACTGATCCGCTCTATTGTGCGCTCGATCAAACCCGATCCACGCCCTCAACGCGACTTCACCATCTGCGATCCGGCCTGCGGAGTCGGGGGCTTTCTGGTCGAAGCGTATGAATGGTTGATGCAGCAGACCAAAGGCGCGCTGGATCGCGACGTGGCCAGGCGCGTCAGGAAATCAACATACTTCGGCCAGGAACTGGTGCAACGTCCGCGTCGTCTGGCGCTGATGAACCTTTACCTACACGAACTTGAACCGGAAATCAGACTTGGCGATTCGATCTACGACCCGTTCGATGGCCGCCGTTTCGATTGCGTGCTGACCAATCCGCCGTTTGGCACGAAGGGCGCTAATCAGATTCCCGTCCGCGATGATTTCACCATCGAAACCTCAAGCAAGCAGCTCAACTTCGTTCAGCACATCCTGACGATCCTCAAACCCGGCGGGCGCGCCGCTGTCGTTTTGCCTGATAACTGCCTGTTTGAGAACAAAGCCGGAGAGATCTTTGAA
>WNGE01027369.1_pt1 | contig 11836 bp, 10 predicted proteins | sample 5400651 | NCBI WGS metagenome assembly WNGE01 (sample SAMN13153370, study PRJNA577476) | soil metagenome | isolation source: 60 cm soil or saprolite under grassland replicate 2 | place: USA:California | collected 2016-06-15 | reverse complement strand
GGCCAGTTCCCCTTCCAGCCGAGCGATCCTGTCCAGCAGCTCCTCGACCGAGGGCGTATTCCCCGCCACGCCCCCATTCAACCACACTCAAGTGCCACTTGAGGTCCGACGCTTCAACCAATGGGCGGTAAACAGTTACTACCTATGTTGGAGACAACCCAGTCAACTACGTTGATCCCTCGGGCGACTCAAAGATACCTCACAGGATCTTTCACTGGTTGCATTGGCTCCATGCGGCCGAGTGTCTCAAGAAGAACCTAGAGTGCACGGAAGCAGTAGACAAGCGCTGCGGCTGTCTCCCCTATTTTCAGGAGAACTGTCGCTTCAACGGCTACGACTGCTGCAACAGCGCATTCTTGCACTGCATGACATTCGGCCTCTTCGGAGCGCCGGGGCCATGCTCGTGACCGGGTTGCATGCTACGGAGCGACAAGGCATTGAGATTGTCGGGTTACGAAGTCTACCTGACCGCCTGGCTTGTGGTTAGTGCGGTTGGGGTCATATGGCGCGCGCTCAAAGGGGACACAACAGGGCTGGCCCATCTGATACGGGACGGTCTTTTCGCCGCGGGGATCGTCGGGTTCATCGAAGTGCTCCGATTGGTAGTGCGCCGCCACCGTGAAGGGAAGAGATGAGCGTTGAATCGCTGGGCGTGACGCAGGGGGAGGTAAGGGATAGACCGTTCGCTGTTGTGACCGCCGCGTGTCTTTGCGCTATGGCTGTCGCATGCACTCCCGCCTGGCGCGAACACGTGTCGCCAAAAGGCGGCTTCAGCGTTCTGATGCCAGATACCCCGAGAGAAGAGAGGGCTCTGGAAGAGACAGCAGCGGGCAGAAGGGAGGTCGTGTCGCTGAGCGCAGTCCTGAATCGGGAGCTGTGGTTCGCGAACCGAGGGTTTTACTTCGTGGCCTACGCCGACGTGAGTGACAACCGGGCAGAAGGTGTTAGTCCAGAGCGTGTTCTCGACGACGAGCGGGAAGGGGCCATCAAAAGGCTCAGTGGCAGGCTCGTGAGAGAGGAAGCAGTAAGACTGGACGATCACCCCGGTCGAGAGATCGAGGTGGCGACGCAAGCGGGTCTTGTCAGGGCACGAATCTATTTGGCGGACCGCCGCGTCTATCACGTGGTTGCTGGGGGAGGAGCCGAGGCCTCTTCCGAGGACGCCCGTAGGTTCTTCGACTCCTTCAAGCTGCTGGGTGTGGCCGGCTCTTAGCGGCCGTGTACCCTTCCGGATTTCTGGAACAGCCTGAAGACTCTATTACTATAGAGCGAGATACTACGATCCCAAGATCGGACGCTTCATCTCGGAGGACCCGATCGGCTTCGACGGCGGGGTTAACTTCTACACCTATGTTTCCAACAATCCCGCTTCTCACGTGGACCCGTTTGGCTTGCAGCAGGGGTCCGCTTCTCCGAGCCCGTCCCCTTCGCCGCTTCCAGCAATGTTTGCCCAGCTCTGTAGCCCTGGGAGACTCCTTTTCTGGGAGGAGCTGAGCTTCAAGGATGAGCGACCGTGGTGGCAACGATGGTGGCGTGCTAAGCAGCCTCGTACCGGCCAGACTCCCGGGGGGTGGAAGAACTTCAAGGATGCGTTCATCGATAAGTGCGATGCGGCGCAGACACCGGGCAAGACTACTCACGCGCAGTGCGTGCCATTCATGTGGGGTGGTGGCGGGATCTGCGTTTGCTGCGAGGACCCCTGCAAATGATCGGAACGTCAAGTGAAAGAGGCACCGCACAGGCCCCCACAATGAGATGGCTGGCTACGCTTGTCTGCTTGCTGCCTCTTGCTTGCACTGAAGAGCAGCCGAAACTCCAGGCACGGGTGTTGAGTACAGGCAAGCAGATTCAGATCATCTCTCTTCATCGAGCCGATCAGGCCACTGGTGAGCCCACCCTGTCCCTCCACTACGTAACCGGTCTGAAGATCGATGATCGTGTGGCTCTGGAGAAGGAAGTGGAGGAGATTTGGGCCGACCTCCGCAAGGAAGCCGAGGCAGCAACCGTGAGCGAGGTGATCATCGATGTGAGCGAGGCCCCAGTCAGTCGGTCTAGGGGATTTGTGCTTCGAAGAAACCCTGACGGTACGTGGCGTAGGTCGAGTGGCTTCCTGCCGAACAACCCCGCGACAGATCCCCCAAAATCGGCTCCTTAGGAACGTCGGCTGCAAGCAGGAAGCGGCGCTGTCATCCGCCTTGCCCGTCGCAGGAGCAAGGCGGTCCGCCAGCGCCGTGTCTTTTTTCGGGCCCGACTGGCTGATGCTGGCACGGCTGGTGACCGGGCGCCTAGAGGGCGGTGTCACGCCGGCCGCGAGGATGGCGAACTGGTGGCGGCCGTCGCGCCAGCCGCCCCCGCCGCGCGCCTCTTGCTGAAGCGGTGCGCTCGCGGTCACGGCGCTCGCATGGAAGGCAACTGGGAGCGAGCGCCGCGCCCGCAAGCGATCTTTGAACTGAGTCACCCCCGCCCACCCGATCGGCTGTGGCTTGTGGCGGCAAAGGGCGTGCCGCGCCTCCCGGTGCTGGTTTCCCCCCTGGCCCCCCCTTCCGAGGCGCCCCCTCCAGATAAGGAATCCCCAAGGGGGGACGCCCATCTCCCCACGCTTCATCGATTCAGCGCGCTGTGCTCGCCGATGCGTGGGGCCCCTGGGGGAGGATCGCGCCCACCACGGTCCCCGGTGCGCCCCTTCGGGTCAGGTACCGTCAGCGCCACCCTTGTAGCCGCGACTCGTCGAGGCATGGGCAAGGTCGCGTCGGTCAGCGAGAGGCCGTGGTGGGCCTGGGCACGAAGGGCTGCTTGTTCTTGGCGACGCTGTAGACAGCCATCAGCAGCTTTCGCATGGCGGCGCACAGCGCGACCTTGGGAAGCTTGCCGCGGGCTCTCAGGCGTTCGTAGTAGGTGCGCAGCCACGGATTCCAGCGCACGGCCCCGAGGGTCGCTATGTGCAAGGCCCGACGTAGACGGGCGTTGCCGAGCGGGCAGAGGCTCGCGTGGAGCGGCCGGTGCTGGCCCGAGTGTTTGGTGCCGGGCACGCCCACGTAGGAGGCGAGTGCGGCGCCATGGCGGAAGCGGGCGGGGTCACCCACGGCGGCGATGATGCAGGCGACGCTGAGGCTTCCCAGGCCCCTGATGGTACCGAGCAGCACGCCGACAGGATGCTCCGCGAGCTTCGCCTCGATGTCGGTCCGAATCTCCGCGATCTGGCCACGAAGCGTTTCGATGTCCTGACAGAAGCACAGCGTCTCGGCGCGGTGAGTGGCAGAGTGGTGCTGGCCAACCGAGTCTTTTGCTGCCTCGACGAGCGTCCGCGCGAGCTGCTGCCCTACGAAGTGGTGACCGTCGTAGCAGAGTTCAGCGAGCCTCGGCCCGCGGGAGCACCGCCACGCTCAGCGGCAGCAAGGCCACGAAGAAGAAGAGTGTCTTGGGCCGAACCCACTGGCAGAACCTCCGTCATGAGCTTGCGCATTCGAAACACCGTTCGGGCCACCGCGGCCCTTGAGTTGGGCGGCCGGCCCGGACAGAATCGGGGCATGACCCCCTCGACGTCCCGGGCTCCCGGACCCCTTGGGAGCCGTGGGGCCCTCGCCCTCCTCCTCCTTCTTCCCGTCTCCGCTCCGGTCCCTGCCGACCGCGAGGCCGCCTACCGCTTCAACAACCTCGGGGTCGCGCTCATGGAGCAGTTCCGCTTCGCGGACGCCGCGGAGCAGTTCAAGAAGGCGCTGGCCGCGAACCCCAAGCTCCCCATGGCGAAGGTCAACCTCGCCCTTGCCCTCTTCTACGTCCCCGACGTCGCCGCCGCGAAGAAGGAGGCGGAGGAGGCGGCGGCTCTCGCCCCCGAGGCCCCCCAGCCGCACTACCTGCTTGCGCTCATCGCCCGGATGGAAAACCGGAGTGACGACGCGATCGCGAGCCTGAAGCACGTGCTCGCGGCCGACCCCCGGGACCTAGGAGCAAACCTCGTCCTCGGCCAGGTCTACCTGCAACAGCGGAAGTTCGACGAGGCGGCGGCTACGTTCCGGATCGCGGCGGCGGCCGAGCCGTACAACGTGAGCGCGGCCTACAACCTCGGGGTGGCCCTCACGCGCGGGGGCCAGCGCGAGGCCGGGGCGGCCCAGATGGCCCATTTCCAGGAGCTGCGGGAGAGCCGAAGACGCCCGCGGTCTCGTTCAGCGAGCCGGCCGGCCTCCTTCCCGCCGCCGCCGCGACGGCCTCTGGACCGGCCCTGCTCGGCCGCATGCTGAAGCCGAGCGAGGTGCCCGCCGCCCTGCGGGGAGGCCGGGCCTCGGTCACCCTCGTGGATCTGGACGGGGACGGCGTCCTCGACGCGATCGAGGTCCGCGCAGGTGTCCTGCGCGTCCTCAAGAACGACCATGGCCGCTTCACGGACGTGACCAGCACCGCAGGCCTGGCCGGCCTCGAGGCTCGGGCGGCGGTGGCGGGGGACTACGACAACGACGGCCGGCCCGACCTGCTCGTCGTGAAGCCGGGCGCCCTGGCCCTCTTCCACAACGAAGGCGGCGGGCGGTTCAAGGATGCGACGGCGGCGGCGCGGTTGCCGGCCTATCCCTACGTCGCGCTCTCCGCCGCGTTCGTGGACATCGACCACGACGGCGACCTCGACGTGTTCGTGGCCGGCCTGGCCGACCTGGCGGCCACCGCGGACTCCGGCCGCCCCCTCACGTTTCCCGTCGACTTCGCGCCCGCCCCCGGCCTCCTGCTCCAGAACAACGGCAACGGGACGTTCACCGACGTCACCGCCAAGGCCAGGGTCGGGGCCCCCGGCCATGCGATCGCGGTCGTCCCCACCGACTTCGACAACCGCCGCGACATCGACCTCCTGGTCCTTCGCTACGACGGCCCGCCCCTCCTGCTCAAGAACCTGCGCGACGGCTCGTTCGCGGACGTGGCCGTGGACGCCGGGCTCACGGCCCGCGGACCGTTCCTGAGCGTGGCCGCGGCCGACTTGAACAAGGACGGCTTCACGGACTTCTTCCTCGGCATGGCCCGCGGCCCCTCCCTCCTGGCCCTGAGCGACGGGCGGCTCGGCTTCAAGGTGCAACCGGCGCCGGAAGGGACGGCCGGGGCGAGCGCGGCGCAGTTCTTCGACTACGACGCGGACGGCCTGCTCGACCTCGTGGCCGCGACCCCGGCGGGCTTGAGGGTCTACCGCAACACCGGCGGCGCCTTCGCGGACGTGAGCCCGACCGCCGTGGCCGAGGGCCTGCGGGCGGCGGCCCTCCCGGGAGCCGCCCTCGGCATCGCGGACCTCGACGGCGACGGCGACGAGGACGTGCTCCTGGCCACGGCCGCGTCCCTCCGTTACCTGCGCAACGACGGCGGCAACGCGAACCGCTCGTTCGCCCTGCGCCTCGCCGGCCGGGTCTCGAACAAGGGCGGGGTCGGGGCCAAGGTCGACATGCGGGCGGGCAGCCTGCGCCAGAAGCTCGAGACCTCGGCCGCGACTCCCGCCGTGGCCCCGGCGGATCTCGTGTTCGGTCTGGGAAAGCGCGCGGCCCCCGACGCGATCCGTGTCATCTGGGCCTCGGGGGTCGTCCAGACCGAGACGGAGTTCCCGGCCCAGGCGGCGGCCGGCGTGCGCACCGCCCTGGACGTGACCGAGCTGGACCGGAAGCCCTCGTCCTGCCCGTACCTCTACGCGTGGAACGGCGAGCGCTTCGAGTTCGTGAGCGACTTCCTGGGCGGGGGCGAGATCGGATACTGGCTCGCCCCCGGGGTGAGAAACGTCCCCGATCCCGAGGAGTACGTTCGGATCCGCGCGGACCAGCTCCGCGCGAAGGACGGCCGCTACGAGCTCCGGGTCACGAACGAGCTGGAGGAGGTGCTCTACCTCGACCGCCTGCAGCTCCTGGCGGTGGCCCATCCCGCGGACGTGGAGGTGTTCCCGGACGAGGGAATGGTCGAGCCGGCGAAGCGGTTCCGCCTGCTCGCGGTGAGAGACGCGTTCCCGCCGCCGGTGGCGACGGACGACCAGGGCACGGACGTGCGCGACCGCATCGCCCGTCTCGATCGCCGCTTCGTGGACGGCTTCGGCCTGCGCCGCATCCGCGGCTACGCGGACGAGCACGCGCTCGTCCTCGACCTGGCGGGGCTCCCGGAAGGCCACACGCGGCTGCTCCTGACCGGTTGGACCGACTACGCGTTCTCCAGCGACAACGTGGCCGCCCACCAGGCCGGCCTCGTCATGAAGCCTCCTCTCCTGCAGGTGCAGGACGCGGGCGGATCCTGGCAGACCGTGGTCGAGGACATCGGCATCCCGGTGGGGCGTCCGCAGACGATCGTGGTGGACCTGGCGGGGAAGTGGCGGGGCCAAAGCCGCCGCGTGCGGGTGGTGACGAACATGCGGATCTACTGGGACCAGGTGCGGGTGGGAGCGCCGGTGGACAGCCGCGGGATGCAAACCGCGCGGCTTCTCCCGGCCCGGGCCGAGCTGGGGGAGCGCGGCTTCTCGGCCGAGGTCTCGCCCGACGGCCGCGAGCCCTGGAGCTACGACTTCGCGCTTGTGTCCCTCGTCTTGCCCTGGAAGACGATGCCGGGCCGCTACACCCGCCTGGGCGACGTGCGCGAGCTGCTGGCCGAGACCGACGACCTGTTCGTGGTCTCGAAGCCGGGAGACGTGGTCGCGCTCTCCTTCGAGGCGCGGGCCCTGCCGCCGCTCCCGAAGGGCTGGACGCGGACGTTCCTTCTCGAGCCCCGACGTGGTCCTGCCCATGCCGTTCCACAGGATGACGCGCTATCCCTACCCGGCGATTGAAGCGCCCGAGCGCCTCCGACGCGTGGCCGAGAAAGCCGAGGCCTACAACACGCGCGTGGTCGTGCGGTCCCTCCCCCCGATCGAGCTCCGCGCCGTGGACAGACGGCCGGCGGAGCAGTGACCGTGGATCCCGTCCGCTACGCCGCCGCCTGCTGCCAGACCGACCTCCCTAACCCGATCGACCGGCTGGGCATGCGAGGGAACACCGACCGCATGCTCTCCATGATCGACTCCGCCCTGGCGGGGTCGGCGCCCTTCCTGCCCGTGCGCCTGGTCGTCTTCCCGGAGTTCGCCCACGCGGCCCCCGTCTACGTGACGGTGCAGGAGCTGAAGGACAAGCTGGCCGTCCCCATCCCCAACGAGCACACGGAGCGGATCCACGCGAAGGCGAAGGAGCACGGGATCTACGTCCAGAGCGGGTCGATGATCGAGGCGGACCCGAAGTATCCGGGCCTGGTCTTCAACGCGACCTGCCTGATCGGCCCCGAGGGGATCCTCTACAAGTACCGGAAGGTGAATCCCTGGATTCCCTACGAGGTCCACGCGAGTCCCCACGAGGTCGCGGGCTACGCGGAGCCGCTCTTCCCGGTGGCCGAGACCCCGATCGGCAGGATCGGCTGCGCGATCTGCTACGACTGGATCTTCCCGGAGGCCCTGCGCCAGCTCGCCGCCAACGGGGCCGAGGTGCTGGTGCGCGTCTCCGCCTACATGGACCCCTGGGGGGCCACAGAGCCGATGGACTGGTGGACCGTGGTCAACCGCTGCCGGGCCCTCGAGAACATCGCCTACGTGGTGGCGGCCAACCAGGGGGCGGCTTTGCGCCGCTACCCGCCCTACTCGTGGCCGGGGGGCAGCATGGTCGTGGACTACGACGGGCGCATCCTGGCCCAGGCCTCGCCGGGGCCCGGCGAGCGGATCGTGGTGGCGCCGGTGGACATCACCGCCCTCCGCCACGAGCGCGCGGTGCGCCGGGGCCACCACATGCTCGCCCACCTCCGCACCGAGGCCTACCCCGTCTACCGCGGCCACGTCTACCCGCCCGAAGGCCGGCGCGGCGCCCTGTCCTGCGAGGAGAACAACGCCCGGATCGACGAGGCCAAGAAGCGCTTCCCGTGATACGATCCGCGGTCCGTCCCCGCTCCCTGATGCTCTCTGCGATCCACCCCCTGCTCGTCGCCGCCCTGGTCCTCGGGCTCGTTGGCGACACCCCTCTCCGCGCCCAGCCGGCGGAACCCGACCTGGCCGGGACGTGGAACGGCCCGGCCGTCCTCATGAACGACTGGCCCGGGTTCACCTGCCATTACGAGGGTGCCGAGAGCCCGCCTGCCGTCCAGCTCGAGCTCGCGAAAGACGGAGGGCAATGGACCGGCTCCGTGGCCATCGATGTCGCGCCGGCCGAAGGCTCGGGTTGCCCGCCCCTCCGCAAGCGCTACGCGATCCCGGCCGTACATGCCGAGGAGGGCTCGGTCAGCTTCACCGACTCGGGCGGGAACGAGTGGAACCTCGCCCTGCGCCACGGGGAGGGTCTCCTCAAGGGGCTGATGGCCTGGAAGACGGGGGACGAGTCGCTGGCCAGCGGCTTCAAGGCCCCGTCCGGAGCCACGCCCCTCACGCGCCTCTCCGGCGAGGTGAAGCTGCAGCGAGCCCCGGGAGACCGCCCGGTCCCCGCGGAGGGCCCGAAGAAGAAGGTCACGGCCGGCCAGCGGGTGGGCCAGATCGGGGCCATCCTGTCCGCGAACGTCGTGGCCGCAGGCGCGCTCTACGGCGTGAACAAGGCCGGCAAGTCGACGACCGGCGGCGGCGCCGTCACCTGCTCGCCGCGGAACTGCGTGATCACCGCCGTGGGCGAGCCCTGCCTCTGCAACAACAACATCACCTCCGGCGCCTCCTGCGGCACCACCCCTTCGGGGGTGGCGCTCCTCGGGGTCTGCGACGGCACGAGCCTGCCCTGCCAGTCGGGCTTCTCCTGCAACCGGGGCTTCTGCGAGGACCGGTCGGGCGCCTGCCCGTTCTGACGCCGTCTTGACTTCGGGGCGAAGCCGCCCTATACCCGCACCGAGGGAACCTTCAGGAAAGCGAGGGCAGGAATGAAGAACCTTGCGGGTGGAGCGAGGACAAAGCAGATCATGCCATTCGCCCTGGCAGCGATCGCGGTGCTGTGTATTCCCGGTCGAGCCTGGGCGCCCACGGCGGTCGAGTATGCGATCGCCGGCATGTGGCATGGCTTCTTCCTCAGCTCCCTGACCGGAGAGAGCGGACCGTTCACCATCAACAACACCGAGCAGCGCAACCGGCGCTTCGGCGGGACCCTGGACGTTGGCGACCTGATGATCCCGTACGAAGGTACGCTCGCGGCCAGCGGTCGCTTCACCGTGGTGGGCAGGGGGTCCGACGGGAAGTTCGAGGTCAACCATGGTGAGCTGATGGTCAACGGAGATGGGACCGCATTTGCCCAGAGCGACTTCAAGCTGAGAACGGCTGCCGGCATGCCCGATATGGGCTCACTGATCTTCCTCCAGGACTTCAAGGCCACCGACCCGCCGCAGCTCTCCCAGGTGCACGACTGGACGGGACCCGTCGTGTCGTCCGACGGCAAGTCACTCGGGAGGGTGGAGGTGATGCTCTCCCCACCGGACGCCACCCGGGACACCTTGACGTCCTTTTTCATGGGTCAGGCGACCCTGGGCGACATGACATTCCCCTTCGAGGTCACGATCTCGGATCGGGACGCCAAGCGCGCGAGCCTCGTCCATGCCCTCGGCCGAAATGCGGGCGTCATGTTCTTGGTGAACGGAAGGTTCATGGGTGAAAGCACCTTCGAATGGTGCATCAATGCGACGTTCTCGGCGACCTATGCCGACGGCAGCGTCCTGCAGGGCAGTTTCAACCTCACTCCGGTGGACTGAAAGCGCGTTGGGACCGCATCCCGCGGGCGTCTGACCAGCCCAGACGCCCGCAGTTTGTTCCGTAGAGTCCGCTCCAGGTCCATCCAGCTCCGCCCACGCCCGTCCGGCGGTGCTCAGGCCAACGGGTTCTGCCAGCGCACGCCCGCAAAGCGTGCGAAGTCACCGTCCGTCGAGCAGACGACGAGGCCGTGTTCGATCGCGAGCGCGGCGAGATGAGCGTCGGGCACGAGGTTGGTCCTCGGTGCCGAGGACCTGAGGAGCGGTCCGAGCAGCTCGGCATTTGAGGCGTAATCCTCACGAAACGATCATAGGTTTCAAGCGGACGCTCGCGAACCCACCCCTTCCCGACCCGCTGGCCCCGACCGCCAACCAACAGATGTCGAACGTGATTCAAGGGCAGGTGCGAGCCTCCAGCGTCGCTTGAAGAGAGCGGCGCGTGTCTTGCAGAGCACCGGCCAGATCACCGCGTTCAGTCGTTCCGTATCAACGGAGCACCAGGAGGTTGTCTTCGATGAATCGCCTTTCGAGGATCACCGCCGTGGGCGTGCTTTTGTCCGGCGCGGCGGTGCCCGCGCTCGCGGGGGGCGCATGGGTGCCCGCGCCCGGCCACGGCTACGTCTACGTGGGATTCAGCCGGAAGACCGCCGGCTCGTCGTGGGCGGTCGACGGCCACGCGTACGACAACGTCAGCTCGAGCACGGGCAAGGTGTCGTGGCACGACTTCCGGTATCTCTACCTGTTCGGCGAGGTCGGCATCTTCAAGAACTTCTCCATCGTCCTCACCCCGACCTGGCTCTACGGCCTCGAAGGGCCCAAGGACGACTACGAGAAGAACGTCGGTCTCTCGGACGCCTGGATCGGCTTCAAGTACCAGGTGGCCAAGGGCTCGTTCCCCATGGCGTTCGGCTTCAACCACCGCACCCCCTGCTTCTACGACCTGCCCGGGCCCTACAACCGGCACCTCTTCGACTCGTCGGGCAAGGTGGACGGGGTGAGCCCCGAGTGGCGGGGGCTGCTCAAGCACGACTACTCGATCTCCTACATGGCCAGCCGCTCCCTGGCCCGCTACCGAGGGTGGAGCACCCTCGAGGCCGGCTACACCTGGCGCGACGGGGCCCCCGCCGACCAGGTGTTTGCCAACGCCGACGCCGGCTATCCGTTGCCGTTCTGGGGAGCCCACGTGAAGGCGACCGGGCACTTCGAGCACAGCGTTGGCCACGACTCGCCCCGCCAGCCCGACGACCGCTTCGGCGCCTCCGCCACCAACAACTTCAACCGGGCGAGCTACCTGAAGCTCGGGGCTTCCGCCCTCGTCCCCTTCGGGAGCAACAAGGAGTGGTCGGCGGAGGTGGGGTACAACCAGTGGGTGTGGGGACGCTCGGCGCGGCGCTATAAGGAACCCTACGTCTCGGTGGGCCGGAGCTTCTGAAGGGCGTCGGTCAACGGGTCTGAGCGCTCTTAAACGTACCCCCCGGGGGGGTCAAGGGGGGCCCTCCGGGCCTGAAGCGGGCGAGGACGCGCTCCGCGTTCTTCGCGTACACCTTCTCGAGGACGTCACGGGGCAGGTCGAGGCCCGAGATCTTCCAGCGCCCCTGCCTCGGGGCGTTCCAGTAGTCGAAGTGCTCGTCGCTGGTTTCCAGGAAGCGGAACCAGTTCTGGTACATCCCCTCGTCCGGCTTGTAGTCGGTGCCGAAGAGGATCCGGTCCTGGTACTTGAGGAAGAACTCTCGCGCGCGCCGCGGCTGGCGGCCGAGCTCCGCGTGCCGCGCGCCCGTCTCCACGACGACGTTGGGGAGCCGGTCTAGCACCCCCGAGACGTCGCCCAGGTCCTCCGGGTGGTTGGCCACGTGGAGGGAGATGAACGTCGTCGCCGGATGCCGCGCGAAGACGCGGTTGCGCGCGTCGAGGAGGGTGCTTTTGCTCGGGAAGCGCGGGCCGTGGAAGCTCCACTCGGGAAACTCGTGCAGCTCGTCCCAACGCTCGTTCGTGGCGTCCACCGGCTCGAAGAAGGCGTCGGGGTCCGAGGTGTGGATGGCCACCGGGATGCCGAGCCGGCCGCACTCGGCCCACATGGGGTCGAGGCGCGGGTCGTCCACGGCGACCAGCCGGCCCGTCCGGTCGCGCACCTGGAGGCCCAGCACCTTGGTGACCTTGAGCCCTC
>WNGE01008826.1_pt1 | contig 11836 bp, 13 predicted proteins | sample 5400651 | NCBI WGS metagenome assembly WNGE01 (sample SAMN13153370, study PRJNA577476) | soil metagenome | isolation source: 60 cm soil or saprolite under grassland replicate 2 | place: USA:California | collected 2016-06-15 | reverse complement strand
CGCGTCGTGGACCTCGCCGGCGAGCCGGCGGCGATGGCAGGACGGATCCTGGGCGACCTGGGCGCCGACGTGGTGTTGGTCGAGCCGCGCGGCGGCCACCCGCTGCGCGCGCTCCCCCACCGCTTCCTCGCGTGGAGCGCCGGAAAGGCGAGCGTCGAGGTCGACGGACCCGGCGACGCGCGCCTCGCCGACCTCCTCGCGACCGCCGATGCCGTCATCGACACCCCCGGGTTCCCGGGCGCCTTCGATCTCGATCCGGAAACCGCGCCGCACGCCGTCTGGGCGAGCGTCACGCCGTTCGGCCGCACCGGGCCGCGCTCGGGATGGCGGGCGTCGGACCTCGGCGTGATGGCGGCGAGCGGGAACATGTACGCCACCGGGGACCCCGACCGGCCACCCGTGCGGTGCAGCGAGCCGTCGGGCTACGCGCACGTGGGGGCCGAGACCGCGTTCGCGGTGCTCACCGCGCTAGCGTCCGGCGCGCCGCTCCGAGTCGACGTCTCGATGCAGGAGGTCGTGTTCGTCGCCAACATGGTCGGGCTGGCGTCGTTCCCGAAGACCGGGCACCGCGGCGCGCGTCGAGGCGCCAACATCGGCCGTACCCGCGAGATCTGGCCGTGCAAGGACGGGTGGGTGTCCTTCGGGCTGCGGGGCGGGAAGGCGCGCGTCCCGAGCCTCGAGACGCTCACCCGGCTCGTCGTCGACGACGGCATCGACGCTCCCGCGCTCACCGACCGCGACTGGAGCGCCTTCTCGCACGCGACGGCGCCGGACGACGAGCTCTAGGCCATCGAGCAGCCCGTCGCCGAGTACTTCGGCCGGCACACGATGCAGGAGCTCTACGAGATCGCGTGCGAGACGAACCTCATGCTCGCGCCGTGCAACTCGCCCCGCGAGATCTACGCCAGCGCCCAGCTCGCGGTGCGTGAGTTCTTCGGGCCCGTCGGCGACGTGGCCCGGTTCCCGCGATCGTTCGTGATCGTGTCGAGCCACGACGGCGAGGCCGCGCCGGCGCGCCCGTCTGGCCCCGCGCCGGCCCTGGGTTCCACCCCCCTCGCCGCGATGGGTCGGAAACCGGAGTCCGACGGCAGGTTTGCGACCCAATACGCCGGTGGGTCGGCGTGGGAGGGCGTGAAGATCCTCGAGTTCGGATCGGGAGCGGCGGGACCGATCGCCACGCGCTACTTCGTCGAGCACGGTGCGACCGTGCTGCGCGTCGAGTCCCGCAGCCGGCCCGACTTCCTGCGTGTGTACGCGCTCGGGCCCGACAATCCCCACGGCCTCGAGGGCGCGCCGATGTTCGACGGGCTCAACGTCGGCAAGCGCAGCGTCACGCTGAACCTGAAGCATCCCGAGGGCGTCACGATCGCCAAGCGGCTCGCCACCGAGTGGGCGGACGCCGTCGTCGAGAACTTCGCGCCCCGCGCGATGCGCGGCTTCGGGCTCGAGTACGAGACGCTCGCCGCGTTCAAGCCCGACCTGGTGATGATGAGCTCGTGCCTGCAGGGCCAGACCGGACCCCACCGCGACTACCCCGGCTTCGGTGGCCAGGGCGCAGCGCTCTCCGGGTTCAACTGGCTGACCGGCTGGCCCGACCGCGAGCCGCTCGGACCGTACGGCACGATCACCGACTCGCTCGCGCCGCGGTTCGTCGCCACCGCGCTCGCCGCCGGACTCCTCTACCGCCGGCGGACGGGCCGCGGCGTCTACCTCGACCTCGCCCAGGTCGAGGCGGGCAGCTACTCGCTCAGCCCGTGGCTGCTCGACTACGAGCTCGGCGGCGTCATCGGCAGCCGCATCGGCAATCGCTCACCCCGCGCGGTGCCACACGGCGCGTTCCCGTGCCGCGGCGAGGACCGGTGGATCGCCATCGCGTGCTGGACCGACGACGAATGGGCGCGCCTGTCCGGCATCCTCCGCTTCGACGACCCGACGCTCGCCAAGGTCGCCGCCCGGCTCGAACGGGTCGACGACGTCGAGGCCGCGGTGGAGGCTTGGACCGGCACGCGCGTGCGCGAGGACATCGCCGACCTGCTCCAGGCGGCGGGCATCGAAGCTGTCCCGGTGCAGGACTTCGGCGACGTCCACGACGACCCCCAGGTCGCGTTCCGCCAGCATTTCGTGCCGCTCACGCATCCCTACATGGGTGACGGCCTGTACGAGCGAAACGGCGCCCGTCTCGGCGACACCCCGAACGCCTACGAGCGCTCGGGCCCGACGCTGGGTCAGGACACCGACTGGGTGCTCGGCGAGGTGCTGGGCCATTCGCCGGCCGAGCAGAAGCGCCTCGAAGCCGACGGCGCGCTGGATTAGCTGCTCGGCGGAGGTAGCTGCCCGAGTCGTGGGAGCGCGGCGCGCAGCGCCCCTTCCGAGACGCTGCGGAACTTCGTCGGCGAGCCCGCATAGTTCTGGAGCTTCGCCTGCACCGCGACGTTCCCGGCGATCGCGGTGACGTCGTCGAACTTCGTCGCGTACGCCTCGTCGCCAAGCCCTTCCACGCGCTCGCCGTCTTCTGACGGGATGCGCTGGAGTTTCGCCCGCAACTCGTCGGTGAGCGGCTCCACCGTGATCTCGAGCTGCATCTTCACGCCGCTCTTCTCGAACCGCTTCTGGGACTTCTTCGTCTTGTACGTGCACTCCTGGGCGCCGCTTGTCCTGCTCGTATCCTTCTCGGTCTTGACGACCTTGGCACCGAGAAGCTTCCCCGCCTCCGACCGCGTGAGCAGGGTGCACACCCCGGTGTCCTCCGCTGCGGCCGGCGCCGCGTCGAGGAACGCGAGGCCGGTGGCGAGCAGCGGAGCGACGAGCAACAGAAAGCTGAGACGAGAGCGCATCATCGGGTTCTAGCAGGGCCCGAGTAGGTTTTCCCCGCGTGGACCTCCGGTACTCCTCCGAGGACGAATTGTTCCGTGCCGAGGCGCGCGAGTGGCTGACGGACCAGCTCACCGGGGAGTTCGCGAGCGTGCGCGGCCGGGGCGGCCCGGGCGACGAGCACGCTCTGTTCGAGGAACGGCTGGCGTGGGAGCGCGCGCTCGGCGCCGCCCGCTGGACGTGCCTCTCGTTTCCCGAGGAGTACGGCGGGCGAGACGCCACGCTGCTCCAACAGGTGATCTTCTACGAGGAGTACGCCCGCGCCGGCGGCCCCGGCCGCATCGGGATCGTGGGCGAGGGCCTGATCGGCCCGACGATCTTGCACTTCGGCACCGACGAGCAGAAGCGACGCTTCCTGCCGAAGATCGCCTCCGGCGAGGAAGTGTGGTGCCAGGGTTACTCGGAACCGAACGCGGGGTCGGACCTCGCCAACGTGCAGACCCGGGCCGAGCGCGACGGCGACGAGTGGGTGATCACCGGCCAGAAGATCTGGACGTCGCTCGCGCACTGGGCCGAGTGGTGCTTCGTGCTGTGCCGCACCGACCGCGAGGCTCCCCGCCACCGCGGGATCTCGTATCTCCTCGTCCCGATGCGCCAGGACGGCATCGAGATCCGGCCGATCGTCCAGATCACGGGGACGTCCGAGTTCAACGAGGTGTTCTTCGACGGCGCGCGCACGGCCGCCGGCAATGTCGTGGGTGAGGTGAACGGCGGGTGGAAGGTCGCCATGGGCACCCTCGCGTTCGAGCGCGGCGCGTCGACCCTCGGTCAGCAGCTGGCCTTCGAGAACGAGCTTGTGGAGATCACCGAGACGGCGAAGAAGAACGGGCGGTCGTCGGACCCGATCATCCGCCAGCGGCTCGCCGGCGCGTGGATCGGGCTGCGGATCATGCGGTACAACGCGCTCCGCAGCCTCACGGCGATGGCGAGCAGCACGGTCACGCCGTTGACCGCGATCCACAAGCTGTATTGGGCCGGCTTCCACCGGCGGCTCGGCGAGCTGGCGGTCGACGTCCTCGGTGCCGACGCCGCGATCGCCGCCGCCGCGCCGTACGAGCTCAGCGCGGCCCAGCGACTATTCCTGTTCACGCGCGCCGACACGATCTACGGCGGCGCCGACCAGATCCAACGCAACGTCATCGGCGAACGCGCCCTCGGCCTCCCGCCGGAGCCGAAGGTGGTCACGTGACAGGCCCGGCGAACCCGAGCGGCCATGCGCTGCTCGACGGCAAGTGCGTGCTCGTGACCGCCGCCGCGGGCACCGGCATCGGATTCGCGGCCGCCAAGCGCTGCGCGGAAGAAGGCGCGGTCGTCGTGCTGAGCGACCAGCACGAGCGCCGCCTCGGCGAAGCCGCCGAGCAGCTCGAGAAGGTCGCGGGCGCGCGTCCGGCTACGGCGGTGTGCGACGTGACCGACCAGCGCCAGGTCGACGCGATGTTCGAGGTGGCGGTCGGCGCGACGGGCGGCCTCGACGTCGTCGTCAACAACGCCGGCCTCGGTGGGATGGCAAAGCTCGTCGACATGACCGACGAACAGTGGTCACGCGTGCTCGACGTCACGCTCAACGGCACGTTCCGGGCGACGCGGGCGGCATTGCAGCACATGCTCCCGCGCCGGCAGGGCGTCATCGTGAACAACGCGTCGGTCCTCGGGTGGCGCGCCCAGGAGGGCCAGGCGCACTACGCGGCGGCGAAGGCGGGTGTGATGGCGCTGACCAGGTGCGCCGCCATCGAGGCGGCGCCCGCGGGAGTGCGCGTCAACGCGGTCGCGCCCAGCCTCGCCGTGCACGAGAACCTCGCCAAGGTCATGCCCCAGGACGAGATCGACGAGCTCGTCGCACGCGAGGCGTTCGGCCGCTCGGCCGAGCCGTGGGAAGTCGCCAACGTGATCGTGTTCCTCGCCAGCGACTACTCGACGTACATGACCGGCGAGGTCGTCTCCGTCAGCAGCCAGCACCCGTAACGATGCGTACCTCGTGCGCACTATGTGCGCACGAGGTACGCATCAAGGGGCGGCTGTGTTCTTGGCGGCGTTTAGGTAGGCGGGGCGTTCGCCGCCGCCGTGCACCACGATGCTCTCGCCGCTGACGTAGCCGGCCAGCGGTGAGGCCAGGAACAGGCATACATCGGCGACGTCCGATGGCTCGGCCATACGCCCGAGGGGCACGGTCGCGCCGACCGCCGCGATCCCCTCCTCGTCGCCGTAGAAGAGGTGTGACTGCTCCGTCCTGACCAGGCCGGCGGTCACCGCGTTCACCCGCACCTTCGGCGCGTAGTCGACAGCCAGCGTCGACGTGAGGTTGAGCAACCCGGCCTTGGCCGCTCCGTACGCGGCCGTTCCCGGCGACGGCCGCATCCCGCTCACGCTGGCGATGTTGACGATGACGCCGCCCTCGGGCTGCTGCTGCATCACGGCGTTGGCCTTCTGCGCGAACACGAGCGGCGCCACGAGGTTGAGCGAGATGATCGAAGTCGAGAACTTCGGCGACGCGGTGGCCGAGTCCGCGGGCGGCGATCCCCCCGCGTTGTTCACGAGCACGTCAAGCCGACCGAACTGGTTCCTGGCGAAGCCGATCACCTTGTCGATCTCCTCCGGCTCGCGCACGTCGGCGGCGACGAACAACGCCTCGCGGCCACCACCGCGCGGCGGCGACTCGGGCTCGTGCCGGCAGCAGACGACGACGTCGGCCCCGGCGTCGAGGAACCGCTCCGCGATCCCGCGCCCGACGCCGCGACACCCACCGGTGACGATCACCGCTTTGTCCGTCATGTCCAGCGGATCGGCCATGCGGATAAGGTAGCCGTCGAATCTGACGGACCATCAGGAACGCGATGGGCATCACGCACGCGGTCGACGGCGACGGCATCGCCGAGGTCGTGATGGACAATCCGCCGGTCAATGCGCTCACCGTCGCAGGATGGTTCGAGCTCGCGGACACCATCCGGGGCCTCGGCGACGACCCGCGCGTGCGCGTCGTGATCCTGCGGGCCGAGGGCAAGGGCTTCAACGCCGGCGTCGACATCAAGGAGATGCAGCGCACCGAGGGCTTCCACGCGCTCGTGGGCGCCAACCGCGGTTGCTACGCGGCGTTCGCCGCCGTGTACGAGTGTGCCGTGCCGGTCATCGCCGCCGTGCACGGCTACTGCCTCGGCGGCGGCGTCGGCCTCGCCGGGAACGCCGACATCATCGTCGCGGCGACGGACGCGACCTTCGGCCTCCCCGAGGTCGACCGGGGCGCGCTCGGCGCCGCCACCCATCTCGCCCGCCTCGTGCCGCAGCACAAGATGCGCCAGATGGTGTACACGGCGACCACGGTCACAGCGCAGGAGCTCCACCACTACGGCTCCGTGCTCGCCGTCGTCGAACAGGACCGGCTCCAGGACGCCGCCTTCGCGCTCGCCCACCAAATCGCCGAGAAGAGCCCGATCGTGATCCGCGCCGCCAAGGAGTCGCTGAACGGCATCGACCCGGTCGACGTCAAGAAGTCGTACCGCTACGAGCAGGGCTACACATTCGAGCTCAACCTCTCCGGAGTCGCCGACGAGGCGCGTGACGCGTTCGTCGACAAGCGCGACCCCGAGTTCGAGAAGTAGATGCCGGACAAGCGGTCGACGGAGGACGAGGTCGTCGCCGAGCTGCGGGACGGCATGACCATCGGGATCGGCGGGTGGGGCTCTCGTCGGAAGCCGATGAGCATCGTGCGGACGATCGCCCGGTCCGATCTCACCAACCTCACCGTGGTCTCCTGCGGCGGTCCCGACGTCGGCTTGCTGTGCGCGACGGGCAAGGTCGCACGGGTCGCATTCGCATTCGTCTCGCTGGACTCGATCCCGCTCGAACCGCACTTCCGCGCCGCCGTCGAGTCCCGTTCGGTCGAGACCGTGCAGCACGACGAGGGAACCTTCTTCCTCGGGTTGCAGGCCGCGGCATGGCGGGTCCCGTTCTTGCCGACGCGCGTCGGGCTCGGCTCCGACCTGTCGCGCGCGCACCCGGGATTGCGCACGGTCCGCTCGCCCTACGACGACGGCGAGGAGCTCGTGGCCGCGCCGGCGATCGAGCTCGACGCGGCGGTCGTCCACCTCCACCGCGGCGACGATCGCGGCAACGGGCAGTTCCTCGGCGTCGATCCTTATATGGACGACCTCATGCTCCGAGCCGCGCAGAAGCGGTTCGTTTCCGAGGAGAAGGTCGTCGCCACCGACGACTTCCTCGCCGAGGGCCCCATCGAGAGCCTGCGGGTGCCCCGCCACCTGACGGACGCGGTCGTCGAGGCGCCGCACGGCGCGCACTTCACGTCGTGCGCGCCCGACTACGAGCGGGACGAGGCGTTCCAGCGTGAGTACGCCGCCAGCGCCAAGTCGCCCGAGGCGTGGGAGGCGTTCCGCACCAAGTACATCGATCTCCCGACCCATGCCGACTACCTGGCCCAGGTCGGGTTGGCGTGAGCGACTTCACCCGCGCCGACGTGTGCGTCATCGCGTGCGCTGAGACGTTTCGGGGTGACGGCGAGATCGTCGCCAACCCGATCGGCACGATCCCGAGCATCGGCGGTCGTCTCGCACGGGCGACGTTCGAGCCCGACCTCGTGCTCACCGACGGCGAGGCGCTGTTCGTCGCCAACGATCTCCCGGTCGGCGTGCCCGACGCGCCCAAGGTCATCGAGGGCTGGAACCCGTACCGCATGATGCTCGAGGTCACGTGGTCAGGTCGTCGGCACGTGATGATGGGCGCCACCCAGATCGACCGCTCCGGCAATCAGAACATCGCCTGCATCGGACCGCTCGATGCGCCCAAGGTGCAGCTGCTCGGGTTTCGGGGCGCGCCGGGGAACACGATCAACGACCCCACCAGCTACTGGGTGCCCAACCATTCGCCCAAGGTGTTCGTGGAGCGCGTCGACGTCGTCACCGGCATCGGGTACGACCGCGCCGCCGAGCTGGGGCCGGAGGCGGCGCGCTTCCACCGCATCCCGCGGGTCGTGAGCAATCTGGGGGCATTCGACTTCGAGACGCCCGCTCGAACGATGCGGCTGCGCTCCCTCCACCCCGGCGTCACCGTCGACGACATCGTCGCGGCCACCGGTTTCGAGCTGGTGATCCCCGACGACGTCCCCGAGTCGCGGGCACCTACGGCCCAGGAGCTCGCGCTGATCCGCGACGTGCTCGACCCGAACGACCTCCGCACCAAGGAAGTCCCGGCGTGACCCACCCCGCGCTCCACACCCCCGCGTGCGACCTGTTCGGGGTGCGCTATCCCGTCGTGCAGACCGGCATGGGCTGGGTCGCCGGCGCGCGGCTCACGTCCGCCACGAGCGCAGCGGGTGCGCTCGGGATCCTGGCGTCGGCGACGATGACGTACGAACAGCTCGAGGACGCCATCCACGAGGTGCAGGGCCGCACCGACCAGCCGTTCGGCGTGAACCTGCGCACCGACCAGGACGACATCGACCAGCGCATCGACCTGCTCGTCCGCGAGCGCGTGCGCGTCGCGAGCTTCGCCCAGGCGCCCGGTGAACGCCTCGTGAAGACGCTGCGCGACGCCGGTGTGGTCACGATGCCGACCGTCGGCGCACCGCGGCACGCCGAGAAGGTCGCGGCCTGGGGCGTCGACGCGCTGATCGCCCAGGGCGCCGAGGGCGGCGGGCACACCGGTGAGATCCCGACGTCGCTGTTGTTGCCGGCCGGCGTCGACGCCGTCGACATCCCGGGGCTCGCAGCCGGGGGGTTCACCGACGGCCGCGGCCTCACCGCCGCGCTGGCGTGGGGCGCGGCGGGCGTCGCCATGGGCACGCGGTTCCTCCTCACGAAGGAGAGCACGGTGCCCGACGCGGTGAAAGAGGTGTACCTCGGCACCGCTCCGACCGGCACCGTCGTGACCAAGCGCATCGACGGCTACCCGCAGCGCGTCATCCGCACCGACGTGGTCGACCACCTCGAGCACTCCGGCCGCCTCACCTCGCTCCCCCGCGCCCTTCGCAACGCGCTCGCGTTCCGCAAGCTCACCGGAACGTCGCTGCGTGCCCTCGTGCGCGAGGGCCTGGCGATGAAGCGCAAGGAAGGGCTCACGTGGTCGCAGGTCGCCATGGCCGCCAACGCGCCGATGCTGACGAAGGCCACGATGGTGGACGGCCGGCTCGAGACGGGCATCCTGCCGACGGGCCAAGGCGTCGGCGTGATCGACGAGCTGCCGACGGTCACCCAGCTCGTGGCCAGAATCGTGGACGAGGCAGAGGAGACCCTCACCCGCCTCGAGAAGGGAGAGGCATGACGACGAAGGAGCGCGTCCCGGCGGTCGACGGCTGGTTCACGCTCGACGACGCCGATCCCCGCCTGCTCGGCAACCGCTGCCGGGCGTGCGGCAGCTACTTCTTCCCGAAGGCGTCGGGCTTCTGCCGCAACCCCGCCTGCTCCGGCACCGAGTTCGACGAGGTCCCGCTGTCCCGACGCGGGACGATCTGGTCCTTCACGACCAACCACTACGCACCGCCCGCACCCTTCGTCGCGTCCGACCCGTTCGAGCCGTACTCGGTGGCCGCGGTCGAGTTGCCCGAGGAGCGCATGGTCGTGCTGGGACAGGTCGCGGACGGCGTCGACCCGGCGGCGCTGCGCGTCGGCGCCGAGGTCGAGCTCACGCTCGGCACGCTGTACGAGGACGACGACCACGAGTACGTCGTCTGGAAATGGAAGCCGACCGAGGGAGGCGCCTCATGAGCGATCACGACGTTGCCGTCCTCGGCGTCGGGATGCACCCCTGGGGCAAGTGGGGCCGCAACTTCGTCGACTACGGCGTCACGGCGGCTCGCGATGCCCTCGCCGACGCCGGCCTCGAGTGGCGCGACATCCAGTTCGTCTCCGGCGCCGACACGATTCGCAACGGCTATCCGGGCTACGTGTCCGGCGCGACCTTCGCGCAAGCGCTGGGCTGGCAGGGCGCGCCGGTCGCCAGCAGCTACGCCGCGTGCGCGTCGGGCGCGACGGCGCTGAACGCGGCCCGGGCGCAGATCCTCGGCGGCCTGTGCGACGTCGCATTGGTCGTCGGTGCGGATACGACCCCCAAGGGCTTCCTCGCGCCGACCGCGGGTGAGCGCGGCGACGATCCCGACTGGTTGCGGTTCCGCCTGCTCGGCGCGACGAACCCGACGTACTTCGCCTTCTACGCCCGACGGCGCATGGAGCTGTTCGGCGCGACGCCGGCCGACTTCGCCAAGGTGAAGGTCAAGAACGCCGCGCACGGGCTCTCGAACCCGAACGCCCGGTACCGCAAGGCCGTGACCGAGGACGAGGTCATGGCGTCGCCGGTGGTGGCCGACCCGCTCCGCCTGCTCGACATCTGCGCGACGAGCGACGGCGCGGCAGCGGTCGTCGTGTCCAGCCTCGAGTACGCGCAACGCCGGGGTGCGGCCGGACCGGTGCGGATCGCGGCGATCTCGACCGTGACGCCGTCGTACCCGAACACCGTGATCGAGATGCCGAACTTCACGACCGACTCCGCTGCGGCCGCACCCGAGAGCCCCGTCACGTTCCGCGACGCGATCGCGCAAGGCGCGTACGCCGAGGCCGGCTTGGGTCCCGACGACCTCGACCTGGCCGAGGTGTACGACCTTTCCACGGCGCTCGAGCTCGACTGGTACGAGAACATCGGGCTGTGCGGCGCCGGCGAGGCCCCAGGTGTGCGAGGTCGCGTGGCAGTTGCGCGGCGACGCCGGCGAGCGGCAGGTCGAGGGCGCGAACGTCGGGCTCACCGTGAACCAGGGCCTGTTCGGGCACGGCTCGTCGGTGATCCTCGTCCGCTGACGAGCGCGTGGACCTCACCTTCACCGACACGGAGCAGGCCTTTCGCGCCGAGGCCCGCGCCTGGCTCGAGGCCAACGTGCCCCGCCCGGGACTGCCGTCCGGCGACACGCGCGAAGGCTTCGCGCTCCACAAGGAGTGGGAGCGAGCCCTGTTCGACGCCCGCTGGGCCGTCGTGTCGTGGCCCGAGGAGTATGGCGGCCGCGACGCGAGCCTCATGGAGTGGCTGATCTTCGAGGAGGAGTACTACCGGGCCGGTGCGCCGCAGCGCGTCACCCAGAACGGCATCTTCCTGCTCGCGCCCACGCTCTTCGAGCTGGGCACGAAGGAGCAGCAGGACCGCATCCTGCCGAAGATGGCGTCGGCGGAGGAGACGTGGTCCCAGGGCTGGTCGGAGCCCAACGCGGGCAGCGACCTCGCCGGCATCAGGTCACGTGCCGTGCGCGACGAGGCCGGCGGCGGCTGGCGCCTGTCCGGCCAGAAGACGTGGACGACGCGGGGCGCGTTCTGCGACCGGATGTTCGGCTTGTTCCGCAGCGACCCGGAGGCGGAGCGTCACCGCGGGCTCACGTACTTCCTCGTCGACCTGCACGCCGACGGGGTCACGGTGCGGCCGGTCGAGCGGCTCGACGGCGACGAGGGCTTCGCCGAGGTGTTCCTCGAGGACGTGTTCGTGCCCGATGGCGACGTGGTGGGCGCGGTGAACGAGGGGTGGCGGGTCGCGATGGCGACGACCGGCTCCGAGCGCGGCCTGACCCTGCGTAGCCCCGGCCGGTTCATGGCGGCGGCGGCGCGGCTCCTTGACTTGTACCGCGCGCACGCGGACGATGCGGACCCGACGGTGCGTGACGCGGTCGTGCGCGCTTGGATCGACGCCGACGCGTACCGGTGGCAGACGTTCTGGACCGTGACGCGGCTCATGAACGGCGAGCGCACCGGCCCTGAGGCCAGCTTGGTCAAGATCTTCTGGTCGGAGCTCGACGTGCGTCTGCACGACACGGCGCTGCGGCTGCTCGGTGAGCGAGCGGAACTCGTCGACGGCACCGACGCGGCGTGGATGAAGGGATGGGAGTTCTCGCTGTCGGGACCGATCTACGCGGGCACGAACGAGATCCAGCGCAACGTGGTAGCCGAGCGCGTGCTCGGCCTGCCCCGGCGGTAGCCGCCGTGCACTT
>WNGE01010757.1_pt1 | contig 11838 bp, 8 predicted proteins | sample 5400651 | NCBI WGS metagenome assembly WNGE01 (sample SAMN13153370, study PRJNA577476) | soil metagenome | isolation source: 60 cm soil or saprolite under grassland replicate 2 | place: USA:California | collected 2016-06-15 | reverse complement strand
AACAGAGATAACCGAAAACCAGTCCGGCAAAGACGCTCGGCGTCAGATATCCGAAGATTAGAAGAAAAACGCCGTAAAACAGAACAGCGAGCGGCACGCTGATGCTCGGCGGCATGACGAGCCTCCGCCCGTCGTTTGGATAATCGTGATGAACCCCGTGAATGATATAGTGCAGACGTCTTCCGAGCCGCGTCTTCGGCTCGTAATGAAAAATGTAGCGGTGAATGAGGTACTCGAGCAGCGTCCACAGCAAGATACCCAGCAAAAACAAGACCCCTACCGTTACGACAGGGAATTGGCGTTGCCACAGCGAGAGGTAGAGCATGTAGCCAACCACAGGCAGGTACAAAATCAGCGGGGTCACGGGATGCACTCGCGAAAAAAATTCCATGAAATCGCTCTCGAACATTCGAACCGTTTCGTTCTTATTCGAGACGTAAAGCCGCTCCGCCATATCTAAAAGCTAATAGGCCGGGCACTCAGATCAAGATCGCCGTTCCGACTGTTCGTTAATTCAGGAATCGCGCGAAACGCCGCCTTGGCTTTCATTCGCTCCACCCGGCAATACAGGCTATATCGCTTGTCAAAAACGAACTGCAAAAGCAAGCGGCTCCATGACGAGTGATATTTCAGATTGTCGTAAAATTCAGGAGCTATTGCGCGCAGCTTCGGCAGATTGTTCCATGGTATCGACGGCAAATCGTGGTGCTCGTTGTGGTAACCCATATTCAACGCCAGCCGATTGATCGGACCGTAATAACTGAACGTTTCCTGGTCGAAATCGTAGGTATAATGCTCCTGGATCCATCGGGCGCCCACCGGATGCAGCCCAATGGAAAAGAAGAACGCGAACACGAGATAAAGAAATCCGGCCCAACCGCAGAAATAGACAATCGCTACATCGTATGCGGCCGCGCACGCAAGATTGATGGAGAACCATCGGTCCCACATCTTGATCGCCTTCAACCGAGGTGGGCGTGTCACCTGAAAGAACGGAAAGAGCATTAGCCAGATCGCCTTTCGATACCATTTGTTGCCCACCAGGCGCGCCTCCCAATGGTTCGCCAAATCCGCGTCGTATTCGTAGTCGCCTTGATGCGAATGATGTTTTAAATGATAAACACGAAAGCCCATCGCACCTGCCGTCAGGTTTGGAAGGTCAGCAATGACGGCCACCATCTTGTTCCAGCTTTGATTTCGGAAAATTAGGTTGTGCGTGGCGTCGTGAATGATGACGTAGTTGGCGTGATTAGCGAACGCGCCGACGCAAAAAGCGATTAGCAGACTCAGCCACCAATAATCAAATCCGAATGTTCCCATTGCGTACGCGATCGTTGTTTGCAGCGCTACAATCGAGACCGCAATCAGCGCAGTCCACGGATTGCGCACCATCAACTGTCGCACTTCGGGATGCGCTTTGACGATCGTCCGCGCTCGCCCGGGATGCGGCTGATCAGATTCAGACTGGAAGAAGGCGGCCTGCATCAGTTCTCAAGTTATCCCATCGACGCCGCAGCCTCAAACGCGCGTTTTCAATCGCCCTCCAAGCGCCCGTGACTGTAACGAGATTTGGACCCGACGTTCGAATCGGTAGCAACTACTTTCCATCGCGTAACGGCCCGGGCGATAAGTGTGCCAGAATTACCCATTCCTGCGGTCTCTTGCTACTTGTTAGGTCCGGTTTGCTCTGGACCTGAGAGCAGCTGCTGGAAATCCGGACGGTTACGAATCGGATCCCAGACCGGGTCAATCTTCAAACGAGCTATGGAAACTTCCCCGCCCGCCGGGATGGAGAGTAAACGTCGAAGTCTCTTAATGCCTTCGTCAGGTGCGCCCGCACGCGCCTCGATTTGTGCGAGTCCGGTCTGGAAATTTGGACCGGACAGAGCATCCTTTTCGATGGAGATTGCATCCGCCGCTTGTCTGGAAAGGCGCAGAGCATCGGCATTGCGTCCAAGGGCGAGGTAAACCCAGGATAGCTCCGTCATCGCGAAAGTGTCATCCGCTCGCTCTCTGAGTCTGGCCTCGAGCAAGGGCAGCGCTTCTTCTCCCATTGCTTTGGCTGCCTCAGCGTCTCCTGCTGCCAGCACGCGAAGGGCAGCGCGCGCGGCAAGCTGCTGAAGATGCGCGCGATTGTCGTTGACCACCTTCTTCTCGACAGCTTGAAAAGCATCGGTAAAACGGCGTTCGATCACGTCGAGATAAAACGGCCAGCCAATGACTGCACTAACGTCGCCGGCTCCCGTAGCGCCACCGGGGCCGCTGGCGCCGCCGGGGATGTCTTTGATCACATCTGGAAAACCTTCGAGAGGTCGCCGCGCAGAGTGAACGTCGCCGGTCGAGTTGAGGCGAGTGCTGAGCAGAAATAGTGCCGCCAGCGTGTTGTGCGGTCCATGGCGAGAGCTCGCAATTCGGCTCGCTCTGCGTCCTTCCACAGACGCAATGCACTGCAGCTCACTCCGATATTGGTCGGGATTCTGGCGTCGCGCGGGTCGAGTTCCTCCGCTCGTTGAGAATCCACTAGCGAGCGCTCCCATTCACCGCGTCGGCGGTAAACGTACGCGCAATTCGCCCGCGCGTCGGCGTTGTTAGGTTGCAATTCCAAGGTGCGATTAAACTCTGCCAGCGCCATCTCGTATTGGCGATGCCCCCAATAAAAGAATAATCCCAGCGCAGAGTGCGCTTCCGGAGAATTTGGAGCAACAACAAGAGCGCGATCAATGAGCGACTTTACGTCCTCTAATTCCGCCGGCGCCAAAGGAGAGACGAACCAGTGACGCGATAGTCGACTGCGTGCGAGCTCCGCGGCGGCCTCGGCAAAATTTGGATCCCGTGCCAACGCCTTTCGGTAAAATGCGTCGGCACGATCGTAGGTGTCTGCGGCCAGGCTGCTTTCGGCTTGGTGAAGCTCATACTCGCCTCTCAGAAAAAGGTCGTAAGCCTCCGTGTCATGCGTCCGCGTTGAGGTGAGAGCATTGGATTCGCTTGGCGAGAGATTCGCTTGCAAAGCGTCCGCGATTTCCTGTGAAACCTCGCTCTCAACCGCTAAGACATCCTTGAAGTCACGGTCATAGCTTTTCGCCCAAAGATGCGTATCGGCGCGGGCATCGATCAATTGCACATTCACCCGAACTTTGTCGCCAGCTCTCTGTACCGTCCCCTCCAGGATAGTGGACACGCCGAGCTCTTGCGCGACTGTCTTTAAGTTGTCCGGTTTGCTCTGATACTTGGCCGTCGAGGTTCGCGAAATGACTTTGAGATCCCGAACCCTCGCTAATTTCGTCAGAATCTCATTCTGAATGCCCTCGGCGAAATACGCGTTTTGCTTTTCATTGCTTAGATTTTGAAACGGCAGCACGGCGACCGATTTGTCGATCTTGCGCGCCGAGGCACGCGGCAACAAAAAAAATCCCGCAGCGACAGAAATTATCGCACCGGCGGTCACGAGGAGGATAATATTGCGGCGGCGATGCGCTCCCGGAACTCTTGGCGTGGCCTGAATTCCCTGCGGCGTAACGTCGTAGGCCCAGGCAAGGATGAGTGCAATCGGGAACCCGATCAGCAAAAGTACGATCACAAGACGGAGCGTCCAATTCGGCAAGTCCCACGCCGGAAAAACGGCTGACCCTATCTGAATAATGAATCCCGCCGCGATAATATAGGCGGCGGCGACGCGATAAACTTTCCGCCGCTGCAATTCCTCAAAGAAGCCGCTCATAAGCAATCCAAGGTCATCATCACCATTGTCCCACACCGCGTCCAAGAGAAGATATGCACAAGCTTAGGTCTAAAAAGCTAAACCGCGATTGAGAGGCAAAGAGTTGAAACGTTGAAACGAATGGAGAAATGCTTGATCGCTGATTTCCATAATGGGATGCAAGTACATTGGCGGACACCGCGGAAATTCCCGATTATTTACGCCTAGGGTGCTACGGACTACCGCGCGAAAGCTTCATTTCACGAAGGAGGCGAGCCTAACGGGATTCGAACCACTTTTGAAATTTCACGGTTCTGCGCAATGACGCAGTTCCGATGATCTCATGAGAAGGCAATGCGACCCTAACGGGATTCGAACCCGTGTTACCGCCGTGAAAGGGCGGTGTCCTGGGCCTCTAGACGATAGGGTCACAAAAGCGCGGGCAATATCGGAATTGCCGTTCTTTCACGCAAGGTAAATTGCCGGTTATGTTAGGCTGCGCAGCACATCGGCGGATTTAGGGTGGCGACATATTGCCGCAGTCCAGGGGCAGATTCCGATCACGGCACGGGTTTGAGGTCGTGAACTAACGCTGCTGCGCGCGAGGTTGCACCCTGATGCTTGCTCAGAACTTGATGCGCGCTTTGGACAATGCGGCGGCGCGCTTCGCTATCTCCCAGAAGCTTGGCGACGGTCAGTTCAAGTGAATCGATATCGCGAACCTCGATGGCGCCTTTGTTCAATACGAGGGCCTTCGACAGTGTTGCGAAGTTTTCCATATGCGGGCCAAACAGGACTGGTTTGCCCGCCATAATCGGTTCCACGGGATTTTGTCCGCCATGTGCAGCCAGGCTTTTTCCCATAAACACGATCGTCGCGATAGGATACCAGCTTTGAAGTTCACCTGTTGTATCCAGGAGAATGCAGTCCACATCTGATTCGGGATCGATCCGCACTTCGCTCGCCAGCGCGACACGCAATCCTAACCCCTCCAGTTGCGCCCGGATTTCTCGCAGCCGTTCGACATGGCGCGGCGCGATGAACAGGCGCAATGGCGGAAATTGCTGACGTAAGCGTAGAAACATAGTTGCCAAAATTTCCTCTTCACCACGGTGCGTGCTACCGCCAAATAGCACGGCGCGATCTGATGCCCCAACAGACGGCGCGCCCCACGGGGATGCGGCCACAGCATGGTTTCCCCGCTGGACTTCAGGATCGTATTTGATGCTGCCAGTCCACATGATCCTGCTGCGCTCCACGCCAATTCTCTGCCAGCGATCGGCATCGCCGGGTTCTTGAACGCAAACCAAATCGAGAAGTCGAAAAGTCGGCGCGACAAAGAACCGGAACCGCTGAAATCTGCTTTCCGATTTCGGTGATAAACGTGCGTTCACCAGTGCGATCGGAACTTTATGCGCGTGCGCGAACGCAACGAGATTTGGCCAAACTTCAGCTTCGACCAGCAAAATCCGCACAGGCCGAATGACAGAAAACGCGCGCCGCATGATCGGCCAATAATCGAGCGGCGTGTACATGACTTCGATCCACGCGGCAGCGTTTCGGGTCGCGAGGGCGAATCCGGTCGTGGTGGTCGTGGTCAAGACACAGTGCAAATCCGGTTCCAGCGAACGCAACGAGTTCGCCACTTTCAATGCGATATTCACTTCTCCCACGCTGACTGCGTGCAACCACGTCGATCTGTGTTTCAACAGACGCGCGCGTAGGTCGCGGTCGTAAAATCCCAGGCGTTGTCCGAATTTTTGGCGGTAACCGCCCCGACGGAACATCTTGAGGAAATAGGCCGGTAAAAAGAAGAAGAGCCCGAGCGGCCAAAGCAAATTGTAGACGAAACGGATCATGCAATTGCCGATTGCTGATTCCGGATTGCGGAGAGAAACAGGGTTTCAGTGGCACCGTATCGCTTCTGCCGAACCACGCGCCAGTACTTCATTTGAGGAAGAACTTCTCCTGGTCGCTTCTCCAAAACAAAAACACCGCCACGGTCCAGCAATTCTGGCAACGCGTGGTTCGTCAGAATTTCTTCTGTGTAGCGTTCGCCGCGATTTGTTGTCTCATACGGAGGATCGGCAAGAATGATTTGAAATGTTTCTGACGTGGAGGCGTGCTGCAGAAAATCGAAAACGTCCTGCTGTCGAACGGAGCCTGTTAATTTTGTCTTGCCGAGATTGACCTTGATGGTCTCAGCAGATTGCCGGTCTTGCTCGATAAAGACAACCCCAGACGCACCGCGGCTGAGCGCTTCGATTCCGAGAGCGCCGCTCCCGGCGAAAAGATCGAGGACGCGCGCGCCGACGACCGCATCGCCCAGACTGGAGAAGATGGCGGCCTTAACCCGGTCCATTGTCGGTCGCACATTGTCTTTGGGAACTGCCAGGCGGATGCCGCCGGCGCTGCCGGCGATTACCCTCATGGCGACACGATTGGCGTTGGCGTTGCAGTTGCTTGAGGCACCGCTTCCTCGGGCGAAGCAGAAGGTGATGGCGACGCAGGCATCGCGCTGCCGGCATCGGGGGTTGCCGGCGTGGCCTGTTCGATCTGTTTCTTTTTCTTTTTTGACCGATCCTTTTTTCCGCCAAACAGGCTGTTGAGCATGCCGCTGAGATCGCGGCCGACGAGCTGGTTCATCAAATTTGTACTGGGCCGATCGATCGTGCCGCCTACTTGAAAGTTGATCGCAGAATAACCCGGTTCGTTAATGGGTTGAAAATTCTGGCGAATTGCTTTGAAAAGCTGGCCACGAATTCTGTCGTTGATGGCGAGCTGTGAATCGAGGTTCAACTTGCCGCCATAAGCAACTGTGCCGGACGCTGTCAGGCGAATATTGGGCGAACGCAAAATCAGCTCGTCAATCCTGACCAACCCCGGGCTCAGATGATACCTTGCTTCGGCTTGCTCCAGATGCAGCTCCTGTAGCTCTTCGATCTGGAGAATCTGCCCGAGCAACACAAGCAAGCTATATTGTTGAACCCGCCCATCACGCAGGAATATTTCGCCACTGCCAGCGAGCGCATTGGGATCGGCAGTTTTGCCGGAAGCGTGAAAACTTCCCTCGAATTCGCCCTTCACCATTCCCCTGGGACCGCCGGCGTTTTCCACGATCTGATCGGCGAGCACATTGCGAAACTTTACGCTCGTGGTGAATGGTGAATCCTCCGCCTCCGGTTGCATCGCAAAATAGCCGTTGATTTCACCGTTTGCGGCCCGCGCAGAAATTTTGGAAAGCTCCAGCACATCGGGCTCGTACCGAAGCGGGGAACGCAGTTGTTCCAGGAAAAAGCGATCGCGCAAAGAAATTCTTGCTATCTTTGTGTCGCCACGAAGCGCTGACGCGCTGCGGATGCTGGTACGAAAATCCACGCCCGTAAAGCTCGCGAGCAACCCGCCAGCTTGATCGAGGAAAGTGAAATTGCCGTCCTTGATGCTAACCCGTCGAACTTCTGGAGCTACAGCGAGTCTCGCTTGTTGTCGCGGTGGCCTATTGTCGAGAGTCACTTGAGCTGGAGAGGATAGATTAGTAGACGTGGCGGCGACTACCGGCGCGGCCTGCTTCTGGACCGATTCGCTTTCTGCTTGCGAGCGCGACGCGCTTGGAGCCTGTTTTGGAGAAATTTGAGGCGACGGCGGCTCTTGCGAGCGGGGTAATCTCCACTTTCCTTCCGCGTCTTGGGGCCAGACGACCTTGGGTTTGATGAGTGAGACTTCTTTGATCACCAGCCTTTGAGAAAAAAGTGAAAGGAATCGAACGCGAAGCTGGAATGTTTTTGCTTCGAGGAAATGTCTCGGGCCCGCTGAGGAGGTTTGCGGGATTGTAATGCCGCTGAGCTGAAGTCCTCCCCACGGAGTCACGCTCATGCTGCGAATTTCGAGCCGGGTGCCGAGGCGCCGGCTTAGTTCCTGTTGAATCTTTGCTTGTGCGCCTTGCGATTGCACATACAGGTTCACGCCGAGCAAGAGAACGGCGCCGAGCCCAATCACCGCCGCGAAAGCAATTATCGTAATCCGGCGCAATTTTCGCACTGTAAGACGTTACGCAGCCCCAGTTTGAAGAAAAGACCAAAGGCCCTTGGTTAGTTTTTCGGTATGACCGATATAGTTGTCATTCTCAATCCAACAGCAGGCAGTCCCGAAACGCTTCGGGCTTGGCAAGAACGCATCGAATCAGTTACGCGCGGTTGCGCTATCCGTGTTACGTCGCATCCGGGCGAAGCGGAAGCACTGGCGCGGCGCGCCGTCGAAGAGGGCGTTGCGCGAATCGTTGCAGCCGGCGGCGATGGAACCGTGAATCAAGTGGCAAACGGACTCGCGGGCAGTAATGCCGCGTTGGGTCTTCTGCCCTTTGGCACAGTAAACGTCTTCGCGATGGAGCTTGGGCTGCCGTTGTACAATCTGAAGCTTTGCTGGGACATCATCAACGGTGCGAACATGCGGCTGGTTGATCTGCCGAGCGCGAATGGGAAGTACTTTGTGCAGCTTGGTGGGGTTGGCCTCGACGCACAAGTAGTCAAGGAAACCAGCCTCGCGTTAAAGCGCAGCTTCGGCCCGCTAAGCTATCTCATATCCGCAGCGCAGATTGCGGCGCGGCAACCGCCCAAGCTCTTTATTGAGTCGGAAAACTCTTCTGTGCGCGAAGGATCATTCGTTCTCATTGGAAACGGGCGCTTATACGGAGGTCCTTTTCCATTCTTCAAGCAGGCCGTTATGGATGATGGATTGTTTGATGTGGTCGTGTTCAAACGGCTCGGCTATCTCGAAATCATCAAGTATCTCCAAGACGTTGTTTTCAGCTCCGAGATCCGCGTTCCTGAAGTTGAATATTTCCAAACGCGGCGCCTGCGCGTAACGAGCGAGCAGGACGTTCCTCTCGAGCTCGATGGCGAGCTGGCCGGCAACTGTCCGGTTGATTTCCAGATCCAGAAGAAACTGCTGCGGGTCTTGGCGCCGCTCCCGGCATCATAACCGACTGCGGCGCGCTAATTGGTCTTTGGGCAAAATCCGCCTGATGCTTGTGCGATGGACGATGGGAACGGTTGGATCCGGGAGAAAGCCGCGGCCTCGCTGAACCCTTCGCAGGTCGAGACGACTTTACTTCAGCTCAGCGAACGATGGCCAGCAGACGCGCCGCCGCTTGTCCGTCTCACCGAGGAATTCCCGCTGGGCGAACCGGCCCTGCTGCATCTCCTGGCAGTTTCCAGCATCTGCGCGACGAGATTGACACAGAATCCTGAAACGCTCCTGTGGCTCTCCCAACCCGAAGTTTGCATGACCTCCCGCGGATACCCGGAAATGCTGAGCGAGCTACACGCTCTGGCAGGTGACTCTGTGGCAACGCAAGATTTTGCGGCGCTTCGTTTCTGGAAAGGCCGCGAAATGACGCGGGTTGCGCTTCGCGAACTTGCAAACGTAGCGCCGCTGGAAGAGACGACGGGCGAGCTTTCACAGGTCGCGGAGATTTGCATCCGTCGCGTGTTCGACCATTGGAACACCGAATTGCGGAAACGCCATGGTTCACCCTCGGCGGACTTTGTAATTCTTGGCCTCGGAAAACTTGGCGGCGGTGAGCTGAATCACAGCTCGGATGTTGATCTTCTTTTTCTTTATGGCGAGGAAGGGCAGCTCACGCCGCACATTTCCTATCACGAGTTCTTTAACCGGTTGGGAAAAAAGATTCTCGAAACGTTTTCGACTCCGCATCCGGCCGGTTCACTCTTTCGCATCGATCTGCGCCTCCGCCCGGAAGGCTCTGCCGGTCCGCTGGCTCGTTCGCTCGAAAGTATGGAAAATTATTACAGCGGATTTGGCGAAACCTGGGAACGGCTTGCGCTGATCAAGGCAAGGGAAATCGCCGGCAGCCGTGAGCTGGCTTACGAATTCCTGCGACAGCACCAGCCGTTTATTTACCCGAAAAGCGCCACGCCCGATTTGCTGGATGAGATTGCAAGCATCAAGCACCGTATCGAACGCGACATTGTTGGAACGGAAAAGCTGGAGCGCGACGTAAAACTTGGACGCGGCGGCATTCGCGACATCGAATTCATCGTGCAGACGCTGCAGTTGATGCATGGAGCGCGTCATCCGTTTCTGCAGGAACCGAACATGCTCAAGGCATTGCGAGCGCTTCGTGAATTGGACCTTCTTCCAACCAACGAAGTCCTGACGTTGGACCAGACATATCGGTTTCTGCGGCGTGTGGAGCATCGTTTACAGATTGAGGCCGAGCAGCAGACCCACGTCGTTCCACGGGAGGTCGAAGCATTGCGACGCCTCGCACTCAGCCTCCGCTTTTCGTCTAGCAAAGATTTCACCGCGGCGTTGCAGGGAAGGATGCGCGCTGTTCGGCCGATTTTTCAACGGATCGTCTCCACCACGCACACGGCTCCGGCCGCGAATGATCTCGAAATTTTCAGCGACCAAAAACGCGCGACCAGGGCGTTCACTGATCTTGCTCAAAGCGCTGCCGGTTTTCACATCGCCCCGCGCACACGACAAATATTTGGCAAGCTGCGTCCGGTTTTAATTGGTTGGCTTGCAAAGTCCGCCGATCCAGACGCAACTCTGAATCAATTCGTTCGGTTCGTGGAAGCCTATGGTTTACGCAGCTTGCTGTTTGAGCTGCTGGTGGCAAACCCTCGCTTGCTCGAGTTACTGTTGAAGACTCTCGACGCCAGTCGCTTTGCCGGTGAGCTTCTCATTCGCCGGCCACAACTTCTCGAAGACATCACCCGCGATCCGGCCTTCGATCAAACGCGATCGGTCGCGGAGAATCTACGGCGGCTTGATGCCTTAGGTGCCGATGCGAACAATCTCGATCCGATTCGCGCCTACCGGCAGCGGCAATTGTTGCGGATCGTTCTCCGCGAGGTGCTGGGGCTCGCGAGCCCGGTCGCCACCTGCATCGAGCTTTCTGATCTCGCCGAAACGTGCCTGCTATTCGCGGTCAGACTCCTTGGCGCCGAGCAAATAACCATCACCGCGCTTGGTAAATTTGGCGGACGGGAGATCAGTTACGGCGCAGATTTGGATGTTTTGTTCATCGGCGATGACGATCGCACGACGCAAAAGCTAATGATTGCGATGGCGCAGCCGACCGCTGAGGGAAACATTTGGGCGCTCGATGCGAGATTGCGTCCCGAAGGGGAAAAAGGGCCGGTCGTTTGTTCGGTTGAAACTTATCAATGGTATTACACAAACCGTGCCCGGCCGTGGGAATTGCAGGCGCTGACTCGCGCACGTGCTATCAGCGGACCGCAACAAAGCGAGTTCATGCAAATTGCAAAGAGCGCGTGGCGTCGCGCCGGTCAGGATCCCGATCTTTTTATAAGAATCGATGAAATGCTTGAGCGCATTCGCCGGGAGCGCGGAAGCGGCTCGGACTTTCTTGATTTAAAGACCGGACGCGGCGGAATCATAGAGGCGGAATTTCTCGTGCAAGCACTGCAAATGCGCGGAAATATCTGGGAGCCAAACTGGGAGCGCGCAGCCGATCGATTGCGTGAACGTCGGATCCTGAAGGACGCTGAATCGGAGAAACTCAAGGAAGCTTATCGGTTCCTCCGCCGGTGTGAATCTGCCGTGCGACGTTACGAGAACAAGGCTGTCTCGGCACTTCCGACCGATCCGAGCGAACAGCGAAAGCTGGCCATTCGTGCAGGCTATGACAGCTTCGAAGCTTTTCAACGCAAGTATATTGATGCTCGCGACGCGATCCACATGCTTTACGAGCGGCGTAGTCGAAACAAGAGTCTTTAGGCGCGTTTCTGTCAGCAGCGCTCATGAGCAATGCAAGCATCTCAGGTGACGCGTCGCCCTGCAGGGGGCGGCTACAGCCTGCCTCAGCCAGGAATGCCCTTGAGCATCTCGGTGTTGGTTGGGAATTTCTTCACAAACATCAAAAGACGCTGAATGGCTTCCTCTGGTTTGTGACCAGCCAGACCGCGCCGGATGAGATTGATTTTTTCCAATTCCCACGGTTGCAACAACAGTTCTTCGCGGCGTGTGCCGGAGAGAAAGATGTCAATTGCCGGGTAAATGCGTTGGTCGCTGATTTTTCGATCGAGCACCATTTCCATGTTTCCGGTTCCTTTGAATTCCTGAAAGATCAGCTCGTCCATGCGGCTGCCGGT
>WNGE01021511.1_pt1 | contig 11842 bp, 9 predicted proteins | sample 5400651 | NCBI WGS metagenome assembly WNGE01 (sample SAMN13153370, study PRJNA577476) | soil metagenome | isolation source: 60 cm soil or saprolite under grassland replicate 2 | place: USA:California | collected 2016-06-15 | reverse complement strand
CAGCCTCCCGCTTGGCACGTTCTGCGGCGGTCAACCCGCCGCCCTCGGCATATCTCACACTCCACGGATAGCCATCCCGACCAGGCCAGACCTCACCCGGGAGGGATGAGATAACACCAGCCTTTGAAGATCTCTAGTCCGGCTACGCGAGGAACACGACTACTCCGCAGACAAGCTCGCTAAAGCGATCGGTGTGGCCCGTCAACGCCTCAGCAGGGTCGAGAACGGCCACGTCCGACCCGACCTTGACGAGATCATGCGAATCCTCGACGTCCTCAATGTCGGGGAAAAGCGATGGGACCAGATCATGACCATCGCCCGCGAGGCGCAGGAGCGCGGCTGGTGGGAGAAGTTCGCCGACGAGATGGGACCCCGCCAGGCGCTGTACGCCAACCTCGAAGCCGGTGCCCGCGGCATCAGCGAATATCAGATGACCTTCCTGCCGGGCCTGCTGCAGATACCCGCTTTCACCGAGGCCAGAGCACGGGCGAACCGCGCCGCATACACCGAGCACTTCGACCCCGCTCGTGCTCTGGAGGCACGGGCCGCACGCCAACGCCTGCTGGAGCGACCCGGCGGCCCCAGCTACGAAGTGATCATCGACGAACTCGCCGTCCGCCGCTACGCCGCGCCCCCACCCATCGTTGCCGAGCAGCTTCGCCATCTCGTGGACGTGGGCAAAGACCGTAAGAAGGTCACCATCAGGGTGCTGCCCCTCGCCGCGCCCATCTTCGGCCACGCCGTGCCACGATCGGCCTTCTTCACTTATCGTTACCCTGACCCGGGCGATCCGGTCGTCGTGGCGGTCGACACGGTGACCTCGGATCTCGTCCTCACCGACCCCGTCGACGTGGGCCGCTACCTGACCTTGTACGAACGCCTCCAAGAAGCCGCGCTTAGCCCCGCAGATAGCCTTGACTTCCTCGCCGCCGTGGCGCAGGAGTTGCCGCACGAGACAGGGAAACAACCGTGATGGAGCCCAGCAAGTTCACCAACTGGCGCAAATCCCGCCGCAGCGACGCGGGGGACAACTGCGTGGAGGTCGCCTTCGCCGCCGACGGCGGCGTGGGCGTACGGGACTCCAAGGACCGCACCGGCCCCGTTCTCACTTTCACCCCGGCCGAGTGGGAAGCCTTCACGGGCGGCGTCCGCGACGGCGAGTTCGACATCAACGTCGAGTAAGCCGCACGGCTACCTGGGCGGGGGTAACGAACGCGAGTTGCACGGGCTTCGCGCAGCGGGTCCCCGCCCATTGCTCAGCTTTGGGCGAAGCATCGGCGTCTTGTGATCGTCCCGGTGCGCTGTCATGCTGGCGCTGTCCGTCGGTGGACAGTCCAACCCACGTTGCCACCCCCGGGTCGGTCGGGCACCGTTGGGACGGGTCAGGTATCCGGGGTCGGGGAGGTTCAGCGCCGTGAGCGAGCGCCGCAAGCCGCCCAACCACTTGCTTCGGCAAGCCCGGCGGCGCCTGCCCTCCCCGTCGGGCTCAGGGCGTCCGATGTCGCGGCAGGAGCTGGCCGACGCGGTCAACGCCTACCTGGCCGGCAAGGACGACGAGCGCTATCAGCGTGAGGCAGCCCTCGACGCCAACCACATCGGCAAACTCGAACGCGGCGATCATCGCTGGCTCAACGACATGCGACGCGAAGCCTTCCGCCACGTCCTCAAGGCCGTCACCGACGCCGAACTCGGCCTCTACATCATCCGTGGACTGCACTCGGAGTCGGCGGTTACGGTCGAGGAAGGGTCTTCGGATCTTGGATCGGCTGCGGCGCCGAGTGATGCTTCGGACGGCAACATAAGACGGCCGCGCGTTGCAGCACCGAGCGTCGACCTTACGGACGGAGAGTTCATCAGCGTTCCCGTTCAGACGGCAAACGGAGTCATCGCATACGTGATCACGCGGCGCGGGTTTCTGGCAACGCTGGCGGAGACGATACCCGCGCTCGCGCTTCCTGAATACATGGCTGCTTCTGTCGCTCCGGCAACTGCCCGGCTTAAGGATGTCGCAGACCTTCTGGTTCCCTCTGCGAGCGCCGTTGACAGTCGGCCCGCCGAACAGACTAGCTTCGTAGCGGTAACGCGGCTGTTGGCCAGCCAACGTCAGGCAATCGCTCCAGATGCCTTGCTGAGTCTCGTGGAGGCTCATCGAGACTCCTTGGCAATGCTATTCCGAAAGGCAGCATCGGACCCCGTCCGCGGTGACATTGGCGCCCTCCTCGGCGAGACATCGATCGTCGCAAGTCGATTGTGGAGCGCCGTGGGGAATCGCTCCCTGGCCATCGCTAACTGCGCATTTGCGCGACAGTTGGCTGACAGGCTGGACAATCCGATCCTTGGAGCCACCGCGCGGATTTTCGAAAGCAACCTACACTCCGAGGCCGCGACGCTTCTTGGCGCTGAAGGAGACGTTCTGCTCGGACTGCGAATGCTGGAAGAAGCCGCCGCAGTTGACCGCCTCTTGCCTCCAGCCGCACGCGCCCGCATCGCGGCCGAACAAGCCCAAGCATATGCAGCGCTGAAGGTGCAAGGGGAGTGTCGGAAAGCAATCGACCGCGCACGAACAGCAGTTGAGGAAATCGATGACACCGACCGGACGGGGCTGTTCAGCGACTGGAGTCCATCGCGACTACTCGTCTACGAAGGTACCTGCTGGCTATTTCTCGGCGAAGGCAAGAAGGCAGTCGGGGTGCTGGACCAAGCTGCTCGTCTCTTGGAGACGGATCAGGGCAACGTCAACGTGCTGCTGGCCGCTCGCGTAGATTTGGCAAGCGCCTACGCTGAAAACGGCGAACTTGAGGAAGGCTGCAAGCTCCTGGGCGAAACGTACGCCCGGATGATCGACATGGGCAATCATAGAGGCATTGAACGAGCCAGGCGGGCCAGGGAACGGCTTGTCCCTTGGGAGCACGAGCGGGAAGTTCGCGAATTGGATGAGCGGATAGGCAACCGCGATCGTCACTGAGCATCGATGCCCGACGATTGCTGGATCAGAGACATGACCGCGGCAACTACGACATCTGGTGTCAGACGATCAAGAATGGCGTCGGGCTGGTGCTGAGCCAGTTCATCAGGGCCAATACGGTGTGCGATGGCTACCACATGGAACCCCGCGTGGCGAGCGGTTGCGATGTCGTTTGGGGCGTCACCGATCAGTACCGTGTGACGTGGATCAAGAGACTGACGGTAACGCGTCGCGAACCGCTGAGCGATGACTCCCGGCAGTTCAAACCGATCCCTGGCATCTGAACCAAAGCCGCCAATGCTGAGATCAATGAAGCCGTCAAGCTCGGTGACGCTCAGCTTGACCTCAGCCGCAGCCCGAAGGTTCCCGGTCAGTACGGTTTGTACGAAGCCGGATTGATGCAACGCCGAGATCGTGTCAGCGGCGCCCGGATAGGCAGGTTGCTCTCGTGCGAGTTCAGCACGCCCCTCGGCCATGACCTGCGCCAGCACATCGTAAAAACGTGGAATCTCAGCCTCGGCTGACTCCGGCTCGACGCCTGAGCAGACCGCCGTATCCACGACGATGGACTCGTCCGTATAGCCGTGAACCCGCTTGTTAGGAAAGACGACCGCGTCTTCCTCAATTTGGTAGGTACGAGCGACGGCCCTTCGCAGCCAACGAAGATCGGCGGGGATCAGGGTTCCGTCCACGTCCCACACCACAAGGCCCGCTGGAGCGCCACTCATCTGACGATTGTCCCAGAGCCAGGACCGATGCCGCACCCCCCGATCGCGGACGGGCATGGGCTTTACGAACTCAAGCGCGGCGAGCGCCTTGGGCCACGCTGATGACCTGCCGTCGCGAGTCAGGAGGGGTTGGTTGAGTTCAAGATGGCTGGCGCCGGGCAAGAAGCTGGCCGTACCGCCGCTCCGGCGGGCATCCTAGATCGCATGGATCTCGGCGTCGGGTCCGTGGCTGGCATCGTAGGCGGATGTGTAGGAGCGTTTGCCACCGGCGTCGCGCTGTCCGTACTACCCCAGGGCCGACTTCCGCGCCCGACGCTACGGCCGCTTGCGGACCGGCAGCGAAGCCGGGCGACGCTGATCGGTGCGGTGGTATCGGGCGCGGTTTCCATGGTCCTCGGTACGGTCCTTGGCTCCTCGCTCGTCACGCCGGCGTACTGGCTATGCGGCCTGCTCGGTTCCACCCCGTCCGGCGATCGCAGAGCCCTCTTGGCCGGTCCGGTCAACAATCCGCGGACTGAGTCGATCTCGTTCGGTACGGCCCTGGTCCGCGAGCTCGGCAGCCAACTGCTGCACATCGATCGGCTTCGGCTTGGACTCGCTGGTGTCGGTCGCTGCCCGTCCTTCCGCCGAATCCGCAAGCTCAGCATGGGGGTCAGATCAGTTACACCCGCTATCCCAGCGTCACGGCGCACGAACCGTTCGGTCGGGACGACGGTCGGCAGCTACGTCAGCTGTTGAACGATGTCCTGTTGAGGTCTGTCGGTTGTGGCACCTTGAAGATGTCGCGGAGTGTGGTGGCGAGCCTCGGGCCGTGCGTGGCGAGCATCGAGGCGCCGAACACCGTCAGCAGCGCCTCCCACCCCCACAGGTTGCCGCCCACTACGTCCAGGCGCCGGGCACCACCGGCCGGGGCGGCCGAACCCCACTGTGGCACCCCGGCCAGCCGCTGGAGCTGGTCGGCCTCGAACGCGGCCCGCCGTGCCTGCCACGCCACCACCGCCGGGGCGTGTGCCTGCCGCAACTGCGCGGCCAGCCGCTGCGGGCGCGCCACCACCGACCGCTGCTGCACCACGATCAACGCCGCCACCCCGGCGGTGACCACGACCATCAGCACCGCCAGTGCACCGAACGTCAACGGCAGCGACGAGCTGCGCACCACCTGTCCCAGTCCGGCGCAGCACCCGAACAGGGCCGCAACGACGAGGCCAGCCAGCACGGTGCGCACCACCCGGCCAGTCAGCTTGTCCCGCGCGACCTGCGCCGCCGCCACCACCTCCGGGGGAACCTGTTCGAGTGGTGGCAGTGGCTCAGCGAAACCCTGTGCGAGGCTGGCCCGGTCGCGGAACGTCCATCCCACCCGCTCGCCTGGCGCCAACAGCCGGGCCAGCACGCCAGACAGACTCTCCCCGTGATCGGTCACGGCGAGCGACCTCCCCAACTCGATCGGTCGTGATCGCTGTAGCCCGGGTACTCAATCAGAGTAGAACGCTTGTACACCAGCCCCTCCGTCGGATACGCAGCCACAAGGCGCCGAGATATGGACGATTCCCTCGCTGGCGCAAGCCGACCGATCCCGCACGGCTGTCGATGTCGTGAGCCGGACCGTTTGCGGGGCTGCACCGACCTGGCGATCGTGGTACGAACGTGGGCATGCAGCCTGGGGAGGTCCGGCTGAGCATCGACTGCGGCAGCGTGAGCGCCGTGGCTATCCTTTCCTGGCCCGACGGCCGCTGGGTGCCGCTGCTGTTTGACGGTGTGCCGCAGCTGCCCGCCGCGGTGTACGTCGAACCCGACGGTGCCCTGGTGGTGGGTATGGCCCCAGGGCTGCGGGCTGCCACGTGCCCGCAGCGGTTTGTGTCGGCGCCGGTGTCGCGGCTGCGTGAGGGTCGCATCGGCGTGGGCGGCGGCGAGGTGGAAGTGGTGGATCTGGTCGCGGCGGTCCTGCGCCGGGTGGGTGAGGAGGCGACCCGACTGGCCGGGCGGCCGGTCGCGCAGGTGCGGCTGGTGGTACCGGCGTCCTGGGGGCCTCGGCGGAAAACGTTGTTTCGGCAGGCGGCGCACCGGGCCGGGTTGGGTCAGCCGACGTTGGTGGAGGCGCCGGTGTGGTGGTGTGTGACTTCGGTGGCGGGTTCGAGGCCACCGTGTTGCTGCGGGTGCCGACCGGGTTTGAGGTATTGTCGACGATCGACGCGGCGGATGCCGGTGGCACTGGCATCGACGAGGTCGTCGCGGCGGAACTGGCCCGGGTGGCTGGCGAACCATCTGGGGATGGAGCCGAGGCACCGCCGCTGTCGGATGCGGACCGGCTGATGCTGCTTACGGCTGCCCGAACCGCGAAGGAAACCGTGACGCACAGCGCGGCGGTGGCCGCCACCCTGCCGCCGCCACGTCCGGCGGTGGTGCTGCACAGCGCCCAGGTGGAGGCACTCGCGCGGCCGGTGCTGGCCCGCGCCGCGCACGCGACCTGGGAGGCCATCGACGCGTGCGGGGTCGGCCGCGACGACCTGGCCGGCGTGTACTGCATCGGGGGCGCCGCGACCCCGGCGGCGGTCCGGGTGCTGGCCGAGGAGACCGGTCTGGCGCCGGTGGTGGTGGACGAGCCGCAGACCACGGCAGTGCTAGGCGCTGCAGAGGCCACCGGTGATGCCGGTACGGCCGCCGACGTCGAGCCGCCTGTGTCGCCGCCGCCTGCGCCGCCGGTGCGGCGGGCGTTTGGGCTGCTGGTGCCCGGCGTGGCGTCGCTGGTTCTGGTGCTTCATTTCGTGTTCAGCGCCGAGCCCGGCAGCAACCGGTCGCGAGGCTTCGGCGACCCGTACGCCTACATCCTGGCCAACTGGGGTGAGCTGGCGATGGCGGCGACCTTCGCCCTGGTCACCGCGTTGATGGCGGCGACCCTGATCGCCTCCGCCCTGCCACCCGAGCGGGGACTGCTGGCGTCCGATCCGGGCGAGCCGGCGCAGCAGATCGGCACCGGGCTGCTCGCCGCGGCCGCCGCCGGCCTGGCCGCGGCCGGAATGTACGCGGTGGGCGCCTCGATCTTCTTCGACCTATCCACAGGGCCGTTCCTGCGATGGGCGTTGCTGCCGATCCTCCCCCTCGCCGCCGCGGCGGCGGTCACCGCGGTGCTGGCCGCCCGGTGGGGGCGGATTCCGCGGGAAGGCTGGCACGCCTGGCTGAACTTCCCGATCGCCTCGGTGCTGTTTGCCGGGGCCGGGATGCTGCTGGTGCAGATATCGATGACCGCGAAGGCGTACCCGTCGCACGCCCTCGCCAACGGTCTGCTCGGCCGGTTCGGGGCGTTGCTGCTCGGCGTCGGCGCCGCGCTGGCCCTGGTCCGGTCGGCACGGTTCCGGATCATCGTGGCCGCGCCCCTAGCAACGTTCACCGCCGCGATCGTCAGCTGCCCGGCCACCGGTCTGCTCGGCGTCATCTACATCGCCGCGGCCACCGTGTGGTGGCTGCGGCAGATATGGCGGCTCCTGCGAGTACCGGTCCGACCTGCCGTCGGTCGGGTAGCCGGCGATGTGCTTCGCCGGTCGTGATCGCGCGGGGGTGCGGGCGGTGGCCGCCGCGGGGCCGGCGGGTGTAGACAGATCCACGGGTGACACAGTGACCAGCACGGATGCCGAGGAGCTGGAGCGCCAGCGTACCCGCGGCACCGAACACGCCGCCCCGTACCGGGGCGGCGCCGTACGGCAGCCCGCCGTCCACGCCCGGCTGCGGTTCCCGGTCCGCATCGCAAACGGCGAGCGGACCACGAGCGGGCCGGGACGACGCGCGTGGTAGCGGTGATCCGCCGTCTGCTGCACGGCGTCTGGTCGCTGGGCTGGCTGGCGCTCGCGCTGATCGGGATTCCATCCGCCCTCGTGCACTACATCGGTTGGCCGTTTCCGGATCATTGGCCGACCCGCCCGGAGTGGGAGCGGTGGGTGGCGCAGCCGCTGACCCGCCCGGCGCTGCTCGCTACGTTCGCGGTCCTCGTCTGGCTGATGTGGGCGGGGCTCGTGTACGCCCTCGTCGTGGAGATCATCATCCGGATCCGGCGGGTGGCGGGCTGGCTGCGCGGACGGTCGCTGCCGCCGCTGCCGACCCCGATGCAGGCCACCGCCAGCGGGATGCTCGGCGCCGCCGTGTTCGGCGTACCGGCCGGCACGGCGCACCCGACCGCTGCGCCGGTGGCCACCCCGCCGGTGGCGGCGCCGACGCAGCCGGCTTTGTCGTCGGTTGAGGCGGGGACGCCGGATGCCGGCGTTGTTGCGGCTGCCGCCGCCGAACCCGCGCCGGTCAGCGAACCGGACGCCGCACTCGCCCGGCACGGAGTGGCGTTGCCCGACGGGGGATGGGTGACCGACCAGACCGCACAGGCGATCGCGTCGGCCGCCGCCGTGGTGTGGTGGCAGCGCCGCCGCCACTACCGGCCGCATCGCCTGTCCGGCGAGGCCACCGGCCCCGACGATGCCGACCTGGTGCCGTTGCCGGACACGGTGGCCGCCGTGCTCCCCGGTGGCCAGGACGACGACACGGGGGATGTGGACACCGTCGCGGCGGCGGCTGACCCGTTCGCGGCGCATCCGGCTGTCGTTGGTCACCGCGACGGGCCGCTGCGGTTGCGTGATCTTCCCCCGGGCGGGGTGGGCCTGGTCGGCGATGGCGCTGCGGCGGCCGCCCGCGGAATCCTGACGGCCACCCTGCTGTCGGGTGCCCCGTGGGATCCTGCCGGGGACGCCCACGTCGTCACCACCGTCACCGACCTGCAGACGTTGCTCGGGCTGAGCGCCGACGAGCAGCGGGCGACGCCCGGCCTGACCGTCGCGGCCGGCTTCGACGAGGCCCTTGCCGTCCTGGAACAGGCGGCTCTCGCCCGGGGCACCGTCCCGGCGGGCGACGGCGGGGCGGTCCACCACCGGCCGCCACCGCCGGCCCTGGCCGTCGGCGGGCCGACATCGGGCGAGCCGGTGTTCGCGCCGCTGGTACTGCTCGCCGGCTGCCCGGTCGATCCCGCCGAGATCCGCCGACTCGCCCTCGTCCTCAACCTGGCCGCCCACCTAGGCGTCACCGGGGTGCTGCTCGGCCGGTGGCCGCACGGCGCGACCTGGCGGGTCGACCCCGACGGCACCACCCACGGCGACGACCGTGCTGACAGTCCGGGACCGCGGTTGTGCGCGCTGCCCGCGGCCACCACCGGCGATCTCCTCACGCTGGTGCAGGAGGCCCGCGCCTCCCGCACTCCACCGCACCCGCCCGTACCGCCACCGGCACCCCCACGGCGGTCGCCCGACCACAGCGGCGGAACCCGCCCTGTGGCAGGCCAACGCCGTCCACCGCAGCTGCCAGCGTCCGCCGCCCGAACTGGCGACCGCAGTGGCGATGTCTCAGGTGGCTCGCCGCTGCGGGCGCGGCTGCTGGGCCACCCGGTGGTCCACCACGCCGGCGGCGACCGAGACGATGGCACGACGGTCCCGATCCGGCGCAGCGCCGCCCTACAGGTACTGGTCTTTCTAGCCGTGCGGCGGGCCGGCGCGACCAGCAACGAGTTGATCGCCGCGCTGTGGCCGGGGCCGCGACCACAGGCCGCGGCCGGCCGGCTGTACACCCCGGTCAGTGAGCTGCGTGCCGCGGTACGGCAGGCGGCCGGAGCCGATGTGGTGGTCCGCGACGGCGACCGGTACCGCCTCGACGAACAGCTCATCGAGGTGGACGTGTGGCGGTTGCAGGCAGCGATCGCCGCGGCCGCCGCGGCGACCGATCCCCAGGCTCGGGCGCACGCCCTGCGAACCGTCATCGACACCTACACCGGGGAACTGGCGGCCGGCCGGACATGGCCGTGGGTGGCGGTGCCGCGCGAGACGCTCCGCCGACGCGTCATCGACGCCTACGTCACCCTGGCCGCCGACCAGGCCGATCCACACACCGCGGTCGCGCTGCTGGAGGGCGCCGTCGACGTCGATCCGGTCAACGACGACCTACGGGACAGGGCCCGCCGGGCGCGGATCGCCGCGCACGGGTAGACCAGCGGCCAACCCCACCCGCCGGCGACGCAACACCACCGAATCAGTCGTTTTCGAACGTCAGGTGCGGGCGTGTGAGGTCGGTGTGAGGTCGGTGGGAGCAAGTGTGAGGTGCTGTTAGGTGCGCGGAAGGGTCAGACCGCCTCGGCCCGGCCTACCGTCGGGCGGTGACGGCACCCGAGCGAACGGCGAACTGACGACCACATAACCGATCCACCTCACCGGGCCGGGGTGCCGCGACGACCAGGCCGACGACGGCCACGCCGACCGCGCGGGAGCACCGGACGGTGGCTAGGCCGGGCGGTGACCTGACCGAGATCACGGCAACGCCGGATCAGCCAGACCCGAACCGGCCGGGGCAGGCAAGCAACTCGGGGAGACAGGAGGTCGCGATGGGACGGATCGCACCGATGCTGGTGTCGCTGTGGTGGACGAGCTTGCTGCTGATCGGACTTCCGGCCGCGCTGATCCGGCTGGTCGGCTGGCCGTTGCCCGAACAGTGGCCCACCCGGGCGGTGTTGGAGGAGTGGGTCCAGCAGCCGCTGACCCGCGGTTCGGTCCTCGGTGCCGCCGCGGTGGTGGGCTGGCTGATGTGGGCGTCCTTCCTCGCCGTCGTGGTTGTCGATGCGTACCGGCGCGCGGCTCGGCTGGTGCGGTGCCTGCCCGACATCCGGCTACCCGGGCCGCTGCAGGGCCTGTCGGCCGCCATGCTCGGCACGGTCGCGGTCAGCACCACGGTGGGTGCGGCGGGCACGCCCGCGGCCGCCTACGCCGCCGCCGCGACCGTGGACACCACCCACCCGATGCCGCCCGGCGGCAGCGCCTGCTCCGATCCGGCCGCACCTGCGGTCGCCGCGTCGGTGCCGGCCCCGCGCGGCATCGACCAGCCCGCCGGCTCGCCGCGGCGCACCGGCACCCAGCCCACGAGCGCACCGTCCGGCGCTGCCTCGGCGACCAGCCCGGCCGGTGACATCGCACCGGCGGCAGCGTCGGCTCGTCGTGCCGGACACCCGGAGCAGGCGACCTTGCCGCCCACCCGGCGGTCCCACACCTACACCGTGCACCGCGGCGACAATCTGTCCCACATCGCCGCCGACTGGCTCGGCGACGCCGACCGGTGGCCCGAGATCTACCACCTCAACCAGGGACGGCATTTCCCGCAGGTCGGCGGCACCCTGACCAACCCGAACCTGATCCACCCCGGGTGGACACTCGTCCTGCCCGACGATGCCCGCCCGCCCGGCCACACCCCCGATCCGGCGGTCCCCAACCCGGTGCCGCCGACCGGGAACGCGGCCCTACCTTCACCGGCCAACCCGGCGCCGAGCCCCACCGCGACACCGACGGCGGGCAGCCCGGTGACACCATCGCGCCCGGCCGGGCCGGTGACCGGCCCGCCGACCCCGCCGGCCACACCATCGCCGTCCGCGTCAGCCGCGGCGAGTGCCGTACCCTCGCCGTCGACCTCGGCGACCACCGTACCGTCGTCGAGCGCGTCCGGCTCCGCGTCGGCCGGTACCGACCGGGCGGCCCCATCGGTCAGCCGGCGCGACGTCGGGGTGCGCCTGCCCGGCGGCTGGGTACCGATCCCGTTCGCGGCGGCGCTGCTGGCTGCCGCCGCGATGGTGTGGCTGCGCCGCCGTCACCGCTACATCCCCGGCAAGCTCGCCGGCCCGGTGCTGCGCGACCCGGACCTGCAACCGCTGCCGCCGGCGGTCACCGTGCTGCGTCGCGGTGTGCGCCGCCACGCCCCCGACCTCCTGCCCACGCCGGAGCCCACCGCGGCCACGAGCGATGCCGCACGCCTGCCGGACGGGGAACCACCGGTGAGGGATGCGGCCACGCCCCCAGACTTGCCGCCGATCGGACCGAGCAGCCCGGACCTGGCCGGCCTCGGCACACCCCTGCCCACCGGCGGACTCGGCCTCGTGGGCGACGGAGCGCACGCCGGCGCCCGCGCCATGCTGGTAGCCACCCTTACCTCCGGCTCACCGGACGACCCCGACGCCCGCGGCCAGGTCGTCATCCCCGTCGACGCGCTTACCACCCTGCTCGGCGTCGATGCCGTGAACCTCGGCCCCACCCCGCGCCTGACCGTCACCGCCAACCTCGGCGAGGCATTGACCCGCCTGGAAGAACTG
>WNGE01018233.1_pt1 | contig 11843 bp, 10 predicted proteins | sample 5400651 | NCBI WGS metagenome assembly WNGE01 (sample SAMN13153370, study PRJNA577476) | soil metagenome | isolation source: 60 cm soil or saprolite under grassland replicate 2 | place: USA:California | collected 2016-06-15 | reverse complement strand
CCACCGAGTGGCTCGACGCCGGGACGCGATTTTCGTATCAAAGAAGCGAGATGGCGAACCTGCTCAAGACATCGACCCAAGGGGAGATCATGTGGCTTCTTCAGCTCGGCTGGAGCCACCGACGGATCGCACGTGAGCTGAAGCTGGACAGGGGGGCCGTCTCCCGGTACGCACGGTCGGCCCTACCAAGTGCGATCGCCGATCGGGAACCGTGCCTCTCCTGCTGTGAGGAGCACGACCCTCATGTCGAGCAGCCTCGGCCTCTGGCCTGCGTGCTGTTGCTCCATGCGCGCCTCGAGATGGCGGCGGAGGCTGGGTCGTCGGCGGACTGCCGAAGCGGCAAGGAGACTGGGCACACCCGATCGTCCGGCGAACGCTACGCAGCCAGCCGGCCGTCTTTGAAGTTCAGATCCCGCCTCCCCGGTTGCCAGTGACCGTCCCGTCCTGGGTGTGATCCGCGCCTACATGCCCACGGTTGACCCCGATTCTTGACGGGCCACATCTCGTAGGCGGCATTATCGACTCAGCCTTCATCACCAACTGGTTTCGTCCGACAGGGGGACCAAACCCTCCCGAACAGCGAAGATCGCCGCCTGCGTTCGGTCCTGGAGACCAAGCTTGGCGAGCACGTTGATGACGTGGGTCTTCACCGTCTCCTCACGAATGCCGAGCTCATGCGAGATCTCCTTGTTCGAGCACCCGCGGCCGACGGCCCGGAGTACCTCCAGCTCGCGAGCGGAGAGCCGTTCGATGACCGACTCCGTACGTCGGAACGCTCGAGTTGCGACTGCCCCGTCTAGGACCACCCCACCGGCGGCCACCGCCCGCAGCGTACTGATGACCTCCTCCACCCCGGCCGTCTTGAGGAGATACCCCGGGGCCCCCGCAGACAAAGCTTGATGAACGCGATCGTCGGAGCGTAGCGAGGTCAGGATCAGCACACGAACGTGCGGCGCCTCGCGCTGCAGCTGTCTCAGAACGCTGATCCCTTCGACGTTGGGCATCAGGAGATCCAGAAGCACGATGTCCACCGCCAGCCGGCCCACAGCATCGAGAACGGTCGAACCGTCCTCGCACTCGCCGACGACCTCGAAGCCGTCCTCCTGACGCACCGGGGTTAACCGCACACGCTATTTGAACCGCCGCGCCACCTCCTAAACCAGCGTTTGGAGACTGATCCGCGACTGCGCCGCGACCGGTCACCTATAGCAGCTGCTGCTAATGCGGCGAGTGGCGCAGAGGTCTATGGTGATTTCATGACTGGTCATCGCGCGTCCCCCCGGCTGGATGTCCGGAATCGGCTGGCCGGGCGGATGCTGCGCGTCTTCAATCCCATCACCCGTAGGTTCATCTCGGCCGGCCTCCCGACCGGTGCTCCGAACGTGCTCCTCACGATGCGCGGCCGGCGGTCCGGCAAGCTTCGCACGGTACCGATCGGCATGATCGAGCTCGACGGTCGCTCGTTCGTGCAGGCGTCCTACGGCGAGATCGGCTGGGTCGCCAACCTGCGGGCGGACGGCGAGGCCACCGTCACCCATCCGGGCGGCCGTCGCATACCGGTGCAGGCCATCGAGCTCTCGCCCGAGGAAGGGGGAGCTGTGCTGCGGCAAGCACTCCAGCGGTTCCGGCGGTCGCGCGTCTTGTCGTGCGCTGCTAGGACCACACTTCAGGCCACCCATCGGTGTCCTGTGGCGGTTGCGGATCCGCGTCGATGACACGCTCGAGGAGTACATCGCCGAAGCTCGACGCCATCCACTCTTCGAGCTCCGACCGACCGATGCACGAAGACGGAGCCTCGCCTGACGGCTGAGGTGTGCCGTTAACCCGAGTCGGTCAGCTCGCGGCTGTAGGGGGGCAAAAGTCACGCCGGCCCTGCCGGGGGTGGTGACGATCGGCGATCCTGCCTCGGATGATCGAACTCCTTCGCCTGCTCCTGGCCACCCTTGTTGGCGCTCTCCACAGCCGCCAACGCCTCCTGATCGAGAACCTGCTCCTCCGCCAGCAGCTCCAGGTCGCCCTCCGCTCCCGGCGCCGGCCTCGCCTCCGCGCTCGGGACAGGCTCTTCTGGCTCATCGTCCGTCGCCTCCACCGGAACTGGAAACGCCACCTCCTCTTGGTCCGGCCCGAGACTGTGCTCCGCTGGCATCGTAAGGGCTGGCGCCTGTTCTGGCGCTGGCGCTCCCGCTGTCCTCTGGGCCGACCGCGCGTGAAACCCGAGGTCCCGTGAGCTGATCGCGGTGTCAATGGACACGAAGTTCTGGCGTGTCCGTCGACACGCGGCGGGTGATCAGCCCCTGTCGCGATGCCCAGAGCCGGCCTGCGCCGGCGTGGACCTCCCCAGGGTTAGCGTGCGCGAACGGCCAGCGCCCCGACGCCGTGGGCCGGGCCGGCCACTCACGTTCGTGGAGCCGCCATCCCACGCAATCAGGGTGTAGTCTTCCCGCAATGGTCGGCCAAACCTGACATGAGGAATGGCCCGCCAGCCCAATCGACTGGCAGGAGTGGCAGGGAGGGACAAGAGCATGCATACCAGGCGGCGAGGCGTCGAAGACGAGGTCTCGTGGCTGGCCGAGGGGTGGTCCAAGGGCAAGCTGAGCCGGCGCGAGGCGATCGCCAAGATGGTCGTGCTCGGCCTGAGCGTGCCGACCGCGATCCAGGTACTGGAGGCATGCGGCGGCGAGAGCCCTGCTCCATCGTCTTCCGGTTCCAGCCAGCGCTTCAAGGGCCAGACCCTGGTGGTCACCAGCTACGGCGGAACCTGGCAGCAGTTCATGGAGTCCAGTCACATACCCGAGTTCGAGGACAAGACCGGCGCCAAGGTCGAGCTTGCCGTCGGCCTGGCGAAGGACTGGTTCGCGAAGATACGAGCCGCGGGAACCGACAACCCGCCCTACGACGTCTTCGTCGCCAACGAGACGTACGTCGCCCAGCTCCGCCAGGAGGGCTTCTTCATCCCGCTGGCCAAGGACAAGGTCCCGAACCTGGCCAACGTCGTTCCGGCGCTCCGGATGCCGAATGACAACGGGGTCCTCGGACTGGTCGGCCCGTTCGGCATCGGCTACCGAACCGACAAGATCTCGGAGAAGCCGAACTCCTTCCTCGACCTGGCAAAGTACGGCGGCAAGTCCGCCATCTACACCATCGGGAACTCCGGCGAGCCACAGCACGTGATGCTCATGGCCAAGATCCTGACGGGCGACCCGAAGAACTGGCAGCCGGGCATGGACTGGATCGCCAAGAACCTGTGTGGCGCCAAGCAGGACGACTTCAGCGGCACCATGCAGACGCAGCTCGAGCAGGGTGAGGTGTGGGCCGGGTTCATCGACTCCCCCGACTGGGCGCTGCTCAAGAACAAGGGCCTGCCCGTCGGGTTCGTAAAGCCCAAGGAGGGGTGGGGCGGCATGTTCGAGCAGGACATGAACGTCACCAAGGGCAGCAAGGTGAAGGACCTGGGCTTCGCGTTCATCGACTACTGGCTGAGTGAGGCGGTCCAGCGCAAGTGGGCCGAGCAGTTCTGGTGGACGCCCGCCAACAAGAACGTGAAGATCAGCGGGCAGCTGGCACAGCTGGTACCGGTCACGCAGGACACGCTGGGCCAGATCCCCAAGTGGGACTACATCTGGCTGAACACCTCCGGGGCACGCGATGACATGGTGAAGATTTGGAACCAGAGGATGACGGGCCACTGCTGAGCCAGGCGTCCGGGACACGAGCTTGTCCGGCATCACACTGAGCTCCCTGACGAAGCGGTTTGGGGAGGTTCTCGCCGTGGACGCCCTCTCCCTCCTGATCGCGGAGGGAGAGCTCATGGCGCTCCTGGGCCCGTCCGGCTGCGGCAAGACGACGACCCTGCGCATGATCGCCGGTTTCGAGCCGCCGACCGCAGGCTCGATTCGGATTGGAGAACGGGATGTCACCGGGCTGCCGCCGGAGAAGCGCGACTGCGGCATGGTCTTCCGAACGCGCCGACCGCATCATCGAGAAGGTCGGCCTGAAGGGAATGGAGGGCCGGCGGCCGCGCCAGCTCTCGGGCGGCCAGCAGCAGCGGACGGCCCTTGCGCGCGCCCTCGTCATCGGCCCGGCCGTGCTCCTCCTCGACGAGCCGCTCGCCAATCTGGACGCCAAGCTGCGCGAGGAGATGCGCTTCTATGTCCGGCAGCTCCAGCGCGAGTTCAACATCACGACGATCTATGTGACGCACGATCAGGCGGAAGCGATGGTGCTCGCCGACCGGATCGCGGTCATGATGAACGGGACGCTGCGGCAGCTGGGGGCCGCCGAGGAGCTGTACCGGCGCCCGGCTTCAGCCGACGTGGCGGACTTCGTCGGCGTCACCAACCTCCTGCCCGGCACCGTCAAGTCGCTCGACGGCACCGAGGTCGCGCTCGAGACCGCGGTCGGGCTCTTGAGGGCCCGGTGCGGCGGTGGGATGCGGCCGGGCGACGAAGGCTGGCTCTCGATCCGGCCGGAGGATCTCGAGCTGGGACGGCGGGATCACGGGAACCACATCAGCGGGACGGTGAGGGCCCGCGCGTTCCTGGGCAACATTGCGGACTACCGCGTCGAGGCCGCCGGGGGGACGATGCTCAGGGTCCAGGCACAGCCGGGGGTGCCGCACCGCGAGGGCGACCAGGTCACGGTCGGCTTCGATCCCGCAGCCGCATGGGGGATGCGGCGATGAGGGCGCGCCTGTGGCTCGCCGTGCCCGCACTGGCGATTCTCACCGTGTTCTTCGTCATCCCCTACATGAACCTGGCCGTGATCAGCTTCTATCAGCCGAGTCACCACGCGGCCTACGTCCGGCAGCTGACGCTCGACAACTACCGCGCCATCATCCTCGACCGGTTCACCTGGCAGGTGATCTGGCACACGTTCTGGATCGGGGCACTGACGACCGCCGTCACACTGTTGCTCAGCTACCCGCTCGCCTACCTGCTGGCCCGCTCCAGCTCTCGAATCAAGGGGCTGATGATCATGCTGATCATCTCCCCGCTCCTGGTCGGGGTTGTGATTCGGACGTATGGATGGATGATCGTACTGGCCGACACCGGACTCATCAACCAGCTCGTGCAGCGGCTCCATGGGCCGGAGCTGCAGCTGATGTACAACGACCTCGGCGTCATCATCGGCCTGGTCCACGTCTTCATCCCGTTCATGGTGCTGAGCCTCGTGGGCTCCATCCAGGGGATCGATCCGGACCTGGCGCGGGCCAGCCGCTCCCTCGGCGCCGGCGGCTGGCGCACTTTCTGGCGGGTGACCTGGCCCCTCAGCCTGCCCGGCGTGGTCAGCGGCGTCGTCCTCGTCTTCGTACTCGCTGAGAGCTCGTACGTGATCCCCAGCCTGCTCGGCGGGTTCACGGTGCTCACCGTGCCGATCCTGGTGATCCGTACGATCACGGAGCTGTTCAACTGGCCCGTCGGAAGCGCCTTTGCCCTGCTCTTCTTCGCCATCACCCTGGGCGTCGTGTGGGCCTTCCTCGAGCTGGTCCGGCGCCCGCTGCGGAGGCTCCAGTGACGCTCCGTATCGTGGCAATCCTGATCTACTTCTTCCTGCTGGCGCCGATCGTGATCGTGGTCCTGGCCGCCTTCAACTCGGGCGCCTACCTGACGTTCCCTCCGGAGGGCGTCTCGCTGCGCTGGTTCGGAGCCTTCTTCCACAGCCGTCCCTTCACCCGAAGCTTCATCTTCAGCATCGAGCTGGCGGCCATCGCGACCATGCTAGCGACGCTGATCGGCAGCGGCGCCGCCATCTACGTCGCCCGCAGCCGGGACCGTCTGTTGAACCTGGTGCGCATCCTCATGATCGCGCCGCTGCCGGTGCCCGGGATCCTGACCGGAATCGCGCTGCTCCTCTTCTTCTATGCGACCGGCTTCGCCACCAAGGGCTGGCCGCCGATGATCATCGGCCACACCCTGATCTGCCTCCCGTACGTCTTCCTGGTCGTTTCCGCGGTCCTGGTCGGGCTCGATCCGAGCCTGGTCGAGGCGGCCCGGAACCTGGGAGCGGGGCCGTTCACCGCCTTCTGGCGCGTGACGCTGCCGATCGTCAAGGGCGGTGTCATCTCGGGCGCCATCTTCGCTTTCATCACCAGCTTCGACGAGTTCAACATCTCGCTCCTGCTGAGCGGGGTGGACACCGTCCCGCTGCCGATCCAGCTCTTCGACTTCCTGCGCTTCAGCTTCGATCCCACGGCGGCCGTGGTGGGCACCATCTCCATCGCCATGGCCTTCCTGGTGGTGGTCGTGACCGAGCGCCTGGTCGGGCTGGAGTCGCTCTACTGGGGAGGCCGATGACGAAGATCGGGATCCTGACCATCGGGCAGGCGCCGCGTGCCGACGCGCTCGCGCGCGAGGTTGCCATCGTCCTCGGGGACCGGTTCGAGGTGGTCGAGCGCGGCGCGCTCGACGGCCTTGGAGCGGAGCGGGTCGCAGGCCTGGAGCCCGCGGAGGACGATGGGCCGCTCGTCACGCTCCTCGCCGACGGCACTCCCGTCCAGGTCGGGAAGCGAGCGATCCTGGCCCCTCTGCAGGAGCAGGTCGCGCGATTGGAAGGGGAGGACGAGGTCGATGCCACGCTGCTGGCGTGCACCGGCCGTTTCCCCGACTTCGACCATCGCCGCCCGCTGCTCCTGCCCCAGGCAGCGCTCCACGGAGTGGTCAGGGGCATCGCCGGCGGACGTCGCGTCGCCACGATGCCGCCTCTTCCCGAGCAGGCGTCGATGGCCGCCCATGAGTGGGCGGTCATGGGGGTCGAGGACGTGGCCGTGGTCACCGCCGACCCCTATGGCCCGGATCCGCACCGGAGCGTGGCCGAGGCGGCGCGGGAGGCGAACGAGTTCCATGCCAGCGTCCTCTTCATGGACTGCTTCGGCTTCGACCTCTCCATGCGCGCGACGGCGGCCGCGGAGTTTGCCGGCCCGGTCATTCTGGCCCGCTCCATGGCCGCCCGGCTGATTGCGGAGATTGCCGGATGAGCTTCCGGGTCGGGATGGACATCGGCGGCACGTTCACCGACTACGTGCTGCTCGAGGATGGGAGCGGCGAGCTGCTCCTCCACAAGCGGCTCACGACCCCGACCGATCCCGCCGAGGGCGCACTGCTCGGTCTCCAGGAGCTGATGCAGAAGAGCGGCCTCGATCTTGGCGACTGCAGCGTGCTCGTCCACGGCACGACGCTGGTCACGAATGCTGTCATCGAGCGCCGCGGGGCCCCGACTGCGCTGCTGACCACCATGGGCTTCCGCGACATTCTCGAGATGGGGCGCGAGCAGCGCTACGACATCTACGACCTCTTCCTCCAGTACCCCGAGCCCCTGGTCCACCGGCGCTGGCGGATGGAGGTGGACGAACGGGTGGACCGGGACGGCAAGCCGCTCCGGCCGGCTGACCTGGAGGCCATCCGGAGTCAGGTCCGGGAGATCGCCGCGGCCGGCATGGAGGCCGTCGCCATCTGCTTCCTGCACTCCTACCTCAACCCGGCCCACGAGAAGGCGGTCGCCGAACTGATCCGGAGGGAGGTGCCGAGGCTTCGGGTCTCGGTCGCGCACGAGGTCGTTCCGGAGATCCGAGAATTCGAGCGCGCGTCCACAACCGTTGCCAACGCCTACGTGCAGCCGCTCGTCGACCGCTACCTCGGCCGGCTGGAGCGAGAGCTGGAGGAGCGAGGGTTCCACGGCCGCTTCTACCTGATGCAGTCGAGCGGCGGCCTGGCCGGTCTCGAGACCGCGCGAAAGTATCCGGTGCGGCTGCTCGAGTCGGGTCCGGCCGGTGGGGCCATGGTCGGCGCGTATCTCGGGCGGCTGCTCGGCCTGCGCGATCTCATCGCGTTCGACATGGGCGGTACCACCGCAAAGATCTGTGTGATCCGGGACGGCCGTCCAGGGCTGGCCGCCGAGATGGAGGCGGGCCGGGTCCATCGGTTCAAGAAGGGCTCCGGCCTTCCTATCAAGACCCCCGTCCTGGACCTGATGGAGATCGGCGCCGGAGGCGGTTCGATCGCCTTTCCCAACCGGCTCGGCCTGCTCCAGGTCGGTCCCAGGAGCGCGGGCGCCGACCCCGGCCCCGCCTGTTACGGACGGGGCGGCCATGAGCCCACGGTGACCGATGCCTGCTTGAGGCTCGGCTACCTCGACCCTGCCTACTTCCTCGGAGGCGAGATGCCGCTCGACGTCGCCGCCGCCGATGCCGTTCTGGCCCGGCTCGGCCAGGCGCTCGGCCTGACCGACGAGACCGCGCCGGGCGTCTACAGCGTCGTCTGCGAGAACATGGCGGGCGCCGCTCGCGTCCACATCATCGAGAAGGGCCTCGACCCTCGCCGGTTTCCGATCTTCGCGTACGGTGGGGCGGGGCCGCTGCACGCCGTGCGAGTGGCGAGGTCGCTGGGAGCGCCGGAGATCATCGTCCCGCCGGTGTCGGGAGTCGCAGCGGCCCTGGGATTCCTGGTAGCCCCGATCAGCTTCGAGTTCTCCCGTTCCTCTCCCACCGAGCTGCGCTCCCTCGAGTGGGAAGATGCCGAGGCGCTCTACCGCGACATGGAGGAGCAGTCGCGGCTGCACCTGCGGACTGCCGGCGTGGACGAGGTCCGCTTCGAGCGTGAAGCGGAGATGCGGCTGTCCGGGCAGTTCCACGACATCGTCGTCCCGATCAGAGGCGGTCCGATGGAGCTGCGAGAGGACTTCGAGCGCGAGTACGCGCGCCTCTATCACGACGTCCTCGCGGACTACGAGCCGCTGGTCCTGAACTGGCGCCTTCGCGCGGTCGGGCCTCAACCCGAGGTCCGACTGCCGGGCCTGGCGGGGGTGGCAGACGGCGCCCTCCGCCGGAGTCGGCCTGCCTACTTCCCGGAGAATGGCGGCTTCGTTCCAACTCCCGTCTACGACCGCTACCGGCTTGGAGTCGGCGCCCAGATCACCGGCCCTGCCATCATCGAGGAGCGCGAATCGACCACGGTCCTCGGTCCCCGAGAGCGGCTGCGCGTCGATGAGCTCGGCAACCTGAGGGTCAGCCTTGGCTACTGAGTTCGACCCGGTCACACTGGAGATCCTCTGGAGCCGCCTGGTGAACATCACCGAGGAGTGCTGGGTGACCATCTGGCGCACCGCGTTCTCGATGATCATCGGCGAGGCGCAGGACTTCGGCTGCGAGCTTCTCGACGCGCGCGGTGAGTCGCTCGCGCACTCCCCGCGCTCGATGCCGGTCTTCAACCTGACCTTGCCGCGAGCGGTCAACGCCCTTCTGGAGCGCTTCCCGCCCGACACGCTGCAGCCAGGGGATCTCCTGGCCACCAACGACCCCTGGATCTGCGCCGGCCATCTCTACGACATCGCGCTGGTGACCCCCGCGTTCAGAGGGGAGCGCCTGGTCGGGCTGGTCGGCTCGATCGCCCACTGTTCGGATGTCGGGGGATCGCTCGACGCGCTCGGCGTCCGCGAGATCTACGAGGAGGGCGTTCAGCTCCCTCCGGTCAGGCTGCACCGTGCCGGCGTTCCCAATCTCGAGGTCTACGAGCTGATTCGAGCCAATGTTCGCAAGGGCGACATGGTGATCGGAGATCTGCGCGCACAGATCTCCGCCAACAACGTGGGTGTCGATCGGCTCCTGCGCTTCATGGACGAATACGGACTGGAGGACCTGACCGAGCTGGCCACGACGATCCAGGACCGGGCCGAGCAGGCGATGCGGGACGCGATCCGAGCCGTGCCCGACGGCGTCTACCGCCACGAGGTCGAGTTCGAGGCGATCGACCGCAAGCTGGGCCTTCCGGTGCGTATCGAGGTGCGGGACGACGAGCTCTTCGTGGACTGGGAGGGCGCGCCGCCGCAGGTGGAGCGCGGCGGCATCAACTGCACGTACAGCTACACCGCGGCCCACACGGCCTACGCGCTGAAATGCATGCTCACGCCGGAGATCCCCTCCAACGCTGGCGACTTCCGGCCGATTCACATCAGCGCACCCGAGGGGTCCATCCTCAGCTGCACGTACCCGGCCGCCGTCAACGTCAGGACGATGACCGGCTGGTACTGCGCTCCGGCCGTGTTCGGAGCGCTGGCTCCGGCGCTGCCGAGGCGGGTGCAGGGCTTCACCGGCATGCCGATGGGGGCCGGCGTCTATGGCCGCGAACGCGATGGCCGGGCCTTCAACGACCACCTGTTCCAGGGCGGCGGTCAGGGGGCGGGCGAGGCCGGCGACGGCAAGTCCGCACTGCTGTTTCCAACCTCTGCCGCGAACACTTCCGTCGAGATGTTCGAGACGCGCACCCCGATGCTGGTGGAGTGCAAGGAACTGATCGCGGATTCGGGGGGCCCCGGTCGTCACCGAGGCGGGCTGGGCCAGCGAGTGCGGGTGCGAAAGCTGTATGACGACGGGCAGCCGGCCTTCATCGGGCTGCACCCCCAGGGCATCGAGGTGGAGACCCCTGGGCTGTTCGGCGGACGGCCGGGTCGGCGGGCAGACATCAGGCTCGAGGAGGACGGGCTGGTCAGGGACCATGCCGAGCTCGGTGGCCTGGCTGAGCTCCGGCGGCCGGGGCAGGTCCTCACGATCGAACTGGCAGGCGGATCAGGATATGGCGACCCTCCGAACGCCTCGCAGCCGATCACGGCGCGGAAGCGGCCGGCGCGGCGAAGCGCCAGCTCCAGGACGATCTCCCCGCCCATCGAGCAGCCGAGGACCACGGGCCGCTGGAGCCCGCGGCGTCCGCGAAGGCCGCGACGAAGCCGGCATAGAAACCAGTAGATGCACCCCACGGCCGACCGGCAGCCGCGGCTGAGAGCGGGGGTGAGGGGGTCGGCCGCGCACCGGCGAGCCCAGTCCAGCAGACCAGCAGACCAGCAGACCGGCTGTCGGCGTCAGCCGCGTGAGGTCGGCTGCGGCTGGATCCCGCGCCGGATGGCTTCCGCAGCCAGCTCCGAGCGGGAGTCGATGCCGAGCTTGCCGAAGATGTGGACCAGGTGCGTCTTGACGGTGGCGCGCGACACGAAGAGCCGGGCCGCGATCTCGGGGTTGCTGAGGTGCTGGCCGACCAGGCGGGCGACCTCCACCTCGCTCGGGGTGAGGCTGGCCCAGCCCGTGGCCGGACGCCTGCGATCGCCGCGCCCGCGGGCGGCGTAGGCGATCGCCTCCTCCAGTGAGAGGCGGGCGCCCTCGGCCCAGGCGTCCGCGAAATCGTCCACGCCGAGAGCCTGCCTGGCTTTGACGAGCGCCGCTTCGTGAGCGGAGCCGTCGGTCGTGAAGCGATAGCCGAGCTCGTCCCGCTCCGACCCGGCCGCGGCCCAGAGCCTGGCGGCCTCGTGATGGCTGTCCTGCTCGGCGGCCAGCCGGGCCAGCACCTCCAGCGCGTCCACCAGGCCCAGCTGATCGCCCGCCTCGCGGCCCAGGCGCAGCGCATCGTGCGCCAGCGACTCCGCCTGGTCGCTCCTGCCCTCCCGGGCGCGAAGCTTCGCCCGGCCCAGGCTCGCCCGGCCCAGGACCCAGGTCAATGCCCCGGAGCTGGCGAGCGAGGTCGCCTCGTCGAGGCTGGCCGAGGCGTCGTCGAGCGCGCCCAGCGCCAGCTGCGCTTCGGCCAGGACCACCAGCGGCAGGCCTGCCAGGCGGTAGAGCGGGGTCGCACGTACGACGTCGATCAGGCGCGCCAGCCTGGCCCTCGCCTCGGCTGGACGGCCGCTGGCCAGCTCCATGCAGCCGAGCGTCCACGCGGCGAGGTGAGCGACCATCCTCTCGGACCCGCCGGTGAACTGGCGGTTCTGTGCCGCCTCAACGCCCTCGTGGATGGCCGCGCGAGCGGCGGCGAAGTCACCGCGATACATCGCCACCCAGGCGAGGCCGAGAGAACACTTCCAGACCAGGC
>WNGE01007840.1_pt1 | contig 11844 bp, 5 predicted proteins | sample 5400651 | NCBI WGS metagenome assembly WNGE01 (sample SAMN13153370, study PRJNA577476) | soil metagenome | isolation source: 60 cm soil or saprolite under grassland replicate 2 | place: USA:California | collected 2016-06-15 | reverse complement strand
ATCCAAAAGGATGGCGATCTGCGCGAGGATACGGGTTCTGTAAAGATAGATTGGCTGCAATCGGAACGAAGCCAGTTCTCGGTTCGCTACAACATCAACAATTCGAAAACAACGACACCGTATGGCGTCGGAACCGATCAGACAGCCGACGGAAAATTGCGCGTCCAGTTGTTTAAGGCTTCGCACACCTTCACATTCTCGAATAATACGATCAATGAATTTGCATTCGGCATTAATCGCAACGTGACCGATGTCGGTGCCGGGCCATCGACTCTGCCGAGATTCGATCTATCGTTCGCTGACCTGCGCAGTTTAAACAGTTCCGCACTGGCACGGTCTATCATTTTCTTGACACTCTGAGTTCTGTTCGAGGGAATCACTCGCTCAAGGCCGGTACTGACATTCGGCTCAATCGCCGTTCGGCCAGTTCGGAGAATCAGGAAACACTTATCTTCTTCGCGCTGAATGATTTTAGGGACAATGTTCCATTTATTGTTTCCAGGGGCGGCAATCCGCTGCTCGATTATGCGAACGAGAATTTTTCGCTTTTTGTCCAGGACGATTGGAAGGTACATCCGCGTCTGTCTTTGAATTTGGGATTGCGTTACGACGTGAGCACCGTGAGCCGTGAAAAAGAAGGGCGTTTGCAAAACTTCGACCTTAACACGTTGACGTTCACACCCCGCGGGGAGAAGCTGCATGATGTTGATAAGAATAATTTCGGCCCGCGTTTCGGTTTTGCGTTCGATGTGTTCGGCAATCAGAAAACTGTGCTTCGGGGCGGTTATGGAATTTTCTACGACCGTGATCTGCCCGCCAGCTTCGGCTCGCCGCAGGCAAACACTTTTCCGGCGGAATCGGTCGATCTGTTTACTGCATTGATTTTTTGCGGAATCTTTCCGCAATATCCGGTCGATCCAGCGGCGTTTGCATGTGCGGTCCCGAATGCTTATCACATCGAAAGAGATCTTCAAACGGCAATGGCGCAGCATTGGTCGCTGAATGTTCAGCATGACCTCGGCTTCGGCACTTTGCAGGTCGGGTATGTCGGTAATCATGTGACGCACCTTCTGACAAACGGTGTCGTTACCCCGCGAAACATAAATCGAAGAGATCCTGTAACGCAGGCTCGGCCGCTGTCTTCAAACTTCGGCGACATCTTCGTAGTCGGCGGTTATCCGCAGTCGAACTACAATGCGCTGCAGGCGACCTTCAAGAGAAATCTTGCCAGAGGCCTGCGGTTCAATGCCAACTACACCTGGTCTCACGCAATCGATGACGTTGTCGGATTCTTTAAGGATTACCAGGACGAAAATAACGCTCGAGCGGAACGTGCCAGCAGCGATCAGGACGTTCGTCATAACTTCACAATGGATGCGGGCTACGATTTACCGCTTCGCGATTGGTTTGACGGCGGGCCGCGTTGGCTCGTGGACGGCTGGCAGCTCAATACGATCACGCAGATCAGAAGCGGTCTTCCCGTAAACGTGACCAGAAAGGGCGGCGTCTTCGGCGGTTTTTCTTTCCGTCCTGATGTTGTTGAGGGCGTGGACACCCGATGCCCGAATTTCAGCATTCCCCAATGCCAATTTAATGCAGCCGCGTTTTCAAATCCCGGCGACGGAGTCTTCGGCAATGCGGGCCGCAACCTTTTGCGCGGGCCTGGTTTTGCCCAGGTAGATTTTTCGATCTTTAAAAATACGCGGCTGAAGGAGAATACTGCGCTCCAACTCCGTGTGGAGGTCTTCAATCTTTTTAACAAGGCAAATTTCGCTGATCCGTCCGGCGGTTTGGTTCCGGGCGATAGTAACTCGCTGCGGCCAACGGCATTCTTCGGTCAGAGTATTTCGACCGTCGGGAATCAACTTGGCGGATTGCTCGGTTTCGGCGGCCCGCGTCAAATTCAACTTTCGGCGCGATACATCTTCTGACCGGGACAACCGCCGGATGAGTATTGACCTTAGACGCAGCGTAAATGTAACTAATGTTTATTGACTGCACTCAGCAAACCTGCGAAGCAGGTGACAGCATAGATCCTGGGGCGTGAGCCCCAGGATCAGGCCCGAATAAGGATGTTAGCCTGCGTAGCGGGCGACAGCCTCCGCCGAAACTTTCAAACCGTGGGAGTAGGCATTGTCATACGCACTTTCGCCCGCGTTGCGGGCTCCGGTTTTTATACGACAGTTCACTTGGGGCTCACGCCCCAGGCTCTATGCTTTCGCCCGCTCTCGCGGGCTGGTCTGCATTTGCCTGACGCTTCTCGTTTTTTTTCTTCTCCCTCAATTCGGATTGGCCCAAAGCAGTGCACGCTTGCCGGAGAGTTCGATCAAGACGGTGTACATCGTGCCGACGAGCCATTACGATTTCGGCTTCGTCGATTCGCCTGAGGCCGTACGCGAACGCGCAGCACATCACATAGATGAAGTGATACGCGTCGCTGAGAGTGACCCGGATTTCCGCTGGACGATTGAGAGCGTCTGGCAGGTTAACGAGTGGCTAAAGCGTGCCAAAGTCCCAACTTCCGTACTGCCCAATGACAAAACCAAGATTGAGAGGCTCGTGAAGCTCATTAAGAGTGGACGCATCGCACTCTCCTCGGCGTGGGGCAGCATGCACACTGACTTTATGGGCGAGGAGGAGTTGAACCGCCTTTGTTACGACTACGCTAAACTAAAGCGCACATACGGGGTGGAAACAGAGATGGCGATGATGGACGATGTGCCTGGCCATCCCTCCACTGTGCCATCAGTGTTGGCTGGCAGCGGTATGCGCTACCTGGTTACGGGAGCCAACATCTTCATCAACATCGCAACTTCGCTCGCGCCAGGAAAGGTTCCGTTCTACTGGGAGTCTCCGGACGGCAGCCGCGTCTTGACGTGGGTAAGTCAGGGACAGCGCGGCGGCTACCCTGAGGCCCTGACGGACTTTTACCTCGACCCTTACTCTCTTGATCCTTACACGGGCAAGACCCCCTATGAAATGTTCAATCCCAAGGCAGGTAAGAAGACCGACCTCCAGATCATGGAGGAAGGTGTCGCTGAGTTGCAGAAGCGATATGGTGAGGCGGGTTATCAGTACGATGCGGTGATGGCCATTTATGCGCATGACTTCGTCGAACCCACGAACGTCGCGAACCTCGAACGCGCCGTGAAACTCTGGAACACTCATCACGATTCACCCAGGCTGAAGATCGCCACTCCGCCGGATTTTTTTCACTACATAGAAGCCAAATATGCCGCGCAGATTCCAACATTCCGCGGTGAATGGTCCGGACTGTGGTCCGAGGCGAAGACCCAGTCGCCGCAGATCAGCGCGCTCGCCCGTTACGCACACGACCACACGTCCGCAGCTGAAACTCTCTGGAGTGCCATCTCCGCCACACGCGGGATTCCGTTTCCCGCCGGCAACACCGCCACCCTCTACGATCTGATGTTCACTTATGATGAGCATAGCGGAGCAGGGAATACTGGCTGGCCGCAGCTAAACGATCGAGACAAACTCGAGGAACAAAATCGACAATACGTTAGCTACATGCAAAAAGCAGAGAAGGAGGCGGACTTTCTTCTCGATCAGGGAATGCAACTGTTGGCCCAACCCTCGCGCGACGAGGCCCAGCAGCGGTTGCCATCGAGTAACGTTTGGCCATTACTCGTCTACAACGCTCTTTCCTGGCAACGAGATGACCTCGTCACAGTCCCCGCCCCCTCGAGCGGACTGAAGGTCGTTGTGGTACGTAAGGCAGGTAGCAATCAACTAATCCCGTTCGACATCGATGAGCAGGGGCGCGCGGTTTTTGTCGCCCATGATGTTCCATCTGTCGGCTATGCAACGTTCCAGCTCGAGACGTTGCCAGGGCAGATGGTTTCGACATTGCGCGATCTGCCTGTTGGCAGTCAGGCCGCGAATAGACATTTCCGCTTGCGCTTTCGTCCAGACGGCAGTGTCCAAAGCATCGTAGCGCTCGCGAGTGGGCAGGAAATTGTCAACGACAAGGGCGAGTTGCCGTTCAATCAACTGCTGCGAGTTGAAGGACAGGAACCATCTACTATCACATCGCCCATTCCGCCGGTGATCAAGATCAAACGCGGCGTAGGCATGACACGCGTGACAATCACCCGCGAACGATCAGCCTTTCCCCTGACTACATTCACGATTTACGACGACCTGGACCGCGTTGAACTCCACAACGAAATTGACAACGCACGGGTGCCTTTTGCCGGGGGAAAAAGTTGGCACGACTCCTACTATTTCGCTTTTCCATTCGCCTTGGTTACACAAGACCTTAAGGTCCTACGCGGGGGGCAAAAATGGTTTGATAGATTGCCGGATGACTACCTGCCTGGCGCACGACGAGACTCAGTTACAACGCAACATCTAATCGCCATGAGCGATGGCAGGGCATCCGTCATGCTCGCACACCGTCAGGCATTTCACTTCGTGTTCCCGAGTTATGTCAAAGCGCAACCTTCCGCTAAGCGTGCGCCGGCTGAATTGCCCGCAATGTTCACAGGGAAGTGGCCGCTGCGGGAAGCGACTCTTTACTCCCGTGCGTTTCGCCGCGGCAACCAGGCAGATACGCATGATCTGGGCGTGACCAATTTGTTGACAGTTGAACCCGGATTAGACCAGCGCTACAAGTTTGACTACGCGCTTAATGCCGCAACTGGAAAATTCAACGAAGTGACAGCGTGGCGCCTCGGTTCGGGATTCAACGTACCATTGCGCGCCTCGTACGTCACCGTGCCGCCCGCCGCTTCAGAGCGCAGCTACTTCGGGGTGAATCAGCCGAACGTCGAAATCGTTACGGTGAAGCAGCTTGCTGATACGACCGTTCACGGCGAAGTAAGCGCCAACCCTTTAGATCCGAGAGCAAACCGCGTGTTCATCATTCGTCTTCAAGAGTTCGCTGGTCATGCAGCGACGACCGAAGTTACGACGCCGGTGAAGGTGCGCGCCGCTGCCATGCTGAACCTGACAGAGGATAGCGTGCGGGAGACCCTTTCGACGCTCTCTCCGCTAACGGTCAAACTAAAGCCGTATGAAACGGTCACGCTGCGCATAGAAATTGAACCTGATTTGATAGCTAGAACGCAAAGAGCAGCGAGTGAATTACGCTGAAAGCGTTGGCGAAGGGCTGAGCAGGCGATCTTGCGAACTCTTTCAGAGTTCGCGAATAGTATGGGTTGGAACTGGAGGCCCAGGGTTGCAGCAACCCTGGGCTGAAATTATCCAACGCTTTCAGCGTAATTTGTAAGCCATGGAGTTTTCACATAGTCTCGGAAGTTAGTGGGGTTTCGGAGTCTTCACGGGTGAATGAGAGAAGCCGAAGCTTCGCCTGGACCTGAGCCACCCATCGGCGAAAATGTGAGTGAATACAAAATGAGCGACCAGAAGCGAAGGGATTTCCTGAAAAGTGCGGCGGCGGGGTTTGTGGCGCCGGCGATTCTGCCGGAGTTGACCTTCGGTGCAAATGATTCCAATCAACATAGTGCGGAGCAACGCACGCAACGAAGGGCGGTTAAGGCTCCCGTCGCCACTGATATCCCGACGGTAGAGTCAATGCGCTCGGTCACGATGTCGCACCGTTTCGGGGACCTGTTTAATCCCCCGGGTCTGACCAACCAGTGGGGTTGCGCACAGGCGGCGATGGATGTGACTGGCGTACGGAGCATTGCGTTTCCACCATTCGCTCAAGGCGAGATGAACACTGCAGCGCTCGGCTCCGGTGGCGAATTGTTAACGGGCGTTCTATACGTTGACGGCGAGTACTTCGCTGCGACTAAGGCGATGGTTGAGTTCGTTTGGCAGCCTGACAGAGTCGAGCGTCGCGCTCGGTATCGTGGCCTCGAGCTTTCGAGCGTGACAATCGTGCCGTTTAAGCAGATGTCCGTTGCGGTTTCGCTAACCATAGAGAACAAACAGAAGGTGCGACGCAAGACTGAGATTAAACTCGCACTAAATGGAGGAGTCACCAGGAGTGTAACTCCGTGGAACGCGGCCTACTCGCCTGGAGAATTCGACAACGCTCGTACCGTCGACCGGGATCGCGGTGCGGTCATGTGCAAATCTGTTCGCACAGAGGCCTACTCCCTTCAAGGCACCTGGCCGCTTGCTGCTGAAGTACTTCCATCCTGGCTCATTTATCGCTTCGATTTGGCCCCAGGCGAAAAGCGCACGATCACTTTCGCCAACGCGTTGGCAGGAAATGCCGATGAGGCACGACGCCATTACGACGTGCTCGTGCGCAACTTCGAAACTGTGGCCAGGCAAGTCCGCGATGAGTGGAACGCAGAATTAAAAGCTGCTTTTACGCCGGGCAACGATCGATTCTCAGGCTATGTGCCCACCCTCGTTACGAGCGACGAATCCGTGCGCCGTCTTTACCATTCAGCGGTAATGAGCGCACTCTTTTTCAGGCGCACAACGCCCCACTCGGTCTTTGGCACAACCTACGTCACGCTTGCCCCGCGCTACTGGGAAACCACGACGTTTCTCTGGGACATTAGTCTAAGCGCGATGCTTTTAGCGTTGCTCGATCCGTTGATTCTGCGGCGCATGATTGAGACCTGGATGCAGCTTGATATTTATCAGCATTTCGGCACTGAATATCTGACTGGCTCAGGGGTCGGCCCGTGGTATTCGGTCAATGATTTTGCGATGTGCCGGATGGCGCGTGAGTATTTGCGTTGGACCGGCGATCATGCCTGGCTCGACAAGGAAGTTGGCGGTGAGAAGGTGGTTGATCGTTTGATGACTTACGCCGAACACTGGCGCAAGCTGGATACGAACAAGCATGGCCTCGCGGACTATGGCGGCGTTTCAAATCTGCTCGAAGCCGTTAGCAGTTACGTGCATGAGGTCGCCGGATTGAATGCGGCGAATGTTTATAACTTACGTTTCGTCGCCGATTTGCTCGAACACCGTGGTGCTTCTGCGAAAGCGGAAACCATGCGCTCTGATGCACAGCAGTTGAGCCGCAGGGTACTCGAACTTTACGTTCCCGGAAAAGGTATTTGGCGCTGTCGCCTTCCCGATGGAAGTATGAACGAAGTGCACCACTGCTACGACTTTGGAACCGTGCTGATCACCATCGGCGACACATTGAGCAAGCAGATCAAAGCCGAGATGGTACATTTCTTCCGCGACGAACTGCAGACACCGGTCTGGATGCGTGCGCTATCCACCAGAGATTTGGATGTCACCTTCAGCATCCGCCCTGACCACCAATGGACTGGAGCGTACACGGCGTGGCCCGCGCTGGCGTTAAGTGCGTTGTATGTGGCCGGCGAAGGAGATGTCGCTTTCAAATGGATCAAAGGCCTGGCCGAAACCGCCAGGCAAGGACCGATCGCGCAAGCGCACTTTGCGGAAACTGCTGTTGCACCGGAAGCCGGCGGTGGTGCCCGCAAGGCACCCTCGGATCAACCGTACATCAACGACTGGGCCTGCGTGTCAGGTTGTGCCTATCTTGAGCCGGTAGTCGAGAACTTGTTCGGTATCCAGGCAGGCTTATTTGGCACGATCAAAGCGCGACCGGCATTCGGTATGTTCGATGCAAGAGCCGAACTGCGAAATATCAACTATCAGGGTAAAACCCACACAGCTACGAAGCAGGGAATTAAATTGGCTTGAGAAAGATGGGTAGTGGTCCAGTCTAGTCCAACCGGGAAGCGTTATGAAGCAAGAACGTTCCTGCAAATAGTGGCAACGACCAAGTACCAGGAAGACGGATTCCGATATGCGCCTTATGCGAAAGATTGCGTTTTCAACTCTGTTAATTCTCTTGTGCTTCGTCGCGGTCAACGCGCAAGATCAACCGTCTTCCGCGTGGGTTACCGACGTCGGCAGCCGCTACTGGGTGCAGCCGGACATAGTCTATCAAGGTGCCAATAACAGTCTGCTTAAACTAGACGTCTGGTATCAGCATGACGTAAAGACGCCGAGTCCGACACTGGTTTACTTCCACGGCGGCGGCTGGATCTTTGGTACTAAAGAGGGAAGTGTGTTGCAGTTTCTGCCCTTTCTCGAAAAGGGTTGGACGGTCGTCAATGTCGAATACCGTATGGCCAGCAATTCGTTGGCGCCAGCGGCGGTGGAAGATACACGCTGTGCGCTTCGCTGGGTTTACCGCAACGCTAAGCAATGGCACTTCGATACCAGCAAGATCGTGTTGACAGGCCACTCGGCCGGCGGTCATCTTTCTTTGATTACAGGCATGCTGCCCGAGGGGACGGGGCTCGACAACCAATGCTATGGTGAGGAAAAGTTGAACGTCGCTGCGATCATAAACTGGTATGGCATCGCCGACGTCAACGACTTGATCAAAGGCGGTAACTTGAAAAACTATGCGGTAATGTGGATGGGCAGTCAGCCGAAGGCTGAAGAGATCGCCCGCCAGGTCTCGCCTTTGACTTACGTACGTTCGGGGTTGCCACCGATTCTGTCGATTCACGGTGACAAGGACGACGTCGTGCCTTACAGCCAATCGCTACGCTTGCACGAAGCGCTCGACAAAGCGAAAGTGCCAAATCAGCTACTGACAATCAAAGGCGGTGGACACGGCGGCTTTCCGCAGACTGATTACCTAAGAAGTTATGAGACGATCTGGACGTTCTTACGGCAGAACAAGATTACTTTGTAAAAGCTAGGTCTTAGGTCTTAGGTCTTAGGTCTTTGGCCTTCGGTTTTTGCTCCATCCGCCCTCAAATACCAAAGACCTAAGGCCCAAGACCTAAGACCTAAGACCAAAGACCAAATTCCATGAAAATAACCGACATCCGAGCAACGACCGTGACCGTGCCGCTCGAAGCACCACTGCGTCATGCCAATGGCTGCCATTGGGGTCGCTTTGTCCGCACCATTGTCGAGGTCGACACCGATGAAGGAATCACCGGACTCGGCGAAATGGGTGGCGGAGGTGAGTCAGCGGAAGCGGTATTTCGCGCGATGAAGAGTTATCTGGTTGGTCACGATCCATCGCGCATTGAGCAGATGCGCTACCTGATCGCGAATCCGACTGCGTCCCTTTACAACAACCGCACGCAAATCCTGGCGGCGCTCGAGTTTGCCTGTCTCGACATTCTCGGACAGAAGTGGAACGTTCCTGTCTCTGAAATCCTTGGCGGGCGTTTGCAGGAGCGAGTGCCATTCGCCTCATACCTGTTTTTCCGTTATCCAAATTCCAAGGATGGTTCGGGAGAAGTGCGTACCATCGAACAACTCGTAGCGCACGCGCTCGAATTGAAGGACCGTTACGGCTTCACGTCGCACAAGCTAAAGGGCGGTGTGTTCGCTCCGGAATATGAGCTTGAGTGCTACCGGGCCATCGCCGCGGCGCTCGATGGTGACAGTTTTCGGTTCGACCCGAACGCGGTCTGGTCAACCGAGCAAGCCATCTGGTTTGGGCAAGCCATCGAAGATATTAAAAACGATTACCTCGAGGACCCTGTCTTTGGTCTGAACGGTATGCGCCGGACGCGCGAGAAGGTGAGGATGCCGCTCGCGACTAACACTGTGGTTGTCGGCTTCGAGCAGCTCGCGGCAAACGTGCTCAACACGGCAGTCGATGTGATCCTGCTTGATACGACCTTCTGGGGCGGCATCCGTCAATGCGTTAAGGCGGCGGGCGTATGCGAGACGTTTCAACTGGGAGTGGCGGTCCACTCTTCAGGCGAGCTGGGTATCCAACTCGCGACGATGCTGCACCTTGGAGCCGTGATCCCGAATCTCTCTTTTGCAGCAGACGCGCACTACCACCATCTCACTGATGACATTATCGAAGGTGGCAAGTTCAAGTATGAAGGAGGCACTATCAAGGTACCCGACGGGCCGGGACTAGGTGTGAAGGTGAACCGCGACAAGCTGGCGGAGTACAGCGAGTTATATAAACGTCTGGGCAGTTATCCTTACGATCAAGATCCACTCAGGCCTGGATGGACTCCAACTATTCCTAATAATCGCTGGGCTGATCCGGCGAATGACCGCGCGCCAGACATACGTTTTTGCTGACGGGCTACGCTCCAGGGAGAGCAAAGCCGCATTGTGGATGCTTATTAGTGAGCTCGTCACGCTTCATTCAATTACTAACCGTGGATGCGCAGGCTGGCATAGTCGACGGCTATGGCACCGTAAGATAGGGAGAGTCCCTGGAGTTCTGGTCGGGCAAAACGGTAAGTCTGCTCGTGAAAGAGAGGAAGGAGCAGTCGATCACGCGCAACAATTTCTTCGATCTCTCGATAGACCGCATGCCGCGCCGCCGGAGATGTTTCTGATCGTCCCCGTGCTATCAGACGGTCCACTTCGGCTGAACCACATAGCTTTCCCAATATTCCCTCTTTCGTGGCCAGGATGTTAGCGAAGGTGTCGGCATCCGGATAATCAGCGCCCCAGCGCCCCAGCACCACGTCGACAGAGCCCTGGGTTAACGCCTCCATCAACTCTTCCATGGTTCTATTCACAGTGCGAATCGTTATCTTTTGATCGCTAACAGAGCGCGAGATCTCACGCGCGAGGGACGCATATTCTCCAAAGAACACCGGGTTAACGGCGGCAGTCAATTCGATTTCCTCGTTTGGCCGTTCGGGCGCCGATGTGGATGCAAGAGGCATTCTTGGGGTGTATGCAGAGTCATGACCCAGGAGTCCAGGCGGAATGAGGCCGTGCGCCGGGACAGCGAGCCGTCCCAGGGTCTGACGTACTAAGCTCGCGACGTCGATAGACCCCGCGAGTTTCTGGCGCAACCGTTTGTCTTTCAGTGGTCCGCGGTGAGTGTTGAATGCCGCGTAGTAGGTCATGAGCCTGGGGATTTCGTGATATCCCGAAGCAAACTCAGGCTCGCGGCGCAGAGCCTCTGCGTCCGCGGGTAACAGATCCGACGCCAGCGAAAATCGACCGGCGCGGAATTGAGAGAGGACGTCCGCCGGCGTCACACCGAAGTTGAAGGTAAGGCCTTCAATCTTTGGATAGCCCCTGCGCCAGTAGGTTTTATTTCGTTCGAGTTCGAGGCGTATGCCCGGCTCCCACTTCACTACGCGAAAAGGGCCAGTTCCCACGCAGCCCTCTTGCCAGCTCGCTCCAAATTTGTCACTACCCTCCGGAACGATGGCTGCCACGTGGTAAGAGATGAGTGCCGGAAAGAATGAGAGCGGTTCTTCCAGCTCGATCGTAAACTCGTCCGCAGAATGAATGCGGAAACCTACCAGGTCAGACTGCTCGCCGTTAAGGAGCGCCTTCGCGCCGCGAATGGGCGAATAGAAGAAGCGGCCAGTGCTGTCGGGGTTCAGTAGTAGTCTCTCGAACGAGTAGCGAACATCGCGCGGCGTCAGTTTGCGTCCATCATGGAAGCGGACATCATCTCGGAGGCGAAAGCGATATCGCCTGCCACCCTGTTCAGCCGTAAAATCAGTCACCAACCAGGGAACGATCCTCGCGCCGCCGACGTCGCGGGTCAGTGTTTCGAAGATGCTCGGCATCACTTCTGCGTCTTCTACGGTGGCCGCCAGTGAAGGATCCAGGCGATGAAGTGTTCCGGTTATCGGGACTTGAAGAATTCCGCCGCCCGCCCGTCCGATGTCGGTCGCTTTGGTCACCGATTCTAATTTACCTACCCCGGTATAGTTCACATATGGCGCGCTACCATGAAGGGTGAGGCCGAGAACTTTTGAGTTGGCAAGCCGATAATCGACGTCGTGAAACAGCGGTAACACCATTCCTGATTCCTGCAAAAAACTTTCGTACTTTCGATAAAGTGATGCACGAACACCGGGACGGCTTTCCGTGCGTGCTTCTTCGAGAATCTGATCTCCATCAGCCGAGGAGATGTAAGGGCGATAAACACCCACTCGC
>WNGE01007499.1_pt1 | contig 11845 bp, 17 predicted proteins | sample 5400651 | NCBI WGS metagenome assembly WNGE01 (sample SAMN13153370, study PRJNA577476) | soil metagenome | isolation source: 60 cm soil or saprolite under grassland replicate 2 | place: USA:California | collected 2016-06-15 | reverse complement strand
AGGATGTGCAGCCGTGGATCGACAGCATGGTCTCTGCGGTCCGGACGAAGACCGGGAAGGCGTTCGCTAAGGCCGCCCTCGAAGCCGATCCGGGTGAGTGGTGGCGTGAGATGGCCACTTCCTACGGGCGCGTGCTCGCCCGACTGCCAGCGGCTGGAGGAAGCTGACGCACCCGCCAACAAACACACGGGATATTGATGCCGAACTTCGCGGGCCGCCGGACGAACCCGATCAGTAAGAGCCCGGCGGGGTGGCTGCTTGCAGAGCGTGGTCCAGGGTTAATGCGCCAACGCCGTCACAGGTCATCAGCTGCAGATCGAGAAGCTTGAAGAGGGCATACCTGCTCTTGAGGACGCCAAAGAGACCGGGTAGCTGTGAGCCGGTATATCCGCCGTTCCGCGTCCTCCAGCCGCAGTGCGATCTCCCGGAGCGCGGCCGCTATTCGCTCGCATTCCTCGCGGCTCATGAATTGGCCCGGCGATGGGACCAAGCCGAGGCGGTCACCAAGCGCGGCCAGATCCACGCCAGGCCCCGGTCGATGGCCAAGGGCTCGCGTGGTCTCTTCGGCCTGACGTGGCATAGGCGCGCCCACCGCTTCTTCCTGAGGGCTTGATAGTCTTAAGACAATATGGTGGTTGGCTCAGGGCTCGGCTGTCAATGTCTTAGGAGAATGATCCAGGCGTGGCTCCCAGACACTCGCGGTATCCAGAGATCGCAGCCCAGCTGCGAGCCCGCATCCTTGCTGGCGAGTGGGAACCTGGTAGCACGCTGCCGAGGCTGGACGTCCTGGCCGCCGAGTATCACGCCGACAAGAACACGATCTCCCGGGCTATCAGCGAAGTGCTGGAACCTGAGGGCCTGGTCTGGTCTGTCCCCCGTCGGGGCACGATCGTCCGGTACGGCATGGTGCGGCCGCACCGGATGCGCGGCAACCTGGTTAAGAGGAACGTCGCCACAAGCGGGCCCGGCTACAGCTTCCCGTCCGCGTCCGGGCAGGAGGTTTGGCACCACCACATCACGCCGGCCGCCAGGCCGGAGAAGCTGGGCAGTCCCCGTATCGCCGGGCTCCTCAAGGTCCCCGAAGGCAGCGAGATCCTGCTAAGGCACCGGGTCACTGGACCGGAGACCGAGCCGCCGTTCCAGGTCAACAACTCCTGGATACACCCCCGCGTCGCTGATATCCCGGGGGTAGCAGGGCAGGCACCAGGTCCCGGGGACTGGCTGTACCGGATCGAGCAGGCCGGGCACGGGCCACTGTCATGGATGGAGTTTTACAGGGCCAGGCTGCCGGCACCGAGTGAGGCCGCCGAGTTGCAGATACCCGTCACCCTGCCGGTGCTGGAGATCGTCCGCGTCGGCCGGTCCGCGCTAGATGGCGAACCGGTAGAGGTGACCGAGTACGTCATTCCGAGCGACCGTGTCGAGACCGTGCATGAACTCCACCGCGATGAGTCCGCCGCGTGGCCATGGCCGCAGGATGCGGAGAACAGCCCTTAGCTTGCCTCGGCGTGGCTGGCTGCCGCTCCCAGAATCACGGGGTTGCCTTGTGGCGCTCTCCAGATGCCGTCGGTCACGTCCGCGACGATGGCCGTCACGTTGTCAGGGGCGCCGACCTCATGGGTTAGCTGGATAAGGTCGGTCACCATCTGGGCCGCGTCCTCCCCGGAGGCAACCAGTACGTCACGGATCACGCGGGCCTCGAGGACGCCGCTCAGGCCGTCGGAGCAGATCAGGTACCGGTCACCCGGCAGTACCGAGCGCAAGGTCAGGTCGGGCGATCGGTTGGACCTGCCGTCCAGATACCGCACGATGATCGTGCTGATCTGCGCGGGCGCCGGGCTGGCCACCAGCTTGCCCATGACGTGATCTTCGGTGATCAGCTTCAGCGTCCCGCGCCGCAGCAGGTAGCCACGCGAATCGCCGATGTTCGCCACTGCCGCGTAGGTGCCGGACCAGAGCATGGCCGTCAGCGTGGTCCCCATACCCGCCAAGCTGCGATCGGCCTCGATCCTGGCGGCCAGCTGACCGCTGGCGGCGCTAACCGCGCGGCCCAGGACGTTTATTAGCTGCCCGGGACTGCCCGCGTCCACGTCGAACGGCCGAAGCGCGTCCACCACCGTGGCACTGGCAATGTCCCCCGCGACGTGACCGCCCATGCCATCGGCTACCGCGCACAGCCAGCGACCCGCATAGGCGGAATCCTCGTTGCGCTTGCGGACCAGCCCAGTGCTGGTACCAGCGGCTAGGCAGCTTGACATAAACCCATCCTGCCATGGGCGCAATTGCATTACCGCCCCGTGTGCTGGCGGCCAGCCACAGATCATCGCCTTGCATCCGGGCGACCAGATCATGCGCGGTCGACCTGACAGCGACGCACTCTGGTCCGTGGCAAGATTTCCCAGGTGCTTGTTACTCTTCGGCCCGGCGTGAACCGGGATGACCCTTCTCAACACGCTGCGCTCTGTGCAGTCTGAGGTGTCTAACGTTCAAGGCGGCGGCGCTGGAAGCGCGTATGAACGCGTCCTCGCCTACCTGTCTCAAGACGACCGGGAAACGGGCGGCCAGCACGGTCAACGCGCACCTCACCGCCCTGGACCACTTCTACGAGCACCTCGGCCTGGGAGCGGTGCGGGTCCGCCGCGACCAGCTGCCCCGCCACTCGCCTAAGGCGCTCGGCGCGCGGGAGCAGAAACGCTACCTCCGCTCGGTCGAGGCCCGGCCGCTCGCGCGAGACCGGGCGCGGCGCGGCCAACAAAGCCGAGCCGCTGCATCTCCCGCAGGTACATCCCCGCCATGATCGTCTTGCCGGTTCCGGGCTCGTCCGCGAGCAGGAACCGCAGGTTCGGCATCGCGCCATACACCGCGTTCATCTGGTGGGCGTACGGCTTGAGGGGCGACGACGCCAGCGCGGCTGACCGTGCCCCGGCGCTAGCGGCCTTCATCCACGCGATCCACAGTCCAGCCAAGACCGCGGCGGGATCGCATCCACCGTCCTCGATCAAGGTCTCGCAGTCTGCCGCTTCATCACTCGTCAGGACGACCTTCTGAAAGTGCCCGGTCCGCTCCTCGACGAATAACTGCCAGCCATCGGCGGTCGGCATGGCGAGTTCGATGCGGACGTGCCCAGGTAGATCGGGACGATGCGGAATCCGCACTCGGCTGCCTGGCTCGAAGGTCATGAGACATCCAATGGGCTCGACGAGTCGCCCGCGCTGCAAGGCCCGCCGCCCGGGCCTGGCCGCCCGGCTCGCCCAAGTTGCTGCAGAGGCGCTGGACGGCCTGTCGAAGTTGCCGGATCCGTGTGGCCTCCGGGCGAGGTGGTGGTTCCCATGCCGCGCCCCCCGCCGAGTATTTCTTCTCAGGAAGGCGAAGTCGCGTCCGGCCCATCTCCGCCCTCGGTGTGCGGCAAGAGCGCCGAGGCAGAGTCGAACTCTACTTCACTGATACTGGTGAGGTCGCCATCAATTACGGTGTTGAAGGTTAGTCGGACATTTCGCTCGACGTATACCCAGGCGTAGTGTTCATTCCAGTCGGGATCATGTACTTCAACGTCATCTTCGCTGGCGTAGTAGTCAGCGTGGTGCATGAAGCCATCGAGGATGACTGCGGCATCAATATATACCTTGGCAAGTAGCGTGCCGTCATCAAGCGTGTCGTAGACCTCCCAATCTAGGGCATCAAAGTCCGGATCGACGCTTTCGACGGTAATCGTCTCTAGACCCCTAGGCAGTGGTGAATCTCCGAAGTCGAAGTCAAGGCCCCGGCGGAACTCGTCAGGACTGTATGGGTCTTCAACTTCGTTGCCTATCAGGTGGTCACATGCTGACGCCACTGCTTCCTTCAGCAGTTCCATAAAAGGTGAGTCAGGGGCTAGGGTGGGAGTTGGACCAGCCTCAGTCGGCCATGCATGTTCGATGAGCATCGATTTTAGATTTGGGTATCTGAGGACCAGGACGCCTGTAGGCAGATCTTCAACCAGCTCCTGAGCAATGGTCGTCTTATCCGCTCCGCAAAAATCATCGCTATTATCGGTAACGATAATCAGAGTATCCAGAGCGGTGAGAGCAGCACACAACTCGACGATGCTTGCCCAGATCAACGCATCGCGGTAGCCTTTGCCGTTGACATTGAACGGCTTACGCCCACGCAGATCCCAGTCGAGGAGATCACTGTGTGCTATCTTGGGTAGCGGAATTATGTTCGCTCCAGCCGCTCCTAGCTTTGCGCGAATCCACGGTTCATACTCATCGGTCGCCCATGCCGCTTTCTTTTCGATTTCCTCTTGGTATTTAGAATCGATATCGACCCCGAGTCGACGTAGTGGGCCAAAGCCCTTGCGGATTTCCCGAGCCGCTCTGTCCGTTTCACGCTCGTAATGGCGTACTGTCTCCCGGATCACTACGGTGGGAATGTGCAGTTGGAGAACCCCGCGCCCGCTGAGGGCCAAGGTCTGCTGCCATGCTGCGCTACCGAGTCGCATGTCGGCCCGAAAGGCTGTGGTGTCAACCACGACGAAGAGTGGTCGCGAGCCTTGCATGGGGACCCACAATACTCGAACGCGACGTTGGCGGGCTGCGGAAAATCGTCAGCCGGAGAGTTGCCGGTGCCCGGCGTCGACGCTCGGCTCGACTGCCGACCGCGACGGGTTCAGGATGCCATCCGGCACGTCTGGGGCAGGGCGCGTCTGGTTCTGGGAGCGGAATGGGAGCGGCGATCCGCGCCAGATGCGGTCGGGCGCGGTCAGACGCCCTGATCGTGTGGCACAGAAATGCCCCTGACGTGCCGGAACGCCATCAAGCAGCGGCTTTGTTGGCCTGGGTACTCAGTTCGCATCGAGGGCCCAGAGTGCCCTACGGAGCGGCGCACGGCCTGTTCTGGCCAGAATTGCGCCGAACAAGGCTGGGCGCGAATATCGTAGGCGCGTGGCCAACGAGTCCGACGCACCGTTCAGCGTGCGCGTTGGCGCAAGGCTGGCGAATCGTGATCTTCAGGAGGGTGTGCCGGACTGGCTCATAGATCCACTGCTCGACTGGCTTCAGCAGCACTTGGACCGGTGGTCAGTCAAGACGGTGGCGCTTCGAGCTCGAATCAGCATCTTGGGCGTGGACAACCCGGCAGAGGCTGTACGCCGTGTACGCTGTGCGCTCGAAGAGCGCGCGCTGGAGTCCGAGGCAGGGCGGTGGGACCTCCTCGATGCGATCGATCGCGTGTGCCAAGCAGATCCTGACCTCGGTGTGCCGACCGAAATCATCGGCGGCAGGCCAGTAGCAGGTTCGGCGCCGTTATCGCAGCTGAACTGGCTGTTGGTTAGTGGTGGTTCGGCTTATCGCATCAGACGCGGACGACTCGAACAGCGGGTAGATGAGACAACGGTCGCGGCGTTCGAGCGTGCAATCGCGACCATTGCAGACGAAGCAAGTATGCACCTACGTCGAGCATGGGCTGCTACCTATGGCCGCGATCCAGAACCTACGCGCGCATACGGTGAGGCGGTTCGGGCCGTGGAGGCCGTTGCCTGCCCCTTGCTGCTCCCCAACGACCAAAGGCCAACCCTCGGCAAGGCGATCGCGCATCTTCGCGATCAGCCGGAAGAGTGGAAGCTTGTTTTGCCGGGTGAAGGCGAGGCGGCCGGTGTCGGCCCGCTGATGGCAATGCTCCGATTGCTCTGGACCGCACAGCGTTCCCGCCACGCGGGGGGCCCGAATGTTCGAGACCAATTCCAGGCGGAGGCGGAAGCAGCGCTGTCTCTCGCGATCACTTTGGTCCAGTGGTTTACGAGCGGGTTCGTTCACCGTGTCGGCCAGACCAAATCCGGCAATTGAACTAATCAAGACGTACCGGTGCATCGGGCAGCGTGACGTGCAGCTCAGCGCCATTGTGAGCGTCTCCGTGACCGTGATTCACCGCTGATCACCGTCCGATCGCGGCGGCGCGGGCCTGGCCACGGATGACCCGCATGAGGGAAGTGGGCCAGCCCGGCAGGGTCTGGCCCGTTTGCAGCACATGAGTGGGAGCCGTTGGCTGCTCTTGCGCCTTGGGACCGTGGCCGATGGAGGTTGCTGCCTGTTGCGCCGCCGGAGTGAACGGTCCGGACAACGCAGGAGAGGTGATGATGAGGCAGCAGGAAGAGGACCAGCGGCTGGGGCGGCGGCTGGTCGGGATCGATCTGGGGATCGCATCGCGGCATTCGGTGCGAGTGCTGGAGGCTGACGGCAATCAAATCCCGCCGTCCCGACAAGAAAGAGCACGTCAGGGGCCACTTCGCCGATGCAGCGAGGTGGGGCGGCTGTTTCGGGAACGCGAAAAGCTGCGCGAGCCCCTCATCAGCATGCTGGCCCAAATCGACGCTTTCGACCCACAGCGAGCGCTCGCAGAGGAAGAACTTGTCTCGCTCGAACTCGCCGTACAAGCCATCTGGATGTACTGCGCGTACATAAACGGCGAAGTGGAGCAGGGTAATGATCCAGTCATCGGCGACGGCTATGGGTGCTGCTTCTTGCGCGCCGCGAGGTCCAGGCTGGTGAATCTGCGGCCCCAGGAGACGGGACAGCACCGGTCCATGCGGGATGCAGTGGTGGAAACGAGCGGGCTGCCAGCTCACCTTGCGCTGGCGATGGATGCCTTGAAGGAGGCTGGCGGAAAGTGAGGGCTGTTGTGGAATGCAAGCCGGTCTTGGTCGTCGTGGATGTCCAGAATGGGTTCGTCACTGAGGATTCTGCTCGCGTGGTTCCGGTGATTGTTGACCTCGTGCGCCGTTGGCAGAGTGCGGGCGGCCACACGATCTTCACTCGGTACTTCAACTTTCCAAACTCACCATTCGAGCGGCTGATCGGCTGGTACGGGCTGCACCAGCCGCCTGACACAGATCTAGTTGACGATCTCGCTTCGTTCACAAGCCAGCCGAACGCACACGTGATCGACAAGACCGTCTATACCGCGCTAACTCCCGAATGCTGCGATCTGATTAGGGAGGCTAAGTTTACCGATCTTATGATCTGCGGTATTGCCACTGACGGTTGCGTGCTGAAAACCACGCTCGACGCCTTTGAGGCTGGCTACACCCCATGGGTGCTTGCTGATGCGGTTGCCTCGAACGCGACCAGTACAGCTCCAGAGGAAGTGCATCGAGCGGGCCTGCTTCTTGCTTCCCGGCTCGTCGGAGCTCAGCAGATCATTACCTCTGAGGAGGCACTGGCGAAGCTGCCGATCGCCTGCCCAGCGGCAGCCGGTGATGCGGCTGGGTGACACCCGCCCACCCGGCCGGGCCGTACGGCACCTGGCCGGTGCGGTGCGGTGCGGTGCGCGGCCAGCATCGCCGCCCAGATCGCACTGACGGTCGTCCAGGAACCCGGCGTGGTCCGGGTCTCCCACGAGGCAGGCCATCTTAAAGCATTCCAAGCGGACTGGCTGGTGGATCGCGGGCATCAAAGATCCGGAAAGCATCGCCGAACACTCGTGGCGGACCGCAGTCATCGGCTATCTGCTGCCCATGCCGAAGGAGCCGACCCCGAGCGCACCGTGACGATATGCGTGTTTCACGATCTTCAGGAGGCGCGGACCGGGGACATCCTGTCAGTGGGAAAGAGCTACCTCGCGGCCACGCCCGCTGCCGAAAGTTACCGCCGCAGGGTCCGGAATCCCCAGAACGTCACCCACAGAGCAACGGAGACCGACTCGGTCATGCGGCCACGCCAAATAGCGACGGCTACGGCCGCACCTAGTGCGAGGCAGACGAATAGCGTGGCCACGTCCCAGACGACCGACCGCAGTTCTACCCGTCTTTTCTTCGGTGCTCGGGCTGTCTTCCGGGAGTGCTTCGGAACGCTGGGTGCGTGTACCTCGTGGGAGGGCATCCGGGCATCGCTCCTCGAGCCGCGATGCGAGTGGCGGCTGAGGGGCGCGTTATTCCGATGGGCGCGCCGCGGACCCACGACCTGATATGCAGCAACCATAGCGCCTGTCGCGGGGGCCTAGGCTGTCCAAGTGGAAATGCCGACGAACCGCGAGGTGCGTATCTACTGCGACCGCTGCGGCAAGCCGGTCGGCACCGCGTCCAGCGCTTACGGGCGCGAATGGGAGATCGGCGGTCGATCCGACGGCGGGATCACGCCGGAAGGGCAACTACGCGGCGGTGCTTACGGGCCAGAGGCGAGGCCCCCGTGGCGATCCCGAATCTGGGACACCTCGCCGGACCGGACGCGAGACCCGACGTGGGTGACAGGCAACGGCAGGAGCCGGTACAAACTCGTATGCAAACGCCACCATCGAGGAAGACGTGGTCAGGCGATTCTGATTCAGCGAACTGTCACCAAGGAAACGCTTAACCGAGTATGCGACTCGGCCATCGCGAAGTCCGGTCGGCCAGCCACAGACCCCATCGGCGCTCACATGGTGCTCGGCGTGATGTGGGCAGGATTCATGTCGGCAGAGATCACGCTGGCAGACCTGCGGTAAGGCGCGGCCGCTCCGCCGCGTTGCAGGCAGGCAGTGGACGAGATGTCGTTGGTCTTCGATTCACCTGGCCGCGCGTTCCCAGGCGTGCCGGAACCGGCTGTGACCCCCCGGTCATGACTTGGCCGCCTTCCGTGGTGTCGGGTCGTTCCCCCGACTGCCGCGCACGTGATGGCCATCGGCGGGGTGACTAAGTGGGTGACAATCAGCGTGTACGTCCACGGATACTGGCGGACCGCTGTGTATTGGCTGACCAGGCGTAACGGCGCTATGTCCCACGTCGGAAGTCGCCTGAAAAGCGGAAGGTCGGAGACAACGATCTTGCTCTGCCTCCCGGCTGCCAGCAGTGGTGGGCACCCCAGGGCCCGCCCGGGATGCCCGGTGTCCCCGCTCGCCAATCCCGCCGTTTTGGCGCCGCTGCCGATCTCCGTGCCCTTGATCACCGGAGAAGTCCTCATCTCCTACCTGGGCCGACTCGCCACCGCGAACCACCTCACCCTCGCCAGATGTGCTCACCGTCCTGCCGCCCTGGTTCCACGCCAAGATCAGAAATCACGATGACCGCAGCCAGCATCACATGCTGGCCCCGGCAGTTCCCCAGTCTCTGCACGCACTGGCCCACCTCACCCCGCGCTCCCGTCCTTCGGCGCAGGCCACCCCGCTGACCCGTCCAGGCCACCACCGCCTGCCACAAATGCACGGCCGGCCACGGCATCTCACAGCCCATACCGGTGCACGTGCCTGCTCACGTGCAGGTTTGCACCCGCCACGGCGTCTGGCAAAGCAACGGCGACCAACCGCACCTTGACCTCACCGGCTGGCCGGAGATCATCGCCGCCCAGCACCGAGCCAGCCGGCTCCTCCGCCGCCTCACCCCGCCGCAACTGATACTTGCCCGCCTCACCGCAGCCCGGCGACGCCCGGATCGAGCCAGCCGAACGGCGCAACGAAGTCTTCGGCTTCATCCAGGGCGGCTTGGAAGACTTCTCCATCTCCCGGTCCACAGCCCGCCCGCACGGCTGGGGCATCCCCGTCCCGGGCGATCCAAGCCAGGTCATCTACGTCTGGTGGGACGCCCCGGGCAACTACATCACGGCGCTCGGGTTCGGCACAGACGCCCCGACTACCAGCGGTGGTGGACAGGCAGCAGCCGCCGGATCCACCTTGGTGGGCAAAGGCGTACTCCGGTTCCACGCCGCGTATTGGCCCGCCATGCTGCTCTCGGCTGGGCAGCCGCTGCCCACCGACATCCTCGTGCACGGCTACCTCACCATCGGCGGCCAGAAGATAAGCAAATCCAGCGGGACCACCATCGACCCCGCCGCGCTCGCCGGCACCTACGGCACCGACGCAGTCCGCTGGTGGCTGCTGCGAGAAGTGCCGCGCGTCGGACGATGCGCGCCACCGCGGCCCGGGTGATGGCCTCGACCGAGCCGTGGCCGAAGCCGCGGATGTCCAGCAGGTCATCGGGGGTGCGCTGGGCGAGATCGCCCCAGGTGCGGATGTCGTCGCGGAACAGCGCATTGCGGAACCTGGGCCGCAGTTCACCGGAGCCGATCAGCCGGTCGGGGACCAGCCGCAGGCCCGGGAGGACCTCGCCCAGGCGAAGGGGGTAGGCCTGGACGATCCTGGCGGCCGCGGTGACCGCGCCGATTACGGCAGACTCGGCGCACGCCTCCTCGCGGGTGTATTCCTCGGGTAGCGCTCGCAGCGCCACGGCCAGCACGCGGGCCACCTCGTCGACCCGGACAGGAACGCGATGTTATCTGCGGGCTCAGTCATTCCAGCATTGGTAGCCGATACCGGTTCCCGTCGTCCAGACCGCATCCGCGGACATCCACGGACAATCGCGTACCCACGCGATGGCCACCAGAGTGCAGGTCCTGGCGTTCACGTGCTTGGGCGCTGGACGCGCGCAAACGGGCGCTTTGGGCTGGCCTCAGTCTTTGGCCCCGCGCCTGACCTTCCAGCTGGCTGAAGACCCCCTGACGGACGATTCACGCGGCCGTCACCAGCTCGCGTGGTCAACTCGGCGGCGACCTCACCGTGAGGGCCGCACAGCCGACGGTGCCCCGCCAGGGGTGCGGATCGAGGAGACCCGGCCCGCGGCGCACACGGACCGGCTCACCGGCATGGCGAGCAAGGGCTGTAGCACCTCGCCCGCGCCGCCCACGACGAGCGCGTCGCCTTCGCCATCGGGGCTAAGCGGATCGCCCCGCTGTGGCGGCTGCTGGACGGCGTCTCCGAGCAGGACTGGCGCGATGCCATCGAGATGGACGGCGCCCAGGTCGCCGTGGCCGATTACCGGCCGGACTGGTGGCCTGCGAACACCTCGCTGCTGATCCGCCGCGTCCGGCTGAACCCCAGCCAGGTCTCGGCCGACCCCCGCTCCCGGCGCCGCCGCACCCTGCACCCCCCACGAGCGCGCCCTGCCCATCCCGAGCTCGCCAGGGCCGGCGCCATCTACGGCTACAGCTTCATCCTGACGAGCCTGGACGTATCCGCCCCTGATAAGGCCGCCGCCGTAGAGCACTGGTACCGGCACCGCACCACCGTCGAGAACGTCTTCCGCGACAGCAAGCACGGCGCCGCCCTCCGCCATTTGCCTTCTGGCTACGCCGCGGTCAACACCGCATGGATGTGGGGCGCGCTGCTCGCCGCCAGCATGGCCGCCTGGCTGCACCAGCTCACCGCCACCACCGTCGGCGAAACCATCCTCGCTGGTCACGGCGTGCGCGGCGGCAAAGCCATGATCGCCACCCGCCGCCACCGGCTGATCGGCGTCCCCGGCCGGGTCGTCCGCCACGCTCGCCGCCTGGTCCTGCGGCTCCCGGCCGGCCACGGCCTGCTCCCCGAAGTCCTCGCCCGGCTGCGGGCACTGCCCGCCCCGGCCTGACCACACCCACCCGAGCGCCGTCTCCCCTGTCCAGATCCCCGGCTCACCAGCCCCGCCCCAGAAAGCCCCGCAAACCGCGAACCCGGCGCTGACACCGGGGGCCATCAGCATGCCCAGCACCAGGAAATAGCGCACACCAAGATCACCGAGGAGAGTCGCGGTAGGGACCGCCCTTGCGGGCGGCCCCCCGCACACATCCCAGCGTGCGGGACTACCGCACTGGGCTCCTACCTTGGGTGAGTGGCGGCGAAGCGCGCCTCCGGGAAGGGATGCATCATGCGGGCGGGCGGTAGCCACCGTTTCTGGATCCGGTTCATCCGCGTCCAGTTGATACCGGTTTTCTGACTGCGGCGCCGCAGCGCCTTGTACCAGCGCCCGGTGAGCTGGGTGCGGAAGGCCCTGACCGCGTCAGCGTTGCCGGGCACGGCGTAATACGCCATGTGCCCGCGCAGCACGCTGGCCAGCCAGCGGCCTTGCACCGGGATGGGCTGATACCGG
>WNGE01009424.1_pt1 | contig 11846 bp, 11 predicted proteins | sample 5400651 | NCBI WGS metagenome assembly WNGE01 (sample SAMN13153370, study PRJNA577476) | soil metagenome | isolation source: 60 cm soil or saprolite under grassland replicate 2 | place: USA:California | collected 2016-06-15 | reverse complement strand
TTCTGGGTGTCGACCAATTGCGGTGTGGCCCAACCCTTCTGCAGGAGCGGAATGTAGCGATTGAGATTGGTCTGGGTGTTGTCTAGCTGCGCCTGATCGCGGTCGCGGTTGGCGAGCGCCTGATCGAGCTGCGCCTGATAGGGGCGCGGATCGATCTGTGCCAACAAATCACCTTTGTGCACCGTCTGTCCTTGGGTGAATGCGATCTTGACGATCTGTCCGGTGACCTGACTGCGCACCACGACATTGTTGTAAGCGATGACCGTACCCACGCCGCGTAAATAGATGGGCACATCGTGGCTGAGCACCTTTGCGGCAATGACGGGCACCGCTGGCGCCGGCGCGGGAGGCAAGGCCGCGCTCGCGGGCTCGCCGAAATGCTTGAAAACAGCTGCCGCGGCGGAGACCGCGATCAGGAACACCCATCCAACGATGATTCGCTTGCGCATATCCTCGCCTCCCGTGGATCTCAGCAAATGCTCGTCAAGCCAGCGGTGCATCCGCTCGTGCTGCCGCCGATCGTGTACGTGCTAAACCCCGGAACGTTCGGCATCGGAACGGTGATCATCGGGCTGACACCGGCGCTGCCGAGCTCGGTTGCGCCTAACGGAATGCTGCTACCCGAGAGGGACGTTCCAGGATTGGAGAGCGACGAAGCGCTCCCGCTCGAGAATGACCCGCCGAGCGTACAGCCGCTCGCGCCGGAACCCCCTCCGGTCGTCCCGCCTCCATCGAAGGTGGAGTTCATTGCGGCGGAACCGCTCGTCATTCCCGACGAGGAGGACCCGGAGCTGCAATCAGGAGATCTTGCGGGGCTCAGGCCGCCGGTATTGATTTCGATCGCGCCGAGCCCGATGCCTGCGCCGATCAATGCACTTGGCGCCGACGGTCCGGTTGAAGCGGAAATGCCGAGCGGGGACGTCGTTCCCATTGCGGGGGTGCTCATCGGGCTCTGCGCTGCAGCAGCTCCGCAGCTCAACAAGATCGCGGCCGCTATTGCCGGCAGTCCTCGCATCGTGGACCTCCTGAACCGCGTCCGAGCCGCGATGGCCGCCTGCGGCAGCAGTCCACGCGGAGCGGACGAGCAAGGAACTCAATTCGATCGCTCGGTGTGTAGGATAGGCAGAGAGCGGGCCAGCACTATTAAATTGGCCTTCAGAACGCTAAATTCGAATTTAGAGATTGCTCCTGCGCGCGTTCCGCGGCTCGAACATTTCCAACTGATGTTGCCGGACTGTGTTGCCGCGACTCTCAACGCAGATTCAGTTTTCTAAATCCGAATTTAATGGCACTTCGTGCGGTGCGATCTATTCTGATGTTGGTTTTTTGGCGAGGCACTGGAATCGAAACAGTAGCAGAGAAACGAATCGGATCTCTGCACTTCGCGGTGCAACGTCGCTACGCGATCATCGAGGAGAATGCAACATGCTGTACCGAGAGCTTGCTCGAGAGAATAAAATGGAGTTTGCGGAAATCGCCGGCACTTCGCTGAAGGCCTCGCGAATAGCCATCGGCACCTGGGCGATCGGCGGCTGGATGTGGGGTGGCACCGACGAGCGCCAGTCGATCGGCGCCATTCGCGCCGCGCTCGATCATGGAATCAATGTCGTCGACACCGCGCCCGTGTACGGGTTCGGCCGTTCGGAAGAGATCTTGGGGAAAGCCATCCGCGGCGTCCGATCCGACGTCATCGTCGCCACGAAGGTGGGCCTCGAATGGAAAGACGGCAAAGTGTTCCGGAACGTCAGTCCGCGGCGGATTTTTCAGGAAGTCGAAGATTCATTGCGCCGATTGCAGACGGATTACATCGATGTCTATCAGGTTCACTGGCCCGACCCGCTGGTGTCTGTCGACACGACCGCAGAAGCGATGCTGACCCTGCTTCGCCAGGGAAAGATTCGCGCGATCGGGGTCAGCAATTTCTCGGCTGAGCAAATCCGGCAATTCCGTCGGGTAGCGCCCCTCCACGTGGTGCAGCCGCCCTACAATCTGTTCGAGCGCGGCATCGAGGCCGATGTGCTACCGTACTGCCGTCGCGAGGGCATTGCGACATTCGCTTACGGTGCGCTGTGTCGCGGGCTTCTGTCGGGAAACTTCCGGCCTGCCAGCTCCTTCGCCGGGGACGACCTGCGCAAGGTGGATCCGAAGTTCCAGTCGCCGCGCTTCGAGCATTACCTCGCAGCCGTGCAAGCGCTCGATGGTTTCGCCGCACGTCGTTACGGCAAACGCGTGCTTGCTCTCGCCGTTCGCTGGATTCTCGATCAGGGCGTCACCGTCGCGCTATGGGGAGGCCGGCGCGCGGATCAGATCGCATCCGTGGATGAGGTCCTGGGCTGGCAATTGAGCCCCGCCGCAAAGGCGGAAATCGACCGCATCCTGGGTGAGACGATTGCCGATCCCGTCGGTCCGGAATTCATGGCCCCGCCGCCTCGCGCAGCGAGCGCGAGCCCGGTCAGCACGGCGGAACATGTGTGAGGCGCGTTAACGGCGATCCGCACTCGTTCCACCTGAATTTTGACCAGCGAGGTTCGAAGCAGGATTATAGCGGCGTGATAGAGGTGAGCGGTGCCGGAAGTTGCGACGGAGTGGATTCCATCTGCATGTAGTCCCGTTACGGGAGAGCGATCCGATCTCATCGGCCCTGCCGGGGAATCCTCCATGACGAGAGTCCTGCTGATCGAAGATGATCGAGAAACCGCCAACGAGATCATGGCCGAGCTCGTCGAGCGTGGATTCGAGGTTGAGTGGGCGGCAACGGGAATAGAGGGTCTCGACAAGGCCCGCGCGGCGAACGCCGACGTGATGATCGTGGATCGGCTCCTGCCCGGAGTCGACGGCCTCACGATCATCGAGGTGGTGCGGCAGGAGCGGATGCGCACGCCGGTGCTGGTGTTGAGCGCGCTCGGAGCGGTCGATGACCGGGTCCGTGGATTGCGCGTAGGCGGCGACGATTATCTGACCAAGCCGTTCGCGATGGTCGAGCTGATCGCCCGCGTCGAGGCTCTTCTGCGCCGGCCGGCAGAAAACCCCGACACGATCCTGCGTGTCGGGCCGCTCGAGCTCGACCTGCTGGCGCGGACCGCCAAACGCGGCGAGCGCCCGATCGAGTTGCTGCCGCGTGAGTTCCGCTTGCTCGAATACATGATGCGCCGCAAGGACCAGCTGCTGACGCGAGCCATGCTGTTCGAGGAGGTCTGGAACTACAAATTCGTGCCCAAGAGCAACCTCGTCGATGTGCACATGGGCAGGTTGCGCCGCAAGGTGGATCAGTCGGGCGAGCAGCCCATGATCCACAACATTCGAGGCGAAGGATTCCTTCTCCGTGCGCCTGCCTGAATTCGCCCGAACGACGACGTTTCGCTGGACTTCCGCGATATCCGGCGCCTTCGCGGCGTGCATTCTCCTGATCTTTGGCTTGGTTTATTGGCAGACGACTGCGTACATGGCGGCCAACATCGATCGATTGAACAGTGATCACGTAGCCGAGGTCGTCGCAGCCGATCGGCGAGAGCTCCGGCTCCAACACCTTGATGATTATCTGCGGGTGGACCCGCGCCGCATCAAAGTTGGCGGATTATTCGGCAGCGATGGCAGCCGCATCGCAGGCAACATCGAGAGTCTGCCCGCCGCGGTTTTGGCCGGCGAAGGACCCCACAGGGTCTCGGTCGTCAGGATTGATGCGTGGGGGAGCGAAGAGCAGACGATCCGGGCTCTGGCGAGCCGGCTCGCGGACGGCGAAATTGTGATCATCGGCCGCAACGCCGACGATGTAGCGCGGGTCACCAAGATCGTGGAAAGCGCGCTGGCGCTGGGCCTCATCCCCGCTCTGTGTCTTGCTTTGGTAGCCGGGACATTTTTGAGCTTCCGCGCCGGAAAGCGCATCGAGGACGTCGCCAGCAAAATTCAGCGGATCATGGCCGGCGAATTGCGGGCACGATTGCCGACGCAGGGGGTGAACGATCCGTTCGACCGGTTATCGGTGCTCGTGAACGGGATGCTGGATGAAATCGAAAAGCTCGTCGATCATCTGGCAGGTGTCGGCGACGATATGGCACACGATTTGCGAACGCCCCTCACTCGGGTGCGGATCGGCTTGGAACGTGCGCGGCACAAGGCAGGAAATCTGGATGAGCTGAAGGGAGCCGTCGATCAGGCGATCGTCGGCCTCGATCAGTCTTTGGCCATCGTCACGGCGCTGCTGCGGATCGCCGAAATCGAGCACAGCCGGCGGCTGGCCGGCTTCCGCGACGTTAGCTTGATGGATCTCGTGCGCGAGGTCGGCGACCTGTACGAGCCCATTGCCGAGGACAAAGGCGTCGCCTTCGTGGTCGAAACGGACGACGCGCCGAACGTACACGGCGATCGCGACCTCCTGTTCGAAGCCATCGCCAATCTGGTCGATAACGCCGTGAAATTCACGCCGCAGGGCGGCCGTGTCGGGCTCAGTCTGTTCAAGACGGCGGACGAAGCCGTCGTTCGCGTCCGCGATACCGGCGCCGGCATTGGTGCGGAGGAGCGGGAGCTCGTCGGCAGACGGTTCTATCGCTCGGACAAGAGCCGGCGCGACCCGGGGCTGGGTCTCGGGCTCAGCTTGGTCAACGCCATCGTGAAGCTGCACGGGTTTCGACTCACGATTTCCTCCGGCCCCGGCTGTGTTGCGGAAATCATCGGTCCGCGGACAACCATCTGATTGCACGCGAGTTGGATCGATGAGTCGCTATCGCAATGGAGTTTCGCCGCTGCTGCGAACAAAAGGCGCATTTGCGCATCGATGACTGTAAGGAGCCGTGCAATGGACATCGGATTCGTAGGTTTGGGAAACATGGGCAAAGGGATTGCCCAAAGCTTGATCAGAGCCGGGCATCGACTGCGGGTTTGGAACCGTTCCCCCGGGCCCGCGGAGGAGCTGGCCAAGCACGGCGCCGAAGTCATGCAATCGCCCCGGGATGCCTTCGGAGGAGACGCATTCGTCTCCATGCTGGCGGACGACGGCGCGCTCCGGGAGGTCGTGCTGAACGGCAACGTGCTCCCCCAGAACGGCGGCGACACCGTCCACATCTGCATGGCCACGATATCCGTCGGCTTCGCCAAGGAGCTCACGCAGCTTCACAAAGCCCGCAAAATCCCTTTCATCTCGGCCCCCGTGCTCGGAAGGCCGGATGTTGCGGCTGCGGGCAAGCTCGCGATATTGGCCGCGGGGGAGCCGAAGGTCGTGGAACGGATGCGGCCCCTGCTCGATGCCGCCGGACAGAAGATCTGGCGATTCGGTGACGATCCGAGCAACGCCAATTTGGTGAAGATCGCTGCGAACTTCATGCTCGCCTCCGCGATCGAGACGATCGCAGAAGCCCGCGCGCTCGTGGAGGCCAACGGCATCGCCGCCGACCAATTCCTGGAGCTGATCACCTCCACGGTCTTCGACGCGCCCGTGTACAAGGGGTATGGCGGCACCATCGCGCGCAGGCGATACGAGCCCGCGGGCTTCAAGCTGGCGCTTGGGTTCAAGGACGTTAGATTGGCATTGGCGGCCGGGGAAGCGGCCCATGTGCCTCTGCCGTTGGCGAGCATTCTGCGCGATCATTTCCTCGATGCCCTCGCTCACGGAGACGAGACCAAGGACTGGTCGGCGGTTGCCGAAGTCGCCATGCGCCACGCCGGCCTTTCCCACGGCAGCCTCGAGGCCAAGCGCTCCTGAAACGAACTCCGCTGCACATCGATTCGAGGAGAGACGGAAGCGATCATGCTCTGTCGCTGAAAACCGCGCTGCTACCACGCGGAGAGTTCGACGCTCATCGCCATCAAGCCGATTACCTTTGATCGGAATGCGCAAATCCGTCCGTCAGCGTCTGCATGAAGCTCACGAGCGCGTCCTCCTCTGCATCCGACAGCCCCAGCCGTCCCATTCGCTTCGTGTTCAGGTTGGCGGTCGACTCGGGCGAAGGCCAGCACGTCGTGCCTTCGCCGGGATCATGGTGCTGGCATCGTGGCAGCGCGTCACGCGTGTTGTAGAAATGCACGATCGCTTTTAGGCTCTTGAAATATCCGTTGTGCCCATAGGCTTTCACGAAGGTCGGATACGGTCGCTTGTCGACATTGCGCAGGGTCGGCACCTGAAATCGCGCCTGATTGTCCGACGCCAGCGCGAGCCATCGCACATCGACTGGAGAGGGCTGGCTGAGAGGATGCCCCCTCGTAAGGAAGCTGCCAACGCCGCCATCGATGAACGACGACCCTGCCGAATTGGCGACATAGCCCATCGCATCGGGCCGGTCCTCCGCATAATAGGGAAGCCGCGGATTGGCAGGCGTTCCGATATTGCTGGCGGTGAAATCGGTGAACAACGGGTCCTCGCCGGGCCCGCCGTCACGGTGACAGGCATTGCATTGGGCCTTGCCGCGGAACAGGTCGTAGCCCGCCTGCTCCTGCGGCGTGAACTGCGCCTTGCCTGCGAGCACGTCATCGAACTTCGAGGTAAAGTTTGTCACCTCCGCGGAGGCCTCGTAGTTGGCGATCGACTGCGCCATCTGATCGAAGGTACTCATCGCCCGCCCACGATCGATCTTGCTCAGATGCAGCGGCAGGGGATCACCTGAAGGTGGCGGACCGGGCCGGGAGCAGATCTGCTCCACGTCCCCAGGCCACGTGATCGCGAAGGCTTGCTGTCCCCACACGCTCTCGAACAGGGCGCGATACGGCCGCTGCGAGGCGCGGTAGACCGCACAGGCAATGTCGGGTAGGCCCATCTCGACGGGATTGGTTGGCGGCCCTTGGGCCTGCTCGGCCGCCGGGTTGCCCAATCGGCGGCCGGTCGCGCGCATGTCCCAGAAATTGCCTCCAACGAGGTCACCTTGGCCGGGATTGTAGTGCAGAAGGGGCGCAAGCGGCGCATAGGCGTGCGATTGCGGCTTGCGTTCGCTAAATCTCGTGCGCACGGAACCCGGATACGAGACGGTCGTCCGGTTCAGTTCCGATGAAGGACCGGTAAAGCCCACTTCGGGCATGTGGCAGAAAGCGCAAGCTTCATTGCGGTTCACCGAGAGGTGCTTGTCATACAGCATCAGCTTGCCGAGCAGCTCGATCTGCTGGACCTGGTTATCCGGTGGCGCGGCGAGCCGCTCGAGTGTCTGTGCTTCGATGCGGTCGATCTCGGCTTCGATCTGCGCAATTTCCTCTAGTGCTCTTGTCGAGAGCGTTAGAGTAGTTTCCTCCGCACGCAGTGCATCGGCCGCCAGCGTGGCAATGATGGCGACCGCTCCGAGCGCCATCCCACTCATCAAGGCGTTGATCCAGCGCGACTTCGTCATTGGAACTCACCGCCCGCGCCGTCCATAGGCGCCAGGATGGACGTGCGTTGGCCCAACTGGTCCGTCGCATGCGCGACGACATTGACCTTGGGATAGCGGACGAGAAAGTCTGCCACGATATCGCTCATCGCGAACTGCATGGTGGCGACGGCCGCGGTGCAGCAACCCGCCGCGGTCAACCACCTGCACAAAATAAAAGAAATCGTTGAAATCCAGCATCGTAATCGTCCATGCAGTTGGACGCTGAGTTGCGATTTTCGCGACTTTTGGGCCGACACTCTACCCCTTAGTTTCCCTGCGCGTAAATTGAAAGATCGACGCTCACGCTCACGATGCAACGTCCGAAAGTCCCGGGAGGCCGAATGGAACGGCGTCAATTTCTTCAATCCACGGGGCTCGGCGCTGCCGCGACAATGCTTGGCGTCGCACCGCTCACCGCAGCCACAACTCACCTTTCTTTTCTGAAGGAGAATGTCATGTCCGAGCAACCCCGCCCCTACGAGCCGCTCACGTCTGAAAACGCCGCGCTCATCCTCATCGACCACCAAGTGGGCCTGATGACGGGGGTTCGCGATTATTCGACAGGAGAACTGAAGCACAACGTGGTTGGCCTTGCCAAAGCGGCTAAGGCGCTGAAATTGCCGATCATCGTCACAACGACCGCGCGGGACAGCATGTGGGGCCCGACCTTTCCAGAACTCGTCGAAGCGCTGCCTGGCGTCCCAATCATCGATCGCTCGCCTGTGAACGCGTTCGACGATCCTAAGGTGGCCCAGGCCATCACTGCGACCGGGCGCAAGAAACTGATCTTCGCGGGCATCTCCCTTGAAGTCTGCGCGGCGTTCCCTGCCATCACCGCTGTTGGCAATGGCCTCGACGCTTACGTGGCCGTCGACGCCTCCGGTACTTTCAGCGAGACTAAACGACAGGTCGGGCTTCTGCGCATGCTGCAAGCCGGCGTGATCCTCTCCGATTACGCCACATTGATGGTGGAAATCCTCAAGGACAATGCGCGCCCCGAGGCGGGGCCCGTCTACGCCGCCATCGACATGCCCTGGGCGAAGCTCGTCGGGCAGATCGCGCAGGCTTACGGCAAGTAACCGGTACGCCGGTGGAAGTCCGGTCCTGTCACGAAGCGGCCCAGCGGCCGAGGAGCCCTCCACGGCAGCTTTTGGGGGCAAAGCCGACCAGGCCTTGAGCCCTCAAAACAGCCGCTCGTGACCACGCAAGTGAGCCACGGACGAGGTGCCGGGGATCAGAAGAATTAGGCGCGCGGCGAAGCAGCCAGGCGAGCGCGACCTGCATGGGGTTGGCACCCGCACCCAAGAACCCTACAGGACTTTGCCCCGTATGACTAAATGAAGCCCGGGAGTAACTCATGGAGGCCTGCCTGCCTCGGCGTTCTCGTTGGGCGGCGGTTCCCAGCATAAGGAGTCGTTCGATGGCTACGACCGCACTCATCACGGGAGGGACAAGTGGTATTGGCCGGGCCACAGCGAACAAATTGGCCCAGCTAGGCGTCCATGTAGTGGTCGTGGGCCGAAATGTGGACCGCGGTGAAAAGACGATTGCCGAGATACGCAAAGCGGGCGGACAAGCAGACTTCATTCCGTCTGACCTCCGGGATGCTTCGAGTGCGCGTGTAGTCGCCAGAAAAGCGCTCGAAGTCACAAACGGCCAGGTCGATATCCTGGTCAACAATGCGGGCGTGTATCCGTTCGGGCCAACGCATGAAATGACCGAGGCCTCGTTCGACGAAGTCTATTCGGTGAACGTGAAGGCTTCGTATTTCCTAGTCGCCGAACTTGCCCCGTTGATGGCGAAACGAGGCAAAGGGGCGATCGTCAATCTCTCGACCATGGTCGCCGATTACGGAGCGCCCGGCATGAGTCTCTATGGCTCGAGCAAAGCGGCGATCAATCTGCTCACGAAAGTGTGGGCGGCCGAATATGGTCCTAGCGGTGTCCGGGTGAATGCAGTGAGCCCCGGACCTACTCGCACCGAAGGTACCGACGCCATGGGCGAAGGTCTCGAGCGATTGGCCGCTGAGGCACCTGCGCACCGTCCAGGCACGGCGGACGAGATCGCTGAAGCCATCGTGTTCCTCGCGACAGATCGCGCGAGTTTCATCCATGGCGCGAAGCTCGCGGTGGATGGCGGCAGAACTGCTGTCTGATTTCAGCCGTGCGCCGGTTCTGGATTTCGCACCGCTCGCACGAAGGACTGATCACCCCGCCAACCGAGCCGGCACGCCGGGCCATGAAGTCCGGTTTTGGCAGTGCGCCCCGAAGGCGCGGATCACCAGTGGAGGAAGATTCCACCCAGAGAGTTGTCGATTGATCTGGTAGCTGACGAGCGGCTCGGCTGGGTAACCGGAAGGGCTGGAGCCTCGTGACAAAGGCCGCTTTAGGGCGGCTGAGCGATCCGGCGGGCCGTAACGCGAGTGAAGCCCGAGCAGGCCTCGAAAGTGACAATGCGGATGCCGACCCTCCTGCCATTTGGGGAAGGCCGCGTGAGCGGGGAAGCAATCGACACGCACACCCGCTTGATCCGCCGGGGTAGTGGGCATGGCACGTCGGAAAGGTGGTTCGGGTAATCGGGGGAGACCCGTCACGGGCGAGGGTAGCGGCCTCAACGTCGCGACAGGCGACGGCCGGAGTCGGACAGGGTCGTAGGAGCGTTGATGCCGGGTAATGCCGGTGGCGTGCTTCCGAAGATGGGGAGGTCGAGGTGATTGGCGATAAGCCTGACAACACCGTCGAAGACCGGAACTGTCCGAGGTTGCTGTGTCGAGGGACGAAGGAGAGTTACTCCACCGTGCAGATGCCGCGCGCGATTGGTTCACTCCCCGTGTGTCCCTCGGTGAAGCCAACCGGAGAGCCGGATGCCTTAATTGGGCACGTCTTCACTCCCCGTGTGTCCCTCGGTGAAGCCAACCGGAGAGCCGGATGCCTTAATTGGGCACGTCCGGTTCGATGAGCGGGGATGGGAAACGGAGCGTTGCCGAATGGCCCAAGCTACCGCGCCCATCCTCGACTCTACCATCGCGTCGTTTAGCTGCTCTGCAATAATTCGGCAGGTATGGGAGGCAAAGCGGACTTCTGGCAAGCCATCCGCGCGGGCATTTTATGAGTTCAAGCCCTAAACTAAAATGCCCGGCAAAAGTTCTGAGCACCCATGCTGACCGTCAACCACTCACGCAGCTTCGACCACCGACGACGGCCTGAGACGTTGCGCACGGCAATGGCAACGGCCTTCTTTTGGCCAACCAGCACGACCAACCTCTTTCCGCGAGTGATGCCCGTGTAAAGCAGATTCCGCTGCAGCATGGCGAAATGCTGCGTCAGCACGGGAATGACGACCGCAGGGTATTCCGACCCCTGGCTCTTGTGGATGGTTACGGCGTAAGCCGGCACCAGGGTGTCAAGCTCACCGAAGCCGTAGGTGACTGAACGGCCGTCGAAGCTCGCAGCGAGCTCGCCACCATCAAGGTCGACATTCACGACATAGCCGATGTCGCCGTTATAAACCTCCTTGTCGTAATCGTTCTCGATTTGCATGACCTGCTGCATCAAAGCTGGGACGACGACGGCAATTGCGATCCGTTCACTGATAGTATCCATGGCGATAAATGCCGTGGCTGAATCCAGAAGGAAGTGGCCATATGCACTGGCTCTGCGTCGAGGTCCGATACCTGTTCAACAAATATCACGGTTCGAGAAATGGCGGACGGCGGTGTGATTATCCGCCTCGAGCCCTGGTTTCATGACCGTTTCCTCGATCTCCGACAGCTTCACTGGTTCGCGTGCGGGCCCAAAGTCAAGCCCCTTGTCCGAAACGGCGCGTGAAACAATCGATCGGACCTTGCGATCTCTGCGGCGTCGCCGTGAACGTTTGCTATAAGACCGAAGCGCCGTTCCCGGCGGAGCATGGACCACAATCATGTACCTCGAGCGTCCGCCGCGCGTGATCGAAACCCGGGTGTTCGCAAACATGCCGGAGAAATTCCGCCGCAAAGGCGCGCGTGGGCGGATGCGAACCGCGGCCAGCCGGCGGACTGTTTCCTCGAAGGTCCTGCCTTCGATTCCAACGGCGATCTGTACCTCGTCGATATCCCGTTCGGCCGCATTTTCCGCGTCTCGCCGGCGGGGGCTTGGACGCTCGTTGCCGAACACGACGGCTGGCCTAACGGCCTGAAAATCCATCGTGACGGCCGCATCCTGATCGCCGACTACATGCATGGGCTGATGCAGCTCGAGCCGCGCAACGGAACGATCAGTCCCGTGCTCACGAGCCGGAACTCGGAATCTTTCAAGGGCTGCGACGACCTCTATATCGCCGCCGGCGGCGACATCTATTTCACGGATCAGGGCCAGACCGGCCTGCACGATCCGACCGGACGCGTGTATCGCCTGGCTGCCGACGGCCGGCTCGACTGCCTGCTGTCGAATGCCCCGAGCCCCAACGGGCTGGTAACTCGACGCGCGCGAGAGCGTGCTGTTCGTGGCGATGACGCGCGACAACAGCGTATGGCGTGCGCCG
>WNGE01026504.1_pt1 | contig 11849 bp, 14 predicted proteins | sample 5400651 | NCBI WGS metagenome assembly WNGE01 (sample SAMN13153370, study PRJNA577476) | soil metagenome | isolation source: 60 cm soil or saprolite under grassland replicate 2 | place: USA:California | collected 2016-06-15 | reverse complement strand
CAACTTTCCCTCCGCGCTTGGAAATCCCGCCAACAGCGCGGGATTCCCACTTTCCCACAACCCCGGCTGCGGCTGGTTAACTAACAACCGGACACTTCACATGCTACAAAAAGCGGACATTTTAACTTGCTAACAACACCGTGACGACATAGCGGGTGGTAAAATCGCTTTCACTCCTGATTCCCAATGACTCGCAACATGGAACACGCCTCCGTAGGACTGGAAAGAATTGTTGCCAGCAGCTTGCGGCGAGCTCCGTCAGGAGAGGGGCCAGTCTTGGCATGGCCATTGGCATGTGGCCAGGCAGTCGCAGCGCGCACGACGGCGCTGGAGTTTGCGGATGGCAATCTGCGAGTTCAGGTTCCGGATGCTGGCTGGCGGGCTGAGTTGCAGGCGCTGGCGCCGCAGTATTTGGCAGTGATCAACCGCTACGTGGCAGAGAGCGTGAAAAAGGTTGAGTTCGTTGTGAAAGGGAAGGATCTTGCAGGCAGGGGTGTCCGCGCATTCGGGCAAACTCTTCTTTTGCGAAAATGAAAGTCACAGAAAAAGATGTTGCCTACGTTGCCGATCTCGCCAATCTGGAGCTTACACAGTCAGAGCGCGAGCGGATGGTCCGCGACCTGAACTCGATTCTTGACCACATTGATTCTCTGAACGAATTGGACACCACAAACGTGCCTGCCATGGCGCAGATTTCCGATCGCTTCGGCGTGGATGAGTCACGGCAGGGAAGCGAACGTTTCGCTTACGCCAGCCGGGAGGATGTGCACGAGGGTTTGCGCAAGTCTTTGCCGCATGATGTTGCGCTGGCCAACGCGCCGGATACCGATGGGACATTTTTCGAAGTTCCAAAAGTGATCGAAAGATAAATTCTCACACCGGCTGCTACCAGTCTTGTCCCAGTTGTTCCCGGTTCTCAGTCACATGGAGCTTAAATCTCTCACGATCGATGATGCACGCGCAGCCGTGCAACAGCGCAAAGCCAGCGCCGTCTCTCTGGCCGAGTCTTTCTACACAAAGATCCAGACCGACGATCCCAAGATCGGCGCGTATCTGACTCTGAGCAAAGAGCGGGCGCTCGCCAAAGCTGCGGAGATCGACAAATTGGCGGAGAAAGGTGAGCGGTTGCCCGTGCTGGGAGGTGTTCCGGTTGCCATCAAAGACGTAATGGTGACCAAGGGCGTGCGCACAACCGCGGGATCGAAGATTTTGGGCAACTACATCCCACCGTATGACTGCACGGCTGTAACGCGCCTGGAAGCGGCGGGCGCGATCGTCCTGGGCAAGCTGAATTGCGATGAGTTCGCCATGGGCTCATCAAATGAGAATTCAGCGTGGAAGCCAGTCCACAATCCGCGTGATTTGAGCCGCGTTCCAGGTGGTTCATCTGGTGGCGCAGCGGCGGCAGTAGCGGCCGACATGGCTGTGGCAGCGCTGGGATCTGACACCGGCGGTTCCATCCGTCAGCCGGCATCGTTCTGCGGCGTAGTCGGTCTGATGCCAACATATGGGCGTGTGTCCCGCTATGGGCTGATTGCATTCGCCTCGTCACTCGATCACATTGGGCCACTTACAAAAACAGTTCGCGATGCCGCAACCATTCTAGGGGTGATTGCGGGCCGCGATCCCATGGATTCAACGTCCGCGGAAGTGCCAGTTCCAGATTACGTGGGCGAATTAGAGAAGCCGGTGAGCGGCCTGAAGATCGGAGTCGCGAAAGAATATTTTGGCGAAGGGCTCGACGGAGAGGTCCGAAAGGCTGTCGAGGCCGCCATTCAGAAACTCGCCGGACTTGGCTGCGAGGTTGTCGAGGTCTCGCTGCCACATTCGAAATATGCGATCCCGACGTACTACATTGTCGCCACAGCCGAGGCATCCTCAAACCTGGCGCGTTTTGATGGCGTGCGCTACGGCTTTCGCGCTCCGGAAGCGCACACTCTTTCGCAGATGTACCGCTGCACTCGCGATCTCGGGTTCGGTGCAGAAGTGAAACGGCGCATCATGCTCGGTACATACGCTCTGAGCGCCGGATATTACGACGCTTACTACCTGAAAGCGCAAAGAGTGCGCACATTGCTGACACGCGATTTCGAAGATGCGTTCAGGAAAGTAGATGCGATCGTCACTCCGACCAGTCCCACTGCGGCATTCAAATTGGGCGAGAAGGTGGGCGATCCGTTGGCAATGTATCTCGCAGATAGCTACACAGTGACGGCCGATCTTGCAGGCATTCCGGGAATTTCGGTGCCCTGCGGCGAGACTTTCGAGAACCTGCCGATTGGATTACAGATTTCAGGCAGGCACTTTGATGAAGCGACGATTCTGCGTGTCGCGCATGCGTACGAAATGAGCCGCGACAAGTCAGAAGTCAGAAGTCAAAGTGCAGAAGTAAACCAGCACCATTCCGTAACTTAGTTCTGCATTCTGACCTCTAACTTCTGCATTTTCTTTATGGCACTTTCGTTACTTGGCCTTTTTCGGCGAGCGCGTCAAAATGATCGCCGACGTCGAGGGAGATTTATGAGCAAAGCTTTTTGCATGATCATGCTAATCGGCCTGGGAGTGGCCGCGACTCCGGCGCTGGCGCAGGGGCCTAAACACAACGCCGACAAAGTTAGAGAGCAGATCGAACGGCGTGATCGCGATCGCGTGCGGCACGACGATCGTGACGACAATCGCGACCGGGACCGGCGACGCGATATCTTCACAAGAGACGAGCAGGGCCGTCCGCCCGGATGGGATCGCGGCAAGAAGAAGGGCTGGGGCGACTGTGATGTGCCTCCGGGGCAGGCAAAAAAGCAAGGATGCGATTCGTTTCACCACGACTCTCGCCACACGGTGCATACGACGACATCGCATCCGGCGATAGTGCGGCGCCCACGCGCGGAAGCGCAAGCACATGTGGGAGTAGACGCGAAGGCGCACTGAGTCTTTCGAGTTGTGGCATTAACGTCGCCATCGGCTTCAGCCGATGGCGATTTTTATTTCTACCTCAAACAGCCTGACGGAGATGCTCTCGGCGACAGCCGGTGGCGACAGCCGGTGGCGACCGCCGTTGCGAAATTTCACCGCGCGCGCTTGCCCCAAAGCGCAGCCAGTCATGCAGGCTACCGCATGGGTCGCGCAGCGATCAATTTCCACAAAAGTTATCAAACAAACGCTTGCGGTCGTTATCGCGAGGGTCTCTGATGCCGAGCTTTTGTGAGGCCGAGCACACCCAGAACCTGGCCGTGCAGAGGTGACCGTGCGCGCGTTCGGCATCGCAGAGATATTCGTCGAGAGATTTCAAGTTTAGTCGTTGGTCGTTTTGCTGCTAGTTGTTGGCGACTCACATCGCCTTTGCTTCCCACTCTCAAACTCCCGTTCAAAACCAAATCTTATACGGAGGAATGTAATGCACTCAAACTCAATGATGAAAGCTGTTCTGGCAGTTGTCTTATGCGTGTCACTCGCCACCACTGGCTGCACGGCGGAATGGATCAAGGTTGCCTTAGCTGACTTACCGGTTCTCACTCAGATGGCCTTGAACATCGCCAGTCTGGTTGCGGCTCTGGAAACGGGGAAGCAGGTCAGCCCCAGCGAGGCGGCAGCTATTCAGAATATTTCCGCAGAAGCTGGCAAAGATCTGAATCTGCTTCAAGCGCTTTATGCCCAATACAAAGCGAACCCGGACAAGGCCATCCTCGCAAAAATCCAAAGCGTAATCGGAGACATCAACCAGAACTTGCCAGCGCTTCTGCAGGCGGCCCACATCAGCAATCCCACGTTATTGGCCAGGGTAACGGCGGCGGTGAGCTTGATCTTGAGCACGGTGACGAGTTTTGCGTCGCTGATGCCTCAGCCGGCTGCTCCGTCCGTGGCGGCAAGACGAGCGCCGGCAAACACACCCGTTCCCCATGTGAAAGATTTAAAGATGCAGTGGAACGCGCAGGTGTGCGCCGCAACCGGCAACGCTGTGTTTGATGCGGCGTTAACGGGCTGCAGTATCAAGTAGCGGCTGCGATCGTAGCGCCGGCATCTTGCCAAGCCCGAATGGGGAGGGAAGAGTCCCGCCCCGAAACCAGCCGATGACGGCGCTACGGTCAGATTACTGCTTTATTTCGAATGAAGCGGCGCACTGAGCGCAAACGCCTGTTTCGCCGCAGCGATTGTCTGCTGAACGTCCTCGGCTGTATGCGCCGCGCTCAGGAAGGCAGCCTCGAACTGAGACGGAGGAAGATAAATGCCATTGTCGAGCATAAACCGGAAAAAACTGCCGAAGGCCTCCGTATCGGATCTTGCGGCGGAATCCCAGTTTATAACCGGCCCGGCGGTGAAGAACCAGGTGAACATGGAGCCCACGCGGTTGTAGCAAATGGGCACGCCCGCATCGTTGGCTGCGGCAGCAACCCCCTCCACCAGTTCTCCACACACCTTATCCAGGCGCGAGTAGATCATTTTCCTGTGATCACGCAAATAGCGGAGCGTGGCCAACCCTGCGGCCATGGCCAGCGGGTTCCCGGATAGCGTTCCTGCCTGATACACAGGACCGAGCGGCGCAACCAAATCCATGATCTCCGATTGCCCGCCGTACGCGCCCACAGGCAGCCCACCGCCAATGATCTTGCCGAGGGTGGTCAGGTCGGGAATAATTCCGTACATCTCCTGAGCGCCGCCGAAGGCCACGCGAAACCCGGTCATGACTTCGTCGAAAATAAGTAACGTATCGTCACGGTGAGTGATCTCCCGCAGTTCGTCGAGGTATCCGCGCTCGGGCGGCACGCATCCCATGTTTCCTGCCACAGGTTCCACGATTACACATGCAATCTGGCGCTTGAACTTGCTGAATGCATGTTCCAGCGCGTCGTGATCGTTGAAGGGAAGCGCAAGAGTGAATTGGATGAACTCTTCCGGCACGCCCGCTGATCCCGGAATACCCAGCGTCGCCACACCCGAACCTGCTTTGACCAGCAGAGCGTCCGCATGGCCGTGATAGCAGCCCTCAAACTTAACGATGTATTTGCGCTTGGTGTAGGCACGAGCGAGCCGGATCGCCGACATAGTGGCTTCTGTCCCAGAGCTGACAAAGCGAATCTTTTCTATGTGAGGAAATGCCGACATAACGATCTCAGCGAGATCGGCTTCGGATGAGGTTGAGGCGCCGAAGCTGGTTCCGTTTCTTGCCGCCGCGCTGATGCCTATAATCGATATATTCATTGCCGTCGGCATCCCATATGCGCGAACCACTCCCGCGAACGATAAACCGGGGATCCGCTCCCACCGCGCGAAACGCGCGAACCGGTGAATTTACGCCTCCGGGAATGAGTTGCTCGGCGCGTTTTTGGAGCTTGCGGGACTTGTCCGTTTTAAGAGCCAAATCGACTGCCTCCCGAAAACCATAGAAGTCGACGGGCGAGGACGCCGTCCTCGACCACTCAGGGATTTTACGAATAATTCATCTCGCCGCAACAATCCTGAAACAAATTTTTATTAAGCTCACTGCAGTGACATGCCCTTCTAACCGAGAGGGGACAGCCTCGGGGGCTCCGGGCTGTCCCGCTTTTTTTGGGCGCCAAAGCCGCCATACCTCGCTTCGAATACTATAGCTTTTGAAAACCTCTTGCTGCTTCTGGCCTTCAAATCGAGCCGCTGGAGTTGTGCTGGACGACGGCACGCTGAACCTACCGCCGCGAAAACATCTTTGGGAGCTATTGCGATGTACATGTGTGGCGGGGAGTTTTCGCGGCCTGTGCTGGTCCCGGGCTTCCGCTTCCATCTGGAGTTTTAATGCTGTTACTCTACTCTCAATTGTGACAAACGAAGCCCCTCCACAAACCCAGACGCCCGATTCCCTCATGCTGTGTGGCTTTTGGTATCGTGCCGCGGCCAGTGGCGAACTCCCGCAGAAGCAACTCCGCAGGGCCATGCTACTCGAAACTCCACTTGTCCTCGGTCGCAACAACCAAGGTAAGCCATTCGCGATGCACGATGCCTGTCCCCATCGCGGTATGCCGCTTTCCTACGGCTTGTTCGATGGTCAGCAGGTGGAATGCAGCTACCATGGTTGGAAATTCGACGCCCAATCGGGGCAATGCCAGCTCATTCCGTCACTCACTGCCGATCAAAGGCTGAAAGTAGAACGAATTTACGCCGGCAGTTACCCTTGTGAAGAGCGCGATCATTTCGTCTGGGTCTTTATCCCAGACCCGAAGCCTGCGGCAGCAGGATTTTCTAAGCCCGTCGAGCCGCCATTTCCGCCACCGCGAGTCCCGAAGTTCAGCGAGAAATACAAGATCGCACACCTCACCGCTGACCTGCCCTGCAGTGTGGATCATGGAATTATTGGCTTAATGGATCCTGCGCACGGTCCCTTTGTACATCAGGCTTGGTGGTGGCGCAGCCGCCACAGCATTCATGAGAAACAGAAAAATTTCGAGCCCATCTCTAACGGTTTCCGCATGAGCGCGCACACCCCAAGCTCGAATAGCGCCCCTTACAAGTTGCTACGCTTATATGCTGACGCCGACTCGATCACGACGACCATCGATTTCGTTCTGCCGAACCTGCGCTATGAAACGATTCGCGCCGGGAAGTACTGGTTCTCTTCTTTGACCACGGTTACGCCGATCACCCGCGATCACTGTCGCATCGATGTCGTGGCTTGCTGGAACCTCTTCCGCTGGATGCCCTTTGGCGCCGGGCTGCTGAAGTTTGTATTCGCGAAATTCGTCGAACAGGATCGGCAAACGATGGAAAAACAATCGGAGGGACTAAAGAAACTCTTAACATTTTGATAGAAAACCTTTGGCAGACTCTCCGTTCCTACCCACGCCGAGCACTTTATGTGGGGGCGGTCAAAAACCGCTGCTTCTTTCAGCGTCGTGAAGGCCTTCTTGTCTAACTTCGCCCCTGTGAAATCCCCCAAAATCAGAACCGAACCTTTGGGCCGAGCGGTCACAAAGGGCGGCACCATGTGGCAGATTTCGTCCGCCTGCGTAGCTGAGCAGTTGGACAAATCCACCAACAAGATTTGCTTGCCCTCATGGGTTATGAAGCGGATGCGATCACTCATCGCTGACTCGCAGCGAAATCAATCTGACTCGGGAACGAATGAGTCCCCTCTCCGCAGAATGCTATTCCTGTTTTGCAGGTTTTGCCATCGTCTTCGCCGGCTTAGGCGCTGCCTTCAACGCCTGCTCGGCCGGAATCTCGTTGCCGATCGCGTCCACATAGTGAACATCGAACGGCGCGGCGCCGGTCACATCGAAAAGCATGCAGGAAGCCATGCACGTGAACTGATGAACATGCCTAGAGGTCAGGTTCAGGTAGTCGCCCGCGCGGAGTATCACGGGACCGCTGTCCTTCATTTCAGCCTTTGCGCGGCCGGAAACCATCATGAGTTGCTCACTCGGAGTGTGCCAATGCCAGGGCAGCATGCAGCCGCTCTGCGCCTTCAGGAGCAGTACGGCATTTCCCTTCGCAGGGTCGCCTTGCTGCACAGCTCCCATCATGCACTGCGGGACTCCGGGAAAATTGGTGAACTTGCTGGTGACGCTGGCGACGTAAAGCGGCTTGTCTGACTGCTGAGCTAGAAGCAATTTGGACGTAATTGCAGAGATCGCGAAAACAAAAAGCAATACGGCGAGTAATCTTGCAAAACGCATGCACGCCCTCCTGAAGTAGAAATCCGCGAAGGAGTATACCAGCGTTGTGCGACGGAGGGTGCGTTACCCTGTTCTTTAGTAGAGGCTCAGTTTCACTTGGTGCGTGGTTTGGCTTTGCGTTCTTGGCGGCGGTTCTTTGCGCGCTTTGCGGTAAAAGAGAACTTAACCGCGAAGAACGCTAAGGATTCGCAAAGGACGCAAAGCAAGTCCTTAGGCCAAAGGGCAAACTGAGCCATTACCTTTTCTTTGGCCCTTTGGGGCGGATACTCGTGTCCGCGACATTTGAATTTGATTTTGGATCCAGATTCAATCTGACGATGTGAAGAACTTCTCGTAGCACTCAACACACAGCCACTGCCGTCCATTGGTGTAGCCACTAGAGTGCTCAGCACCGCCATCGGCGTTCAGTTCCCAGTTGCAGATCGAGCACCAATCCTGCGGCCATCCCCCGGCCACATGTTTGAATCGTGGATCATCCCGCAGACTCACATCAAAGAAAATTCGATCAGTCTCGGATTCGACAAGCACGTCCACCGGTTTCCATTCACGCTTGCGCCATGCAAACTTGCTGAGCACTCTTACTTGCGCCTGAACATAGCCGAAGTCCAATGACTGGCCATGTATTTCCACGACATTCGGATCCTTCCCGCCCTTCCCGGAGATCCCAAATTTGCTTTGTAGCCAGCCTAGGCCGAGCCTCGGGCGTTGCCACTCACCGATATTTTCCCGCGCGCGTTCGAGCACGACTCCTTCTTCATTGAGCAATTGAGCAGCAAGGCTGGCCTTCTCTCGCAATAAGCCAAGCAGCAGGTGCTCGCTGCCGATATACTTGTGCCCAAGACGCTCGGCTTCTTCCGCCGCATATGCGAGTACACGCTTGCACTCGTTGCTGAGAGGTAAATCTACAGACGTGGGAATCTTTTCCCCGACAGTCGGATATTCGTGAATCTTCTTGCGAATTGACTCGACCGAGCCACCGGAATGCAACAGTCGCCTGGCCAAAGCTTTATCTTCGCGCAAGAGTCCCAACAGCAAGTGCTCCGTCTCAATGTACGGAGACCCAACCTGACTGGCCTCATACCGCGCGAAGAAGATCACGCGCCTTGCTTTCTCAGTGTAACGTTCAAACATAATCCCACCGCGTTAACCAGCCGCGAAGCGGCGAAAGAATCCAGACGATCTCATGGCCTGCCGAGGGCGCGCCGGGCTTTGGAATAGTCTCCCGTGCGGCTTGTCCAGTTACTTGCCAACGTTCCCGCCGCCCATCCTAGCGCAAATAGAAAAAACAGCTTGCTCCCAGGAACGCCCGAGCGCCAAGCCCAGAACGCACCCAGGCTTGGGACAACCGCGGAAGACGTCACTCCCGCAGACCACATAATCGCCCTGGCAATCGGGCTGGCTTTTTGCATGGAGGGCTTCTCCGTCTGCACTCCAAAAAAAGGAAGATGTTCGAACAACCAACGGAGTCCAGCGGGCCAGCCTTCTGGATTTCCGGTCCCGCCGACGGTATAGAAAGCGAAGCGAATGCCGAGAATTCGTCCGACAACCCAGTGGGCGATGGCGTGGCAGCAGAAATACAGGAGAACCCAGCCCCCGACCATGGCAACGACGGCAGCTATGGTCGAATGTGCTGATTGCGCCGCTGAGAGGGAAAGATAAGCGGTCACAAGCCCGGCAATCTGCACCGAATTTCCAGCCACGACCGACAGTCGGCCAAAGATCTTGCGTCTCGGAGACAAGTCTGACCCGTTCATGTTTGCGGCCAACTGCCAGAGCCGCGATTATAGAAAGTGAATCAGCGTTTCACAACGACGTTGGGTGGAGCACGGCTTCAAGCCCTGCAATAAGAGCCTGGCTAAAGCGGCTGGCTTTAGCCACTGAGCCGAGTACACCGTGGAAGAGCGGCGCTTCAGCGCCGCGTTGGCAGAGAAGTGTGTTGGGCTCTCAGCCGTGCACAGGGCCTGAAGGCCATCTCTCATGCGCTCCAGAATGCGGCCCTAAAAGGGCCGCTCTCCCACATCGTCTATGCTGTAGCTCACGGCCACTGTCATCCAGGCTACTGGAGCAGACCCGGTTTGATGAGCAGGCTAGTGTGGGTAGGACACTCCCTTCGACTTCGCTCATTTGTGTGGGGGCAGCCGCCCCCGGCTGTCCAAGCCGCAACGCGGCGCAAGAATAAAGCACAGGCGCAAGCCATGGGTAGGCACAAGAATGAGTCAAACGCGAGGCCATGAGACGGAGCGGCAAGGCGGTCGCAAACAGCCTTGTTCCCGCAAGCGTCATCGAATGTCGTGAGGTGATCTCTTAGTGAACCGAACGCGTAAGCATTCTTTTGTCCGGCGACATTCTCTTAGTATCGTTTCCAGCGCGATCTTACTCTGCTGGACCGTGCTCTACAGCCGCTCGAATCCCGACACCCATCTCGGTGCATTCTTCGGCAACGCAATCGCCGACTGGACGGGACTCGTGGTGACGGTGCTCGCCACCAAGTTCATGTATGAAAAAGGCTCAGCCGAAAGCCGCAAGCCGCCTCGCCACTGGCTAAGCCCGGTGCTCGAAAAGCTGCAGGAGCATTCCCTCAGCATCTTTCTGCTTATCACCGGCGCTTTTTGGATCGTCCTGTTCGCCAAGTCCGACCCAAATTCAAAATGGGGACAAGTCGCCGGCAACGTCGTCTCCGAATGGACCCAAATCTTCGGCCTCGTAATCTTGACCAAAAAACTGATTGAAACCCATTCGAAAGAAAGCCGAAGATGAAAGTGTGGCGCGGACCTGCCCGCCCGCGAAAGCTCGTGTGGGTCGGACACACTTGTCCGACTTTCTTGATTCTCGTTTGGGGGACAGCCGCGAAAGCCTGCCCTGAGCGAGTCGAGGGCGGCGACAGAACACAGCCTAGGGCAAGCCCTGGGTAGGAAGGAAGAATTCCAAAGCCCCAGCGGGGCGAAAGACTTGCTTAAGCACTTGTCCTGGCCCAACGCCGGACAGCATTGATCTAGGAGCAATTGAAATACGACCCAAGCTCAGAAGCTACGCACTCTTCCGGTTCAGCAACACGCTTTGCAACCCGCTCACTGCTGTTGACGCCGCCCAATAAAGCACCACTCCTGATGCCAGCCTCCATGCAAACAGCAATGTTGCCAGAGCGGGAAACACAGCCACGGCAATTCGTGACTGTTGTGGAAGGTGAGGACCCAACAATGAAGCAGCCGCGGTAAGCACTCCAGTCGCGACGGCAAGAATCGCATCCGGCTGGGCGAGATTCCGAATCCAGAAGAATCGGCCGCCCGCTCCCAACCCACGCCTGATCGCCGAATACACGCCCGCGCCAAGAAGCAACTGCACGATCAACCCGAGCGAGTTCACTCCATCGATCGGCTTCACCCCATGCTTCTGATAAAGCTTAGAAAGCTCGGTGCCGAGCTTCTGCGGGCTTGACTTGTATTTTGCTTTCAACTCATCGATCTCGCGCTTGATCGTCTGCAGAATCCTTTGCTGCGCCTGCGCATACCGCGCCATGCGTAGAGTCAGCGGCAGTAGCGCCAACCGCGTAATCAGCGAGAGCGTGATAATCGCGAATCCCAAGTTGCCGCTATACGCAGTCGTGAGCATCGACAGAACAACTGCAAGGAATCCCACAAACGCATTCCACGCAACCATGGATCACGCTCCTTCCTTCCATCCAAACGCTGTCAGCCCAGGCCCAGCAACCCTTCCACCACCCCGTACGCCTCCCCCAGCGCCGCATCCAGTGCCTCCGGATCCTTGCCCCCCGCTTCCGCCAAATCTGGCCTCCCGCCGCCTTTGCCACCGACTTTTTGCGCGACGGGGCCGATGACTTTGCCGGCCTGAATACGCGAGGTCAAATCTTTCGTGACGCCAACAATCAGCGCCACGTTCCCATTCGTCGCGGATCCCAGCACCACCACGCCTGAGCCGATCTTGTCGCGAAGTTGGTCCACCAAAGTCCGCATTTGGGGGCGCTCCAGGTTGTCCACGCGATGCGCCAGCACTTTGACCCCGCGCACTTCTTTTATCTTTTCACCTACCGAAGCTACCGACGACGAAGCCGACTTCATCCGCAGCTGATCGTTCTCCCGGGCCAGCCGCTTAATCTCCGAGTCTTTCTTTTCGAGTTCAGCCCTCAGCGCTTCAGCAGGAGAAGTAGTCGCCTCCTCGGACGAGGGTGCCCCATCCTTGCGCGTTTTT